>Ga0207873_1003424_pt1 | contig 11655 bp, 22 predicted proteins | sample BGWIniCompost_FD_187373 | JGI IMG/M metagenome (GOLD analysis project Ga0207873, IMG submission 187373) | Cellulose adapted compost microbial communities from Newby Island Compost Facility, Milpitas, CA, USA - BGW Initial Compost (SPAdes)... ... | reverse complement strand
GCCCCGTCCGGGTGGCCTCGTCGACCGCGAGCCACGACACCGTCTCCGGCCGGCTCTTCGATTCCAGCGCGGCCTGCACCGGCAGGATATCCCTCGACTCCGGCTTGATCCGGATCTCGTCGCCCGGTCGCGTCTGGTAACTCGGGATGTCGACGATCCGCCCGTTGACCTGCACGTGCCGGTGCCGCACCAGCTGGCGCGCCTGCCTGCGGCTCGCGGCGAATCCCATCCGGTACACGACGTTGTCCAGACGGGTCTCCAGCGCGATCAGCAGGTTGTCGCCGGTCACCCCGGGCTGCTTCGCGGCACGATCGAACAGGTTCCGGAAGTATCGCTCGGAAACGCCGTAGATGCGCTTGACCTTCTGCTTCTCACGCAGCTGCTGCGCGTAGTCGGACGCCTTCCGCCTCCGCGCTTGTGCCAGCCCGTGCTGCCCCGGCGCGTAGTTCCGCCGCTCGATCGGGCACTTCTCCGTGTAGCACTTCGTCCCCTTCAGGAACAGCTTCTGCCCCTCGCGCCGGCAGAGCTTGCAGACCGGACCCGTGTAACGTCCCATGGTCGAAACCGTCTTCTCCTCTCGCTCGTCTCCTCTTCCCGGACTTCCTCCCGCCCGACGGCCTGGCGGTTTACGTCCTCGGTTCCCCCACGCCGGCCAAGAGCCGCGCGCTCGCTACACCCGCCGCTTCTTCGGCGGCCGGCAACCGTTGTGCGGGATCGGCGTCACATCCCGGATCGACTTCACCTGCAGACCCGCAGCCGCAAGCGCCTGGATCGCGGACTCCCGCCCGCTCCCCGGACCCTGCACCCGGATGTGCACCCGCTTCATCCCCAGGTTCACGGCCTCGCGCCCCACCTGCTCCGCCGCCACCGTCGCCGCGAACGGCGTCGACTTCTTCGAGCCCTTGAAGCCGGACTTCCCGGAGCTCCCCCACGTGATCACGTTCCCCGCCATGTCGGTGATCGTGATCAGCGTGTTGTTGAACGTCGCCTTGATGTGCGCGATGCCCTCGGCGTCAACCTGCCGCCGCGTGCGCTTGGCTCGTCCCTTCGGCTTGACCATGCCTCACTCCGTGGATCACTTCTTTGGCGGCTTCTTCTTGCCGGCGATCGCACGCCGCGGACCCTTGTGCGTGCGCGCGTTGGTGTGCGTCCGCTGCCCCCGCACCGGCAGGCCGCGCCGGTGCCGCAGGCCCCGGTAGCAGCCGATGTCCATCAGCCGCTTCACGTTCATGGACACCTCGGTCCGCAGCGCACCCTCCACCTTGTACTGGTTCTCGATGACGCGCCGGAGCCGATTCACCTCGTCATCCGAGAGCTCGTGCACCCGCCGGTTGGGATCCACGCCGGTCTGCGCAAGAATGCGCTGCGACGTCGAGAGACCGATCCCGTAAATGTACGTGAGTGCGATCTCGATCCTCTTGTTCCGAGGAAGATCGACCCCTGCTATACGCGCCATGCGTTCACCCCTGCCGCTGCTTGTGTCGCGGGTTCTTCTTGCAGATGATCCGGATCACGCCCCGCCGCCGGATGACCTTGCAGTGCTCGCAGATCGGCTTTACGCTGCTGCGGACCTTCATCCCGGCCCTCCTCAGTTTACCGAATAGCTCTTAAATATAGGATTTCCGGCCTATCCCATCAAGCCTTGCCGTCCCCCGCCCCCCTCGCCGTCAGGATCCGGGGCCCGTCCGCAGTCACGCCCACCGTGTGCTCGAAGTGCGCGCTCCGCCGCCGGTCGGCCGTCACCACCGTCCACCGGTCCGGCAGCGTCACCACTGCCGCCCCCCCCTCGTTCACCATCGGCTCGATCGCCAGCACCATCCCCTCCCGCAGCAGCAGGCCCCGCCCCGGCCGCCCGTAGTTCGGCACCTGCGGCTCCTCGTGCGGCTCACGCCCGATCCCATGGCCTACCAGATCCCGCACCACCTGGAACCCCGCCTCCTCGGCCGTCCGCTGGATCGCGTGGCCGATGTCTCCGATGTGGCGCCCCGGCACCGCCTGGGCGATCCCCGCGGCGAGGGCCTCCTGCGTCACCCACAGCAGCCGCTCAGCCGCTGCATCGATCTTCCCGACCGGCAGCGTCACCGCCGCGTCCGCGTACCAGCCGTCGAGGCGCACGCCCGCGTCCACGCTCACCAGGTCGCCCTCGACCAGCACCCGCCGCCGGCTCGGAATGCCGTGCACGACTTCCTGGTTCACCGAGACGCAGACGCTGGCGGGGAACCCGTACAGCCCCTTGAACGCCGGCACCGCACCCGGGTGGCTGCGGATGAACTCGTCGGCGAACTCGTCCAGGTCGGCAGTGGTCACCCCGGGCCGGACCTGTGCCGGCAGCGCCTCGAACAGCCGCGCCAGGATCTCCCCCGCCCGCGCGATCGCCTCCAGCTCGGCCGGTGTCCTCAGATGGATCACGACTCCAACACCCCGACGATCGCCCGATGCACCTCCTCGACCGGCCTGTTCCCGTCGATTCGGTACACGGGCGTCCGGCCTCCCTCGTAGTAGGCGATCAACGGTTCCGTCATTTCCCGGTAGACCTCCAGTCGCCTGCGCACCGTTGCGGCGGCATCATCCGCCCGCTCCACGAGCTCCCCGCCGCACCGGTCGCAGACCCCGGGCACCTCGGGCGGGTCCAGGAACACGTTGTACACCGCCCCGCAGCGGGCGCACGTGCGCCGGCCGCTCAGCCGCCGGATCAGCACGTCGTCCGGCACGCTGACCACCACCACCGCATCCAGCGGCCGCCCGATCTCGTCCAGCAGCCGGTCGAGCCCTTCCGCCTGCCGCAGCGTCCGCGGGAACCCGTCCAGAATGAACCCCCGCGCCGCCTCCGGATCCGCCCCCTTCCCCGTGAGCTCTTCCCGGATCAGGCCGAGCATGACCTCATCCGGGACGAGCTCCCCTGCATCCATGTAGCTCTTCGCCGTCTGCCCCAACGGCGTGCCCTTGGCCACCGCTTCTCGCAGCAGATCGCCGGTGGAGATCTTCCGGATACCGTACCGTTCGGCAAGCAGGGCTCCCTGCGTGCCTTTCCCGGCACCGGGAGCCCCGAGCAAGAGCAGGTTCATCACGACCCTCGAGCCCGTCGGCGCCCATGCAGACCTGCCACTCTCCCCTCCGGCGGCGCCGGTCGGACCCTCGTCAGATCCTGCTCCTCCGCACGGCTCTCCGCCATCGCCCTGTTCCTCACCCGGCTAGATGAACCGCTGCCGGCCCCGGAACCGCACCCGCCCCTTCTTCATGAACCCCTCGTAATGCCGGAGCAACAGATGCTGCTGCAGCTGGTGCACGGTGTCCAGGCCGACGCCGACCACGATCAGCAGCGAGGTGCCACCGAAGATGAACGTCTGGATGTTGAAGAGGTCGAAGATCAGGAACGGCAGCAGCGCGATCGCCGCCAGATAGATCGAACCGGGCAGGGTGATCCGCACCACGATCCGCTCGATGTACTCCGCCGTGCGCGCGCCCGGCTTGACGCCCGGAATGAAGGCGCCCTGCTTCTTCAGCGTCTCCGCCAGATCGACCGGGTTGAAGACGATCGCCGTGTAGAAGTACGTGAAGAAGACGATCAGGACCGTGTACGTGAGATAGTACACCCAGTTGTCCGGCTGGAAGATCTCCGACAACATGCGGAGGATCCCCACGTTGCTGAACGCGGCCAGCGTGCCGGGGACGACGATGATCGACTGCGCGAAAATGATCGGCATCACGCCTGCGGAATTGATCCGCAGCGGGATGAAGCTCTTTTGTCCCTCGCGGATCCGCCCCCGCCCCATCACCTTCCGCGGGATCTGGAACGGGATCTTCCGCGCAGCCATGGTCATCGCGACCACGCCCGCCACCACGCCGATCAGCACCGCCAGCAGGAGCACCAGCCTGGGCAGGGACAGCACCCCCGTCGTCACGGCCTCCCAGGTGCTGCCGAACTCCCGCGGGAAGCCCTCGATGATCGAGAAGAAGATCAGGAGGGACATCCCGTTCCCGATGCCCCGCTCGGTGATCTGCTCACCCAGCCACATCACGAAGACGGCGCCTGACGTCAGCACCAGCGCGGTCGACAGCAAGAACCCGAAACCCGGGTACAGCACCGCGTTCTGGAGGCTCTGCAGGTACACGGCGTAGCCGTACGCCTGGATGAACGCCAGGCCGACCGTCGCATACCGCGTCCACTGCGTCAGCTTCTTCCGCCCGTCCTCCCCTTCCCGCTGCATCTTCCCGATGGTCGGGACCACCCCCGCCAGCAACTGGAAAATGATGCTGGCGGAAATGTAGGGCATGATCCCCAGCGCGAAGATCGTCGCGCGGGACAGCGCCCCGCCCACGAACATGTCGTAGACCCCGAACAGCGTCCCCTGCAGCCGACCGAACTGCTCCTCCAGGACCCGGACGTCGAGCCCCGGCACCGTGATGTGCGCGCCGATGCGATAGATCAGCAGCGCCAGGAGCGTGAAGAGGATCTTCTGCTTCAGCTCCGGGATGCGGAGCAGGTTCGCGATCGGGTTCGCCATGACGCTCAGGTCTCCAACAGCTCGACGGCGCCGCCTGCGGCTTCGATCTTCGCACGCGCGCCGGCGCTGATCGCGTGCGCCCGTACCGTGATCTTCCGCCTGATCCGGCCATCACCCAGGATCTTCACCGGCCGGCCCTTCCCCAGGTCGACCAGCCGATGGCTCGCCAGCACCTCGGGCGTGATCGTCTCCTCTTCCAGGCGGTCGAGATCCCGCAGGTTCACGATCTCGTACACCTTGCGGAACGGGTTGTGGAACCCGCGCTTCGGCACGCGCCTCTGCAGCGGCATCTGGCCACCTTCGAACCACGGCTGGGTGTTGCCGCCGGTCCGCGCCTTGTGGCCCTTGTGTCCACGCCCGCTCGTCTTGCCGAGGCCCGACCCGGGCCCCCGGCCGACCCGCTTACGGTCGCGATGCGCTCCCTCGGGCCGCCTCAGGTCGCTCAACTTCGCCATGCTAGCCCTCGCCTCCCCGCAGTTCTTCCACCCGGACCAGGTGCCGGACCTGGAAGATCATCCCTCGGATCGCCGGGTTGTCGTCGTGCACCACCGACTGCTGGTGCCGTCGCAGGCCCAGTGCGCGGAGTGTGGCCCGGTGCTTCGCCGGCCTGCCGATACCGCTCCGCACCTGCGTGATCTTCAGCCGCACCGGCTCCGTCTGCGTCGCCTTCTTCCTAGGCACGGCGTACCCCCAGCTCTTCGACCGTGATCCCTCGCTCGGCCGCCACACGCTCGGGCGTGACCAGCTCCCGCAGCCCCGCCATCGTCGCGCGCACCATGTTGATCGGGTTGTTCGAGCCGAGGCTCTTCGTCAGCACATCCGTGATGCCGGCCGCCTCGAGCACCGCCCGCACCGGCCCCCCCGCGATCACGCCCGTTCCCGGCCGCGCCGGCTTCAGCAGAACGCGCCCCGCACCGTGCTTCCCCACCACCTCGTGCGGAATCGTCCCCTCGATGATCGGGACGTGGATCATTTCCCGCCGCGCCTGCTCCAGCCCCTTGCGGATCGCTTCCGATACCTCGTTGGCCTTGCCGAGCGCGATGCCTACGTGCCCATCCCGATCCCCGACCGCGACGAGCGCCGTGAAGGAGAAGCGCCGTCCTCCCTTCACGACCTTCGCCACGCGGTTCACGTGGATGACGTTCTCGACCTGTTCGCCTTCCGCGCGACTGCGACGGCCGCCAGATCGCTGCTCTCTCGCCATTCGCCTACGTCTCCCCGAGCGCCTTCGAGCGCACCGATGCTAGAACTCGAGTCCGCCCTCGCGGGCACCCTCCGCGAATGCAGCCACACGACCGTGGTACAGGTACCCGCCACGGTCGAACACGACGCGCGTGATCCCCGCCGCCTTCGCGCGCTCCGCCAGCAGCTTCCCTGCCGCCCGGCTCAGCTCCGTCTTCGTCGCCTTTCCCCGCAGCTCCTTCAGCTCGGGAGAAAGCGTCGACGCCCCCAGGAACACCCGCCGCCCGATGTCGTCCACCAGCTCGCCCTGCATGTGCTTGAGCGAACGGTACACCACCAGGCGCGGCCGCTCCGCCGTCCCCACGACCTTCTTGCGCACCCGACGGTGCCGCCGGTAGCGGCGCTCGCGTCTCTCTATCGCCCTCTTGCTCGCAGCCATCGGATCCTCGACCCACGCGCCTTACTTGGCGCCCGCCTTGCCGGCCTTCCGCCGGACCTGCTCGTCCTGGTACCGGATCCCCTTCCCCTTGTACGGCTCCGGCGGCCGGACCGACCGGATCTCCGCCGCAACCTGCCCCACCTTCTCCTTGTCGATCCCCTCGACGACCACCGTCGTCGGCGCCGGCGTCGAGATCGTGATCCCCTCCGGCTCAGGGTACTCCACCGGATGCGAGTAGCCGACGTTCAGCACCAGCACCTTGCCCTTCTTCTCCGCCCGGTACCCCACGCCGACGATCTCCAGCGTCTTCCGGTAGCCCGCCGCCGCGCCCTGCACCATGTTGGCGATCAGCGCCCGTGTCAGCCCGTGCAGCGCCCGCTGCGTCTTGTTGTCGGCGGAACGCTCCACCACCACCTGCCCGTCATCCACCCGGATCCGCATCTCCGGCCGGAACGTACGGGCCAGCTCGCCCTTCGGACCCTTGACCCTCACGGTGCTGCCGTCCACCGCGACCGTCACACCCGCGGGGATCGGTACCGGCTTCTTCCCGATTCGCGACACGGCCGCCTCCCCTTACCAGACCAGCGCGAGGACCTCACCACCCACATTGCGCGCACGGGCTTCCCGGTCCGACATCACGCCCTGCGATGTCGAGACGATCGCCAACCCGAGCCCGTTGCGCACCCGCGGCAGCTCGCGGGCACCCCGGTACTGTCTCCGACCCGGTCGCGAGAACCGCTCCAGGTGCCGGATCACCGGCCGGTCCTGGTAGTACTTGAGATAGATCCGCAGCACCCCGTGCCGCCCGTCATCCAGCACCTTGTAGTCGTGGATGAGGTGGTTCTCCTTCAGGATGCGCGCGATCTCCGTCTTCAACTTCGACACCGGCATGTCCACGCGCCGGTGCCGGGCCTGCCCGGCGTTCCGGATACGCGTCAACATGTCGGCGATCGGATCCGTCATCATCGTTCGCTGCTCCTATAGTATCCGGCCCCGCCGGACTTGTAGGAAACCGAACACCGCTGGCGACGCAACGCGGCGCGCCGCCCCCTCACCAGCTCGCCTTGCGCACGCCCGGGATCTCCCCGCGCAGCGCCATCTCCCGGAAGCAGATCCGGCACAGCCCGAACTTCCGCAAGTAGGCCCGCGGCCGACCGCACCGTCCGCAGCGGTTCCGCTTCCGCACGGCATACTTCGGCGTGCGACGCGCCTTCTCGATCAACGCCTTTCTCGCCATGTGCCCCTGCCCGTCACTGCTGCGATCCAGACACACCGTCGCCGGCCACGACCACGGGCGTCTCTCCCCGGAACGGCAGACCCATCTCCCTCAGCAACGCGAACGCCTCGTCGTCCTTTTCCGTGGACGTGACGATCACGATGTCCATCCCGTGGATCTTCTGCACGCGGTCGTAATCGATCTCCGGGAAGATCATCTGCTCCTTGATCCCCAGGGTGTAGTTGCCCCGCCCATCGAAGGAACGCGTGGGCAGACCCCGGAAGTCCCGGATCCGTGGGATCGCAATGTTGATCAGCCGGTCCAGGAACTCGTACATCCGCGCGCGCCGCAGCGTCACCATCGCGCCGATCGGCATGCCCTTGCGCAGCCCGAAGTTCGAGATCGACCGGCGCGCCCGCGTCACCACCGGCCTCTGCCCGGTGATCTGCGCGAGCTCCTCGACCACCGAATCCAGCAGCTTCGGATTCTTCGGCGCCTCCCCGAGCCCCACGTTGATCACGATCTTCTCGAGGCGCGGCACCTGGTAGGGGTTGCGGTAGCCGAACTGCTCGATCAGCCGGCTACGAACCCGCTCCTCGTAATGCCTTTGCAATCTCGGCTTCACGCTCATCACTACGCCCCGCTCACGGCCCCGGCCTGGGGATCGGGTTGCCGCTCCGGACCGAGATCCGCTCCTTGGTCCCGTCTGCTGCTGTCCGCTTGCGCACTCGCGTCGGCTCCCCCGTCGTCGGATCGATCAGCATCACGTTCGACGCGTGGATCGGCGCCTCGAACGTGATGATCCCTCCTTCCGGGTTGTTCTGCGACGGGCGCTGATGCCGCTTGCGCAGGTTCACTCCCTCGACCACGACCCGGTTCTCCTTCGGCAACACGCGCAGCACGGTCCCCTCCATGCCCGCAAAGTTGCCGCGGATCACCTTCACCCGGTCGCCACGCCGGACGTGCACCTTCCAGCGAGCCGGCTCCTTCCCGGCCCGGCGCCGCCCCCGTCCGATCGCACGCGCCATCTCAGATCACCTCCGGCGCCAGGGACACGATCTTCATGAACCGCTTCTCGCGCAGCTCCCGGCCCACCGGACCGAAGATGCGGGTCGCCCGTGGCTCGCCAGCATCGTTGATAATGACCGCTGCGTTATCGTCGAAGCGGATGTACGATCCATCCTTGCGCCGCATCTCCTTGGCCGTCCGCACCACCACCGCCTTGGCTACGTCGCCCTTCTTCAAGGTGCCGTTCGGCAGCGCATCCTTGATCGCCACCACGATCACGTCGCCGACCTGCGCGTAGCGCCGCTTCGAGCCGCCCAGTACACGGATGCACTTGGCCCGCTTCGCGCCCGAGTTGTCGGCGATCTTCACCATCGATTCCTGCTGGATCATCGCCGCCTCACTTGGCCCGTTCGAGGATCTCGACGACTCGCCAGCGCTTGGTCCGGGACAGCGGCCGCGTCTCCATGATGCGCACCACGTCCCCCTCGCGCGCCGCGTTCTCCTCGTCGTGTGCGTGATACTTCGCCGTCCGGGTGATTTCCTTCCCGTACAGAGGATGCGCCGTGCGGCGCTCAACCGCCACGACGACCGTCTTGTCCATCTTGTCGCTCACCACGACCCCGACGCGCGTCTTGCGCTGCTTCCTCGTCTTCTCGGCCATGGATCTCAGCGCTCACTCTCTCTCAGTTCCCGCTCCCGCAGGATCGTCTTCATCCGCGCGATGTCGCGCCGCAGCCGGCGCAAGAGGGCCGGGTTGTCGAGCGCCTGTGTCGCACTGCGGAAGCGCAGCCGAAACAGCTCCTCCTGCGACTCCGCGATCCGCTGCCGGATCTCCTCGTCTGTCAGATCGCGAATCTCCGCAGCCTTCACGCCTGACCTCCTTCCGCCGGCCGCTCCCGCACGACGAATCGGCACTTGATCGGCAGCTTGGCCGCCGCCAGCGCAAACGCTTCCCGCGCGATCGGCTCGGCGACTCCTTCGAGCTCGAACATGATCCGCCCCGGCTTGACGACGGCCACCCAGTACTCGGGGTTCCCTTTCCCCTTCCCCATCCGCGTCTCGGCCGGCTTCTTCGTCACCGGCTTATCCGGGAAGATCCGGATCCAGACCTTGCCGCCGCGCTTGATGTGGCGTGTCAGCGCCACACGCGCAGCCTCGATCTGTCGATTCGTGATCCAGGCCGGCTCCAGCGCCTGCAGCCCGTAGTCCCCAAAGGCGACCGTGTTGCCGCGCGTGGCCAGGCCCCGCATCCGCCCCTTCTGCTGCTTCCGGAACTTGACTCTCTTCGGCGCTAGCATCGCGTCCCGCCCCCGTCAGGCGCCCGTCGAATAGGTCCGGCCCCGCCGGTCCTCCACGATCTCGCCCTTGAAGATCCAGACCTTGACCCCGATCGTGCCGTACGTCGTCTTCGCCGTCGAGCGGGCAAAGTCGATGTCCGCCCGCAGCGTGTGCAGCGGAACCCGCCCCTCGTGGTACCCCTCGGTGCGCGCGATCTCGGCTCCGCCCAGACGCCCACTCGTCTGGATCTTGATCCCCTCCGCGCCGGCGCGCATGGCGGCCTGGACCGCTCGCTTCATGGCGCGCCGGAAGGAGATCCGCTGCGTGAGCTGGTGCGCCACGTTGTCCGCGACGAGCTGCGCGTCAAGCTCCGGCCGCTTGACCTCCTCGACGTTGATCGAGACCTCGCTCTTGGTCAGGTGCGCGAGCTCGTCCCGCAACTTGTCCACCTCGGCGCCGCGCTTGCCGATCACCACCCCCGGCCGCGCCGTGTGCACCGTCACCACGATCTTCTGCGGCTTCCTCTCGATCTCGACCTCGGAGATCGCGGCGTGCGCCAGGCGGCGATGCAGGTACTTGCGGATCGTCTCGTCCTCGGCCAGGTACTGGCTGAACTGCCGCTCCGCGTACCAGCGCGACTTCCAGGGCTTGATGATACCGAGCCGGAGCCCGCGTGGATGCGTCTTCTGACCCATCTCAACCCTTCCGGTCGACCACGATCACCACATGGCTGGTCGGACGCCGGATCGGCGCCGGCCTGCCCTGCGCCGCAGCGCGCCAACGCTTCAGCCGCGGCCCCTCGTTGACGTAGGCTTCCTTCACGTACAGATCGTCCACATCCACGAGCTCGCCGGCTGCCTCGGCCTTCGCGCGCGCGTTCGCCACCGCCGACCTCAGCGTCTTGTCGATGGTCTCGGCGGCGCGCTTCTTCGAGTACTGCAGCAGCGCGTAGGCCTCGCCCACGCTCCGCCCCCGAATGAGATCGATGACCAGCCGCATCTTGCGGGGACTCTGCCGGACGTACCTGCTGATCGCACGGGCTTCCATGGCACTCCGCCTACTTGGCTGCCTTCGTCCTCTTGTCGGCGAGCTTGCCGCCGTGCCCCCGGAAGAGCCGCGTCGGAGCGAACTCCCCGAGCTTGTGACCCACCATGTTCTCCGTGATGTACACCGGGATGAACTTGTTCCCGTTGTGCACCGCCAGCGTGTGCCCGACGAACTCCGGAGATATCGTCGACGCCCGTGCCCAGGTCTTGATGACGCGCTTCTCGCCCCGGGTGTTCATGTCCCGGATCTTCTTCAGCAGCTTCGCGTCGATGTACGGGCCCTTCTTCACCGATCGAGCCATCGTCTCTCACTACCCAGTGCTCAGGTCGTCGCCTTTCCGCGCCGCCGGCCCCGCACGATGTACTTGTTGGACTCCTTCTTCCGCTTGCGCGTCTTCTTGCCCTCGGGCTTGCCCCAGGGCGAGACGGGCGGCCTACCTCCCGATGTCTTGCCCTCACCGCCGCCCAGCGGATGGTCGATGGGGTTCATCGCCACACCGCGCACCCTGGGCCGGCGGCCGCGCCAGCGGTTCGCCCCCGCCTTCCCGATGACCTCGAGCTCGTGGTCCACGTTCCCCACCTGCCCGATCGTGGCGAGGCACTCCTTGCGGACCATGCGCACCTCGGTCGACGGGAGCCGCAACGTGACGTAATCGCCTTCCTTCGCCACGACCTGCGCGCCGGCGCCCGCGGACCGCACCATCTGACCGCCCTTGCCCGGCTTGAGCTCCACGTTGTGGACGACCGTGCCGAGCGGGATCTCTGCCAGCGGCAACGCGTTGCCCGTCCGGATGTCGGAGCCGGGACCGCTGATCACCGTGTCCCCCTGCCGCAGGCCCACCGGGTGCAGGATGTAGCGCTTCTCGCCGTCCGCGTAATGGAGCAACGCGATGTTCGCCGACCGGTTCGGGTCGTACTCGATCTCCGCCACCCGCGCCGGAACGCCGAACTTGTCCCGCTTGAAGTCGATCCGCCGGTAAA
>Ga0207873_1003423_pt1 | contig 11657 bp, 10 predicted proteins | sample BGWIniCompost_FD_187373 | JGI IMG/M metagenome (GOLD analysis project Ga0207873, IMG submission 187373) | Cellulose adapted compost microbial communities from Newby Island Compost Facility, Milpitas, CA, USA - BGW Initial Compost (SPAdes)... ... | reverse complement strand
CCGCGGCCCAAAGCGCTGGCGCATGCTGCTGCTGAGCTCGCTCGGGCAGTTCCGCGCTACTGTGGACGGCCATGACCCACGCGCATACGAGGCGCTTGAGCAAGGGCTCGCCCTGGCGCGCGAGCTTGGCGACCTGATCGCCACTGCCGAGCTGACCCGGCACCTTGGCGAGCTCTTGCTGTTTCAAAACAAGCCTGACGAGGCCGATCCCTGGTTCGCCGAGAGCCTCCAGGCTGCCGAGATGGCCGGCAATATGTGGAATATCGGCTGGACCAAGCAAGATCTCGGCCTGCTCGCAGAAGCGCGCGGTGAGTACACCCTGGCTCGAGAAATCTATCTCGAATGCCGCGACATCTTCAAGACGCACTTCTCGATCTCGGATACTGCCAACACTCGGCTCGGCGAGTTGGCCTGGCGGCTTGGCGAAGCAACTGAGGCTGCCCACTGGTTTCACGCGGAGCTGGTGTGCGGCACGAACGCTGGCGACCCCTCACAGATGGCAAGCGCCCACGACGGGCTTGGCAAAACGGCATACCTCGTCGGTGACTATCCGCTCGCCGAGCGCCACTACGCCGAGGCCATCCAGCTTGAGCTCTCGCAGCCACACTGCGACCCCGCGTTCATCTGCTATGTGCTGCGCGGGGTGGCTGCGACGCGCGTCGGAACCGCGGAACTGGTGAACGCGGCCCAGCTGTTCGGCCACTCGCTGGCACACGACACGCCGCCAGGCTGCTTCCGCATACCATCGCTGGATTACACGCGCCCGGCGCACGATCGCGCCCTCGCTGCCTGCCGCGCAGCCCTGGGCGACGATGCCTTCGCGGCGGCATGGGAGGCCGGGCGGGCTATGACGCTGGACGAGGCTGTGGCGCTGGCGCTCGCCTCACCACAGCCGGTGTAGTCCCCGCTTTACGTCTCGCGCTACTCGCTGTACCATGCCGGCCCGTGACTACCGAGAGCGACATTCGGCTTGAGCTAGAGGGCGTCGGGCTGGACTACGGGCCGCGCCGCGTGCTGGACGGCATCTCGCTGGCGCTTGGCGCAGGCGAGACGCTGGTGGTGGCCGGCGCCAACGGCAGCGGCAAGAGCACGCTGCTGCGCCTGATCTGCGGCCTGCAGCGCCCGACGCGCGGCGCGGTGCGGCTGCGCGCCGGCGGCCAGGTCTACCGGCCCGATCAGGCGCCCTGGCTCGTGGGCTGGGTCGCGCCGGACCTGCAGCTGTACCGCGAGCTGAGCGGGCTGGAGAACCTGCGCTTCTTCGCCGACGTGCGCGGCCTGAAGCACACCGACGCGCAGCTCGAGGCGCTGCTCGCCGAGGTGGGGCTGGGCGGGCGCGGCGGCGACCTGCTCGCGGCCTACTCCTCCGGCATGGCCCAGCGGCTGCGCTACGCCTACGCGCTGCTCCACGCGCCGCCGCTGCTGCTGCTCGACGAGCCGACCGTCACGCTCGACGAGCGCGGCGCGGCGCTTGTCGAGCAGGTGATCGCGCGGCAGCGGCGCCGGGGGATCACGGTCGTCGCCACCAATGACCCGCGCGAGGAGCGCTACGGCGACTATGTGCTGCGGCTCTCGTGAGACCCGAATCTTCCTGCGGGAAGCGGCCCTGGAGAGCCGCAGGCCCGCCGCACCTCCCTGTAAGGCGGGCGGCACGACCGCGTACGTCGTATGAGTGACCTGCAGCACCTGGCGAGGGCGGCCCTCGCCATATTCAAGAAGGACCTGCGCTCCGAGCTGCGCACGCGCTACGCGCTCAACGCGGTGCTGCTGTTCGCGGTGAGCACGGTCGTCGCGCTGAGCCTGGGCATGGGGCCGATCACGCCCGTGCGCAACCCCGACCTGCCGCTCGTCCAGGCCGCGCTGCTGTGGATGGCGCTGCTGTTCGCGGCCTTCACCGGCCTGGCGCGCGCGTTCGTGCAGGAGGAGGAGGCGCGCACGGCCGCCGCGCTGCGCCTGGCCGCCCCGCCGATCGCCGTGTACCTGGGCAAGCTGCTCTTCAACCTCGCGCTGCTGCTCCTGCTGGTCCTCGTGACCACGCTGCTGTTCGTGGTGCTGCTGCGGGTGCACGTGGCCGACGCCGGGCTGCTCGCGGCGCTGCTGCTGGCCGGCAGCCTGGGCCTGGTGGCCGCCACCACGCTGATCGCCGCGATCATCGCCCGCGCCAGCGCGAAGGGCGCGCTCTTCGCGGTGCTCTCCTTCCCCCTGCTGGTGCCGCTGCTCGTCACCGCGATCCGCGGCACCGCCAGCGCGCTCGAGGGGCGCGGCTGGGCAGCAGGCGCCGCCCCGCTCCAGGTGCTGCTCGCCTACACCCTGGCGCTGTTCGTCGCCTCGCTGTTTCTGTTCAACAGCGTGTGGGAGGCGTGACGCGCCGGCGGCGTCTCTGCGCCATCCTACGTTTCTCAATCTTGTGATAAAATACACGAAACGAGCGTCAAGTGGCCGGCGCGGCCGCCGCGTACGCCCCAGGAATGACGCAAGCTGCCGCAATTCCAAACCTGCGGACCGATGCGGCGGTCCTTGCCCTGGCAGATCATGTGTAGTATGATAGCGCGGCAAAGCGCCACAATGCCTGGAGAGTAGAGACCGATGGGAGCAGCGGCGCGAATCGCACCAGTTGCCAAGCTCCTGCTGGGGCTATGGATCGCCGGCGTCGTGGTTGCGATGTTTCTGGTGGTTCCACAATACGTCGGCCTAGGCGACGCCGGGCGCATCATCGTCATGCACGTGCCCACCGCCTGGATCACCACCGTGGCCTTCGCCGTCTCGGCGTTCTACAGCGCGCGCTACCTCTGGCGGCGGCGCCCGGCCGATGACGCGAACGCCGTCGCGGCGGCGGAGACCGGCTTCCTCTTCTGCGTGCTCGCCACCGTCACCGGCGCGATCTTCGCCCAGATCGTGTGGGGCACCTTCTGGAACTGGGACCCGCGCGAGACCTCGATCCTGGTGCTGCTGCTGATCTACGCCGCCTACTTCGCGCTGCGCTCCGCGCTCGACGAGCCGGAGCGGCGCCGGCGGCTCTCGGCGGCCTACAATCTCTTCGCCGCCGTGACCATGCCGTTCCTGCTGTTCGTGGCGCCGCGCGTCGCCGAGAGCTCGCTGCACCCCAACTGCGCCTTCATCCAGGGCAGCCAGTGCGACGGCATCACCCTTCAGCTGAACGGCGCGCGGATCGGGCAGCTCGGCGATGTGGTGCTGGAGCTCAAGGGCCTCGAGCAGCGCGGCGATCTCGCCGTGGCCCAGGTCGAGGTGCGCACGCCCGGCCTGGCGCAGCGCGTCGTGCTGGAGCCGACGCTCGAGCTGGCCAGCGGCGAGCCGGCCGACCGCCCGGAGTTCCCGGGGCAGCAGTTCCTGCTCGCCCTCGAGCGCGTCGACCTCGCCAGCGGCGAGGCGCTGCTGAACATGGAGGCGCCCGGCACCGGGCTGCTCAGCAACGGCCGCACGCTCTGGACCTTCATGGCCTCGAACCTGGGCTTCCTCGGCCTGTTCATCTGGCTGTACCGGCTGCGCGCCGATGTCTTGATACTTCAGGAGCGCCTGGCACGGCGCGGGGGTGGATATGAACTTCCTGCTTGAACCGGCCGTCGCGATCTACTTCGCGATGGCCGTCGCGCTCGCGGTGTGGCTGGGGATCTTCATCTTCCTGTGGCGCATCGACAAGGCCACGCGCGAGCTGCGCGATAAGCTCGACCAGCAGGCCGCGCCGGAGGAGCCCACCCCGCACGCGACTCTGGAGCAGCGCCGGCAGGATGCCCGTTCAGACGCTCCGGCGGAGCGTCTCACCGAGAACGCATAGGCGAGGAGACTATACATGGCAACCGCATCCCCACAACTCGCGCGGCGGCCGTTTCCGCTCAAGCCGCTGCACCTGATCGGCATCGCCATGATCGCGCTCGCGGTGGCGCTCGGCTACAACGGCCTCACCCAGTCGTTCCGCCCCTACACCACCAGCGTGGACGAGGCGACGACGAGCGGCCGCAGCGTGCAGCTGGCCGGGTTCCTCGGCAGCACCGGGGCCTACGACGCCGACGGCAACTTCACCTTCGACCTGCAGGACAGCACCGGCAAGATGGTGAAGGTCGTGTACGCCCAGCCCAAGCCGGCCAACTTCGAGCAGGCGGTCAGCATCGTGGCGATCGGCCACTACGACAGCGCGCGCGGCGTCTTCATGGCCGACGACCTGCTGGTCAAGTGCCCCTCCAAGTACCAGGAGCAGATGAGCGGCTAGGAGCCGCTCGGCAGCCGGCGCGATCGCAGCTCGCTGCCCCCGTGCGCCGCTGGACGCTGGCTACCGCTAACAGAGGGCTCGCCCATGTACCTCCTCGGCACCATGTTCATCGTATGCGGCATCGCCGCGGCAGCGCTCGCCGCCGTGAGCTACGCGCTGGTGCCGCATGGCAACATCGCCGCGCTGGCCTACGGCCGCATCGGCACCCGCGCGGCGCTGGTGGCGGTGCTGCTGGTGGTCGGCCTGCTCAACTACCTGTTCATCGCGCAGCGCTACGATATCCAGTACGTCTACGACTACAGCTCGCGTGAGCTTGAGCCGCACTTCCGCGTGGCCGCGGTGTGGGCCGGCCAGCCCGGGTCGTTCGTGATCTGGGCGCTGTGGGGCGTGATCGCCGCCCAGGCGCTGGTGCGCCGCACCCGCCACAGCGAGCCGTACGTCCTCAGCGTGTTCATGGCCCTCCAGGCCGCGCTGCTGGTCTACATGCTCATCCGCAACCCGTTCGTGCCGCACCTGGAGAACGGCGTGCAGGTGTTCCCGGAGGACGGCAAGGGGCTCAACCCGACGCTCCACAACATGTGGATGCTCATCCACCCGCCCATCCTGTTCGTCGGCTTCGCGCTGATGGCGGTGCCGTTCGCCTACGCGATCGGCGGGGTCTGGCGGCGCGACTACGACGGCTGGGTGCGCGACGCGCTGCCCTGGACGCTGGCGGCGTGGGCCTTCCTCGGCCTGGCGCTCCTGCTCGGCGGCTACTGGGCCTACGAGACGCTCGGCTGGGGCGGCTACTGGGGCTGGGACCCGGTCGAGAACTCGGCGCTGGTGCCCTGGCTGGTCTCCACCGCCCTGATCCACGCCATGCTCGTCCAGCGGGCGGGCGGCGGGCTGCGGCGCACGACGATCGCGCTGGCGCTGGTGACCTACCTGACGGTCTTCTACGCCACCTTCCTCACCCGCTCGGGGGTGCTCTCCTCCTTCTCGGTCCACTCGTTCGTCGAGGAGGGCCTGAAGACGATCATGGTCGGCTCGCTGGCCTTCCTGGCCGTGGCGAGCGTCGCCACCATGGTGTGGCGCTGGCGCGACATCCCCTCGCGCCAGCTCTCCGAGAAGCTGCTCTCGCGCGATAGCTTCTTCGTGCTGCTCATCCTGGGCCTGATCGTGATCGCCACCGTCGTCACCATCGGCACCTCGATGCCGGTGATCTCGGCCCTGCCGGGCGTCGGCCACTCGCTCCAGCGCGTCTTCGCCGGCGCCTTCCAGATCGACGACGGCACGACCTACGGGACGGAGCCCTTCGAGGACGGCCGCTTCGGCCTGGTCGGGGACTTCTACAGCACGACGGTGCCGCCGCTCGGGCTGATCCTGGTGGTGCTGCTGATCATCGGGCCGCTGCTCGGCTGGCGCGACACGAACCCGCGCCACCTGCTGCGCGCCCTGCGCTGGCCGGCGCTCGCCGCCGTGGTCGTCAGCTGCGTCGGGCTGGTGCTCGGCGCGCGCGACCCGCTGCCGCTGGCCTACGTGGGGCTCAGCACCTTCGCCGCCGGCACGAACATCGTGATGATCATCCGCACGCTGCGCAGCGGCTGGCTGCGGATCGGCGGCTACCTGGCGCACGTCGGGCTGATGCTGCTGCTGGTGGGCGCCGCCGCCTCGACCTGGTACGCCACGCCGGACCAGCGGCTGCTGGTGGCCGAGGGCGACACGATCAGCATGTACGGCTACGAGTTCACCTTCAACGGCTACCGGCTGACCCCGGAGGGGCGCGGCGTCCTGGACATGACGGTGACGCGCGACGGGCGCAGCTTCCACGCTACGCCGCAGCTCTACTTCAACAACCGCATGGGCGCGACGATGGCGACGCCCTGGATTAAGTCCGAGCTGTGGCAGGACCTGTATGTGTCGCCGGCCGAGTACAACCCGCCGGTGGACCACAACATCGCCGACCTCGGCCTGGGCGAGACGAAGAGCATCGGGCCGTACGAGGTGACCTTCCTCGGCTTCGATGTGCCGGACGCCCACACCACGGGCGAGGCCGACGTCGGCGCGAAGCTCCGGGTGACCTATGAGGGCCAGACGACCGAGTTCACGCCGAAGCTGACGCTGCTGGCGAACGTCGACGACCCGGCGGAGGCGATCAAGGACAACCCGGTCACGCTGGCCGGCGGCCACAGCGCCTCGCTGGCGGCCTTCGACCCGATGCAGCGCCGGGTGATCATCCGCGTCAACGGCCTCGGGCTGCCGGTGGACCCGGCCAAGGCGGTGGTGACGGTGAGCCTCAAGCCGGGGGTGGCGCTGGTGTGGCTGGGCGTGGGCGTGGGCGTGCTCGGCGGCCTGATCGCCATGCTGCGGCGCGCGCTCGAGGGCCGCGCGCAGGTCGAGGGCCGGCGCTTCCCGCTCGGCAGGCGGGTGGCCGCGCCCGGCGGCCTGGGCAGCGCAGCCCCGCCGGCGGCCAGCAGCGAGTGACATTCTGACAGAGCGAGCGCGCGGGCGGGGGCTGGGCGAGCGGCGTGCATCCGCTCCCCTTCCCCCGCCGTCCGTTCGGCCGTGGGCGCTATGACCACCCAGGACCACTACGAGATCCTCCAGGTGCACCCGAAGGCGGACGCGGCGGCGATCGAGGCCGCCTACCGCCGGCTGATCGACCAGTACGACCCGGCGCGCGTCAACGGCGCGGCCGAGGAGATCGTCGAGCTGGTCCGCCGCAGGCGCGAGGCGCTGGAGGCGGCCTACGCGGTGCTCTCCGACCCGGAGCGGCGGGCGGCGTACGACGCGGAGCTCAGCGCCCTCCAGGCGCCTCGGCGGGAAGCCTCGCCGGAGGACGCCGCCGCATCGCAGAGCGAGCCGGGCGCCACCGACGACCGCCCCGCGACGATCCTCGACTACCGCCCGCTCCCCCCGGCGCAGCGCGCCGAGCGGCCGCGCGGCTTCAACGACCGGCCGGTGGTGCCCGGCAAGGTCAGGGGCGAGCCGCGCGTCAGCCTGCCGCTGGCCGCCATGGTCATCGCCGCGGCCATCGTGCTGCCGGCGCTGGTCGCGAGCCTGCTGCTCACCGGCGGCGGCGCGACCCCGGCCCCCGCCGCCACCGCGGAGCCCTCGCCGCTCGAGCAGTTCGAGCTCCTGATCGCCGAGGCCAAGCGCCGCACCGAGCAGAGCCCGGACGACGTCCAGACCTGGATCGACTACGGCAACCTGCTGTACGACAGCGTGCAGATCGTGCGCGAGCAGGCGCCCGACAGCGAGCTGTACCGGCAGCAGCTGCCGCGCTGGCTGGACGCGATCGCCGCCTACGAGCGGGCGCTGGAGCTCGACCCGGATAACGCGGCCGTGCGCGCCGACAAGGGCGCCAGCGCCTGCTTCTACGGCGTCGGCACCGGCCAGCTCAGCTACCTCGAGCAGGGCCTGGCCGAGACGGAGCGGGCGCTGGAGCAGGCCCCCGACGACGCGCGGGCGCTGCTGAGCCACGGCTACTGCCTGGTGAGCGTGCAGCCGCCGCGGACCGAGCAGGCGCTCGCCGAGTGGCGCCGGATCCTCGAGATCGCCCCGGCCGACTCGCCGATCGCCAACCAGGCGCGGCTGCTGATCGACCTGTACTCCCAAGAGTGAGGCGGCTGGCGCTCAATATCCACGCGCAGGCACTACAAACCCGTTACAGCATGTGTTAAAATACCATCTACACCCGTTCAACATATACGGAGCGATTAACACGCTATGGCTGCACCGACCAGGGATGTTGCACAGCGCAGAAGCATAAGCCAGCGCGAGCTGGCCTTCGCTGCGTTGGGCGCGCTTGTCGGGCTGGCGATTATCGTCGGAGTGTGGCTGTACACAGCGCAGACGGCCGAGCCGACCCTCCCTGGTGTCGGTGAGACGAACCGGCCGGCCCCAGCGATCGCGCTGCCCGCGCTCGACGGCGGGACCGTCCACCTGAGCGATTTCCGCGGACGCGTGGTGCTGGTGAACTTCTGGGGCACCTGGTGCGAGCCCTGCAAAGAGGAGACCCCCGCGCTGCAGGCCGCCTACCAGGAGCTGCGCGACGAGGGGCTGGTGATCCTCGGCGTGAACCTGCGCCGCCAGGAGCCGGACGAGACGGCCATCCGCGCCTTCCTGCAGCAGTACGGCGTCACCTACCCGACGCTGCTCGACGTGGACGGCGAGGCGGCCCGCCAGTTCCAGATCGCGCCCATCCCCACCAGCTACTTCATCGACCCCGCGGGCAATATCCGCTATATTCGTGTCGGCACACTTTCTCAAGAAGAGGTTGCGGCACTGTTCAGCAGATTGCGGCAGGAGGCCTCGGCTCTTCGCTGAAACGGGGGCGGAGCATGCAACGGACGGACCAGCGCAGAATCCTCATTGTTGATGACGAGCCCGGCCTGCGGGAGCTGGTGCGGATTAACCTCGAGCACGAGGGCTTCGCCGTGCTGCAGGCTGAGAACGGCGTCCAGGGCCTGGAGATGATCCAGGAGGAGCACCCGGACCTGGTGATCCTGGACGTGATGATGCCTGAGATGGACGGCTGGGAGGTGTGCAAGCGGCTGCGCGAGTTCTCGCAGGTGCCGGTGCTCATGCTCACCGCCCGCGTCCAGAGCCAGGATATCGTCACCGGGCTCGAGAGCGGCGCCGACGACTACCTGCTCAAGCCGTTCAACATGGACGAGCTGATGGCGCGCGTGCGGGCGCTGCTGCGGCGCGTCCCCTCGCCGAACCGCCCCGTGACCGCCGGCGGCGGCGAGATCTCGATCGACAAGCAGAAGCGCGAGGTGCTGGTGCGCGGCGAGCCGGTGGACCTGACCCCCACCGAGTACGACCTGCTGCTGCTGCTCGCCGAGCACGCCGGGGCTGTGCTGGACCACGAGACGCTGCTGCGCGGCGTGTGGGGCCAGGAGTACACCAAGGACAACGACTACCTCAAGGTCTACATCTGGCACCTGCGCCGCAAGATCGAGCAGGACCCGCGCGACCCGAAGCTGCTCCTGACCGAGTGGGGCGTGGGGTATCGCCTGGTGCCGTAGCTTCCGAAGAGCCGAGAAGTTCAGAACCAAGGGCTAAGAACCGCCTCCACACCCCGGTTCTTGGTCCTTGGTTCTTACTTCTCTCAGTCCTCGCGCCCCCAGCTCTGGGTTCTCAGTATTTTAGTTCTTGGTTTTCTCGGTTCTCAGTTCTCGGTTCTCAGTTCTTAGTTCTGGGTTCTTGGTTCTCACATGTCCTCGTCCTCCAGAAGAGTCGTCATCAAGCTAGGCTCGAACGTCCTCACCGCCGGCACCGACCGCCTCCACCGCCCGCGGATCGTCGAGCTGGTGCGCCAGATCGCCGAGGCGCGCGCCGCAGGGCTCGAGGTGGTGCTGGTCAGCTCCGGGGCGCAGGCCGCCGGCCGCGAGCGCCTGCAGATCTACGGCACCCGGCGCGACATCCCGCTCAAGCAGATGCTCGCGGCCGTTGGCCAGAGCCGCCTCATGCACCTCTACGAGCAGATCTTCGACCTCTACAGCATCCCGGTGGCTCAGACGCTCCTCACCCGCGATGATCTGCGCGACCGCCACCGCTACCTGAACGCCCGCAACACCCTGCTCGCCTGCCTGGCCCACGGCGTGCTGCCGATCATCAACGAGAACGACGTCGTCGCCGTCGATGAGATCAGGGTCGGCGACAACGACAACCTCTCGGCGCTGGTGGCTAACCTGGTGGACGCCGAGCTGCTGCTGATCCTGAGCGACATCGACGGGCTCTACACCGCGGACCCGCGCCGCAACCCCGATGCGACTCGCATCGCCGAGGTGCCCGAGATCACCGAGGAGATCTACGCGCTCGCCGGCGGCACCGGGAGCGAGCGCGGCACCGGCGGCATGGTCACCAAGATCCAGGCCGCCGAGCTGGCCACGCGCAGCGGGACGAGCGTCGTGATCGCCTCGGGCGGCGAGCGCGAGGTGATCAGCCGGGTGCTGGCCGGCGAGCCGCTCGGCACCCGCTTCCCGGCCGTCGCCACGCGCCTCGAGAGCCGCAAGCGCTGGGTGCTGGCCGAGACGGCCCGCCACAGCCGCGTGGTGACGGACGAGGGCGCGACGCGGGCGCTGCTCGAGGGCGGCAAAAGCCTGCTGCCGGCCGGCGTGACGCAGGTGGAGGGTGACTTCGAGCGCGGGCAGACGGTGCGCATCTTCGCCACCAACGGGCGCGAGATCGCCCGCGGGCTGGCCCAGTACGGCGCGAACGACCTGCGGCGCATCATGGGCCTGCGCTCGAGCCAGATCGCCGAGACCCTCGGCTACGACTACGGCCCGGAGGTCGTCCACCGCGACGACATGGTGCTGCTGTAGCATCCGCTGGGAGTACGCTGGGGGGATGGTCGCCGGTCCTGGCAGCTGCGTGGTGTGCGCTTCGTGTCTGCGCGCGCTCGTTGTGAAGGGGCCTCAGCGCCGGTAGCGCAGGTCCCACCAGCAGCCGAGCCGCTGCGGCTGGCCGCTCATCCGCACGATCTGCGCCGGCTCGGGCGCGGGGGGCGCCCCGGGCTCAACCGCGGCGACCAGCTCGCGAAGCGTGAGCGCCCGGCTCTTGCGCCGGAGCGCGCTGTGCTTCTCGGGGCCGACGAGGATGAGGCCGCGCTGTTTGATAGTGACCATGACCGTTCTCCTTTGTGGCGTCGTCGCCGCGTGTTACCGTACCACTGAAGCGAACGGCCGCGCGCGAGCCTTTCCCCCGGCCGGCGCCTAAGGGAACTCCGTAACAGAGGCTCGGCTAGATGTCTCATGCCGCTGGGAGCGCCGCGCCACGGGGGCCGGGCGAGGCTTCGTGGTATGATAGAGGCGCTGGAAGGAGCTAACCATGATCGACCTCACACAGATGGGGCAGCGGGCGAAGGCCGCGGCGCGGCAGCTGGCCCGCGCCACCACGGAGCAGAAGAACGCGGCGCTCGAGGCGCTCGCCGCCGCGCTCACCGACCGCTCGCGCACGGCGGAGCTGCTGGAGGCCAACGCCGCCGACGTCGAGGCCGGGCGCGCCGCCGGGCTCTCCGCCGCGCTGCTCGACCGGATGCTGCTGAACGAGCAGCGCCTGGCCGGGATCGCCGCAGACACCCGCAACGTCGCGCGGCTGCCCGACCCGGTCGGCGAGCAGTTCGACCACGCCACGCTGCCGAACGGGCTGCGCGTCCACCGGCGGCGGGTGCCGCTCGGCGTGGTGGGCGTGATCTACGAGGCCCGCCCGAACGTCACCGTGGACTGCGCCGCGCTGTGCATCAAGAGCGGCAACGCCGCCATCCTGCGCGCCGGCAAGGAGATCACACGCTCCAGCGCCGCGCTCGCCAGCCTCATCCAGGGCGCGCTGGCCGAGGCCGGCCTCCCCGGCGACGCGATCCAGGCGATCGACAACCCCGACCGGGCGCTCGTGGAGCAGCTGCTGCGGCTGGACCGCTTCGTGGACGTGATCATCCCGCGCGGCGGGG
>Ga0207873_1003420_pt1 | contig 11666 bp, 7 predicted proteins | sample BGWIniCompost_FD_187373 | JGI IMG/M metagenome (GOLD analysis project Ga0207873, IMG submission 187373) | Cellulose adapted compost microbial communities from Newby Island Compost Facility, Milpitas, CA, USA - BGW Initial Compost (SPAdes)... ... | reverse complement strand
GTGGTGTACGAGATCGACGAGTTCCGCTGCATCTTCTGCGGGATGTGTCAGGAGGTCTGCCCGGTCGAGGCGATCCACGTCGGGCAGGACTACGAGAACGCCGAGTACACGCGGGAGCGCTTCGTGTACGATCTGGACCGGCTGATGGCGCAGGATCACCCGGTCACCGTCTTGTGGGACCCGAGCGATCCGTTGAGTCAATGAGCGATCTCCTCTGGTGGGTCTTCGCCAGCCTGGCGGTGGGCGGCGCGGCCGGGACGGTCCTGGGCCGGAACCCGGTGGCCAGCCTTCTCTCGCTGGTGCTGACGTTCTTCAGCCTGGCGGCGATCTACATCCTGCTGGGCGCGCACTTCATCGGCGCGCTGCAGGTGATGGTTTACGCCGGCGCGATCATGGTGTTGTTCCTGTTCGTGATCATGCTCCTGAATCTCGGGCACGACTTCCGGCCCGACCTCCGCAAGGGGGCCTGGCTGGTCTCGGGTTTCGCGACGACGGGGCTGATCTTCTACTTCATCTGGCGGTCGTTCGCGGGTGGAGAGGGGTTGGCCATGGGCGCCGATCCGCTCCTGGAGAAAGCGGCCGAGGGCGGCAACGCGGTGTCCATCATCGCCGAGCCCCTGTTCCGGGACTTCCTCGTGGCCTTCGAGCTGACCGGGGTCCTGCTCCTCGTCGCCGTGATCGGTGCCGTCCTGCTCGCCAAGCGGAGGGTCTGAGCCGTGGTGACGAACTCGCTGATGCTGGCGGCGATCCTCTTCTCGATCGGCGTGCTCGGCGTCGTGGTGCGGCGGAACGCGATCATCCTGTTCCTCTGCATCGAGCTGATGCTCAACGCCGTGAACCTCGCCTTCGTCGCGCTCTCGCGCGCGGTCGGGATCGAGGGTCAGGTGTTCGTGTTCTTCGTCATGGCGGTGGCGGCGGCCGAGGCGGCCGTGGGACTCGCGATCGTGATCTCGATCTTCCGCCACTCCGAGACGGTGGATCTGAAGAACTTCAACCTGCTACGGTGGTGACGTGCACCACTTCGAACCTTTTCTGCTCGGCGCGATCGTCCTGCTCCCGTTGGTGGGTTTCGCCGTCAACGGTTTGACGGCGTTCCTCGCACCGGAGCGGAAGACGATCCCGACGGTGGTCGGGCCCACAGTCCTGGCCCTGGCCTTCGTCATCGCACTGACGAACTTCGTGCGGATGTTGGGCGCGGAGCTGCACGAGCCCATCGTCCGTAGCTACTGGTCTTGGATGCCGGTCGGGAGCCTGCAGATCGATGCAGCGCTCCAGCTCGACCAGCTCTCGATGCTGATGACGCTGATCGTCACCGGCGTCGGGACGCTGATTCACATCTTCAGCGTCGGCTACATGAAGGCGGACCCCGGGTACGCGCGGTACTTCGCGTACCTGAACCTGTTCGTCTTCTTCATGCTGGTGCTGGTCCTGGGGGCGAGCTTCCCGCTCATGTTCGTCGGCTGGGAAGGCGTCGGGCTCTGCAGCTACCTGCTGATCGGCTTCTGGTACAAGGAACGGAAGAACGCGGACGCGGGGAAGAAGGCGTTCATCGTCAACCGGATCGGGGACTTCGGGTTCATCGTGGCCATGATGCTGATCTTCAGCAATCTGGGCACGCTGGACTACGTCGAGGTCTTCGAGGCGGCGCCGGCCGCGTTCGCCTACGGCGGCGGGGTGATCACGGCGATCACGCTCTTCCTCTTCCTTGGCGCGACGGGGAAGAGCGCGCAGATCCCGCTCTACGTGTGGCTGCCTGACGCGATGGCCGGCCCGACGCCCGTGAGCGCGCTGATCCACGCCGCCACGATGGTCACGGCGGGCGTCTACATGATCGCCCGTGCGGGCGTGCTCTTCGCCCTGGCGCCCGTATCGCAGGTCGTGGTCGCCGGGGTCGGCGCGCTGACCGCGCTCTTCGCCGCGACGATCGGGCTCGCCCAGTACGACATCAAGAAGGTGCTGGCGTACTCGACCGTCTCGCAGCTCGGGTACATGTTCATCGGCGTGGGCGTCGGCGCGTTCGCCGCCGGGGTCTTCCACCTGATGACGCACGCCTTCTTCAAGGCGCTGCTCTTCCTGGGCTCGGGCGCGGTCATCCACGCGATGCACGAGGCCTTCCACCACACGCACAAGGACTGGGACCCGCAGGACATGCGCAACATGGGCGGGCTCAGGAAGTACATGCCGATCACCTTCTGGACGATGTGGATCGCCACGCTGGCGATCGCCGGCGTGTGGCCGTTCGCCGGGTTCTTCTCGAAGGACGAGATCATCTGGCAGGCCGCGGCCCATGCGGTGGGGCCGTACGCGGGCTGGTACAAGGTGATCTGGGCGATCGCGCTCCTCGCCGCGGTCCTGACCGCGTTCTACATGACGCGGATGATGGTGATGACGTTCCACGGCGAGAACCGCACGGGCGAGGCGGAGCGTAAGCATCTGCACGAGGTCCCGGCGGTGATGTGGGTCCCGCTGGCGGTGCTCGCGGTCCTCTCGGTGGTGGGCGGCTGGGTCAACGTGCCGCACGCGGTCGCGGACCTGCCCGTCCTGGGCTGGATCCCGACCTCGGAGTGGCTGCACGAGTGGCTGCACCCGATCACGGAGCACGCGGATGAGATCATGGCGGCGAACCTGCCGGCGCTGGCCGAGACGGCGCCGATCGGCGGCAGCGCCGCGTTCTGGGCGGTCGCATCGTTCGGGATCGCCGTGGCCGTGATCGCGATCGCGTTCCGGGTCGTGGGGAGCCGGCAGTACCGTCCGGCCGTGGAGTCGCCGGAGCCCGTGGGGCTCGCGCGGCTCCTGTACAACAAGTGGTACGTCGACGAGATCTACGACGCCGTGGTGGTCCGGCCGGTCGTGAACGCGTCGAAGGCGCTGTGGCGCTTCGTGGACCAGGGCCTCATCGACGGCACGGTGAACGGGTTCGGCAACGCGTCGCGCGCCCTGGGCTGGGTCGGCTCGCGACTCCAGACGGGGCAGCTCAACACGTACGCGTTCGCGGTGGCGATCGGCGTGCTGATCCTCCTCGGCTTCGTGGTATTCTGAGGGCGGCATGGAAGCCTTTCTGAATTCGATCCATTACTCGAGCTGGGTGCTGCACTTCCTGCTGCTGTTCCCCCTGGTGGGGATGGTAGCGGTGCTCCTTGCCCCGGCCGAGCGGGCCAAGTACGTCGCGTTCGGCGCGTCGCTCATCGAGCTCATCGTCTCGCTGCCGATCTGGTCGGCGTTCAACGCGGCGTCCGGTGCGTTCCAGTTCACGATGGACGCTCCGCTGGACTGGATCCCGGCGTGGGGGATCCACTACCACGTCGGGATCGACGGGATCAGCGTGCTGCTGCTCCTGCTCACGACCGTGATGATGCCGATCGCCCTGCTCGGCTCCTTCCGCTACATCCAGACGCGGGAGAAGACGTTCTACTCCATGATGCTCCTGCTGGAGACGGGGGTGGTCGGCGTCTTCGTGGCGCTCGACGTCTTCCTCTTCTTCATGTTCTGGGAGCTCATGCTGGTGCCGATGTACTTCATCATCGGCATCTGGGGCGGCGAGCGGAGGATCTACGCGGCGATCAAGTTCTTCCTGTACACGGCGGTCGGCTCGCTCCTGATGCTGGTCGGGATCCTGTACCTGGTCTTCAAGTTCCAGGCACAGACGGGCGAGCTGTCGTTTCTGTACACGGACCTCCTGAACGTGTCGCTCACGTTCCGCGAGCAGGTCTGGCTCTTCGCCGCGTTCGCGCTGGCGTTCCTGATCAAGGTGCCGGTCTTCCCGTTCCACACGTGGCTGCCTGACGCGCACGTGGAGGCGCCGACGCCCGGCTCGGTGATCCTGGCCGCCGTACTGCTGAAGATGGGCGCCTACGGTTTCCTGCGGTTCCTGCTGCCCATGTTCCCGCAGGCGGCGACGCACCCGACGATCGTCGCGGTGCTGCTCGTCCTCGGGCTGATCGGCGTGCTGTACGCCGCGTGGGTCGCCGCGGTGCAGCCGGACGCGAAGAAGCTGATCGCCTACACGTCCGTGGCGCACATGGGCTTCGTGGTCCTCGGGATCTTCGCGCTCACCGTCCAGGGCGTGCAGGGCGGGATGATCATCATGCTCTCGCACGGTGCGTCGACGGGCGCGATGTTCCTCCTGCTCGGGATGCTGTACGAGCGCCGGCACACGCGGCAGATCTCCGAATTCGGCGGGCTCGCCTCGGTCATGCCGGCCTTCGCCGCGGTGTTCGTCCTGACGGCGCTGGCGAGCATCGGCCTGCCGGGGACGAGCGGCTTCGTCGGCGAATTCCTGGCGCTGCTCGGCACGTTCCAGACGCACCCGTGGATCGCGACGTTCGCGGCGATGGGGGTGATCTTCGCGGCGTACTACATGCTCCCGATGGTGCAGAAGATCATCTTCAACGCACTGGACAAGAAGGAGAACACGGACCTGCCGGACCTGAGCCGGCGGGAGATGGCCGTGCTCGCGCCGCTGGTCGCGCTGATGATCTGGATCGGCGTCTACCCGAAGCCGTTCCTGGAGCGAATGGAGGTCACGGTCGTCGAGCTGTTGCAGGATGTGGATCAGCGGCGACTGGTCAATCCGCCGCCGCTGGGCGAACTGATCGGGAGCCGGTCGTTCGACGGGCTCTCAGACCGATAGCGATCGAAGGTGGTCGAACCGATGCTTCTCGACTTTTCGACCCAGACGCACTACTTCTGGGCGCTGCTCCCCGAGACGGTCCTCTCCGTCTGGGCGATGCTGGTGCTCCTGGTAGACGTCTTCCAGAAGGGCGACCGGAGCGAGCCGTCCCGCCCGGGGATCGCGAGACTGACGGTCGTGGGGATCGTGCTCGCCGCCGTGGCGAACGCCTACCTCGGCACGTTCCGCGAGGTGGGCAGCTCCGGCGTGATGGCCCTCGATGGGTTCCGGGTCTTCACCAATTACGTGTTCCTGCTCGCGGCCGGCCTCTTCGTCCTCGTCGCCGAGCGGTACCTCGAGCAGGAGCGGATGAAGTACGGCGAGCTGTACGTGCTGGTCCTGCTCGCGGCCGTCGGGATGATGGTGTTCGCCGGCTCGAGGGACCTGATGGTCATCTTCATCGGGCTCGAGCTGATGTCGGTGGCCGTCTACGTCCTGACCGGCGCGAACCGGCGCGACCCGCGCGCGGCGGAGGCGTCGCTCAAGTACTTCCTGCTGGGCGCCTTCTCGAGCGCCTTCTTCCTCTTCGGCATTGCGCTGATCTACGGGAGTGCGCGGAGCACGAACCTCGCGGCGATCGCGGACGTCGTGGGCGTAGACGGTCTCGGCGCGAGCCCCATGCTCCTGGTCGGGATGGTGCTGCTCGCCGTCGGCTTCGCGTTCAAGGTGGCGGCGGTCCCGTTCCACATGTGGACGCCGGACGCGTACGACGGCGCGCCGGCCCCCGTCGCGGGCTTCATGGCGGCGGCGGTGAAGGCGGCGGCGTTCGCCGCGTTCCTGCGGGTGTTCCTGACGGCGTTCCCGAGCCTGCACGACACGTGGGGGCAACTCGTCGCGGGGCTGGCGGTCCTCACCATGGTGGGGGCGAACCTGGTCGCAACGGTGCAGGGGAACGTGAAGCGCATGCTCGCCTACTCGAGCATCGCCCACGCCGGCTACCTGCTGGTCGCCCTGGCCGCGGCGAGCACGACGGGGGCCGCGTCGTTCCTCTTCTACCTCGTCGTCTACACGCTGATGACGGTGGGCGCCTTCGCCGTGGTCCTGGTCGTGGGACGGCAGGGCGAGGCGCGTGTGGACATCGACTGGTACGCGGGGCTCGGCTGGCAGCGCCCGGTGCTCGGGATCGCCATGACCGTGTTCCTCCTCTCGCTCGCGGGCTTCCCGTTCACCGGCGGATTCATCGGGAAGTTCTACATCCTGCGCGCGGCGGTGGAGAAGGACATGATCCTCGAAGCGGTGATCCTGGTACTGGCCTCTCTCCTGTCGTACTACTACTACCTCCGGGTCGCGTGGTACATGTGGTTCCGCACTCCGGCCGACGGCGAGGTGCACGAGGGGATCGCCGTGTCTCCCGGCGTTCGGGTGGCGCTCGTCGCCGCCGTGATCGGGATCCTATGGCTCGGGATCTTCCCCGGCTCGCTTCTCGAGATCGCGGAGCGGAGCACCGCCATCTTCGCCCAGGCGGCGGGGGGCGGCCTGCCGCTCTCGATTCGCTGATCGGAACGCCGGAGTCGAGGGGCCGGTCGACGGACGGGCGCCGGCCCCGACGGACGAGCCGGCCGGTGTGCATCGCACCGGCCGGTTTTCGTTTGAACGGCCTCGAGTTTGCTTGACGCCTTTCCGCCCCGCCGCATAGCTTTGCCGCGGCCCGGGTCCCGGGCTAACACGCACCGTGAGGGAGATCGATGAGCGCGAATCCGCATATCTTTCGGGAATACGACATCCGCGGCGTGGTGGGGAAGGACCTGACGGCGGACGTGGCCGAGCTGGTCGGGCGTGCCTATGCGACCGAGCTCCGGCGCCGTCGGGGCGGCGCGACCAACCTCACCGTCTCCGTCGGCCACGACAACCGGCCCAGCTCGCCCGAGTTGGCCGAAGGGATCATGCGCGGCGTCCAGGCCGCGGGTGTCCACGTGATCGACCTGGGCACCGTGCCGACCCCGGTCCTCTATTACTCGACCAAGCGGTACGAGACGGACGGGGGGATCCAGATCACGGGCTCGCACAACCCCCCGGAGTACAACGGATTCAAGATGGTCATCGATGGGCGCGCGCTGTGGGGCGAGACGATCCAGCGGCTGCGGGCGCTCATCGAAGCGAACGATTTCGAGTCCGGGGCCGGCCGCCGCGAATCGCGTGACATTCTGCCGGAGTACGTGGAAGACGTCACGTCACGCTTCCGCCTCCAGCGGCCGATCAAGGTGGTGGTCGACTGCGGCAACGGCACGGGAAGTCTGGTCGCCGTGCAGCTCCTGGAGGGGATCGGCGCCGAAGTCGTGCCCCTCTACTGCGAATCGGACGGCACGTTCCCGAACCACCACCCGGACCCCGTCGTGGACGAGAACCTCGTGGACCTGATCGCCCGCGTCCGGGAGGAGCAGGCGGACATCGGGGTCGCGTTCGACGGCGACGCGGACCGGATCGGAGCCGTTGACGAGCAGGGCCGGATCGTACGCGGCGACATACTCCTCCTCCTCTTCGGGCTGGATGTGCTGGAGCGGCGGGGACCGGGCCAGAAGCTGATCTTCGACGTGAAGTGCTCGCAGGCGGTCCCGGAGGTCTACACGGCCCGCGGCGGGGAGGCGATCATGTGGAAGACCGGGCACTCGCTCATCAAGGAGAAGATGCGCGAGACGGGTGCGCCGGTCGCCGGCGAGCTGTCGGGGCACATCTGTTTCTCCGATACCTTCTACGGGTTCGACGATGCGCTGTACGCGGCGTGCCGGCTGGTGGACCTCGTCGCCCGGTCGGACCGGCCGCTCTCGGCGCGGGTCGACGAGTTCCCGAAGTACGTCTCGACCCCGGAGATCCGCGTCGACGTGCCCGAGGAGCAGAAGTTCGAGATCGTGCGGCGCGCCGTCGAGGAGTTCAGCCGGGACCACGAGGTGATCTCGGTGGACGGCGCCAGGATCCTGTTCGACGACGGCTGGGGCCTGCTGCGCGCGTCGAATACGCAGCCGGTCATCGTGCTCCGGTTCGAGGCCCGAACGCCGGAGCGCCTCGAGGCGATACGTCGCACCGTAGAGGGCTGGTTGGAGAACCAGGGAGTTCGCGTCTGATATGACCCGACGGCCGGTCCGGCCACTCCTTGTGGCCGGCGCCACCCTGTTGCTGTTGCTCATGGGAGGGCGAACGGCCGTCGAGCTGTACACGGACGCGCTTTGGTTCCAGGAGCTGGGTTACCCCCGGGTCTTCTGGACGCGCCTGGCCGCTGCGACGGGGATACGCTTCGTCGCCGGCGGCCTTGCTGCGTTGATCATCCTGGCGAATCTGTGGTTCGTCTACCGACGACTCGGTCCTATCCACCTGCGCCGTACGTACGGCAACATCGAGATCGCCGAGCAGGTGCCGCGGGGCTACGTGCTCGGCGGGTGCCTGGCCGCGGCGATCCTGGCCGGCTGGTGGTTCTCGGGTCTCTTCTTCGGCCGTGAGGCTGCGATCCACGTCCTGGCATGGGCGCGTCACGTGGATTGGGGCGTGACCGATCCGCTGTTCGGGCGAGACCTCTCGTTCTACGTCTTCTCGCTCCCCGTCTACTTCCGCACCATCGACTTCCTGCTCCTGGTCGTCACCTGGTCCATAGCCCTCGTCCTGCTCGGTTACGTCCTGGCGGGGTCGATTCGGGTTCGGGAGCGACGACTGCTCGTGGTCGAGGAGGCACGGCTGCACTTCGTGGTCCTCGCGGCGGTGGTCGTGCTCCTCCTGGGCGTGCGCTACTGGCTCGGGCGGTACGGCCTGCTCCTGGAGGGGACGGGGATCGGGGGCGGGCTGGGGTACACGGACGTGCACGCGCGGCTCCCTGCGCGACGCATCCTCGCGATCCTCGCGGCGATCGGCGCCGGCGGACTCCTGTACGGAGCGTGGCGCAGGTCCTGGATCCCCGCGCTCATCGGGCTGAGCGGGCTCGGCGTGGCGGCCATCGCCCTGGGGCAGCTCTATCCGGCCTTCGTCCAGAAGTTCCAGGTGGAGCCGAACCAGCTCGCCCGGGAGGCTGCGTTCATCGAGTGGAACCTGGAATTCACGCGGCGGGCGTACGACCTCCATCGCATCGAGCGGCGGCGCATGGACTACCGGCCCGCCGTGCTCCCGGAGTGGGAGGAGCTGGCTCCCCACCTGGCGCAGCTCCCCCTCTGGGACCCCGAGCCCCTCGCCACGATGTTCAACGAGGTGGAGTCGATACGCCGATACTACCGCTTCGCCGACGTCGATTACGATCGGTACGACGACGGAGAGGAGAGGCGGCAGGTCGCGATCGCCGTGCGGGAGTTCCATCCCGACGGGCTGCCCCCGACCGCGCGGACCTGGCAGACGTTGCACCTCAACCCGACCTACGTGCGAGGAATGGGCGCCGTCGTCACGCCCACCTCCACGAGGTCGCCGAGCGGCGAGCCGTTCCGCTGGTTGCGCAACCTCCAGGGCGAGCGTGACCCCGCGGCGCCCTCCGTGTTCGACCTGGTGAACCCGAGCATCTACTTCGGGGAGATCATGGGGCGGATGGGAGGCGGGAACGAGTACATCATCCTCGGCCCTCTCACGGACAGCGGGTCGGTGAGCCGGATCGAGCCGGAGTGGCCGACGGGGATTCGCCTCGGGTCCTTCCCCAGGGTTCTGGCCTTCGCCTGGCGCTTTCGGGACAAGAACCTCCTCTTCTCGAGAGAGCTCACGCAGGAGAGCCGGATCGTCTTCCGCCGCGCTATCCACGACCGGGTGGGCGAGCTGGTCCCCTTCCTCCTCTGGGATCCGGACGCGCAACCCGTCATCTCCGGCGGTCGCATCCGATGGCTGCTGGATGGGTACGTCGCATCGTCGACGTTCCCGCTCTCGCGCCCGCTGGAGTTCGCCGGACACCGGAACGTCCGCTATCTCCGGAGCAGCGTCAAAGCGGTCGTGGATGCGGTGTCGGGCTCGGTGCGGCTGTACGCGGTCGACGACTCGGACCCGATCCTCCAGACCTACAGGCGCATCTTCCCGGGACTGATCCAGCCGTTCGAGGCCATGCCTCGGGAGCTGCTACCGCACCTGCGCTACCCGCGCCTCTACCTGTTGGCCCAGGCGGAGATCCTCAAGGAGTACCACGTGGAGAGCGCGGAGACGTTCTACGCGGGGCAGGACCTCTGGCAGCTCCCGGGGACGAGGGGCCAGGGGGGTGGGGCGCGGCCCTACCTCCCGATCCACGCGCTGCTCACGCTGCCTGGCGAGGAGGAGCCGGAGTTCCTGCTCCCCATGCCCTTCATCGCGCGCGAGCGGCAGAACATGACCGCCGTGCTGGTGGCGCGGAGCGATCCGCCCCATTACGGCCAGCTCGTACTCCTCGAGCTGCCGCGCGACCAGCAGGTGCCGGGACCGGGTCAGGTGGAGGCCCTGGTCGAGGCCGACCCCGCTATCTCGCCTCAGCTCTCCCTCTGGCGACAGGCCGGCGGGAGCGTCAATCTGGGGCAGCTCCGGGTGGTGCCGCTGGAGAACTCCTTCCTCTACGTGCAGCCCATCTTCCTCTCGGCGCGCGAAAGCCCGATCCCCGAGCTGGCTCGCGTGGTGGTCAGCGACGGCCGCGCCGTGAGCATGGCGTCCACGCTCGAGGAAGCGGTACGGCAGCTCCGTTCGCCCGGCGCTGCGCCCCGACCCGAAGCTTCGCAGGACCTGCGGCCCCAGCCTCCGTCCACGCCGGCAGACTGGCATCGGCGCGCGCTCGAGCTGCTGAACCAGGCCGAGCAGCAGCTCCGGAACGGCGATTGGGCCGGCTTCGGCGAGAGCTGGAACGCGCTCAAGGCGTTGCTCCGGGGCGCGGCGTCGGCGACGCCGTGAGACCCGCCAGGGTCGACGAACTGGCGGAAAACGGGTTGCACCTGACGGGACGTGGGAATATGTTAGCGCGGCCCGCAGCGCAGGGTACCCTCGAGCGTGACGCCGTTCTCGCGTCCGGGGGCAGCGCTGGTCATGCAGGTCGTCGTCGAGCCTGGCGACCCTGAGCTGGGCGCGCCAGCCAGTCCGATCGGATCATCGTGACGCAGGGGCGCGCGTGATGGAGCGCGAACGCGGCTGGGCGGTCGGCCACGTCCGGGTCGGGTGTGCGCCGGGTGCGCGTCGCTCTATTTGGATGAGTTGAGGACGAAGAGGTCATGAACATTCACGAGTACCAGGCAAAGGACATCCTCCGCGCCTACGGCGTCCCCGTGCCTCCGGGGGAGGTGGCGACGACGCCTGCCGAGGCGGAGGCCATCGCGCGGAAGTACGGCGGCCCGGTGGTCGTAAAGGCGCAGGTTCACGCCGGGGGCCGCGGCAAGGCGGGGGGCGTCAAGCTCGCCTCCACCCCCGAGGAGGCCCGCGCGCATGCGGAGAAGATCCTCGGGATGGACATCAAGGGCCTGACCGTGCAGAAGGTGCTGGTCACACCCGCCGAGGAGATCGCCTCCGAGAGCTACGTCGGCGTCATCGTGGACCGGGCCTCGAAGGCCCCCGTCTTCATGGTCAGCCGGGAGGGCGGTGTGGACATCGAGGAGGTCGCGGCGACCAAGCCGGAGGCGATCCGGAAGCTGGTCGTGGACCCGCGGTACGGGCTCCTTCCGCACCAGGCCTACTGGCTCGCCACGTCGCTCTACGACGATGCTCAGCAGCAGCGTGCGTGCGCGAAGATCCTGCAGCAGCTCTACCAGGCCTTCATCGACAGCGGCGCGTCCCTCGCCGAGATCAATCCGCTGATCACCACGCCCCAGGGCGAAGTCAAGGCGATCGACGCCAAGTTCAACATCGACGACAACGAGCTCTTCCGTCGCCCGAACATTGCGGCGATGCGCGATACGTCCGCCGAGCCCGAGGCGGAGACCCTGGCCAGGGAGGCCGGACTCACCTTCATCAAGCTCGACGGGAACATCGGCAACGTGGTCAACGGCGCGGGGCTCGCCATGGCCACGATGGACCTGATCAAGTTCTACGGGGGCGAGCCCGCCAACTTCCTGGACATCGGCGGTTCCTCGAACCCGGAGAAGGTGGTCAACGCGCT
>Ga0207873_1003419_pt1 | contig 11666 bp, 9 predicted proteins | sample BGWIniCompost_FD_187373 | JGI IMG/M metagenome (GOLD analysis project Ga0207873, IMG submission 187373) | Cellulose adapted compost microbial communities from Newby Island Compost Facility, Milpitas, CA, USA - BGW Initial Compost (SPAdes)... ... | reverse complement strand
CGAGCAGCTGCTCTACGCCCTCTCGGACAAGGGCGCCCTCGTGCACTTGCGGCCGATTCTTCGCGATGGCGTGCTGCGCGATGTCGATCTCGTGCGGATCGTGCCGTTGCGCGAGCTCGGGACCGATGCATTGCTGCGCGACCGTCGTCTCGACGCGGAAGGTCTCGCCGCATTGAACGCCGACAACGGCCGCCGGGGAGACACCGAGCTACTGGTGAGCTTCGAGCGCCATCCCCGGATTTTGCGCTACCGGCCGGATGGCCGCGCCCTCGAAGAATACCCCCTGCCGCCCGCGCTCGCCGATCGCGACCGGTACGCCGGCGCGAACCGCATGCTCGAGAGCGTTTGCCACGACGACCGCTTCGGCGTGCTCACGGCGCCGGAGAAGCCGCTCGAGGGAACGACCGCGCGCATCTTCAGCCTCGCCGGAAAGGCTTGGCACTATCCGATGGATCCGCAGGACCGCATTGTGGACATCGAGTGCCTCGGCGGGGGCGAAGTGCTGGTGCTCGAGGGCAACTTCGGTGCGCTCTTCTGGCGCGCACACACGACGCTCAAGCGGGTGCGGCTCGAGGACGAGGACGGCATACCGGCGCTGCGCCCGGAGCTGCTCTTCTCGCTCCAGTCGTCGCTGGGCTACCAGATCGACAACTTCGAAGGCATTGCGCGCCACCGGGGCAACCGCTTCTTCCTGGTGAGCGACGACAACGACTTCTTCCTGCAGCGCACGCTGCTCATGTACTTCGAGCTGCTCGACCCGCCGGTTCAATAGCCGTTCACGCGGCGCAGCAGCAGACCGCTGGTCGACACACGCAGCTCCAGCGTCGCGGGCTCCTCGACCGGCACGAACGTCGCCGAGCCGTACTCGGCATCGAGGAGCGGAGCGAGCACGGCATAGCGCCGCCGCAGATCGAAGAGATCGATGGGTCGGTCGGCGCCGAGGCCGTGCACGGTCCGCGGCGCACGCTGCTCGTCGCCGAGGACGCGATAACGGCCGGCCACACGATCGAGCTCGTAGGCGGTGTGCAGGCCGAGCAGATTCGCGATCGGCTTCCACTTGAGGATGTGCGCGTCGACGTAGAGCTCGTCGCCGGCGAGCGTGTAGCTCGCGACGCGTCCGTCCGGGAAGCGAAAGCGGGCCTCGAAGCGCTGCGGGCCGAGCGGACGCGTTTCGACGACCGCAGCGATCGCTTCGTGGGTGAGCGCGCGGTAACCTGCGGTGCCGATCACGACGACGCCGAAGAGCGCCGCCGCCGCGAGCAATAGCGCGCTCAACGCCAGACGCGTGGTAAAGCGAACGAGCCGCCCGCGGCGCAACGCCGAGGCCGCGGCGATGAGGGCGAGCAGTCCGAGGCCGGTGAACGCGAGTGCGGTGATCGTAACGATGCCGGGCATGAGCAGGGAGCGGTGCGAACGTCTCGCATCTCAAACTTAGCACAGCCCCTACTTTGCCTGCGGTCTCGATCGCTCCGCCTGGCGCAGCACCTCGTCGAGATCGAGCATATGGATCGCGCTGAGCGCGGCCTCGAGCGCGCCCTCCTCGCACAGGCCGCTCATCGCGGCCCGCTCGTAGCCTTCGCGCGCCGCCTGGATGCATGCGTCGCGTACCAGCTGTGCCAGCCGACGCCGGCTGTCGTCCTCTGCGCCCATCCCCGTCCCGCGGCCGATTAAGGTAATGTAATTATTTCATCCCCAGCGCCGGCTGTGCTAGCGTCGCGCGCTCGGGGAGTGCGTCATGGATGGCGCATGGGGGCGCAAGAGCGAGAACAACGATACCAGGAGTTGCGAGCCTTGGATGCCGAATCGCGCGCGGACGCCGCGCGCCACCTCCCCTCCCCGGAAACCGCTCCGTGGGCCGGTGCGCCGCGCCGGGTGCTGACCGGCCGCGATGCCGCCGCCATCATCATCGGTATCGTCATCGGCGCCGGTATCTTCAAGGCGCCCTCGATCATCGCCGCGAACACCACCGGCGAAGGTACACTCCTCCTGGCCTGGCTGCTCGGCGGCCTGGTCTCGATCGCAGGGGCGCTTTGCTACGGCGAGCTCGCCGGCGCCTATCCTCACACGGGCGGCGAATATCACTTCCTCACCCACGCCTACGGCCGGAGCGCGGCGTTCCTCTTCGCCTGGTCGCGACTCACGGTCCTGCAGACCGGATCGATCGCGCTGCTCGCGTTCGTCCTCGGCGACTATGCGGCGGAGCTCCTGCCGCTCGGACCGGCGGGGCCCGCCCTCTATGCAGGCGCTACCGTCGTCGCACTGACTGCGCTCAATCTGGCGGGGCTGCGCACCAGCACGCGTGTGCACACGTTCGCGACTGCAGCCATCGTGGTCGGCCTCCTTTTCGTCGCCGTCGCCGGACTGCTCTACGAGGGCGCGCCCCGTTTCGAGTCGCCGCCGACCGACGCGCTCCAGCCCGCATTCGGCCTCGCGATGGTCTTCGTGCTGCTCACATACGGCGGCTGGAACGAGGCGGCGTACATCTCCGCGGAGCTGCGCGACGCACGGACTGGCATGGTGCGCGTGCTGGTCGGCTCCCTCGGCGCGATCGCTTGCATTTACCTGCTCGTGAACCTCGCTTACCTGAACGTGCTCGGACTGGAGGGCATGCGCCAGAGCGAGGTCGTAACGGCCGACGCGATGCGCCTCGTCCTCGGCGAGGCCGGCGCCCGCTTCGCCGCGGCGCTGATCGCGATTGCGGCGCTCACGTCGATCAACGTCAGCATCTTGACCGGCGCGCGCACGAACTTCGCGCTCGCCCGCGATTTCCCGCTGTTCCGCTTCCTCGGCCGATGGAACGACGACACCAACACCCCGACAGCGGCGCTGCTCGTCCAGGGCGCGATAACGCTGTTGCTCGTGCTGGTCGGCGCCTTGTCGCGTTCCGGGTTCCAAACCATGGTGGAGTACGTGTCGCCCGTGTTCTGGCTGTTCTTCCTGCTCAGCGCAGCGTCGTTGATGGTTCTGCGCCGCCGCGACCCGTCGCGTCCGCGGCCGTTCCGGGTACCTCTTTACCCGCTGACACCGCTCGTGTTCATCGCGACATGCGCGTACATGCTCTATTCGAGCCTTGCCTACACGGGATTCGGCGCGCTGCTCGGCGTCGCCATACTCGGCTGCGGGGTACCGTTGCTCTTTTTCAAGGATCGGAAGCCAGCGACAATCAGGAGGTAACCATGCGCTATCAGGTGAAATGGCGATTTGCCGCGATGCTCCTCGTCGCCGCGATCGTTGCGGCGGCGCCCGCGTTCGCCCGCGACGTGCCGTTCGTACCGACACCGCAACCCGTCGTCGAGGCGATGCTGGAACTGGCCGAAATCGACAAGAACGATGTGGTCTACGATCTCGGCTCCGGCGACGGGCGCATCGTGATCACGGCGGCGAAGAAGTACGGCGCCCGCGGCGTGGGCGTCGACATCGACCCGGAACGGATCGCCGAGGGGCGCGAGAATGCGCGCGCGGCGGGCGTCGAGAACAAAGTGAAGTTCATCGAGGGCGATCTGTTTCAGGTCGACCTGAGTCCGGCGACGGCCGTCACGCTGTACCTGCTTCCCGACGTCAACCTCAGGCTCCGCCCGAAGCTCCTCAAGGAACTGCGTCCCGGTACGCCGATCGTGTCGCACAGCTTCAGCATGGGCGACTGGGAGCCGGAGAAGACCGTCACGGTGAACGGATCGACGCTCTATCTCTGGCATGTACCGGCGCGCACGGCGGGCCGCTGGGACTATCGCATCGCGCGTTCCGACGGGCGCACCGAGACGCATCGTCTGGAGATAACACAGGACGCACAGCGCATCGAAGGCACCGTCACAATCGACGGCACTACCTATCCGATCAGCGACGGGCGCGTCGGGGTCGACGAAATCAGCTTCACCGTCGAGCGCACGCTCGATGGCCGCGCAGTCACCCAGCGCTTCAAGGGCCGCGTGATCGAGGGTCAGATCGCCGGCATGGCGCTCCTCGAGGAACGCGCGCTCGCGCGCCAAGCCGCCGCCGACCGCTGACGCTTGCGCGGGTGCGGGCGGGCGCGGGGGCGCCCGCCCGCGCGATCCCTTAGAGCAGATTCACCACGACGCGCCCCTTCTGGGCGCCCTGCAGGATCCGGTCGATCTCCGGGTCGAGGCGCTCGAGCGGCACTTCGCGCGCGATCGAATCCAGCATCGGCAGCTTCCATTCCGTCGCCAGCTTCGACCACATGGCGCGGCGCAACGCCATGCTCGGCACGGTCACCGAGTCGACGCCGAGCAGGCTCACGTTGCGCAGGATGAAGGGATAGACGTTGGTATGCAGCTCCGGCGACGCGACGAGCCCGCAGCACGCGACCGCGCCGGCCGGTTTCAGCGAGCGTAGCAGCGTCGATAGGATGTTGCCGCCCACGGTATCGACGGCCGCGGCCCAGCGCGGCGACAGCAGCGGTTTGCCGCTCGTGTCGTCGACCGCATCGCGCCCGACGACTTCGGCCGCGCCGAGCTTCTCGAGAAACTCGCGCTCCTGCGTCTTGCCGGTGGCGGCGACGACGCGGTATCCCCCGCGCGCGAGCAGCCCCACCGCGATACTGCCGACGCCGCCCGTCGCTCCGGTAACGACGACCTCACCTTGGCCCGGGGCGATGCCCGCCTGCTGCAGGCGGTGCAGACACAGCGCGGCCGTGAGCCCGGCGGTCCCGTAGATCATGCTCTCGCGCAGCGTCAGCCCGTCGGGCAGCGGCACCACCCACGCGGCCGGCACCCGAATGTACTGACCGAAGCCGCCGGCCGTGTTCATACCGAGGTCGTAGCTGGTGCAGATCACTTTGGCGCCGACCGCGATTTCGGCCGCGCTGCTCTCCTCGACCACCCCGGCCGCGTCGATGCCGGGCGTGTGCGGGTATCGGCGCGTCACGCCGCGGTTGCCGGTGGCGGAGAGCGCATCCTTGTAGTTGAGCGACGAATAATGGACCCGGATCAGCACCTCGCCGGCCGGCAAGTCGTCCGTGCCGCGCTCCGCGATCGTGCGCACGTACCGATTGCCTTCGGCTTCGCTGACGACCATCGCCCTGAACTTCTTAGTCATTCGTGTTCTCCGGTTCTGCTGGCGACGCAGATCATGAAGACGCCGGAGAGGACTGACAAGCGCCGAGCCGCCCGCGAAAGGCGCTACGCACCACATGAGCCGGGTGCCGCGCCGCGCGCACGGCACCCGGATGACGGAGCGATACCGATCCCCTTGGCTCGGAAGCCGCGAACCGCAGCCGGTCCGCGGCCGCTGTGGCCCGATTCCCTACTTTTCCGGCTTCCTGTAGTCCCGGTGCACCGCGGGGTCGAGTTCCTTCGCCCGCGCGCGGCCCTTGCGCTCCGCCGCCGGATCCGCCTTCGCCTCGCGCGCGGCCTGCTCCACTTTGCCGGACTTCGCGAACTTCTGCTGGTCCTCGTTGTAGCGGCGCGCCGATTCGCGGTCGCCCTCGCCCTGGTTCTTGCTCGCCATATCACACCTCCTTGCGTAAGCCCGAGCTTTTAACCCGGCAGGGGCGCGGCTGTCATGAGGACTTTCCCGGGCGCAGCAGGAAAGAACCCCGGGACGCGAGCGCATACGGATTCGTTCAGCCCGCCTTGGCGAGGTCGGTGTGCCCGAACTGCTCGTGGTAGAGCTGCGCATAGAGCCCGCCGCGCGCGAGCAGCTCCACGTGACGGCCGACATCGACCACGCGCCCCGCCTCGAGCACGACGATCTGATCGGCGCGCAGCACGGTCGACAGCCGATGCGCGATGACGATGGCGGTGCGGTTGCGCAGCAGCCGCGCGAGCGCCTCCTGGATGCGGCGCTCGGAGCGCGAATCGAGCGCCGAGGTCGCTTCGTCGAGAATCAGGATGCGCGGATTCTTGAGGAACGCGCGCGCGATCGCGAGGCGCTGCTTCTGTCCGCCCGAGAGCACCGCGCCGCGTTCGCCGATCTCGGTCCAGAGGCCCTCGGGCAGCCGCCGCACGAAGTCGAGCGCGTTCGCGGCCTCGAGCGCCGTGAGAATCTCCTCGAGCGTGGCATCGGGCTTCGCGAGCAGCAGGTTCTCGTGCACGGTGCCGGAGAAGAGGATCGTCTCCTGATTGACGATGCCGATGTGCGAGCGCAGCGAGGCGAGCTCGAGGTCGCGCAGGTCGCGACCGTCGAGCAGGATCCGCCCCGCGGTCGGGTCGTAGAAGCGCGGCACCAGGTTCGCCAAAGTGGACTTGCCCGCACCGCTCGGCCCCACGAACGCTACCGTCTGCCCCGGAGCGATCGTGAAGCTGATATCCTGCAGGATCGGCGCCCCGTTGTCGTAACTGAAGCACACGTTCTCGAACATGATGCGCCCCTCGCACGTCGCCAGCCGCACGGGATGCGGACGTTCGACCACGTGCGGCTGCGTGTCGAAATACTCGAAGATGCGGTCGATTGCCGCGAGCGCGTTGCTCAGCACCACGCTCAGGTCCGCGAGCCGCTGCAGCGGGTGATAGAACATCCCGAGGTAGAGCAGGAACTGCGTGAGCTCGCCGACCGTGAGCCGGCCGCCGAGGATCTGGTAGACGCCGTACCAGGCGACGAGCAGCGGCGCCGTATGCACCACGAAACCGACCACGACCTCGTTCGCGGCCGTGTAGCGCACGGCGTAAAGTACTTTCTTCAGCAGCTTGTTGGCGTGCTCGGCGAAGAGCCGCGCCTCCGCCGCCTCGCGCACGAAGCCCTTGACGATCGCCACTCCTGCCACCTTTTCCTGCAGGCCGCCGGAAAGCATTTCCAGGCGCTGCTGCACCTCCATGCTGCTCCTGCGGATGCGCGGGCCCATGGCCTTGAGCGCGAGGATGTAGACCGGCATCAGCGCCAGCGACACCAGCGTCAGCATGGGATGGATCGCGACCAGGATCACGATCAGCGCCGCGAGGAGCACCAGATCCATCCACACGTTGGTGAGCGCGGAGCCGACGAAATTCTGCGCCAGCGAGATGTCGTTCACGACCCGCGAGACGATGGCGCCGGTCTGGTGCCGGGTGAAAAACGCGTGCGACAGCCGCTGCACGTGATTGAACAGCGCCACGCGGAGGTCGCGCATCATGCGGTGGCCGGCGACGGCGGCGAACACACTGCGGTAGTAGGTGGCGATCATCCAGACGACGTTGACCGCGAGCACCGCGCCTACGAGGTACAGAATGGTTCGTCCCTTCGCCTCCGGCGGGACGTTCGGGTTCAGCACCACGTCGTCGAGCAGCACTTTGAGCATCCACGGGAACACGAGCGGCGCAAGGAATTTGACGAAGCCCGCGCCGGTTGCGGCGGCGACGTAGCGCCGGTACGGCCGCGCGTAGGCGAGGAAGCGCCAGACCGGCGCACGCCCGCGCGGGCGCGGACGGTAGCGGCCCATCGCGGAATGGCCGAACCCGTTCTTCACGTCCCGGATGCGGTGCGGGCTCACGTCCACTTCCGGATACGCCGAGCGTGCCTGCAGGCGCGCGAGATCCTCGGGACGTAGCGGCGCCGGCAGTTTGCGCTCGGGGATCGGTGCCCGAGCGAGCATGTCCTCGTCGACGTCGAGCACCACCACGACGTACGGATCGCCGTCCCCGTGCGCTTCGCGCTCGAGCGCGTTCAGGAGCAGCTGCACGTCCTCCCAGCGGTCGAAGAGGTAGTGGCGGCCGGCGGCACGGGAAAGGCCGTCGACCAGCAGCTGCGGCACCTCCGAGCTGCGACGCAGGTGATAAGCGATCATGAGGCGGGTACTTGCGGCGCGAGTGTGGTCTCGGCCGCAAGCTTAGCGAGGCGCTTCTCGGCGCCGCCTGCAGAATATCGACCGCTCGATACCGCGCGTCCCGCGCGCCTCAGTTCTCGCCGATCAGCTCGAGAAACGCGACCTCGTCGAGCATCGTCACCCCAAGCGCCCGCGCCTTGTCGGCCTTGGATCCCGGGTCGGTCCCGACCACGACGTAATCCGTCTTCTTCGAAACGCTGCCCGCCACCGTGGCGCCGAGCGCTTTGAGCTTCTGCTTCGCCTGCTCGCGAGTGAGCGTCGACAGCGTGCCGGTGAGGACGAACGTCTTGCCGGCGAGCGGTGAGGTCGCGGGCGCGCGCGGCGCCGGCGGCGGCCAGTGGACGCCGGCCGCGCGCAGCCGTGCGATGACGTCGCGGTTGTGTCGCTCCTCGAAGAACGCGTGTATGTCCTCGGCCATGCTCGGGCCGATGTTCGGCACCGCGTCGATGGTGTCGCGATCGGCGTTCATCAGCGCGTCGAGGTCCCCGAAGTGGGCGGCAAGCTGCTCGGCCGTGGCCTCACCCACCTGGGGGATGCCGAGCGCATAGAGAAAACGACCGAGCGTGGTGTGCTTGCTGCGCTCGATGCGCTCGAGCAGATTCGCGGCCGATTTCTCGCCCATGCGCTCCAGTGCCACGAGATCCTCGCGCTTGAGCGTGTAAATGTCCGCGACATCGCGCACCAGGCCGCGCGCGACCAGCTGTTCGACCAGCTTCTCGCCGAGGCCCTCGATATCCATCGCCGAGCGCCCGGCAAAGTGCAGGATCGCGCCCATGCGTTGCGCCGGACAGTAGAGCCCGCCGATGCAGCGGTGCGCCGCCGCTTCTTCCTCGCGCACGACGTCGGAGCCGCAGACCGGGCACTGCTTCGGCATGTGCCAGCGCCGCGCGTCCGGCGGCCGTTTCTCCGGAACGACGCCGACGATTTCGGGAATCACATCCCCCGCACGGCGCACGATCACGGTGTCGCCGATGCGGACGTCCTTGCGGTTGAGCTCGTCCTCGTTGTGGAGCGTGGCGTGCGTGACCGTCACGCCGCTCACCTGCACCGGCCGCAGCACCGCGACCGGCGTGATCACGCCCGTGCGCCCGACCGAGGCCTCGATATCCACGACTACGGTGTATTCCTCGCGCGCGGGCAGCTTGTGCGCGACCGCCCAGCGCGGCGCGCGCGCCGTGAAACCGAGACGCGCCCGCGCCGCGAAGTCGTTCACCTTGTAGACGACGCCGTCGATCTCGAACGGAAGCTGTGCGCGGTCGCGCAGGAGCTCCTCGTAGTACGCGAGGAGCTGCTCCGGGCCGCGAACCACACGAAAGTATTCGCTGGTACGAAACCCCCATTCCCGCAGGCGTTCGACGGCGGCGGCGTAGTCGCCGGCCACCGGGGTGGAGGTGTACCCCAGGCCCCAGGGAAAGAAGCGCAGCGGCCGCCTCGCCGTCACCTGCGGATCGAGCTGGCGCAGGCTCCCCGCGGCCGCATTGCGCGGGTTCGCGAACACTTTTTCGCCGCGCGCGAGCTGCTCGGCGTTGAGCCGCTCGAAATCGGCGATCGGGATCACGACCTCGCCGCGCACTTCGAGCACGTCGGGCCAGCCGCTGCCGTGCAGCTTGAGCGGCACCGAGCGGATGGTGCGCACGTTCGCAGTCACGTCCTCGCCGGTCTCGCCGTCGCCGCGGGTACCCGCCTGCACCAGCACGCCGCGCTCGTAGCGCAGGCTGACCGAAACACCGTCGAACTTCGGTTCGGCCGTGTACACCACCTCCCCGTCCGCCCCGAGCCCCTTGCGCACGCGCGTATCCCAGTCGCGCACGTCTTCGGCGGTGAAGGCGTTGTCGATCGAGGTCATGGGCACCGAGTGCCGCACCGGCGCGAACGCTGCCGCCGGCGGCGCGCCGACGCGTTGCGTCGGCGATTCGGGGGTGACGAGATCGGGGTGCTGCGCCTCGAGCGCGCGCAGCTCCTCAAGCAGCCGGTCGTACTCGGCGTCCGAGATCGTCGGCCGGTCGAGCACGTAGTAGCGGTAATTGGCCTCGTCGATGAGTGCGCGCAACTCGGCGACCCGCTTCGCGGCCTGATCTTTGGTCATGGATGAAATGCTCTCCACCGCAGAGGAAGACGAGGATACCGCGACCGCGGCCGCCGCGACGACGCCAAGCAGGAAGCAGCGCACGGCCGCTCTCTCGCCTCGCTGCCTACGCCGGGCAGGTGCGGGCGCGTCGCGCGCGCCGGTAGGCCGACCGTCGCTCCGCCTCGTCTGCCGTGCCCTCCGTTGCCGGGTGCGGCGCCGCTAATCCGCGGCGAACAGCCGCCGCGCGGTATCGCTGCCCGCCGGGATGCCGAATGCGCGCATCTTGGCGTCGATCGCCTGTATCTGTCCGCGGATCGCGGCGATGCCCTTGTCCGTGAGCGGCCGCTGGTCCTGATCGGCGAGCCGCGCACCGAGCAAGCGGGTCAGCTCTTTGGCCGTTTCGATCATGCGATCGAAGACCGCCGCCGGATCCTTGGCGCCCGGGACGCTCATGTATACGGCAAGTCCCGTGGTACGAAAGTCGTCCCAGTCGGAGGCGGGGAACGTGCCGGGTTTCGCGAGATTGGCGACGCTGTAGACCACGCGCCCGTCCGTGCGCTTGTTGAATATGTTGCGCGCGTCGAGCTGCATGCCGACGCGCTCCATCGCGGCAAGCAGCGTCCGCCCCTTGAACGGCGCGTGCGGCTCCGCCAGCACGTTCACGCCGGCGATTACGTCGTACTCGTCGTAAAACGCCTGCAGCTCCTTGGCGCGCGCGAGCGCCGTCTCGAACGGCATCGAGAGCTTGGTCACGCGGTGCAGACTATCGGCCATCTTCAGGCTCACCTGCACGAACGCGTTGAGCTCGCTCTCGCTGATCGGACCACGCGGCTCGACCAGCTGGATCGCGAGCTTGAGATCGCTGTACTGCGTCGCCTCCGAATCGTGCTGCACTACCGACCAGAAGTTGGTCTGGTAGCGGCGGCCGTAGAGCTGGCGCGGGTACTCGAGCTTGTATTCGTTCTGCTTGTACACCGCGAGCGCCGCGCGCCGGCTGACGGGCCCGGGGCCGGGCAGATGGATGATGAAATCGATCGCTTCGTCCGGCTCCACGTGCACGCCGCGCTCGCGCGCCGCCTCGGGGCCGGTACCGGGCGGATCGAATCCCGGATTGAGATTGAGCGGACGGTTGGCGATCTCCTCGATATCGCTCAACACGTCGGCGAGCGGATGCGTCGGAGCGGACGAAGCCGGGGAGTCGAGCGGCACTTCGACGTCGCCCCGGAGCACCTTGCGCTCCGCTTCGAGCAGCGCCGCCTCCTCGGGCCGCGCCGGCGGCGGCACCACCGGCTCGCGGCGACTGAGCCCGGCGGGTTCCGGCTCCGCGAAGCGGAAGCCGCGGCGCATGGATTTTGCGAGACGGCCCTTGTCGTACGCCGTGAGGGCCACGATGGCGATGATGACGAGTCCGATCAGCAGCAGGGCGAGCTGCAGGCTCATCACTGCGCGACCATCTGCAGCGCCTGCTCCACGTCCACCGCGACGAGGCGCGAGACGCCGGGCTCCGACATCGTGACGCCGAGCAGCACGTCCGCGATCTCCATGCTGATCTTGTTGTGCGTGATGTACAGCAGCTGCGTGCGCTCGGACATGCTCTTGAGCGTCTGGCTGTAGCGCTCGACGTTCGCGTCATCGAGCGGCGCATCGACCTCGTCGAGCAGGCAAAACGGCGCCGGATTGAGCTCGAAGATCGAGAACAGCAGCGCCACCGCCGTGAGCGCCTTCTCGCCGCCGGACAGCAGATGGATCGTGCTGTTGCGCTTGCCCGGCGGCCGCGCCATGACGGTGACGCCGGCTTCGAGCAGATCGTTCTCGGTGAGCTCGAGGTACGCGCTGCCGCCGCCG
>Ga0207873_1003417_pt1 | contig 11673 bp, 11 predicted proteins | sample BGWIniCompost_FD_187373 | JGI IMG/M metagenome (GOLD analysis project Ga0207873, IMG submission 187373) | Cellulose adapted compost microbial communities from Newby Island Compost Facility, Milpitas, CA, USA - BGW Initial Compost (SPAdes)... ... | reverse complement strand
CCCCCGGGTCATCGGGCCTGTAGCTGTTGCTGGGGTTCGTGACGCCCATGCTGGCGTCGGTCTGGAGCTGCGCAGGCACGCCGAGCCGCGGCACTCCCTGCGCATAGCCTGCGCTCATTGGGGTCCCCTTCGGAATACGTGGGTCAGGCTCCTTCCCAAGGATCGAAACCGCGCCCATGACGCTGTGGATCATCCCAAAGCGCTCATCATCGGTCATCTGCCGTTCCGTCGCCGCCGCACGCTCGTCGGGCGAACCCACCGGCTCGCCAGGCATGGGCGTCTGCCCATGCGCGGCACCGGCCAGCACGGCGCTCAGCAGGAGAACGACGGATGCATACAAGCCTCCTTTCATTGCGATCCTCCGTGTGACCGGTCTTTCGTTCAACCAAGGTCACGGCAAGCGGTGCGTAGACCACCGCGTTGCGCCGCGCGGCCTCCGAAACCAGCGCGCGCTCTTCTTCGGCGTGCGTTCGGCCTCTTGAAATCCACGTGCACCACGCCGAAGCGGTTGCCGTATCCCGCCATCCACTCGAAGTTGTCCATCGGGCTCCCGTGGAAATAGCATTTGATCGGCACGCCGCCCGTCGCGTGCTGCAGCTGCGTGAGATACGCCCGCAGGTACGCGATGCGGTCGGTGGCGTGGACGATGTCGTCCTTCGCCGGGACGTCGTGGGCCACGGCTGCCTTGATGAACTCGCCCTCATTGCGGCGCGAGACGCTCGCGCGGATCCATCCCCGGCGGATGGTCCTGCCAGGGAAACCCGCTCGCCGCGAGCGCCTCGGCGTAGCGAAAGAGGCGCGTCATGCGCTCGGGATCGAAGCTCGCCGACGGCAGCTCGCCTTCGTACTCGCGCGGAATGCCGGCCAGATGGAACTCCCAGCCGACGCGACGCACGACGTGGTAAAGGCGCACGACGAGACTCGACTGCGCAGCCCAGGACGTGATCCAGTTCGATGCGACCGCAATACCGAGGAGATCCGGCGCGATGGGGTCGCTGTGCGGGCCGGGACGCAGATAGCCGTTGATGACCGTATAGAAATCGATGCGCGCGTCCGGCCGGAAGCGACTCCCCTCCGTCGCGCGCAGCACGTCGATCATGAATCCGGCGAACAGCAGGTTCGCCGTTGCGCCGCCGTCGACGTGCATCTGGCTGTAAGTAGCACCGCCGACCTCCACGGGAAAGTAGACCGGCGGAAATACGACCGGGATAGAGGTCGAGGCAAGCAATACATCGCGAAATCGCTGCAGCCGATCGGGGCGCGCACTCGCGGCGATCGCTCCCATGTCCCAGGCAACGACCCGCGCGCCGTCGAGATCCGTCGTCGAAACGTAGAGCCGCCGGCCGCGGCGATGTTCTCGCGCCACCTCGTCGAGGACACGGTCGTCGATCGCGCGTGCAATGGTCGCCTTGAGCGGCGCGTTGTCGGCAAGCGAATCGCCGAACAGGCTCGACAGCCTGGACCGCATCGATAGCACGTCGGCGTCGGTGGTCGTGGTGTAGAAGCGCTCGAGCTCGCGGTCGTACTTCGGCCCGAGAAAGGCGTAGACCGCAAGGAGCGAGCCGGTCGACACGCCCGTCACGATTTTGAAGCTCGGCCGCGAGCCGTGCTTGCTCCAGCCCGCGAGCAGCCCGGCGCCGAAGGCGCCGTTGGCCCCGCCGCCCGAGAGCGCGAGCACGGCGTAGCGCGGGCGCTCGTACTGATCCTTGTCGACGATCGGTGCGGGCACGATCTGAGACGATGCGCCCAGGTCTTCCGATGCACCGTAGCCGTCGAGGCTCACCGCACCCCACGGCAGCGCCTGCCACGACTCGAGGGGTATCCCCGGGGGTCGAGTGGCGCAAGCGATCGCTGATGCGGCAAGCGCCGCAATGACGAGGGCACGAACGCGGCGCCGGCGACCTGCAATGCGACCGAGCGATGCGGTTGGCATCCTGCCTGCTCCCGCGAGCGCGAGTCGTCTCTTCGCGTCGCTCGACCTCCGCGCGAGTACCGGGTGGACGAGAGCGAACGCGCGCGAGACAGCGACACGCCCTCTCATCGCGAACCTCCTTGTCGCGCAGCGACGGGTTGCAGTGATGACAATGCGCCGTCGGTTGGGCGGCGCACGGCGGGACGAAGTTCGCGCGACCGGAGTGCGCGAACGGCGAGCCGAACGCGGAACTTATTGCGAGTCAGCGGAGCGCGTCAATTGGACGAATGCGTATGTGGGATCGGTGTCCGTCCATCGCGCGATGGACAAGAAGATCCTCCGCGCGCCCGTGTGCCGACGGGTGCCAGGGACGCGCCTGGCCCTCGATTCATGGCTGCGAAAACAGGTCTCCCGGGTCGTAGCACGAAGAGAGAACGATCGAGCCGAGCCGTGCAAGCCTTCAGGGTTCGGCCGCCCTCGCCCGGACTGCGCCGACGGGCTAGTCAGTGCTCGGCGGAGCGTTTCCGGAAAAAGCCGATCTGTTGAAGTATGAAAATCAGCACGACTGCGCCCGCGAGGGCAATCAAGAAGCGCGCCAGGCTCCCCGTCGCCTGGAATCCCAGGAGCCCCGCTATCCAGTTCCCGATCAACCCGCCGACGATACCGACGATCACGTTCGCGACGATCCCCATCTGCGCGTTGGTCTTCATGAGGATGCTCGCGAGCCACCCGACGATGCCGCCAATGATCAATGAAATTATCCAGCTCATGCGCTCGCCTCCATTCGTCGCCGAGGCCGCGTGCCCGGCAGCCGAACACACGGCTTCGATTGTGGCAAACTGCTCCCGCCTCTTGGCAGGCTGCATCTGCAAGCGCGTGCTGTCTGGAAGAGCACGCGTGCCGCCGACCCTATGTCGCGCCCGCTCGGCCTGTCAATTCGCCATTTCGCCTAGGCCAACTTCCGGCGCCAAACTCGATTGTGATGCTCGCCGCGTGAGTACGGGGCCTTTAATCTCGCGCAGGTAGCAATGCCCCTCCTGTCTTTCTCATAATGGTACCGGTGCCGCCGCGCAGCCCCGTGCCGACCGAAGCGCTACCGAATCCCAGCGAGGCAATCGTGGACACAAACCATTTCGTGCTGCAGGCAATCGGTGTAGTACGTTCACCGATCCGCTCGCGCGCCGACGCCCCGTGTCAGGGCGACGAGGGCGGCGTGGACGTATGGATCGAGATCGCCGATCGCGTGGCCGCGGGATTGACCGGACTAAAGGCGGGCGACGAGCTGCTCATTTTCACGTGGCTTCACGTTGCGAACCGGGACGTGCTGCAGGTGCATCCGCGTCGCAAGCTCGATCGACCGCTGATCGGCGTGTTCGCGACACGCTCGCCGGACCGTCCGAATCCTATCGGCCTGCATCGCGTGTCTCTGCTCGCTATCGCGGGCAACCGGCTGCGGGTGGCGCCAATGGAGGCGATCGACGGCACACCGGTCGTCGATATCAAACCGGTGCTGCGAACGATCGTAGAGCGGTGACCGGTGGAGCAGCGCGCTCGGCGATCGCTCTAGTCGCGAACGCCATCACCGCGAACGGTTGGCCGGCTTCGCGCCGGCGAGCGTGCGCTAGGCCGCTTTGGTGCCGGTGCCTATGTTGATCGCCGCCGTAAGCGTAGCCACGTCCCTGCCGTCGGCTCGCTCCCGGACCTGCCGGTCGAGCGATTCCTGAATCCGCCCTATCTGCTCCGCCGTCAGGCGCAACTCGGCCAGGATCATCGACGGAATCGGGTTGCTGTTCATCAACCAGTCCCAAAGGTGCTTTCCCGAACGAATCGGGTACTGCGTCGCTGCCGGCTCCACCTGCACGTCGCGCAGGCCGGCCGCCGCGAGCCGCCGCTGGAATGCTTCCGGCTCGCCCAACTGAAACGGCAGCGGCGTTTCCGTCGGGCCGGTAAAACCCGGCACCGCCGCACGGACTGCCCGCACGAAGAAGCCGAAGAACTCGGCCTTCTCGATCGGCCCGAACGCAATCAGGACCACCCGACCGTTCGCTTTCGTCACCCGCACCATCTCGCTCAAACCGCGCGGAAGGTCGGGGAAAAGCATGACCCCGAACTGCGAGCCGGTCACGTCGAACGCGTCGTCCGGCAGGTCCAGGGCATGGCCGTCCATCACGCGGCCTTCTATCTCGAGACGCTCGCGGCGCGCTCGGGTCTTCAGGCATTCGATCATCTGCGGCGATATGTCCACGCCCAGCACGCGCGCACCGAGGCGCGCCGCAGGCACGCTCAGACCACCGCTTCCGCAAGCGACGTCGAGAAAGCGCATTCCCGCGCTCAGACCGGCGCGGCGCAACGCCTCGCCCCCGAGACCGAAGTAATGGCCCGTAACAAACTCGTCGTATCCGGCGGCGATCCTGTCCCACGCCGCCCGCGTCTGCTCCTGATTCATCGCCCACCTCGCATGATTGAGACCAGGGGCGGCCAGAGTACGGCGGACGCCGGTCGGGCGCGTCCACAGGAATACCCATTTTGCGGAAGGGTCGGGCTGGGTAATTCGCGCCACCCGCTCTAGAGGAGCGCGCGCTCGTAGGCGTAGGCGGTTGCGGCGGCGCGGGCGGAAACGTTCAGCTTGGCGAAAATGTTGCTGACGTGGCGGTCCACGGTTTTCTCGCTCAGGAACAGCTCGGCGGCAATCGCCTTGTTGGTTTTTCCGCGTGCGATCAAACGCAGCACCTGGAGCTCGCGCCGCGTAAGAGTGTCCGGCGACCTGCGTTCAGCCGCGTGAGCGATAGAGTCGATATGCACGAGATCGGGGCGCGCGCCGAGTCTCTCGAATACGGAGTGCGCCGCGGCGAGCTCCATTTCGCATCCTTCCGCATCGCCGAGCGCACGGCAAGCGCAGCCGACCAGCACGCGCACGCGCGCCGCGAGGTACGGTACCTCGAGCTGCTGCCAGGCTTCGCAGGACCGACGCAGCAGCCCAAGGGCCGCCCGCGGATCGTTGCCGGCGAGCGCGACGGCGCCCCCGGCCTGCGCGGCCGAGGCGTGCAGCATGCGGGTATCGAACCGGTCGGCAATCGTGTCGAGCTCGGCGCACGCTGCACGCGCCTCGGCGAGCTTCCCGGCGGCGAGCAGGACTTCCACCAAGGCAGGCAGGAGGTGCGCGCGCTCCAACGGCTTCGTGGCCGTCCCCGCCGCGCGTCGTATCGCCGCAAGCGCCGCCTCGGTGCGCCCCTGCGCGAGTCGCAACAGCGCCAGGCCCGGCTGCGGATCCCGACCCCGTTGGCTCGCATTTCGATAGGCCGCTTCAGCAGCCGCGAAATCGCCGCGCAGACGGTACACTTCGGCTTGCTGATAAAGCGCCGCGGCGTGCGCCCGGCGATCCATGCCCCCGGCGAATCGTGTGCACGCGCGGCGTGCGTCCGCGATTGCTTCGTCCCAATCGCCGTGCAGTTGCAGGATCTCGGCGCGATGCACCAGGCAGGTTCCGCTGAACGCCACCATGTCGGGCTGTTCCGCGCACCACGCCGCGAGCGCCGCGGTCCACTCGCGCGCATGCTCGAGGGCATACACCCGCTGGCATCCGTCGATGACGCTGCAATAGACGAGACCGGCAACGAGCGGTGAGAGCGTACCCGCGGTAACGGCGAGCATGGTTTCGTCGAGGAGCCCGAGCCCGTCACTCACGCGCCCCTGCGCGAGGAGCGCGCGACCCTGCAGGTGGCGCGCAAGCGCCGCGAGATCGGGCTCATTGCAGCGCTCGCCGACGGCCGCCGCCGCCGTTGCAGTGGCGTAAGCAGAGTCGCAGTCGCCGATCGCAAGATGCTGCTCGACGAGCGGCAGGAGCAGGTAACCGCGCTCGGCGCACTCGTCCGTTTCGTCCTCGAGAAGTCGCCGCGCGCACCCGAACCATCCGGCGGCACGTGCAGTTTTGCCGCGAAACAGATAGCGCAGCCCCAGCCAGAACGCGCAGCGCGCCGCGCGCCGCGGGGCACCGGTCTCCCCATAAGCACGCTGCGCGCGTTCGAGCGCCGTCAGGTAATCGTCGTCGCGGCCGAGCAAATAAGCCGCCATCGCCAGGCGCTCGAGCTTATCGGCATCCAGCGGCTCGATCCGGTCGGCGCGCGCCAGGCACTCGTAAGCATCGACCCAGGCGCGCCGCTCGTAGCATGCAAGCCCGCGCTCCACCTCCGCGGCCATCTTCAATGCGTTCCTGCGACGGTTGGGTTCTCTCATCGGCCGGCCGCGGCGGTAGCGATCAGGCAAGAGCAAAGCGCGCGAAGCGGCTTATCAGTTTATTCTGCGCGGGCTTGCGCTCTGCGACCCGGGCAACGCACACGTCTTCGTCCCGTAAGCCTCTCGTCCCTTCGCAGCCTCCCTCTTCGCAGCTAGGAAGCAGCGGCGCGATCAGGATGGGCCGGCCCGCGTCCCGGCGGAGCGATCACGCGCTCGGCCGGACGTCCGGTCGCTCGCGCGCGGTCTTCCGTGCGCCCTTTGCCTGCGCGTCGCCGAAGAGCCTGATCATTTCCCGGTTGAAGGCAGGGATGTCGTCGGGCTTGCGGCTCGAGACGAGATTGCGGTCGGCGACCACCTCTTCGTCCACCCACTCGGCACCGGCGTTGCGCAGGTCGGTCTTGATCGATGGCCACGACGCAATCCGCCGGCCACGCGCCTGGCCCGCCTCGATAATGGTCCACGGGCCGTGGCAGATCACGGCCACCGGCTTGCCCGCGTCGAAGAAGGATTTCACGAACTGAACGGCCTGCGGATTCATCCGCAGCCGATCCGGATTCATGACGCCGCCCGGCAGGAGCAGCGCATCGAAGTCGTCCGCGCGCGCCTGTTCGAGCGGTACATCCACCGGCACGCTCTCGCCCCACTCCTTGAGGTTCCATCCGCGTACCTGGCCGCCCTGCGGTGAGACGACCTTCGTTTCCGCACCGGCTTCCTCGAGCGCCTGCCTTGGCTTCACCAGCTCCACCTGCTCGAAGCCGTTGTCGGCCAGAATCGCGACTTTCGTTCCTTGAAGCTGCGCCATATGCTCACCTCCTCGGTGCAATCGAGAATGTCCGTTGGGCAGAGGACGCACGCCGAGGTTCGCGCCGCGGCGTCGCGCCCCGCGCCGCAGCCGCGCTCAGTAGATCGGTCCCGGAGGTGCGCCGCTTCCGCCGCCTTCCGCGGGTGGCAAACCACCTTGCCCCGGGGGTGTCATTCCGTTCGGGCAGTCATCATCGTCGTCCCCGTTGCAGCCCCGAAAAGTGGGTGCGGCCTGGTCGCGGATTTCGCCGGCCGGCGCCTGCTCGGTGTGGATGTTGACGTACGTCGCGCCCACCCGCAGCGCGGCGAGCAGCTTTTCGAACTCACCCGGCGCGATTCCCTGTTCCTGCGGCCCGATCACCCCCTCCGGGCGCAAGGTTCCGGTCACGGTTCCTTCCGTCGCGGGGCACGCGGGCGTATTCGCAGGCGCGTTGCCCGTGTTGGCGCAGAGAAAGATGATGATGCCGCCGTTCACCCGCCGGGCTCCCAGATGGATGTGCGCTTCCCGCACCGGCGTGGTGAAGCCGGAGTACGTCAGCTCGTAGGCGATGGATCCGCCGTCCTCCGCGACGGTCGCACGAAACTCGCCGCTTGCCGGACTGAACCGCGTCGGCACTTCCTCGAATCCGGTAATGCGCGGCGATACGAAGAACGTGGCTTCGCCCTGCGCCCGCGCATCGAGCGGGACGGCGACGGTGGACAGGACGAAGATCGCTGGAACGACCGGAAGAGCAAGTCCGCTTTGCATTTCCCCTCCTTGAAGCCGCGCGCTTCTAGCGCGGGCGCGGATCATAGCGAACGCGCTTTTCGGCGTCAGGGAGGAGCAGTCGTACTACAGGAACGCTCTGAGCGGATACGTGGCGTGCGGTTCACCGGAGCAGGAACACCATGGAGCACGAGTACGGCACGAAACCCAAAGTCCGGAAATCGATCCGCGGTCAGCCGCAGCCGATGCTACGCCGCCCATCTTGCGCCTCGATGAGAAGCGACCCCCGTAATCCAGTTCTATATGCCGCCCGCCGATGCAGCCCCGGAACAAGAAGCCCGAACCTCCTCGGTTCGGGCTTCTTCGACCTTCCTGATTCTACGTGACCGGATCCCGTCTAGTGATGGAACCGAACGCCGACGCTGACGATACCTTTGAAATCCGTGGTATCGCCATCATCGTCTTCCAGCTCGTACGAACTGTAGGATACAAGCAGTGACAGCCTCCGCTGCAGCCGGTACGCGCCCGAAAGCTCGTAGCCGGTATAGTCCCCATCAATCCTGCCCTCGAAATCGATGTCGCCTAACACTTTTAGCGCCAGATTGACATCGAGCTCCGGCGTCACCTGCGAGCGAACGCCGATGTCGATGCCCGGGCCGTATCCGGTCACGCCCTGAAACGCAAGGCGCTCATAGTTGAGCGAACCCCACAACTCGACCGGAACACCGCCCGGCGAAATCGGATACCGCGCCCCGACGCCGAACCGACTTGCGCTGTAATCGAGGTCACCGCTGTCATCGACGTTTCGCATATCCGCCGCCGCGCGGACGAGGAACGTGTCATTCAGGCTGTTCGTGAAGTCGAAACGATAGCCCCGCAGGTCGGACTCGAAACCGCTGATCTTGTAATCACCCGCGAGTATCCACGAGATGGAGGCCTGATCCCAGGATGTGTTGGCCGCCGGCGCTCCGGCCGAGATACCGAGCAAGAGAACGGCAGCACCGCTTGCGAATGCACGTTTCATAAAATCCCTCTTCAGAGAATGGTTTATTTTGGTTGTAGCTTTGGCGCGGGGAGCCCAAGACGCCAACAATAAGCCTTGTAAGGGCAAGGGGCACGTCACCGCAAGGGATAAGACAACCCCGCTAATCGCCGGGACCCGATAAATCGCCCGCGCGGCCATAAGCATGTTCGCTTCCGAAGTGCGAGTACCGACTACTGTATCGTTCGATAATCGACCGTCGATATCAGCCCTCGAAACCGCCCGCCCACAGACAAAGAAAAAGCCCGAACCTTGTCGGTTCGGGCTTTCTCTTGGTCCTGTCACTCAGCTCGGTCTTCGATTCGCTTGCAGCCGGCGCCTGCATCTAAAAGAAAGGCCCGAACCTCGTCGGTTCGGGCCTCTTCGACTGGATCCCGTTTAGTAATGGAACCGAACGCCGACGCTGAGGATACCGCTCAATTTCTCGGTATCGCCACCGCCGTCTTCCAGCTCGTACGAACCGTAGGAGATAAGCAGCGACACGTCGCGCTGCAGCCTGTACGCGGCGCTTACCTCGTAACCGGTATAGTCGAACTCGTCACCATCGTCGTCCTCGATATCGCCGAGCACCTTGAATGCCAGATTGAGATCGAGCTCCGGCGTCACCTGCGAGCGAACGCCGATGTCGATGCCCGGGCCGTAGGCCGTGACGCCAGCAGCGAGTCGTTCGTAGTTGAGCGAGCCCCACAGCTCGACCGGCGCCGTGCCGGTGGAAATCGGGTAACGGACTCCGACGCCAAACCGGCTTGCGCTGACATCGCCAGACATATTATCCCATTCTCGCAAATCTGCGGCCGCGCGAACAAAGAACGTGTCGCCGAGGCTCTTGGTGAAGTCGAACCGATAACCTTCCAGGTCGTTGTCCTCGAGATCACCTGCGACTATCCACGAAATGGACGCCTGGTCCCAGGATGTGTCGGCCGCCAGTGCTCCGGCCGACACACCGAGCAAGAGAGCGGCAGCGCCGCTCGCAAACGCACGTTTCATAAACTCCCTCAGTTGGTTCTTGTTAAGGTATTGGCGCGGGACTGCGAGACCCTTAAACGCCAACGAATTCCCTAGTATGCAAGAGTCGCGCCAATGGCATGCCTACCAGTAGCGAATCGCTCGACAATCGAAATTGAGGACGTTGTCGGCCGCCGGAAAAGGCCTTTTGTTGCACGTCTACCCCTCTACTGGCGCGCCTCCCTCGGGCGCAGGAAACCGGCAGGCCGCCAATCGCCGGCCCGCGAACGCTGTCTTCCATATTGCCCTGAGTCGCCAGCCGCCTGACAAACAGCTGCCGTGACGTCGCCGCTCCCGTGCACCTCGAGAGCGAAGGCTGTCTTAACGCCATAAGATGTCCACGGCATGACCCCTCGTGCGGTGCCGCATGCATGGCTCCGAGCGTCGCGGTCGGTGCGCCAGGGGCCGCGGCGGAACAGCTTCGCCAGGAGGGCGATCATGATTTTCAAGCAGTTCTATCTTGAGAGCCTCGGGCACGCGTCGTACTTCGTGGGATCCGAGGAAACGGGCGAGGCGCTGGTCCTCGACGTACGACGCGACGTGGACGTTTATTTCGAGGAAGCGCGCACCCGGGGGATGCGTCTGCGCTACGCGGCCGACACCCACCAGCACAACGACTACCTGTCCGGCATCTGCGAGCTGCCAGCCCGCGGCGAGGTGCAGCTCCTCGCGTCGGCGCGCGCAGCGCTCAAGTATCCCGCGCAGAAGCTCGACGACGGCGCCCGGCTTCGGATGGGCGAGGTCGAGTTCGAGGTCTTGCACACGCCCGGCCACACACCCGAGCACATCTCGCTTCTCGTCTACGATCGCTCGCGAGGCGAAGAGCCCGCGATCCTGCTCTCGGGCGGCGCCCTCCTCGTCGATGACGTGGCGCGTCCCGATCTGCTCGGCGGGCGCGAGGCGGCCGAGCACGGCGCGCACGACCTCTGCCGCACCCTGCAAGAGAAGATCATGAAGCTTCCCGATCACGTCGCGGTGTACCCGACGCATGTCTCGGGCTCGCTCTGCGGCGGACACATCGGCTCCATGCTCTGGACCACGATCGGCTACGAGCGGCGCATGAGCAGACTGCTCGCGAGCCTCGAGCAGTCGGAGGAGTTCGTCGAGCGGTGTCTCGCGCTCGAGAATCTGCCGACGGTGCCGCCCTACTGGCCGCGCATGCGCCGCCTGAACCTCGAGGGCCCGCCGCTACTCGGCGTGCTGCGCGAACCGCCTGCGCTCTCAGTGAGCGAATTCGACCGCGAACGGGGGCGAGACGGCGTCCACGTCGTGGATTGCAGGTCGCCGGAAGCGTACGCGGCGCACATTCCGGGGAGCCTCAATGTCGGCGCCGAGGGTTCGTTCAGCACCTGGGCGGGTACGGTGCTGCCCGAGGGCGCACAGACGCTCCTTGTGATGGAACATCCCGGGATGCTCTGGGATCTCTGCTGGCAGCTGCTTCGTATCGGCCACGACCTGCCGCAAGGGTGGCTCGCAGGCGGGATGAACGCGTGGCGGACGTCGGGGAGACCGATCGAGACGCTGCCTCTTTGGAGCGTGCACGAGCTCCGACGACAGATCGAACAGAACAGGAAGCTTCTCGTCCTCGACGTACGCCAGCCGGCCGAATGGAGCGCGGGTCGCATCGAAGGCGCCCTGCACATCAGTGGCGGTGAGCTGCCGACACGCCTACACGAAGTACCGCGCGATCGGCCCGTCGCCGTCGTTTGCGGCAGCGGCTATCGGGCTTCGGTCGCCGCGAGCCTGCTGCAGCAGCACGGCTACACGCAGGTCGCCAACGTGCTTGGCGGCATGGCCGGCTGGCGCACCGCGGGTTATCCGGTAGTCGAATAGACGATCAAGAACCGGCCGGGAAGCGACGGTGGCCAGGATCACGCCGTCATTCCGGACGAACGCATCGCCATGTGGCAGGTTGCTGCGCTAGCGCATCGCCGTATCGGGATCCCCGGTGCCGCCGCGCGGCACCGGGAACTG
>Ga0207873_1003416_pt1 | contig 11681 bp, 10 predicted proteins | sample BGWIniCompost_FD_187373 | JGI IMG/M metagenome (GOLD analysis project Ga0207873, IMG submission 187373) | Cellulose adapted compost microbial communities from Newby Island Compost Facility, Milpitas, CA, USA - BGW Initial Compost (SPAdes)... ... | reverse complement strand
CCGCGCTGCCTATCTTCCCGCCGCCGATGCACGATCCCAAAATCGTCCATCCTTCGCCCCGGAACAGGGGAGAGCGGCCATGATCAAGCGTCTCGCGGTGACAGCCCTCTTCGTCGTGCTCGCTGTTGCGCCAGCAGGCGCGCAGCACGTGCCCACGCCGCTCGAGCACTTCGGCTTCGAGATCGGCGCGGACCGGAAGCTGGCCAACTGGACGCAGCTCACCGCCTACTACGAGGCGCTGGCACGGACGAGCCCGCGCGTGAAGATCGACACGCTCGGCCTCGCGACGAAGGGCCAGCCGCTCGTGATGCTGACCATCACGAGCCCGGAGAACCACGCGCGCCTGAGCGAGCTCCGCGAGGTGCAGCTCAAGCTGGCGGACCCGCGCAAGGTCAGCGGGCCGGAGGAGCTGGAGCGCCTGCTCGACACGGGGCGCACCGTCGTGTTGATCACCCACCAGATCCATTCGACGGAGGTGGGGAGCGGGCAGGCCGCGGCACGGCTGGCGTACCGCCTCGCGGCGTCGGATGAGCCGCGCGTTCGCGAGATCCTGGACAACGTCATCCTGCTCCAGATCCCCTCGCTCAACCCGGACGGTACGCAGTGGGTGAGCGACTGGTACATGCGGTACGTCGGCACGCCCTTCGAGGGGACCGCGCCGCCGTGGCTCTACCACTTCTACGTCGGCCACGACAACAACCGCGACTGGTACGCGTTCACGCAGATCGAGACGCAGCTCACGGTGGAGAAGGCGCACAACGCGTGGCACCCGCAGATCGTGCACGACATCCACCAGATGGGCAGCACGGGTGCGCGCATCTTCGCGCCGCCGTTCATCGACCCGGTAGAGCCGAACGTGGACCCCGCGATCGTCGCAGGCGTGAACCAGCTCGGCAGCTACATGGCGGCGGAGCTGATCGCGCAGGGCAAGAAGGGCGTGGTGATCAACGCGATCTACGACGCGTGGACGCCGGCGCGCGCCTACCAGCATTACCACGGCGGCGTCCGCATCCTGACGGAGACGGCGAGCGCGCGGCTGGCCACGCCGATCGAGCTGCCGAAGGAGCGCGTGCGTGGCGGGCGGGAGTACGAGGCCAGCGAGCGGAGCTGGAAGTTCCCGGCGGTGTGGGAGGGCGGGAAGTGGGGGTTGTCGGACATCGTCGACTACCAGGAGTCCGCCGCGATGGCGCTCCTGGTGAACGCAGCGAAGAACCGGCGCTACTGGCTCGAGAACTTCTACCGCATCAACGAGCGGGCAGTGAAGGGCTGGCCTCAGTGGCCGGCCGCGTGGGTCATTCCCGCGGACCAGGCGAACGAGAGCGGGCTCGCCTACGTTCTCCGGATCCTGACCATGGCCGACGTGGAAGTGCACCGCGCGACGCAGGCCTTCTCGGCGGGGGGACGCCGGTTCCCGGCGGGGACGTACGTCGTGCCGATGCAGCAGCCCTACGCATCGTTCGCGCAGACCATGCTGGAGGTGCAGTCGTACCCGGACCTGCGCGAGTACCCGGGCGGGCCGCCCAAGCGGCCGTACGACGTCACCGCCCACACGCTGCCACTGCTGATGAACGTGGAGGCGATCCCGATCCGGGAGTGGGAGAGCGGGCCGCCTGCGCTTTCCGAGCGGATTCCGGTGCAGCCCTTCCGCTTCTCGCTGCCGGAGGCGCTCCAGGGACGGCGTGCGCCGCGCATCGCGCTGTACAAGTCGTGGCAGGAGCCGATGGAGTCCGGCTGGACGCGGTGGGTGTTCGACCAGCACGGGCTGCGGTACGACACGCTCAAGGATGCGCGCATTCGCGCGGGCAATCTGAACCGCGACTACGACGTGATCCTGCTCCAGTCGCAGCGTGCCAACTCGATCCTCCGCGGCTACCCGGAGGGCACCATGCCCGCGGAGTACACCGGCGGCATCGGCGATGCGGGCGCGGAGGCGCTCCGCAAGTTCGTGGAAGCGGGCGGGCGCATCGTCGCGGTCGAGGAGGCGACGGACTTCGTCATCGACCTGTTCGGCCTGAAGGTCACCAACGCGGTGGCCGGGCTGCCCAGCCAGGAGTTCTACGTGCCCGGTTCGATCTTGCGCGCGGACCTGGATGCGGAGCATCCGATCGCGCGGTCCGTCGGCGCGCAGACGCATGTGTGGTACTGGGGATCGAGCCGCGCGTTCGACGTCGCCGACCCCGCCATCCGCGTCGTCGCTCGGTACGGGACCGGGAACCCCGCGGTCTCCGGGTGGATCCTCGGCCCCGATGCGATCGCGGGCAAGCCCGCACTGCTCGAGGCGCGGGTGGGCCGCGGCTCCGTGGTGCTGTTCGGCTTCCAGCCGAACTATCGCGGTCAGAGCGTGGCCACGTGGCCGCTGCTCTTCAACGCGCTGGCAGGGGCGCCCGCGAGCTGAACCCGGGCGAGACGCGCGCTGGCGGCGGCGCCGCGATGCCGGCGCGGGGCCGTGCCAGCGTGGCGGCGCCACCAGGCCTCGAAATCCGACCCAGAATCCGCGATCTATGGCGGCGGGGCGAGGGATCGCTCTCGCTCCCGCTGCGCCCGCGCAGCCGTCTCCTTGCCCCGGGTCCTTGCGCGCCGGCGAGCAGGGTTGCAATACTCCCGGACCTCCCCGGCTGCATCTCCGATCCCAGGACCGATGAGCGCAACACCTTCGCACGCACTCGTGCGCGCACTCGTCGTTGCGGCCCTCACCCCGTTGATCGCGGCGTTGCACGCCTGCGCTGCGCCGGCCGCGTCCACGCCGGAGGCGGACCTGCTGATCGTCAACGCGCGGGTCTACACGCTCGCGTGGGGCGAGCCGGCCGCGGATGGCACGCCGGCGGCGGATGCGCCATTCGACACGGCCACGGGCTGGCACCCCGATGCGGAAGCCGTGGCAGTGCGGGACGGGCGCATCCTGTTCGTGGGATCCACGGCAGAAGCGGAGCGGTTCCGGGGCGAGCGCACGCAGGTGCTGGATGCCGCGGGCGGCACGTTGATCCCGGGGCTGATCGATGCGCACGTGCACCTGGCGGACCTGGGCGCGTCACTGGCGCAAGTGAACCTGGTGGGCGTGCAGAGCGAGGCGGAAGCGGTAGAGCGCGTGGCGGCGCGCGCGGCCGAGGTGCCGGCGGGCGAGTGGATCATCGGGTATGGGTGGGATGAAGGGGCCTGGGCGGATCGGTACCCGGATCATCGCCTGCTGAGCGAGCGGGTACCGGACCACCCCGTGTACCTGCGAGGGCTGCATGGCTTCGCGGGCTGGGCGAACCGGCTGGCCCTGGAGCGGGCGGGGATCACACGGCGGACGCGGGCGCCGCGCGGCGGGCAGATCCGGCGGGACCGGCGCGGTGAGCCCACAGGCGTGCTGCTGGATCGGGCCGTGTCGCTCATCGAGGCCGTGATCCCCCCGCCGAGCCCGGCAGAGCTCGAGTCGCGCATCATGGCCGCGCTGGACGAGGTCGTACGTTCCGGCTACACGATGGTGCACGAGGCGGGCGCCGACTCGCTAACGCTCGCGGTGCTGGAGCGGCTGGACTCGGCGGGCAGGCTGCCCGTGCGCGTGTTCGTGATGCTGTCGGCGCGGGACACGGCGCTGCTGGATGCGTGGCTCGCGCGCGGGCCGGACACGGCGCGCACCGCGATGCTGCGCGTGGCCGGCGTGAAGGTGTTCTTCGACGGCGCGCTCGGATCACGCGGCGCGCGCCTGCTGGAGGATTACACCGATCTGCCCGGGCACCGTGGAGAAGCGGGCTACGCGTTCGACGAGGCGCGGATCACGGCGCTCATGCGGGCCGGCTTCCAGGTGTCGATCCACGCCATCGGCGATGCGGCGAACCGTGCGGCGCTGGACTACTTCGCGCGCGCGTTCGCGGCAGCGCCCGAAACGCGCGCAGGGCGCCACCGGATCGAGCACGCGCAGGTCGTGCACTCCAGGGACACGCGTCGCTTCGGCGAGCTGGGGATCATCGCGTCGGTGCAGCCGGCGCACGCGATGGAGGACAAGGCCTGGGCGGAGGCCAGGCTGGGGCCGCACCGGATCGCAGGGGCGTACGCGTGGCGCACGCTGCGGCGCAGGGGCGCGCGGCTGGTGCTCACCTCGGACCTGCCCGGCTCCGACCACGACATCTTCTACGGCCTGCACTCGGCGATCACCCGGCGAGACCGGGCGCTGCAGCCGCCGATGGGCTGGTACGCGCGCCAGCGGCTCCAGCCCGAAGAGGCAGTGCGCGGCTACACGGTGTGGGCGGCGTACGCGTCCCGCCTGGAGACGGAGGCAGGGGTGATCGCGCCCGGCAGGCTCGCCGACCTCACACTGCTGGACGTGGATCCCTTCGTCGCGGGCTCGCGCGATCCCGCGCGGCTGCTCGACGGCCGCGTCATCGCCACGATCGTCGGAGGCGTGGTTGCATACCACGACGGCGTGGCGCTGGTGGCCGGCCGGCGGTAGACGCTCCTTCCGTTCCCGCCGCACCGTTCCGACCGCGCCCTGGCGACCGCCGGTCGCCTGGTCGGGTTATTGCAGCTTTTCCAGGTGGATGGTCGCTCTCGAGGGCCGATGCCGGCGCGCCGATGCGCGGCGGTCCGGATGGCGGCGCCGCGGCGGGCGCGATGGCGATGCGGCCGGTGGGCAATTCCGGCCGGGTAGCTCAGTGGGAGAGCTCGGGGCTAAAGCCCCCGTGGACGGCGGTTCGATTCCGTCCCCGGCCTCTGCTCGACGCGGAAGGCGGTGCCGCGGCCGCTCTCGTTCGCACACCTCCGCACGCGGGAGGAGCGAATGCGGGATGCACGGGAGTTCTGGCGCGCGCTCGAGCGGCGGCTACCGGAAGTCGACCGGGACCGGGAGCGCGAGATCGCCTGCTCGGTGCTGCTCGTACTGCGTAGCCGGATCCAGCGGGAGCACGCACGAGACCTCGAGGCAGCGTTGCCGTCCGACCTGGAGTATCTCTGGTCGTTGCCGGGCGCGGAGCGCGGCGAGCCCGCCACCGATGCGGCCGCGCCTCCAGAGCACGAGTACCAGGACTTCATGGCGCGCGTCCGGGAGCTGGCACGGCTCTCCGGGATCGCGGAAGCGGCGCGGGCGACGTGCGCGGTTTTCGGCGCGCTCTGCGAGGTGATCCCCGAGGAGCAGGCGCGCACCCTCGAAGAGCAGCTCTCACCCGGCCTCCAGGCGCTGTGGCGCGGCGAGTCGTGGCCTGGCAAGGCGGTGGATGCCACGGAGCCGGGACGCAGCGGCGCGCGTTGATCGGCGCGCGCGCCACCTCAGCGGACACGGCCACGCTGGCGCGCGCTGCGGCGGGGTGGGCCATGATTTGCACGCGGGCTGCGCGACCGGCCGGAAACGCCGGCCGCAGTACCCGAGGAGGAGATATGGCCCCTAGACTCACAGCCCGACGCCGCCTCCTGCCCCTGCTGTCTCCGGCCGTCGTGGTCTTCTTGATGAGCGCGTGCGGGCGCCCGGAGCCCGTCGTGGACGGCCAGCCAGGCCCGCGCCGCGTGATCTCGGACGCGAACGTGACGTCCATCGCGACGGCGGCGAACAACGGGGAGATCGGGGCGGGGCAACTCGCGCTGACGCGATCGAGGGATCAGGACGTGCGCGCGTTCGCGCAGCGGATGATCTCCGACCACACCGCGTTGAACCAGCAGATCATGCAGGAGGCGCAGCGCACGGGGATGCAGCCCGAGGAGCTGACCTCGCAGATCCAGGCGACCTCAGAGCAGTCGCTCCAGTCACTGGGACGGCGCGAGGGCGCGGAGTTCGACCGCGCGTACATCGCCAATCAGGTCAGCATGCATCGGTGGCTGCTCGAGACGATGGACAGGACGCTCATCCCGGCTGCGCGCGACGACCGCCTCGAGTCCCTGCTGGAAGGGCAGCGCCGCGTCATCGCCGAGCACCTGGAGCACGCCCTGCGGGTGCAGCAATCCCTGGGGCACGATTAGCCCTCCGGGTCACCTCCGCGGTCCTCCGCGACCTCCGCCGGCTCCCTCTCACACGGAGACGCGGAGCTTGGGCTCACACGAAGACGCGGAGAGCGCGGAGGTACTGAGGGCGCAGAGGGGTGTTTCTGGTTCACTGGCGCTGCGGAGACTGCGCGGCGTATTCATGGTTCCTGTGATGTTGTGGTTTGCTCCGGGCGGGTCAGGGTTCGCGGGATGAAGCCTGCCTCGCCCGGAAGCATCCGCGGCGCGCTGAGCTACGATCCCACCAGCAGAAACCACATTCAATACGAACGTTGATCCAGGCGGGGAGGCTCGGTTCCACGACGAACGCAGCCCGGCCCGGCAACCGTCCTCCGCGGCTCCGCGTCTCTGTGTGAGCCGAAAACTCCGCGTCTCTGTTTTGACCTCCGGACGCTCTGCGTGAGCGGAGGGGAGGGGCACCCTTGTTGCCGGCGGGCCGACGGCGCATCTTGGCGCCTTTCGGCCAGCGAAGCCACCCGCAGCGACGCGCCCAGCCCCGGAGGGACCGCCCGTGAGCGCGCGCCCCGCACTGCACCGGTCCATCGGCCTGCTCCACGCCACGGCTCTGGTCGCAGGCATCATCATTGGCGCATCGATCTTCGTCCAGCCGGCGGAGATCACGCGCGAGGTCCCGTCCGTCGGCGGGATGCTCGCGGTCTGGGGCACGGCCGGCCTGCTCTCGGTGGCCGGCGCGCTGATCTGTGCGGAGCTGGCCTCGGCGATGCCGTTGACCGGCGGCATCTACGTCTTCCTGCGGGAGACGCTCTCGCCGGCGCTGGCGTTCCTGTGGGGCTGGGCGATGTTCTGGAGCATTCACTCCGGCATCATCGGCGCGATCGCCGTCGTGTTCGCGCGCTACGTCGCGTACTTCGTACCGCTCGGCGACACGGGGATCCGCGCGGCCGCGATCGCGGCGATCCTGCTCGTCTCCGCCGTGAACTACGCCGGCGTGAAGCACGGCAGCCGGCTCCAGACCGCGTTCACGGTGGTGAAGGTGCTCGCGATCCTGCTCATGATCCTCGCCGGCTTCACGCTGGGCTCGGGCGCGCCGGACTCCGCCGGCGGGGCAGGGGATGCGCCGGGCAGCGTCACGGCCGACGGCGTCGTGCGCGCGCTCATCGCGGGGCTGTTCGCGTTCGGCGGGTGGCACATGGTCACGTACTCTGCGGGAGAGACGCGCGACCCGGAGCGAACCATCCCCCGCGCGCTCGCCATCGGGATGGCGGTCGTCATCCTGTGCTACGTGCTGCTGAACGCGGCCTACCTGTACGTGCTGCCGCTCGAGCGCGTGATGAGCTCCACGCGCGTCGCGGCCGATGCGGCCGACGCGCTGCTCGGTTCGGGAGGCGGCGCGCTCATGTCCAGCCTCGTCATCTTCTCGACGTTCGGTGCGCTGGGCGGCCTGATCCTGTCCGGTCCGCGCGTCTACCACGCCATGGCGCACGACGGGACCGCGTTCCGCTGGCTGGGCGAGGTCCACCCGCGCTTCCGGACGCCGCATCGTGCCATCGCGCTCCAGGCGGTATGGTCGTGCGTCCTCGTCGCGACGGGAACGTACCGCGCGCTGTTCACCCGCGTGATCCATACGGAGTGGATCTTCTTCGGCCTGCTCGCGGTAGGGCTGTTCCTGGCCCGGCGTCGGGCGGGCTATCGGCCGGCGTACCGGGTCTGGGGCTACCCGGTCGTACCGGCCATCTTCCTCGCGGCGTCCATGGTGATCGTGGTGAACCAGGTGGTCACGGATCCGCGGGAGAGCGCGGTCGGCCTCGGCTTCGTCGCGATCGGGCTCCCCGTCTATGCGCTCTGGGCACGCACGCGCCCGCGCACCTCAGCCGGAGTACCGACCCATGCGGGTGATCGACTTCCATAACCACTACTATCCGCCATCCTACCTGGACGCCCTCCGCTCCGGGCCGAGCGCGGTGACAGTGACCGAGGATGCCGAGGGCAACCCGGTGCTGCACTACCCGGGAGACTACAACGTGGCGGTCCGGGGGCATCGCGACATCGAGTATCGTGCGGAGGTGCTCGCGCGCCAGGGCGTGGACTGCCAGGTGCTGACGCTGACGACCCCGGGCACGCACGTGGAGACCGCGGAGCGGGCGGCCCGGCTGGCCGCGCTGGTGAACGACGCCTTCGCGGACGCGATCGCCCGCTACCCCGGGCGATTCACCGCGCTGGCGACGCTGCCGCTGAACGATCCTGCGGCGAGCGTGCGCGAGTTGGAGCGCGCGATGACGCAGCTCGGGCTGCCGGGCGCCATGCTGTTCGGGAACGTGAACGGCGTACCGCTCGCGGACGAGCGCTTCTGGCCGCTCTACGCGAAGGCCGACGAGCTCGGCGCCGTGCTCTACATCCACCCGACGCACCCGGCGGGCGTCGAAGCCATGCAGGAGTACTGGCTCATGCCGCTGGTGGGCTTCCTGTTCGACACGACGCTGGCCGCGGCCCGGCTGGTCTTTGCCGGCGTGCCGGAGCGCTTCCCGCGGATCCGCTGGGTGCTGGCGCACCTGGGCGGGGCGATCCCGTACCTGGCCGAACGGCTGGACCGCGGCTTTCACGCCTTCCCGGAATGCCGGGAGCACATCACGCAGCCGCCCGGAACGTATCTGCGCTCGTTCTACTACGATACCGTGAACTTTGACCCGCAGGCGCTGCGCCTCGCCCTCGCGTTCGCCGAGCCGGGGCACGTACTCGCGGGCAGCGACTACCCGCACAGGATCGGCAGCCTGCGCTCGATGGTGGAAAGCATCCAGTCCTTGGGGCTCACGGCCGAGGAAGAAGCAGGAGTGCTGGGCGGCAATGCGGCACGCCTGCTGGGGCTGTGAGGCGGTCGCGCCGGCGTGCCGGCCCGGATCGGCCGGCGCCGGTGCCCTACGGTTCCCGCCACCGTCTTCAACGTTTTGCACGGCAGCCGTGTCAAGAATGTAGCGATGCGTGATGCCGATGCCCGCCTGGTCGAGCGCGCGCGCGCTGGCGAGGCGTCCGCGTTCGAGGAGCTCGTACGGCGCCATTTGCGTGCGGCGTACGCCGTCGCGCTGGCCGTGCTGCGCGAGCCCGCGGACGCCGAGGACGTCTGCCAGGACGCGTTTCTCACGGCGCTGGAGCGCCTCGAGGAGTGTCGGCGACCGGATCGCTTTGCGGCCTGGTTGCTCCAGATCGTGCGCAACCGGGCGCTGAACCTCCGTCGCGCGCAGACGGTGCGATGGGCGCTGCCGCTGCAGGACGTGGTGGGTGTGGCAGGGCGGCACGACACGGGACACCAGGCGGAACGGTCCGAGCTGCGCGACCGGCTGCTGGCGGCGATGGAGGACCTGAGCGAGCCGCAGCGAGAGGCGTTGCTGCTGCACGATCTGGAGGGCTGGCGGCACAGGGAGGTGGCGGCGCACCTGGGAGTGCCGGAGAGCACCGCGCGCGCCTATCTGTTCCAGGCGCGCAGGAGACTTCGCGCCCGACTCGGCGCCGAGCTGATGGAGGAAGGCTGATGGACGAGCATCCGATCGATCTCTCGCCGCTCGACCCGGCGGCCGACCCCGATCGCTGGGAACGATTGATCGAGTCGATCACGAAGGCGGCGGCTCCCGAGCTCGCCCGGCGCGCCGCCACGCGCAGCGTGATCGCCGTGATCGGGCACTGGCTGCGTCCGGCGCTCGCCGCGGGCGTCGTGCTGGCCGTCGCTGCGGGCGCGACGCTCAGTCTGGTGCAGCGGGAGGCGGAGGTCCGGCCGGTGCCCACGACCGGGCTGGAAGAAGCGCTCGAGCTCGGTGAGCCGGTGTCGCTCTGGCTCTCGGAGAATCGTGCACCCACGAAATCCGACCTGCTGCTCGCTCTCGAGGAGGCGCCATGACGTTTCCGGAGTCGCCACGCCAGGCCAGGCTGCTGGGGATCGCGCTGCTCGCGGCGACGTTCGTGATCGGCGGGCTCGCCGGCGCCGCGACGGTGCGGCTGTCGTCCAGCCGGGAGCCAGCGGCCGGCGTCCAGCAGGCCGAGGAACGCGGCCCCCGCGATGGGAGCCACGGGAGCGTGCTGGACCAGCTCGGCCTCACGCCGGAGCAGTGCGAGCGCGTCGAGGCCGTGCTCGAGCGGCGTCGCCAACAGACCGAGGCGTTCTGGGAGGAGCACGGCCCCGCGTTGCGGGCGATCGTGGATTCGGCGCGTGCGGAGATCCGGGCCCTCCTGACGCCGGAGCAGCGCGCCGAGTATGACCGGCTGCGTGCCGAGCGGCGGCGCCGGCCACACGAGCAGAACGATTCGCAGAGAGGTTGCAATCGATGAGGTGGAGGTCGTACGAACGGGTCGCGGCTCCAGGTCGTGCCCTCGGCCTGGGGATGATCGCCTGGATCGTGACCGTCGCAACGCCCGCCGCGGGCCAGCAGCCCGAGGCGGTCGTCACGTTAGAGGAGGCCGTTGCCGCGGCCATCCGCAACCACCCTGCGCTGATCCAGGGGCGTGGCGCGGTGCGGACCGCGGAAGCCGGAGAGCGGAGCGCATGGGGCTCGTTCCTGCCGACGATCTCGCTGAGCTCCGGCGCATCGCGGTCGAGCACCGAGCGGTTCAACCCGCAGACGAACACGACCGTCAGCGGCTCCAGGGACACGTACAGCGCGGGACTCTCGAGCAGCGTGGATCTCTTCACCGCCGGCCGCCGCGGCGCCGAGCTGCGGCAGGCCCGCGCGGAAACCGAGGCGGCCGAAGCCTCGCTCCTGAACCAGCGCTTCGCCGTGATCCTCGAGGTGAAGCGGGCGTTCTTCGACGTGCTGCGCGCAGACGAGCTGATCCGGGTTGCGGAGGCCGGCCTGAACCGGGCGCGGGAGGGGCTCGAGGCGGCAGAGCGCCGCATGAGCGCGGGCACGGCAACGCGGTCCGACGTGTTGCGCGCGGAGCTCGAGATCGCCAACGCCCGGCAGGCGCTGCTCCAGGCGCAGGCGCAGCGGCGGACGGCGACGTTCCAGCTCGGCCGGGTCATCGGGATGGACGGCGCGGTGGGAGCGCGGCTCGCGGAGCCGCTCGAGCCGCGGCCGCTCGGCATCTCGGATGAGGAGCTTACGGCGATGGTCCTCCAGAGCGCGCCATCGGTGCGCGCGGCCGAGAGTGCGGCGCGGTCGGCGGAGGCCAGCGTGTCGGCGGCGCGAACGCAGTACTTTCCGACGTTGCGCCTCTCGGGCGGCTACGACTGGGCCAATCAGACCGCCGCGTTCAACGGCGGGACCACGAGCTGGAGCATGCGCCTGAACCTCTCGTATCCGCTGTTCAATGGCTTCACGCGGGAAGCGAACGTGGAGCGTGCGGAGGTGCAGGCGATGGTGGCGCGTGCGCAGCTCGAGGATGCGCGCAGGGCGGCGCGGGCGCAGCTGGAGAGCGTTCTGGCGAACCTGCGCCTCGCCGAGCAGCGCATTGCGCTCACGGAGGAGGCAGTCCGCGTCGCGGAAGAGGACCTCCGCGTGCAGCAGGAACGCTACCGCCTCGGCGCTTCTACGATCCTGGACCAGATCACGTCGCAGGTGAACCTGATGCAAGCGGAGGTGGACCGGATCTCCGCGCGCTACGACTACCATATCGCGCGCGCGGAGCTCGAGGCGCTGCTGGGGAGGGAGCTGTGATGGACGGTGGGGTGGGGCGCTCCATATCGGACACGGTCATCCGGATCGAGGGATTGCGGAAGGACTACGTGCTCGGGGCGGAGGTGGTGCACGCGCTGAGGGGTGTGGACCTGGTGGTGGAGCGGAACGAGT
>Ga0207873_1003414_pt1 | contig 11687 bp, 10 predicted proteins | sample BGWIniCompost_FD_187373 | JGI IMG/M metagenome (GOLD analysis project Ga0207873, IMG submission 187373) | Cellulose adapted compost microbial communities from Newby Island Compost Facility, Milpitas, CA, USA - BGW Initial Compost (SPAdes)... ... | reverse complement strand
AAAATAATTACGCCTCTTTCATTTCCGGTTCGGCCCCCACAATCTCAAAGCCTTCCTTGGTGAACGCGGTTTTCTCGCCTTGCGCGTACATCTCAATTTTCTTCAGCCGCTCTTCGTCCTTGGCTATTTGCTTCACAAGCTGCCTTTCGCGTTTGTCTTTTCCCTGTGAAATGCGGAAGACTTCTTTCATTCCAAAAATCAGGCCCCATAGCGTGGTATTAAACACCATCCACTGTTCGTTGGTGATGTGGTCGTCTCTCAACAGCGAGGTGGATATCCAGATGCTGGCGGCGAGCCCCCAGAATTTTACGCTGATGAGCGTAAAGAGCAATTTGGCTCCCCAGCAACCCCAGAATCCTTTGTCGCCGACAAACAGTTCGTCGTTTTGTTCCTGGTTGTTCTCTTCCATATGATTTCAGGTTAGGGTAAACAATTTTCCAAAAGTTTGCGGACCGGGTATGCCGTCCACAACGAGATTCATATCTTTTTGAAATTTCCTGATCGCCTCCGCGGTTTTTCTCCCCAGAATGCCGTCTACCTTTCCGCAATCATAGCCGAGTTTATTCAGGCGGGTCTGAAGGGTCTTGAGAGACATTTCGGTGGCATCGTCCACGGAAGGGATCCGGTTGCGGAGGTTTTCGATCCATTCAGAAACGAAATAGCCCGGGCAGGCGGGCTTGCCGAAATGGTAATGTCCGAAAACATCCTGGGGGGCGAGGCTAAGCATCTCGATGAGCCGGGCGACCAGCGTTTCGAGGCTTTTCATTTGCTCGTCCGACGGTTTTTCGCGGCCCAGCTCGTGGCCTGGCCCCTTGAAGTTGCCTTCAAGCATGATGCCGACGCTCGTCTCGTTTGCGCCGCCCGTATGCCAGACGATGTTTGTCAGGTCGTTGGCCTGGATGGTTTGCCCGTTTTCCCTGATGCCGTAATGGTAGCAGAAATGGGGGCAGCCTCGCGGGGAGATATGATTCGGGCGGATGTGATATTGGTTTACGCTTTCGACGCTTCCTTCGGCGAGCTCCTGGTGGATAATGATTTTATTAATCTTGCTGGGCTCCCGGATTGACCAACGCCGTTCGGGATGCCAGGGGAGGACGTTAATGAGGTTGACGATTTCCATGATTATCAGGGTTTGTGCAGCTAATATAAGCAATTCCCTGTAAAATACATCAAATACATGAATTATTCCTCAAATTGATTTGCGGGGCGGGGGAATAGAAATCATAGAATAACCAGAGGGTTCAACCGGATGTCAAAAATAAAGCCTGAATGACTATTCCGCCGCCGGTTTTAGCTGCGTTGAATCGTTCATTCAGGCTGAAATGCAATGCATACGCATTTGCAATCAATATCTTCTGGAGCCGTAGCCGCCTCTGGGCTGTCCGCCGCCGGCTGTCTGCTCTTTCGGGCGCGCTTTTTTCACGACAATCTGGCTGTTGTCAAATTCGCTTTCGTCCAACTCGTTTATTGCATTGAGCGCTTCAGTGTCATTTTTCATTTCAACAAACCCAAAACGCTTGGACAGGCCAGTGTCCCTGTCGTGGATCACCTTGGCGGATATCACTTCGCCATACTCTTCAAACAACTCCTGCAAATCCTGACTTGTGGTGGATGAATTTAACTTTGCTACAAAAATGTTCATGATATAATAATTTAAAATGTAAAAGATTCAGCTAAAAAATAGATTGTGTAGCAAAGCAGACCGGATAACAAAAACTGATAGCGGGCAGGCTCACCGACAATTCTATTTACACAAATAAACGAAAATAAAATGGCTTTATGTTTCGCTGAATAGAAAAAAACAGGTAAAAATGCTTAATGCCCCAAAAAACACGTTCGACGCCGCACGCCTGCGACGTCGAACCTATCGTATCAATGAGGTTGTTAATGGCCGGTCTTAATATCTTCACCGAGACTAAGAGTCTTCGAACAGTCTTTCAATATATAGCGAGATTGCAAAACCGGTTCCAATCGAAAATATTGCCGAGATCAGGATAATCAACGTTAAGTAAATAGCCATAACAATAATTTTAATTTAATGAGGGGGTAAAATTAAAAAAAGCGTTATGGTTATACCCTCCAATACAATTTCTTAGCTTGCAAATGTAAGATAATCAAAAAAAAGTTGTAGAATCGCGCCCGTTGGGGGCGCATCGCTGCGATTTTCGATAATAACCGCCGCGCGACGCCGCTAAAGTTTTCTATTGACGTCGAAGTTTTCCAGGTATTCGGCCACTTTTTTTGCAAACAATCCTCCCAAAGCGCCATCTACAATGCGATGATCGTAAGAATGGGTCATGATCATTCTTTGCCTGATGCCTATGGTGTCGCCATAGGGCGTTTCGATAACGACCGGCTTTTTCTGCGCCACGCCAAAAGCCATGATGGCCACCTGAGGCTGAAGAATAATGGGGGTGCCGGCCAGGTTGCCGAACGTCCCGATATTGGTGATGGTGTAGGTGCCGCCGGTCAGTTCTTCCGGTTTCAGTTTATTCTGGCGCGCCCTCACGGCGTAGTCGTTCACTTTTTTTGACAGGCCCATCAGGCTAAGCTGATCGGCGTTTTTGATGACGGGCACGATGAGGTTGCCGTCGTCGAGGGCTACTGCGACGCCGATGTTGATGGCCTTCTTTTTAATAATCCTGTACCCGTCGATAGACACGTTCACCATGGGGAAATCCTTGATGGCTTTCACCACGGCTTCGATGAAAATCGGCGTCAGGGTAAATTTTTCGCCTTCCCTTCTGAGGAATTCATTTTTGATTTTCTCGCGCCATTTCACCACGTTGGTCAGGTCGGCTTCTACAAAGGAAGCGACGTGCGGCGAGATGCGCACAGAGGCCGTCATCCTGTCGGCGATCATCCGGCGCATGCGGTCCATTTCCACTATTTCATCGCCCGGCTCGATGCGCACGGGGATGTTGTTGGTAAAGTACGAAATATAGGCGTTGTCCTGCGGGCCGTTTTTGATTTTCTTTCTTTCGATATAGGCGAGGATATCGTTTTTAGTCACGCGATTGTCTTTGCCCGTAGCGGGCACCTGGTCCAGCTCTTCCAGCGGAATTCTTTCTTCTTTGGCGATGCTTTTCACAAGCGGCGAATAGAACCGCAGCGTCTCATGCTTTTGGGCTCTTTCCGCAGCGGGCCGCGCTGCGACGGCTTTTTCTGCGGTGCTTGCGACTGAAGCGTCGTGCGCGGCAAGGGATTTCTTTTCATTGTTGGAGCTTCCAGGAAGGTTTGCGCCATCCTTGCCGTCGTCGATAACGGCCACAGGTTTCCCCACCTGCACCACGTCGCCCACTTTGGCAAGCTTTTTTACCAGAACGCCTGCAAAGGGCGAAGGAACCTCGGTATCGACTTTATCAGTGGCGATTTCAAGAAAAGATTCGTCCTCCCCGATTGTATCTCCCACTTCCTTAAGCCAACCTAAAACAGTCGCTTCCATAATGCTTTCTCCCATAGGAGGCATAATGATCTCTACAAGCGCCATGGACTAATTGGTTTAATTCTTAATAATCAATGTTTGCAAAGTTAGTATATTCGATTTTCAATCCTATAACTTTTGATTCAATCTTTGCCTGAGGAGATTGAGGGCGTTGACTGCGCTCAGGCGGATGTTTATGAGCCTGTCGTCGCCCAATTGGAGCTTTTTGGCGATAGTTTGACTTTCGTCGGCCAGCGCGATCCAGACCGTTCCAACAGGTTTTTCGGCTGTTCCTCCTCCGGGTCCCGCGATGCCGCTCACGGCCACTCCGAAGTCTGCTTCCAGTATTTTCCTTACGTTCTCGGCCATTTCCCGCACCGTTTGTTCGCTTACCGCGCCATGCGCCGCCAGCGTTTCTTTTTTCACGCCCAGCGTTTTCACTTTCACGTCGTTGTGGTAGCAGACGATCGAACCCTTGAAATATTCAGAGCAGCCCGGGATGGTCGTAATCAAATGGCTCAGGTATCCGCCCGAACAGCTTTCTGCAAAGGCCGCGGTTTTATTAAGGCTGACCAGCGTTTTTCCCACTTCTTCTTCAAGCAGCGCGTTGTCGTATCCATAGATATAGCCGCCGACCAGCTTTTTCAGATTTTCCACCTGGATGTCCACAGCCTGTTTCACCGCTTCCATGTCGTCGCCGGTCGCGGTGAGGCGCAGTTTCACAAATCCGGGCGAAGGCAGGTAAGCCAGCCGGATAAATTTGGGGAGAGCTTCTTCCCATCCGCGAATAGCGTCGGCCAGCCACGATTCGCCGATGCCCACGGTATTGACGATCTTGTGATAAATGACCAGGGTTTGAAAACGGCTTTGCAGGCTGGGCAGGATTTCGCGCCGCATCATTTCTTTCATTTCGCGCGGCACGCCGGGCATTGAAATGAAGATCTTCCCGTTGCGCTCCATCCAAATGCCGGGTGCGGTCCCGTTTTTATTCCTGATCGCCCGGCCCCCGTCGGGAAAGAGCGCCTGGTTCCTGTTCAATTCGGTCATCTCCCTGCCTTTGCTTTTAAGGTATGCGGTCACATCTTTGAGGACTTCGTCGTTCATCGACAGACCTGTGTTGAAATACTTTGCGAGGCATGGTTTTGTCAGGTCGTCGCTTGTGGGGCCAAGTCCGCCGGTAATCAGAACGACCTGAGCGCGACTTTCGGCTTCTTCAAAAGCGGCCAGTATCTGGTCTTCCCAGTCGCCCACGGCGGTTACGCGGATTACGCGAACGCCTATTTTGTCGAGCTCTCCGCTGATCCAGTGCGAATTGGTGTCGAGCTTCTGCCCGTATAGAATTTCATCGCCAATGACGATGATTTCAGCCAGTACATTTTTCATCTTCCAATTAAATAAAAAAGATTTTGGTCTTTTAAGATGTTCTTTTTAAAATTTGTTGTCGTTATGTTGTTTTAAAGTTGATTCAAACATAAATAAAAAACCATGAAGCTACATCAAACGATTTTTCTTTCCGCCGTCATTATTTTTATTTCAGGATGCAGCAGCGCGCAATTATCGCAAACTCTGGGCGGAATCCTGAATGAAAACCCGCTTTCGACGGAAGAAGTTGCCCGAGGGTTGAAAGCCGCCCTTGAAAAGGGAACCGCTCAGGGAGCCGACCTCGCTTCGCAGACTGACGGTTATTTCAAGAATCCGAAGATCAAGATTCCTCTTCCTCCTGAAATGCAGAAAGTGGAAACGAACCTCCGGAGAATCGGCCTTGGCGATGAAGTGGATAAATTTGTTTTGAACCTGAACAGGGCGGCGGAACAGGCTGCGGACGACGCGAAGCCTATTTTTATGAACGCCATCCGGTCGCTCACCATCGAAGACGCATGGAACATCCTGAAAGGCGACAAGCATGCGGCCACGGAATATCTCCGGCGAACCACCTTCGACCAGCTAAAAAGCGCCTTCAAGCCTATTGTGGCAAACACTCTCGACCAGGTGAATGCTACGCGGTATTACAACGATATCGCAAGGGCTTACAACAAGGTTCCTGGAGTGACGAAGATCAATGAAGACCTGGAAGACTACGCCACGACCAAAGCCATAGACGGGTTGTTCGTCCTGATTGCAGAAGAGGAGGAAAACATCCGGGCAAATCCGGCGGCAAGGACTACAGAATTGTTGAAAAAGGTATTTGCGCAGGCCAATTAATATGGCAATTGCCAACGCGGCGGCCGCGATTGAAAGATTATCGAGGTTTCCTAAAACCGGGTGGTGAGCTGCTTATCCTGCTCTTCCCGGTCGTAGATCAATTGACCGGTCTGGTCCCATTCTTTTACGATATAGGGTTTGAATTCCGTATCGTAAGGGCTGGAGGCGTATTGCACTTCCCTCTTGCGCTGCCTGCGGTACTCATAAAATTCTACCCAAAGGCCTACTTTTACGTCGTTTTGATATTGGCCTTGCACGGCAACCAGGCCATTCTCATGAAAGTAGAAATATGAGCCTTCCTTCTTTTCATGTTCTATGGGAATCACCTCGCGGAGCTTTGTCCGCTCTTTGTCGTAATAGGAGACCTTAGAATCCCTGGGCCATCCTTTGTAGTATTTTTTCTTATCCGTTAGAATATAGTAGTCGTGCATTTTGGCGTAGGCGGTCCACCTGCCATGTTTTGCGCCGATGTAAAACACGCCTTCTTCCAGCGTCTGGTCATTTTGAATCACTTTGTAGGGCCCGTGCAATATCGCGCCGTACTTGGGATCGATCTTTCCTCCCACCCGGATTCTTCCCGTCTTGAAATCGAACCAGTAAATATCGCGCACATAAGGATCGGGTTCGCGGTATTCTTTCAGGTAGTTGAATAACTCAATTTTCATGTTATTGCCATATCCCGATCGCGTAAAACCCTTCTTGGTTTTGAAGCCGAAATACACGTTCTTCTTCCGCTTTTCCTTTTTCTTATTTTCCTGTTCCGGCTGGGAAATTTGATCGTCGTCCAAATCGATGGTTAGCGGCGCGTCGGTGATCAGGTCAAGCTGCGCATCCTCTTCAAAAGCTGGGTCTTCTTCCTGATTTTGCGCGTGCGCGAAAAATGAGGCAAGAAAGAAAACGCTCAGGAGAAAATAGAAAATACCACTTTTGTCCATAGAAGATCGATTGATTTAATGGCTTCAAATGCCGCCGTTCCCTGGCTGGTTCAGAAAAATGAGACCGGCGTCAGCGTTTATATTAACGATCGATAAAAATCTTTATTTTGCCTTTAACTGCGCAAATTCTTTCGCAAAATAAGTGAGAATGATATCTGCTCCGGCGCGTTTTATGCTGAGCAGAACTTCCTGCATCGCCTGGGATCCGTTGAGCCATCCCTTCTGGTCGGCCGCTTTGATCATCGCGTATTCTCCGCTTACGTTGTACGCCACGATAGGGAGATTGAAATTATCTTTCAATGTTTTGATTACGTCCAGGTAGGACAGCGCCGGTTTCACCATCAGGAAGTCGGCTCCTTCCATTTCATCCAATTCGGCTTCAATAATCGCTTCCCTGACGTTGGCCGGGTTCATCTGGTATGTTTTCTTGTCGCCCGATTTTGGCGCAGAATCCAAGGCGTCGCGGAAAGGCCCGTAGAATACGCTGGCGTATTTGGCGGTATAAGACATAATCGAGACGTCTGTGAACCCTTCCTGGTCAAGGACTTCGCGGATATAGCCTACGCGGCCATCCATCATGTCAGACGGGCCAATCACGTCGGCGCCTGCGCGCGCCTGCGCCAAAGCCATTTTACCCAAAATAATCAGCGTTTCGTCGTTCAATATTTTGCCGTCTTTTACGATGCCGTCATGGCCGTCGGAACTGTACGGATCAAGGGCGGCGTCGGTTACGAGACAGACTTCGGGGAAATTTTCCTTTATCTCCCGCAAGGTTTTGATATAAAATCCGTCGGGATTATAGCTTTCCGTTGCCGTCTTGTCCTTCAGTTCGTCGCGAATAGCCGGAAACACGACAAATGAGCGAATGCCGAGTGAAAGGCATTCTTCAACTTCTTTCATAAGGCGGTCGATGGAATACCGGAATATGCCGGGCATGGAAGGGACTTCCACTTTTTTGTTCGACCCTTCTATGACAAACAACGGAAATATCAAATCGCGGACGCTTACCTGCGTTTCTTCCACCAGGTCGCGGATCGCGGCGGATTTGCGATTCCGGCGAGGCCGCCTGTTTAGATAAATATTGATATTGGAATCTTCTTCTTTTAGCATGGTTGAAATAGACTATTCTACCGTCACAGATTTTGCCAGATTGCGCGGCTGATCTACCGAACATCCTCTTAGCACGGCGATGTGGTAGGAAAGCAACTGCAATGGAATAACCGACACAATGGGCATGAAGACTTCGTTCACATTCGGAGCCTCGATCACATGGTCGGCCATCGTCGGGATCAGCGTATCGCCTTCCGTTACGATGGCGATCACTTTGCCCTTTCGCGCTTTTACTTCCTGGATGTTCGAAATGATTTTATCGTAAGAGCTGTCGTTTGTCGCGATAAAGACCACGGGCATCTCTTCGTCGATCAGTGCGATGGGGCCGTGTTTCATTTCTGCGGCCGGATATCCTTCCGCATGGATGTAGGAAATTTCCTTGAGCTTCAGCGCGCCTTCCAGCGCCACCGGGAAATTGTATCCTCTTCCCAGGTAAAGGAAGTTTCTGGAATCCTTATAAATGGCGGCGAGTTCCCTGATCTGCTTGTCGAGCTTCAAAGCCTGCTCGACTTTGGCAGGGATGCTTTCCAATTCCACCATCAGCTCCCAATATTTCTTTTCCTTGATGGTTCCTTTTTCATGCGCCACCATCAAGCCCATCAGACACAGCACGGTGAGCTGGGCGGTAAACGCCTTTGTGCTGGCTACCCCGATTTCAGGGCCGGCATGGGTATAAGCGCCTTCATGCGACAAACGGGAAAGCGATGAACCCACGACGTTGCAAACGCCAAATATGATGGCGCCCTTCGACTTCGCCAGTTCGATCGCGGCCAACGTATCGGCGGTTTCTCCCGATTGGGAAATGGCGATCACCACGTCGCCCTCGTGAATAACGGGGTTGCGGTAGCGAAACTCCGACGCGTATTCCACTTCGACGGGAATCCTGCAAAACTCTTCGAAGAAATACTCGGCTACAAGACCGGCATGCCATGATGTGCCGCAACCAATGATGATGATTCTTTCGGCGTTGATCAGCTTGTTTTTGTATTCCCTGATGCCGCCCAGCATCAATCGCCCGGTGGCGGAGTTAAGCCTTCCCCGCATGCAATCCCGGATAGATCGTGGCTGTTCAAAAATTTCCTTAAGCATGAAATGGTCGAATCCGCCTTTTTCCAACGCTTCCAGTTCGATGTCGAGCGTTTGGATATAGGGAGTCATCGGCACATCCTGCGTGGTTTTAATCTTCAGTTCGTTGTCCTTGACGATGGCGATCTCATAATCGTTGAGATAAACCACTTCGTTGGTGTATTCAATAATCGGCGTCGCATCGGAGGCGAGGAAAAATTCATTTTTGCCCAATCCCACTACGAGGGGGCTTCCTTTGCGGGCTGCGATCAACGTGTCGGGATCGTCTTTCGACAAGACCACGATGGCGTATGCGCCTACAATTTTGGTTAAGGCCAGGCGCACGGCTTCGTCGATTGAGCAATGATTGTTTTCCTTGATGTCTTCTATAAAATGGATCAGAACTTCCGTATCCGTTTCGCTTGAAAATTGATGGCCTTTTTTTATCAGATCTTGTTTGATTGAGCTGTAATTTTCGATAATGCCATTGTGAATGATAGCGTATTCCCCGCTGCCAGAGACGTGCGGATGCGCGTTGACGTCGTTGGGTTCGCCATGGGTGGCCCACCGGGTATGACCGATTCCGATGTGACTGTGAATGGGAGTCCCTTTAATCAGCTTTTCAAGTTCGGCTACTTTGCCCTGTTTTTTAAATACATGCAGGCCTTCATTGAGAATGGCGATGCCTGCGCTATCATAACCCCGGTATTCGAGTCTTTTTAATCCCTTTAAAATCACTTCAGTCGCTTCTCTGCGACCCACATAAGCAACAATTCCACACATCTCCGTCCTGTTTAATAATAAAAAAATGATCGCTAAAAATACTAAATTATTGTAAAGCCGTGTAGTATACCTTTAACTTAATCTTTCCTGGTCCAGCGGTAAACCGTTTAAGGGAAGTTTCGCCAGTAATAACGGGGATATAGAGAAGCGGGGTTTCGCTATACAGGCTCATATTTATTGGCGGATTGAGCAAAAGATAAAGGCGGTTCAGGCCTTCGCCGTCGTGTTGCAAAAAGCGGGTGACATCGACATGATATCTGTTTTTCTTGGCGAAGAAACTGTAAGAGCCGCGGCTCTTGTTATGGTCAACAACCAGGCCATTTCCATCAAGCGTAAAGAATATTTTGCTGATTTGAACGATTGTAGTATCCCGGCGCACGATTGTAGTGGTGTCTACAATGCTCATCATGTTGCCAAGGCTGTCTGCCACGGCCACGTGGATAGCCGGCGGCGGGTTTAAATAGGTTTCATAGCTGTCGGATTCAATATAAAGCGAAGCGTTGTTAACTACCAGGTTTCCCACGCTCGCTTTCAGTTCCCTATATGCGGTGAGATCGAGAAAAGTTGAAATGCCCAGCCCATTCTGAATAAAGATGGAATTACCGTCCACTTCGTACGCTACATCGGGTTTGACGACGTGCATTAATGGCGTTCCGGAGCGGTCGCCGCTAAACCAGGAATATGAAAAATTGCCCAGACCCAGCCTGTATGTAATCGTATCGGAAGGATGGTGATAGTGTAATTGAACAAACGACTTGTCCATGTCAAGTCCAAAAACATTTCCAGTAGTTTCACCGGGCGCAAAGGCCAATCCCCTGAAGGCCTCCAGCATTTTTCGTCCGTTGATGAACAGATCGCGATTCGCCGCAACTGAATCGTACATCGCGCGTCCTAGGACGTCCGACAGTTTGATTCGGACAAAAAAGGTATCCTTGTCATAAAGCGTTTTATTCACCTGTATCGTCGCATCGGCAAGCAAATCGCCCAAAGGCTGCCTGTTGAAATTGAAAGCCTCGGTGTACCCCGCCCGGATGCTGTCTTTTAGCTGGTAAATCTTTAAATTGTATGGGTTGAATACATTTGATCCGTAAAGCCCGGCTATTTTTAAGGTAAGAGTGAGCGAGTCGTAAACGGTCGAATCGGTAATTGCGACGGGACGGGTATTGGTGGCGGAAAGAAGGTTAGAGTAACCCTCGGCGACAACTTTTCCAAATACCGGGTCGGCGTATTCCCCCGCATAGACCAAATTATGCTGAGTCCAGATAGAATCGCGGAGGATCACCTTGGCGGTTATCGGCAACTCCACTGAATAAACGCCTATCGTATCGTCTCCCGGAATCAAATCCTGGCCGAGTTCGGCCGGATCTTCGCACCTGAATAAAATTAGGGCTAACAATGAAATTATTAGCCCTAATCTTGAGAAGATATTTTCACAAATTTTATCCAACCAATTCATTATATAAATTGTAATACGATTCGAGATAATCTTTATCTATCACATCCACCTTTTTATCCTTGGGCAACTCGTTAAACAAGTCGTCCAATCCGCTTGAAAATTCTTCTTCAGCTTTGATTACGACGTCGGCATATTCCATGCCAATTTTGATGAAGCCCTCCAAATCGGCAGATTCAAGGTTTGCCAGCAGACTCTTGTCGATGTCGTTAGTTTTCACTTTGTCGATCAGGTCGCTGCTGAACTTGCAAGATAGTACATTATCATAAACCGTAAAAACAATTTTCGTCTTTTTGAAAATCGGATCTGCTTTGTATTTGGTTTTCAGGTACATGGGAATCAGGCTTGTCATCCAATCGTTGCAGTGAACGATGTCGGGCGACCAGCCAAGTTTCCTGATCGTTTCAATTACTCCTTTACAGAAGAAAATCGCCCTTTCGTCGTTGTCTTCGTAGAAGTTATTTTCATTGTCAAAGAATATTGATTTCCTTTGGAAATAATCTTCGTTGTCAATGAAATACACTTGCATTTTAGCGTTCGGAATCGACGCTACTTTAATCACCAACGGCTTTTCTTCATCTCCGACTGCAATGTTGATACCAGATAATCTTACCACTTCATGCAGCCTGTTTTTCCGCTCGTTGATCAATCCGAATCTTGGAACAAAAATGCGGATCTCCATACCCCTTTCCTGCATCGCTTGAGGCAGTTTTCT
>Ga0207873_1003410_pt1 | contig 11700 bp, 17 predicted proteins | sample BGWIniCompost_FD_187373 | JGI IMG/M metagenome (GOLD analysis project Ga0207873, IMG submission 187373) | Cellulose adapted compost microbial communities from Newby Island Compost Facility, Milpitas, CA, USA - BGW Initial Compost (SPAdes)... ... | reverse complement strand
AGGTCCCCGGACTTAAGACCGAGGCGCTTGGCGTCCTCGGGGTTCACCTCCACGTAGGGGAGGGGAAGGGCCAGGGCCTTTTCGGGAAGGTGGCGGTCGGTGCCCATGGTGGCCGTTTGGGCCGGGGACGGGGTTCCGCTGCCCGACCCCGGCTGGGTGTGGGGCGCGGTGGAGGCTCTGCGCGGCGCCGGGGCCTTTTCCGGCCTCCTCTTCTACCCCTGGACCCGGCCCCGCTGGGCGGAGCAGGCGATCAAGGACGTCCTTCCCGCCTACGAGGAGGTTTTCCGCCGGGCCTTCTCCCCCTAGTGCCAGAGGAGGAGGAGGCCGAGGAGGAGAAAACCGATCCCGGGCCAGGGGTGAGGCCGCTTGATCAGGGCGTGGAGAAGGGCCACGCCGAAGAGGGCGAGGAGGGGGTGGGGGAGGACCTTCCCCGCAAAGGCCAGGTAGAGGAGGCCAAGGAGGGCGTTGAGGTCATAGAGGCCGAGGAGGGCCCGGGCAAAGCGCGGCACCTGCCGCTTTACGAGGAGGTAGACGCCGGCGAGGAAGGCGAGGGCCACGAGGGCGAACCCCAAAAGCCGGTGCACGGCGGGCACCCCGAGGAGGGCCGTGGGGAGGCCCTGGAGGGTGTAGCCCAGGGCGGCGGACAGGACCACAAGGAGGCCGAAGCCCATCTGGGTCCAGCCCACCACCCGGGCGGGCACCGGGGGGCGGAAAAGGGTGAGGCTCCCGTAGAGGGCGAGGAGGAGGAGGGCGAGGAAGACGGGGTAGGGGAGGAGGCGGCCTTGGGCGAGGAGGAAGGCCAGGAGGGCGCTCCCCCAGAGGGCGAGAAGGGCGGGGTGGCGCTTGGGCTTAAGGCCCCGCGCCCGAAGGACCTGGGTGCGGGCGTAGTAGAGGGCGGCCACGTCCCGCAGGGCCAGGGCAAGGAAGCTCCCCAGGGCCACCTCCTGGGGAAGCCCTCCGGCGAGGACCCCGGCGGGGGCGAAGGCGGCCATGAAGAGGGCGGCCCCGATCTCGGGGAAGAGCTCCCGGGCGCGGTTTTGGGCGTCGGCCCAGGCCATGTAGGCCCCCAAGGGCAGGGCGAGGAGGAGGGGCAGGAGGAAGGGCCCCCGGGCGGTGAAGGCGGCGAGGAGGAACCCAAGGAGGGCCAGGACCAGGTAGACCCCCGCCACCTTCAGGGCGAGGTCCGTCCTGGGGTAGCGCTTGCCCCGCCTGAGGTCCTGGTAGAGGAGCTTCAGGGGGTGCCGGGCGAGGAAGCCGAAGAGGCCGAGAAGGAAAAGCCCCAGGGTGGGGAGGCCGGGGGAGAGGAGGAGGCCTAAGAGAAGGGGCTCGAGGGTGAACCCCCAGCCCCCGTGCTCCGTGGGGAGGGCCACCGACTTGAGGGGGACGCTTGCCGCGCGCATGCCTTGCTCCAGGGTAGGGGAGGGGGCCCGGGACGGAAGTCCCTCAGGCCCACAGCACCTCCAGCATCAAGAGGGCGAAGAGGGCCCCCGCCAGGAAGGAGACCCCGGCGAAGAGGCCCCAGACGCCGGGGCCTAGGTTGAGGCCCCAGGCCAGGGCCATGCCGGAAAGCCCTAGGTTGGCGAGGCCCACCTGGAAGAGGGCAAGCCCAGGCCTGCGGAAGACCACGCCCCGGAAGCGGGGCAGGGCGTGGTAGGCCACGCCGTAGATCATGAGGGCCACGAAACCCAAAAGCTGCATGTGGGCGTGGGCGGGGCGCCAGGAGTAGGGGAGGGCCCCCACGCCTAGAAGAAGCCCCACCAGGTTCGCCGCCACGAACCAGAGGAGGGCTGTGGTGAGGGCCAGGCGGCTTGCGGGGATCATGGCCTCGGGGTGATGATGCCGAGGACCAAAAACCGCCCTTCCCCGGCCTTGGCCCCGTGAGGCTCCCCGGGCTCGCAGGCGAGGAGGGTGCCGGGGGTGGCGGCCACCTCCTCGCTCCCCGCCCAGAGGAGGCCTTCCCCCTCGAGGCAAAGCAGGTGCACCCTCGGCTCCCCCTTCCCCCGCACCTCCTGGCCTTCTTGGAGGCTGAAGAGGACCAGGCGCACCTCGGGGTGGTCGGCGAGGAGCTCCACCCCCCGCACCGCCCCGTAGCGGGCCTTTTCCAAGAGGTTCATGTTCTTCCCTCCAGGAAGGCCTCCAGGGCGCGAAGCACCGCCTCGGGCTCCTGCCCTGCGGCCTTGGCCGCCTCCTCCAGGGGCTCGGCCCCGCCGCAGCAGGTGTCCAGGCCGAGCCCGGTGAGGAGCTCCACCGCTTCCGGGTAGTGCCTCAGGATCTCGTTGACCGTGGTCCTTAGGGTGAGGCCTTCCATACCCCCTCTAGCCTCGGCCTCAGAAGGGCGGGGCGCCATGACCTGGGTCAAGCGGGGGGGCTTTCCGGGAGCAGGTCCTTGAGGGTGAGGCTCGCCAGGACCTTGCGGATCTCCTGGTTCACGCACACCAGGTTCGGTTTCAGGTAGCAAACCCCCCGCCTCTCTTCCGTGGGGCAACGCTTCAGCGTGGCGCAGAGGTCCAGGACCACGGGGCCGGAGAGGGCTTCCATCACCTTGAGGAGGGAGATCTCTCCCGGGGGAAGCTTAGGCCACACCCCTCCTTTCCGCCCCACGCGGCTTTCCACAAGGCCCGCCTTGGCGAGCTTCTGGAGCACCTTGGCCATGAAGGCGGGCGGGGCCTTGAGCCTCTCGGCGATCTCCAAGGCGGAAAGGCCGGGCTCCTCGGCCAAGAGGAGAAGGGCGTGAAGGGCGTAGGACTCCTCCCGCTTTAGAAGGCTCCGAAGGGCCATGGCCCCATGCTAACCCCAGGCGTAGAAGGTCCGCGGAGGCCCAAGGGACGTTCGCCCTTGACCTAGGTCATGGAAAAAGGGAGGGAAGGGTCGGAGTTTATGAGCCGGAGGTGAAAGGAGGGTAAGGGTATGGAGATCGGCTGGATAGAAACCACCATCGGGGCCCTCTTCGCCACCGTGGTCCTCACCCTGTGGCTCTCCCGAGGGTCGGGCTGGCTGGAGCCCCGCTTCTGGCGGAACGCCGCGGTGGTGAGCTCCCTCATCATGTCGGGCATCCTCGTCTACCTGACGGTGGACTCCGTGAACCAGATCCGCGAGGGCTCAGCGCGGGTGCCTGCCTACACGGTCATCAACCACGAGATCGGCCTCAAGCGGGACTACGAGAAGCGCCGGGACGTTCCCGTGATCGGCGAGGAGGTGGGCTTCTTCGGCAAGGTCTGGAGCGAGGCGGAGGCCTACGCCCTGGTCAACAAGGGCAAGATGACCCTGCAGAGCCGCAACTGCATGGACTGCCACACCCTCCTCGGCAACGGGGCTTACTTCGCTCCGGACCTCACCCGGGCCTGGCTTGACCCCAAGTGGGAGGCCATGGTCATGCCCATGACCGGGAAGGCCACCCGGGAGGAGGCCATGGCCGAGTGGCTGCAGCACCCGGACCGCTACCCCACCTTCGCTCGGCGCATGCCCAACCTCCGCCTCACGGAGGAGGAGGCCAAGGCCCTGGTGGCCTTCCTGAAGTGGATGTCGGCCATAGACACGAACGGCTTCCCCGACCGCTTTGCGGCGGCGGAGTAGGAGGTGAAGCATGACCCAGGCTTTACCGCAGGGAAAGCTTTACGAGTCCCAGAAGCTCGCCCTCTGGTACTTCTGGGTGGCCCTCGCCCTCTTCGGGGCGCAGGTCCTCTTCGGCCTTCTGGCCGCCTGGCAGTACCTGGACCCTGGCTTCCTCTACGGCAAGCTCAACTTCATGACCAACCGGATGCTCCACGTGAACGCCATGATCGTCTGGCTCCTTTTGGGCTTCATGGGTGGGGTCTACTGGTTCCTGCCCATGGAGCTCGGGCGCGAGGTGGTGGGCATCCGGCTCGCCAAGGCCGCCTTCTTCACCCTGGTGGGCGCCGTGGCGGTGGTGGTCCTGGTCTACCTCCTGGTCCAGTACGGCCCCGGCAACGCCTTCACCCTTTGGTTCATCACCGAGGGAAGGGAGTACATCGAGGCTCCCCGCTGGGCGGACATCGGCATCGTGGCGGTGATGGCCATCTTCCTCTACAACGTGGTGGCCACCGCCCTGAAGGCGCAGCGGATCACCGGGGTGGTGGCCGTGCTCATGTTTGACCTCGTGGCCCTGGCGGGGCTCTACACGGCGGGGATGCACTACACCCCCAACATCTCCATGGACCAGTACTTCTGGTGGTGGGTGGTGCACCTCTGGGTGGAGGCCACTTGGGAGGTCCTCACCGGGGCCATCATGGCCATGGCCCTCATGCACCTTTTGGGGACGCCGAGGCGCATCGTGGAGACCTGGCTTTACCTCGAGGTCGCCCTGGTCTTCGGCACGGGGATCCTGGGCCTCGGCCACCACTATTTCTGGATCGGCACCCCGGAGTACTGGCTCGGCCTCGGCGGTTTCTTCAGCGCCCTCGAGCCCATCCCCCTCGTGGCCATGGTGGTCCACGCCGTCTACGACGCCGGGGTCCACCGCATGCAGACCGTGAACCAGCCCGCCCTCTTCTGGGCCATCGCCCAGGCCTTCGGCAACTTCATCGGGGCGGGGGTGTGGGGCTTCATGCAGACCCTGCCCCAGATCAACCTCTACTCCCACGGCACCCAGCTCGCCCCGGCCCACGGGCACCTGGCCTTCTTCGGGGCCTACGTGACCGCCATCCTCACCGTCATCTACATGGCCTTGCACCAGGTGCGCAGGCCCGATCTTCCCCGGTTTGACTCCAGGCTCTGGAAGTGGGCCTTCGTCCTGATGGTGGTGGGCATCTTCGGCATGTCCGCGGCCATGACGGTGGCGGGCTTCACCCAGACCATGGTGGAGCGGGCCATCGGAGGAAGCACCTGGCAGGCCTACATCGAGGCCCAGACCCACCCCTGGTTCCAGAACGGCATGGTCTGGCGGTTTGTGTTTGGCGTCTTCTTCTTTGTAAGCTACCTGGTCCTCCTTTGGGACCTCGCCACCATCGGCCGGGGGCGGGCCGCGGAGGCCAAGGGGGTGGGGGCCCATGACTAGCGAGGCGGTGCGCGACCTCATGCTCTACGGCATGCTCATGGTCTCCGCCGCCGGGTTCTACGCCATGTTCTACGCCCTCGGGCGCATGTGGGAGAAGCCCTCCGTGGTGGCCTTCTCCTACGTCTTCGCCCTGCTTCAGGCCGTGGGGGCCTTGGGCATGATCCTGCCTCCCTACCTGGACCCCTTCTGGAGGTACCTCATCGGCTTCAGCTCCCTGGTGTACCTTTTCGTTCCCCAGGGCATGTGGTGGGTGGTGACCACCTTTCACGAGAAGGAGCACGCCCACTGATCCCGGTCCGGACCCCGGGGCCCCTCGAGGGGCCCGGGGGCTTTTTTAGGGACTTTTGTCTTAGGACATCTGTCCTATTCGGACGAGGCTATCCTGGTTAGCGGAAGGAGGGGAGAGCGTGAAACGGATAGGGCTTTGGTTCGTGGCGGCCCTCCTTGGGGCCTTTGCCCTGGCGCAGGCTTCTTCGCCGCTGACTCCGGAGGAGCGGGCGAGGGCCTCGCAGATCTACTTTGACCGCTGCGCCGGGTGCCACGGGGTCTTGCGCAAGGGGGCCACGGGGCCGGCCTTGGACCCCAAGAAGATGGCGGAGCGGGGGGTTGAGTACCTGAAGGCGGTGATCTTCGGCGGGCTTCCCGGGGGCATGCCCGACTGGGGGCGGCAGGGCATCCTGAGCGAGGAGGACACCGCGCTCATGGCCCGCTTCCTCCTGGAAGAGCCGCCCACGCCCCCCATCCCCTCTTACGAGGAGATCCGCAAGACCTGGAAGGTCTACGTGCCCCCGGAGAAGCGGCCGAAGAGGCCCGAGCACGGCCGCAACTGGGAGAACTTCTTCGGGCAGGTGCTCCGGGACACGGGCCAGGTGGCCATCATCGACGGGGACAAGAAGGAGCTGGTGACCATCGTGCCCACGGGCTTCGCCACCCATATCCTGCGCTCCAGCGCCACGGGGCGCTACTTCTTGGCCATCGGCCGGGACGGGAAGGCGAGCCTGATTGACCTTTGGATGAACCCGCCCCAGGTGGTGGCGGAGTCCAAGCCCTGCGTGGACGCCCGCTCCATCGAGTCCAGCAAGTTCAAGGGGTTTGAGGACAGGTACGCCGTGGTGGGGTGCTACTGGCCGCCCGCCATGGTCATCCTGGACGGGGAGACCCTGGAGCCCCTGAAGATGGTCTCCACCATGTCCTACACCAAGGGGGCGGGGGAGTTCGTGCAGGAGGCCCGGGTGGCGGCCATCGTGGCCAGCCATTTCAACCCCGAGTGGATCGTGAATCTGAAGGAGTCGGGCCAGACCTGGCTCGTGGACTACTCCCAGCTCTCCAAGCCGGGCAGGCCCCTTCCCATCACCATGATCGACACCGAGCGCTTCCTCCACGACGGGGGCTGGGCTTTGAAGCGCTACTTCATCGTGGCGGCCAACGCGGTGAACAAGCTCATCGTCATCGACACCAAGACCCGGGAGTTCGTGGCCGAGGTGGAGGCCGGGGTGCGTCCCCACCCGGGCCGCGGGTCCAACTGGACCCACCCCACCTACGGCCCGGTCTGGGCCACGGGGAACATCGGTAGCCCCGAGGTGACGGTGGTGGGCGTGGACCCCGAGAAGCACCCCCAGTACGCCTGGAAAGTGGTGAAAAAGATCCAGCTTCCCTACACGGGCAACCTCTTCATCAAGACCCACCCCAATAGCCCCTGGGTGATCGTGGACTTCCCCATGAGCCCAAGCCCCCAGGCCGCCGCCAGCCTCTGCGCCATCGACAAGCGGAAGCTTGAAGTCACCAAGTGCTGGGAGGTGCCGGGGGCCCGGGAGCTCAAGGCCCGCATGGTCCACCCCGAGTTCAACAAGGGGGGCACGGAGATCTGGGTTTCCGCCTGGGGGAGCAAGGATACGCCCACCTTCATCGTGGTCTACGATGCCCTGACCCTCAAGGAAAAGGCCCGGATCACCGGGGACTGGGTGCGCACGCCCACGGGCAAGTTCAACGTCTACAACACCGCCCACGACATCTACTGAGGCCCTGGGGGCCGGGGTCCGTCCCCGGCCCCTTGACCCCGGTCATGGAAACGCGCCCTCACCCGCTTGGAGGATAACCCCATGGAGCGTCCCGACTTCGCCCGCTACCCCTACCTCGTCGCCTGGGAGGTGACGAACGCCTGCCTCCTCGCCTGCCGCCACTGCCGGGCCTCGGCCATGCCCCATCCCCTTCCCGGGGAGCTTTCCACCGAGGAGGGCTTGAGGCTCATAGAAGAGGTCGCCACCTACCGGCCCAAGCCCCTCCTCCTCCTCACCGGGGGGGACCCCTTGGCCCGGGAGGACCTTTTTCTTCTGATTGAACGCGCCCGGGCCCTGGGCCTAAAAGTGGGCCTCACCCCGGCGGCCACGCCCCTCCTCACCCGGGAGATGGTCTTCCGCCTGAAGGAGGCGGGGGTGACCCGGCTTGCCCTTTCCCTGGACGGGGCGAGTCCGGAGCGCCACGACGCCTTCCGGGGAGAGGCGGGCACCTTCCAGAGGACCCTCGAGGCCCTCTCCTGGGCCAAGGAGGCCGGGCTTCCCACCCAGGTGAACACCACCGTCACCCGGGAGAACTGGCCGGAGATCCAGGCCCTCCCCGACCTCCTGGCGGAGAAGGGGGTGGTCCTTTGGAGCCTCTTCTTCCTGGTGCCGGTGGGCCGGGGAGCGCTTTTAAAGCAGCTTTCCGCCAAAGGGTTTGAGGAGGTCCTCCACTGGCTTTACGAGGTCTCCAAGGCGTATCCCTTCCACGTCAAGACCACGGAGGCCCACCACTTCCGCCGGGTGGTCCTGCAAAGGCGCAAGGAGGAGGGCGGGCAAGACCGGGCCCTGGCGGCGGGGGAGAGCCTCCACCGGGAGTACTTCCAAGACGGGATGGAGCACTCCCGGCTCGGGGTCACCGACGGCAACGGCTTCGTCTTCGTCTCCGCCACCGGGGACGTGGCCCCTTCGGGGTTTTTGCCGGTCTACGCCGGGAACGTCCGGGAGAAGCCCCTTCTGGAGATCTACCGGAATAGCCCCCTCTTCCAGGAGCTCCGGGACAAAGACCGCCTTAAGGGGAAGTGCGGGGTGTGCGAGTACCGCTACGTCTGCGGGGGAAGCCGGGCCCGGGCCTGGGCGGAGACCGGGGACTACTTGCAAAGCGAGCCCCGGTGCGCCTACGTGCCCCCGGCCTGGCTGGAGAAGGTGGGAAAGAAGGCGATCGGGAGGTGAAGGGTATGGTGAGGAAAAGGCTGATGGTGGGTGCGCTTTTGGCCTTGGGCTTTTGGGGTGTGGCCTTGGCCCAGGACGGGGCCAAGCTCTACAGCCAGTACTGCTCAAGCTGCCACCAGCCCACGGGGCTGGGGATTCCGAACGCCTTCCCCGCCCTCAAGGGCCTGGACAAGCTGGCCCAGACGGACGAGGGGCGCGTCTACCTGATCCGCGTGGTGCTCTTCGGCCTGCAGGGGCCCTTGAAGGTGGGGAACGCCACGTACAACGGCCTCATGCCGGGATTTGGTCGGCAGCTCTCCGACGCCCAGGTGGCCGCCCTTCTCAACCACGTCCTCTCCTCTTTCGGCAACAAGAACCCGAAGCCGATCACGCCCGAGGAGGTCAAGAAGGTCCGGGCTAAGCCCGTGAAGCCCCAGGACGTGGCCAAGGGCCGCCCCTAGGCCGGGGCGTGGTCCGGGCAGGCGAGGCGGAGGTCTAGGGGCGCTAGGGGGATCTGGAGGAGGGCGCAGAAAAAGCCTTCTTCCCGCCGCAGATGGCGGCAGGTGAGGCAGAGGCCGGTCTCCGTCATCACCCCCTGGCGCACCAAGGAGGCGAGGAGGGCCATGAGGCCCAGGAGGAGGCCTTCGGGGTCCTCCACGGCGTCCAGGGCCCTTTGCAGGGGCTTAGCGTAGCGCCTCAGGGTTTCGGCGAGCGCCCGGCCCCGCTCCGTGGGCTTTAAGGTCCAACGCCTTAGGTCCTCTTGGTCCCGCACCCTTTGGAGGAGCCCCTTCCGCTCCAGGGCGGCGAGGGCCCCGCTCACCGTGGCGGGGGTGAGGGCGAGGAGGGCGGCCAGGTCCACCACCCCTTGGGGCCTTTCCGCCAGGTGGAGGAGGAGGTGCGCCTGGGTAGCGGTGAGGCCCAGGCGGTGGGCTTCCCGGGTGAGGAGGGCCCTTTCCGCCTGGGCCAGGCGTTCCAAGAGGGCGAGGAGCTTCTCCTCCACCCCTATAGCTTAGGGCCGGAAGGTGCTGAAGACGTAGTCGGTGTTGGCCGCCCCTTGGTGGCAGGCGAAGCAGGCCTTGGGGTCTATGGCGAGGGGCTTCTTGTCGGGGCCGAAGGCGTAGTAGCCCCACCCGCCCGTGTCGGGGTAGCGCTCGGGGTCTTTCACCATGACGCCGATGAGCTTCCTTGGGCCCTCTATGAGGGCGTTCCCCTCCACCTTGGCCTCGAGGAGGTCAAAGACGATGACCGTGCCCTTGGAGAAGGGCGTCTTCTTCCCCTCCAGGTAGGTCCTGAGCCCCGTTGGGTTCACGTAGATGTGGTGGAGCCCCCCGAAGCTTTCGTAGAGGGGATGGCCGGGCTTGAGCTCCATGCTCTTCACGTGGGTCCAGAACCGATAGCCCTCGGGGTAGGGGAGACCGCCTTGGGCCAGCCCCAATACCGCCAATACCGTAAAAAGAGGCCAGGACCGCTTCATCCTTCACCTCCTTAGGACTCCTAAATATTAAGCCCTGGTCCGCGGCCCCGTCAAGCCCTGGAGGACCCTTTAGCGGTCCGGGGGTTCCCAAAGCGCGGGCAGGTGGGCGATCCGCCTAAAGCCTTCCCCTTCCTCCACCCGCTCCACCCTGAGGTCCAGGAAGTACCGGTCCAGGACCGCCGCCCGCTCCATGGCCAGGGGCGGGGTGCAGTAATCCTCCTCCTCCCACACCGCCTCGCCCGTGGCGGGATCGCGGCGGGCGCCCTCCAGGGCGTGGGTCAGGGCCCGGCCGAAGGGCTTCAGGGCGAGGAACTCCCGGCGCCGCAGCTTTTCTCGGAGTTCTTCCGCAAGCTCCGGCCGCAGGCGGGCGCGCACCAGGTAGTGGGCCATCTTCTTGCCCTCCTTTCCCCCAGCTTAGCCCCAGGGGCAGCCTTTGTGGCGGTGGCCGGCCTCCTGGCGCTCTCCTCCAGGTAACCTGAGGCTATGCCTGAAGAGATCGCCACCTTGGCGGGCGGGTGCTTCTGGTGCACGGAGGCGGCCTTCAAGCTCCTTCGGGGGGTCTTGGAGGTGGTGCCGGGCTACGCCGGGGGGCACGTGCCCCACCCCACCTACGAGGAGGTCTGCACGGGCACCACGGGGCACCGGGAGGCGGTGCAGGTGCGCTTTGACCCCGAGGTCCTTCCCTACGCCGACCTCCTGCGCTACTTCTTCGCCGTGCACGACCCCACGAGCGAGGACCGGCAGGGGCCAGACGTGGGGCCTCAGTACAGCCCTGCCATCTTTTACCACTCGGAGGAGCAAAAGCGGGTGGCGGAGGCGGTGATGCGGGAGCTCGCCCCCCTCTACCCGAAGCCCATCGCCACCAAGCTTCTCCCTTTTACCAACTTCTACCCCGCCGAGGCGTACCACCGGGACTACTTCGCCCGCCACCCCGAGGCCCCCTACTGCCGTCTGGTCATCGCCCCTAAGCTGGAGAAGGCCCGGAAGGCGTTCAAGTCCCTTCTCCGCCCGTGAGGTCTTCTTCCTCCAGGACGGCCAGGAGGGCCTGGGCGTTGTTGTAGCGCGTCTCCTTGGCGCCGAAGAGGGGGGCCCTGATGCAGCGGGAAATCTCCCCAGGAAGCTCCTTCGGTTGGCCCGCTCCCCGGAGGCCATGCGCCTCACGGAAGAGAGGCTGGAGGAGTGGCGCTCGGGGAGGGTTTCTTGCCGTGACGCATTATGACCAGGTACAATGACCACGGTCATGAAGGTCTCCAAGTCCTACTTCAAGGCCCACGCCCTGGAACTCCTCCGCCGGGTGGAAGCCACGGGGGAACCCCTCATCCTCACCGACCGGGGCCGCCCCGTCCTGGAGGTGCGCCCCTACCGGGAGGAGGATCCCAGGGAGAAGCTTTTGGGCACCCTCCTCCGCTACGAGGACCCCACGGAGCCCACCGGGGAGGCCTGGGAGGCCCTGGGGTGAAGGGGCCTCTGGTCCTGGACACCCACGCCTGGGTCTGGTACCTGGCAAGCCCAAAGGTCCTTCCCAAGGGCCTGGTGCGGATCCTGGACGAGGCCCGGGCGAGGGAAGCCCTCCACATCTCGGCCATCACCCCCTGGGAGGTGGCGGTCCTCGCCCAAAAGGGGCGGATCGCCTTTTCCCTGGAGCCCCGGCGTTGGCTGGAGGAGGCCCTGCGGGTGCGGGGGATCGGGGTGGTCCCCTTGGACGCGGGGATCGCCCTGGAAGCGGCCCACCTGGACCTGCCCCACCCGGACCCGGCGGACCGGTTCATCCTGGCCACGGCCCTGAGGCTAGGGGCGGTGCTGGTCACCAAGGACGAGCGCTTGCGGCGCTACGCTAAGGCCAGGAGCCTTTGGGGGTGAGGGACGGGAGGAGGCGCGCCGCCACGTGGAGGCGGTGGCCGAGGTGGACGCCCACCTGAAGGGCCTCTTGGCGGAGCTCGAGGCCATCGCCACCCTCCGCCAGGCCAAGTACCACCTGGACCAGATGGGGCGGGGCAGGGCGATCG
>Ga0207873_1003409_pt1 | contig 11706 bp, 7 predicted proteins | sample BGWIniCompost_FD_187373 | JGI IMG/M metagenome (GOLD analysis project Ga0207873, IMG submission 187373) | Cellulose adapted compost microbial communities from Newby Island Compost Facility, Milpitas, CA, USA - BGW Initial Compost (SPAdes)... ... | reverse complement strand
CAATTGGTTTTATACGATTCTTTGGAAAGGCCAGTAAACGCGCTTTCGCTAAAATCCGATTTCACCATCCTGTTTTTCTTTGACCCGGATTGCGGGCATTGTAAAACCACCGCGCCAAAGCTGAAAGCGATTTACAATGATTTGAAGGCGAAAGGAGCGGAAGTGATCGGCGTCAGTTCGGCGCCCGAGCTGGAAGGCATGAAGAAATTCATGAAGGAACTGGACCTCCCCTGGCTGTCGTTCGCCGATCTTGCCGGCCAACGCAAACCCTACAACATCTACAGCACGCCGGTGATCTACATCCTGGATCATGAAAAGAAAATCATCGCCAAGCGGCTCGACGTAGACCAGATCCCCGGTTTCCTCGACCACCAAATCAAGATGAGAAAATAGGCGCGCGATTAGCGGTAAGATAAAATAAATGAGACGCGATTAATCGCGTCTCTATTTTTTTGCGCTTCCTTAATACAGCGCCTGATAAGCTTTGCGAATAGAATACGCAATTTCCTTAAACTCGTCTTCTTTCAGCGCAAGTTTGGGTTTTTGAAAATTCATATCGTCCATTGAATTGAGCGGGATCAGATGGACATGCACATGCGGCACATCCAGACCCACCACAGCCACCCCGACGCGCTTGCATGAGATAACCCTTTCGATCGCGTTTGCAACTTTTTTGGCGAAAAGCGTAAGATCGATATACTCGTTATCGTCGAGATCGAAAAAATAGTCGGTTTCTTTTTTAGGCACAACCAGCGCATGTCCGCGCGCAAGCGGATTTATATCCAGGAAGGCGATATGTGAGTCGTCTTCGGCTACAATGTATGCGGGAATTTCCCGGTTAATGATTTTGGTAAAAATAGATGGCATAATTATAAACTGATATCAAGAATTTCAAACTCCATTTTTCCCGCAGGCGCGTCCACTATCGCAATGTCGCCGACCTTCTTTCCAAGCAATCCTTTGCCGATTGGCGAGCCCACCGAAATTCTGCCGTTTTTCAAATCGGCCTCTTCTTCCGAAACCAAAGTATAGGTAAAGGCAGCGCCATTTTTCTTGTTTTTGATTTTTACTTTCGACAAGATTGAAACTTTCGACGTGTCGATTTTGCTTTCGTCGATCACGCGGGCGTTCGAAAGCACTTCTTCGAGCTTTGCAATTTTCAATTCAAGCATCCCCTGCGCGTCTTTGGCCGCATCATACTCTGCGTTTTCACTCAGGTCTCCTTTGTCGCGGGCTTCGGCGATTTGCCGGGCAATTTCCGCTCTTCCCTTCGTCTTCAACTCGTTCAGTTCATCCTTCAGTTTCTTCAAACCTTCTTCAGTGTAATATGCTACCTTCGACATGTCTTTTTTTAAAGTTAATACCTATTAAAATAAAATAACGGCTCCGAATGAAACCGTTGCTTTTCCTAAAACCAATTAAACAGATACGTGACTATCCAAAAATTATTTCAAATTACCAACCCTCCATAAGGTTAAAATGTTTCAATCCACGCCATAGAGTTTTTCGGATACTCACACAGCAGTTTATTAACGCGAACCCTTATAAAAGCGTTGCGCTTCCGGAATATTTTGCCTGATGCGCCGCGTTATTTCAATCAATTGACCCTCTGAAAGGCGCGGACGACTGGCCCTGTCTATCGATCCATGCTTTGATTTTTCAATTTCCATAAACCATTCGCCTGGGTCCGGCAGATCCCCCTTCGTCCTCGGGATCAGATGCAAGTGCAGGTGAGAGACCGTTTGCCCGGCTTCTTCGCCATCCTGAATCGTCCAGTCAAAACCGCCGGCATGAAAAACCTCCTTCAACAACCTCGCTGCGTGAACGCTCAAGCCCATCATCTCGCTCGCAAGCGGTTGCGGCAGGTCGAGCAGGCTTTCAAAATGATTCTTTGGAATCACCAGCGAATGCCCGGGCAGAATAGGGCTTCTATTGTAAATAACCAGGAAGTTTTCCGATGCGAGGAAAGCAAACCTATCGATCCTTCGTTCACAAAAAGGACAATTCATGGCGTTTTCAAAATAAGACGCTAAGATAGAAATAATACCTCAAAGCCGGAAGACAATGAGCGACAGTCAACCGGCAACAACGAACGAAGTCTTCAACCTGATACGCCGCTCATCAAAAAGGATACCCAATCGCGATATTGAAAGCGAAGTCGTTCCAGCTGGCGTCGACGCCTTCCGGCAAGCTGTTCCAAACCCATCCTTGGGGAACTCTTAACGGAACGCCCAAATCGAAGCGCAGAACAAAAAATTCCACGTCAAGCCTTAATCCAAACCCCGTACCGACGGCCAGTTCATTCATAAAGCGATTGAAGCTGAACCTGCTTTCAGGTTCGAAGTCCTTGCTCACCATCCAGATATTGCCCGCATCTAGAAAGAGCGCCCCTTTGAATACGCTATATATCGGGAAACGGTATTCGATACTTCCCTCCAGGCGCATGTCGCCAAGCTGATCGAAAAAGCCTGCATCCGTCTCTCTGGGAATGGATATTCCCGGACCGACAGAACGGGCTTCAAAAGCCCGAAGACTGTTGGGACCGCCGACAAAAAACTGCTTGACAAATGGCAGGCTAGTGGAGTTTTCATAAGGGAATCCGGCTCCGGCAAATAGCCGCATGGCAATGCGATTCTCTCGATCGATCGAATAATAGTAACGGAAGTCAGTTGAAAGCTTCGCATATTGCGAATATGGCGTTCCAAAGAAGGAGTAAGGTTTGTCGCTGGTCGCTTTATTAAACGCCGTTTGCAAAAGGTTCATCAGGTTTCCCGAAACGTCCACCTGTCCGTTGAAAAAGAAATTGTGCGTCCGGTTGGTCTCATGCTGGTTGTTGTAGGTATAGGAATAATTTGTGCTCAAAATAAACTGTTCGCTATAGCTGCGGCGCAAGAACTCATTTTCCTGAAGCAACCTGTGAAACCGGGCGGTTGTGTCGGCCAACTGGAAAAAATTGATGTCCACTACGTTCAGCTCATGGCTTTTGCTTTGCGTTTCATTCCACAAGTAACCGGCGCCCAAAGTGAAGGAATTGACCTGGAATAACTCGAGCCGGTTAATCCTTTGATAACCGAGACGCAGACGCGTCTTGGGCACATAATAGCTGCTCTCATTTCTGATTCTAAAAAAGGGAACAACGTATCTGGGATAATAAAGATTGACATCCGCTCCCAAACTATAGGCGTTCAGGTTATTTCTCTCGTCGCCGGTTGCCAGCTCCAGGCTTGCGTTCAATCTTAATTCCAGCAATTCGGCCCCTCCCAGGAAATTGCGGTTTTGAAAGGTTACATTTATGTTGGGCCCCAAATAATATGAGCTGGTAACGCCTTGCAACTCAGCGCGGATTGATTTCTTTTTAACCGGCGTAGCCTGTATCACCGCGCGAAGCGAGTTGGGACCCATATTTTCAAAGCGTACATTTCCATATTGAAACACCCCGAGGCCCATCAGCCGGTTTAGCGTTTGCTCATGAGCCCTCCGGCTGTAAACGCTATCGGGTTTCAGGAAAATCGACCCAAGAACGGCTTTCGGTTTTAAATCCGGAAAATTGTTGATGTAACGGTAACCATCCAGCGCCACAGTATCGGCACGTTGCGAGATGGAATCGAGGGCAAAGGAATAATTGGGATTTACCACGATCTCTCCCAGCCTGTATTGCCTAAAAGCCTGGGCAGGCGCATTGTCTTTTAAATTAAGCCATATCCTGACCCGTCTGTCCCCCACGGCGCTGTCCACCCGGTAGATCATATGCGCCGGCGAAAAATAATAATATCCAAAGTCTCTCATATTCCGGGCAATCCTTTCCCTTTCCGAAATCAGGCTGTCGACATTATAGGGTTCGCCCTTTTTTAGCGAGGAGCTTTCCCGCAAACTGTCGATTGCGCGTCTTAAGAGGCTCGTCCCGGTAGGGTAAGAAACGCTGTCGATCGTATAGGGCCGTTGCAAATTGGCCGTATAGTTAACGTAAGCCGTCCTTTTTTTTCTGATCGTTTCGTACTCCACGTCTGCCTGAAAATACCCGCTATTGTAAAGCCTGTTTTGAATCAGCGACCGGGTGTTTAGCGGATCGGCGTCATCAAGCAACACAGGCCTTTCGCCGACCTTCCTGTTCAACCATCCCTTCAACCCTTTTTGCGGCACGCTGTCGGCCGTAATATTGTAAATCCATACTCTCGGCCGCATGCCAAGGATAGAGCCGTTTGGTTTCGGCCTGACCAGTTCGTCGAGCGCCGAAATGAGTTCTTTCCGGTTGGGAATTCTGTCGGGGGAATTTAAGGTAATATTGGCGCCTGTATACAGATACTGTCCAGCGGGTATCTTCCTGGTTCCGCTACAATTCCACATAAACAGCAAAAAAGCCGCCAACAAGACGCCGCGCCAAACAGAATACCTATTTTCTGGCTTCATCATGAATTTCGGGTTCTTCCTCATTGGGTCTTAACAGTTCGGAAAACCTGTTGTAATTCCTGACATAGATGATCCCGACGCCTGTTTCAATTAGTTCATTGTAGAATGTCTCATAAGTTTGCTCCCGGAAAAACTCCAACAGGAGATTTCCCGAAGGCGTAAGTTTATATTCCACGGCGATATCGCCAATATATTCATCCAATCCCCTGCGGTTTTGGGCCGTCCGGCTCTGCCCTTCGATGTCGATCGCCCCTCCTACCTTTACGTTCACGCGATCGTTAAAAAAACTGCGCGACAGCGTCACATCCAATTGCGTCTGGGCGTCGCCTTCAGCCGTTTGATAGGATTCCAGATCAAAAGACAAATTAAACCCCTTTATTCTTTGGGACAGGTTGTTTAGCTGGTTATTGAGTATTTTACTAACGCTATTCCGGGCGGTCGATCCCAACATGTCTCCCCCGGCGGCGGTTTCCAAGGGATTGTCGGGGATAAACCGTTGTAAAATCAACAGCGCAAACGCCTGTTTGTTCCGGTCCGATTCGTTTAGCGATTGCAACCGCTGCCTTACCGCGGCGGCAACGCTGGTTCCTTCCTCTTCAGCCACATCCAGTTCAAAGGAAATATCCGGATTCATAAGATTATTCTGCATGTGCAACATCACCTGCACCGGCAATCTATCTGTAAAAGCCCGTTGATCCATCGATCCTACAGGCAAAATGCCGGCGGGCGTTGTCTCTACTGTATTGATAGCTGTGATATTCAATTCAGCCTCCATCGGATTTCCCAACCAGGTAATTTGGCTTCCGGGTCTGATTTGGAATTCTCTCTTTATAACTGAAAATGAAAATTGGTAAGAACCTTCTGCAATCTCAAAAGAACCTGTCAGGTCGATATTCCCCACCTGATCGATATTCAAGCTCAATGAAGAAGGATTTGCGCGCGCGATCAGGTTATCGCCGGCAGCGGGATCCACGATTACCTGCAACGTGGCTCCCTTTTCTACGAGGACGTCGGCGGTAAGCTCAATTCCTGTAAGACCAGAGGCATAAGCGTCTTCATCCTCCCCAGCCTGCGCCCGCTCAATAATCGACTCCTGGCCGCGATTGATAAATTCCACAAGACCTTCTACTTCTACAGTGGCCGGAACCTCCTCGTCCAGGGAATAGGTCAGCGTTGTTTCTTTTTTTACAGCAAGCTCCATTTGTACCCTGGGCTGCGCCATAGGCCCTGTAATCTGGGCTTCCGCATCCACGACCACGCGACCATAATAAAAGTTGCCTTCTTCTTTCGAAGTGTTGAGTATTTCAAAATTTTCGGCGTCGACCGCAAGGTCAAAGCTGAAATCCGAATAGTCGCGAATCAGGATATTTCCGCCAACCGTCGCGACATTCTGGTTGCTATCGACAATTGTAAAATCATCAAACGTAATGCCTCGATCATGAAAGCGGATTCGCTGATTGTCCAGCGTAAAGCCGGTTTGCAAATACTCCACAAACATCGACGTTTCATTGAATACCAGCGATCCATTGATAACCGGCGCGGCGGTTGTCCCTCCAATAGACAAATTGCCATTTAAAAAGCCCTTGACGTCTGAAACCGTTCCTTCAAACGGCCCAGACAAAGCGGCAAGATTCAAAGGCGAGAATTTGAGATTGAAATTCAAAGCTCCGGTTTCGCCCATTTGATAAAAACCCGCGATTGACGCGTCGTTTCCTTCCCCCAAAAGCGCAATGGCCGCGTCGATCCTGCCGCCCGGAGCCGAAGCCGCCCGGAGCGAAAGATCGCCCATCGCCACATCATAAAGCGCCAGACCGGCGACAGAAATATCGCTTTTGAAATCCAACTCCTCAGCATCCTGCCGGACGGCGAATTGTCCATTGACCAACCCGGCCAAGACAGCGGCGTCTCCTTGTATGATTCGCGAAAGCGTTTGAAGGTCAAAATCCTTGAACGCAACCGACAATGTGGAGTCCCCGTCTTCTCCCACGCGCGTTTGTATAGCGATCAACTGATTCTCCCTTTGCAGGTTTAAATTATAAATAAACGGCGGCCGTTCGCTCACCTCAACAAAGTTGTCGCCCGGCGCCCGCCATTCCTCATAGTTCAACAGGATACCGGCAGAATCCACCGAAAAACGGTATCGCTTGTCCATGCTCGTAAATATGCCGCCCACCGCATACATTTCCTCATTGCTCTGGTCGGTAATCTGCATGCGGGTTTCAATCATATTGTCATACACCTGTCCCACAAGCGCCAGGTTGTTTATCTGCAGGGAATTGATCGAAAAGCTTGAAAGACTCGCGCCAAAATTGAGAAAGCGGGGGTCGGAATCAACATAAAATGTAAAAGTATCGATCTTTAGATTGTTGTAAACCAGTTCAGGCACAAGGATGTTGAGCGATAGATTCTGATCGCGACTGTCATACGCGCCAACAATTTGTCCCGGCACAAACCGTTTCAATCCCGGAGCAAGCGCCTCGGTAAGCAATTCGGGATTGTGAAGTTCAATCTCAAATTTAAAATTTTGCGGCTCCAGCGTATCGGGCTCGGCCGTATCCTGAAGCCCATAGTAGCGGCTGAAATGGTTTCTCAAGGTAGCGGGCAAATCGCCAAGGTTGATCGTTCCTTCAAAATATGCGGTTAGCAGGTCTGAATCAATCCGGATATTTGTTTGCCGTTTGTCCACAATCGAGGCAAACAGCAGCGAATCAATGCGGTATAGTTCGCCTTCCTTCACAATGACTACATTTCTGACGCCCACATCGCCGTTGATGTTATTGATATTCGAACCGGCAAGGTTTACTTCCAGCGTTCCCTGCGCCGCGATATCGTTTTTCGAAAGATTCAGACCTTTCAAATCCGCCCCTATCAGGTTGAAGGTAAGATCATATCGTGGCGTATCAAGGTTCAGGCTGACTGCTCCTTCAAAATCAAAATGGAGGCTGCTGTCCTGATAATTGATATGCCCATTGAAAACAGATTCATCAATTTGCCCCTCTAAAGACAAACCCCGGTACGGATACCGATTAAAAACCGCCTCTTCAACCACGAGACTGACGGCGGCCGACATGGAATCCAGAGAAAAACCCTGTCCGTTCAACTGGGCGGATAGGGACAACGGCCCGTAAACTGAGTCATTTTTCATAATCGATCCCAATTGCAGGCTGTCCACAGACAATTCCGCGGAATATTGCCGGCCGGGTTTCAGTTGAACGTTTGCCGAAAGTTCTCCCGCCGTGGAGAACAAAGCCGCGTTGGAGACAAATTCATCCATCGTTCCCTGAAACCCTGCGATCATGTTGACCCGGGAAGGGAAGTGGAATTGACGGACTACTGAATCAGGAACTCCCAATCTCGCCAAATCATCACTCACCGTAGTCGCCCGGACCCTAGGAAAGTCAAAGTAAGCCCGTTCCACATTGGGCAATCCCCGGATGGCGCCGGATACAGCCAAAGACGTTCCCGAAAGGGCGTTTAACCTGAACCGGCGGATATCAAGGTCGCCCACATATCCATTTATATCTGCGTTAAACGATATCGCCATAGCCTCGTTCCCTTTGAAAGGCGGCGTTTCCGAGAGCGAAGGCGCAAGATATAGCGCGTCTCCTACGCCAATAGACGCATCGGGAATATCGATGCTTAATTGAACTGCGCCAAGATTATTCGATATGGCATCCAGGGACGGATAGCGAATGTCAACGTCGCCTTCAATCCTGCTGCCGCCCGTCTCAATAAGCAGGTCGCCAAGGGAGAATTGGGAGCCGGTAAACGACAATTGGGTTGAAAGTTGATTCAGCGAAAAACCGCTTTTCTCTCTGAACGAGAAACGCGCGATCTCTCCCGACAAGTCCGCGTCATTCAATTCGAAATTTTTGATCAGCGCCGTCAATCCGGATATTGCCAACCGGTTGAAATCTATTCCCTTATTGACGGCCGGATACGCGAGGTTGTCGTAGTGGATTTCATTACCGTTCATGGCAATCCGGCTGGCGGTTACAATCCAAGGTTTGGAAACTTCTTCTTGAGGGGGAGCTTTGGCAAGGACCTCGACTGAATCCTGTAGGTAGGAAATTCTTGAATCGTTAAACCTTAACGTCTCTAGATGAATTTCCTGCCTGAATAGGCTAGACGTCCTGGATTGGACATAAAATTCTCCAATGTCGATCTCCATTGTCTGGGCTGAAACTTCATTCCGGTATCCAAAACTCGATCCCGACACATCCAACACTCCAAGGGCGACTTCTAATGGCGACGATTCGCTGGTCGACGTATCCGGAACAACCTTTGACATTCGATAGGAGCCTGAGGAATTGACCAGGGAAATTTTTCTGATGAAATAGGCGTTCCGGTCCAGGTCCATTTCATCCATCTCCACCTCAAGAATCCCGAGATTGACCAGGAAATGAGAACCTCCATAGGCGTCGTCAAATGAAAAATGCAAATCCTCGATCTGAGCGCCCTGAATTTTTATTTTCCAGCCGTCCTCAGTCGCGGAAGTTTCCTCTTTCCCGTCCGGTTTGTCGCCCGGATCTTTTTCGCCGGAAAAAGATTCTATAATAAAACTGAAATTGAAGGCGGCATCTTCCTCATCCCTACTGATCCCGCCTCTAAATCCTTTGAGTTCGATCCTGGAGATGTCGATTTCCTTTTTCAACAATGCGAGCGGACTGACGCTTGCGCTGAAATGGCGGCTATAAACCAGCGTGTCTCCCATCTGGTCCTCCATATAGAGTTCCCGGATAGACAGCGAACCCGGAAGGCCAAAGTATATGCCCCCAATCGATATCCGGGTTTGCAGTTGGCCGCGCAGATAGTTTTCAACCTTTCCCGTCAGGTAATCCTGAACGAAAGGCAAATGCAACAAGATCGCTGTCGCTAAAAGCAGCGCAACGATGGACGCGATTATCCATCCTGCGACCCGAAGCAATATTTTTAGATATTTCCCTGCGCGTTTGATGGCAAAAGATATTTTGGTTTAACCCTTGTTGAGTAATTATAACTCGCAGGAAAAAAAGAATGTTATTCGCCCGAACGCGCCGCTTTCAAAATCTTTCGCCGCTTTATCTGATGGACACGCTTACAGGTTTATTCAACCGGGTCAACTGCCATTCCAAATAATTTTTGAACTCCTCAAGACTTTGCACGCCCCCGGGTTCCTGCTCCCAGGCCGCTGCAAAACAATATTCTACCTTCTTGTTTCTGGGTTTCAACACGACTACATGGTTCAGCTCGTCTTCCGTCAATTGAATCAGGTCGCTTTTTTTGTAAAAGACGGCGATTCCCGCATGATCGTTGGCTAGGCTTTGTTTGCCCCAAGATGCAAGACATGCCCAATCTCCCTCGTTAGCGACATCCACCAATTCAGCGTTCTTGTCCTTATTGATTCCCGTACAAATGTTGTCTGGTTCCTTGCCGCTGAAGATCAACTTCATCCTGGACATTCGGCTGCCTGCATCGATGGATATATAGCTGTCCAAATTGTATTTGCCGTTGCCGTTATCCCATCCGTAGTAGTTGGTGAGAATAGAAGATCGCAGTATTCCATCCTCCACAACGCGGCAAACCACGCTGTCGGTTGAATCCACCCTTCTGGCCTTCGTTCCCGTCCAATAAGCGATCGATCCCACGCCGAGGGCGTTCCCTACTTTCAGGATATCCATTCCCCAGTCCGCAGGTTCATGATAAGAGTCGTAGCCGTCCTGTCCCACCTCGTTCAACGTCATCGTTGTAACCTTTTTTCCAAACACATCGATGGCATTCCGCCAGTCGAGATAGAACCGGTAACCCACCTTGTCCGACTCCCATCCCGGGCCTTCATACTTTATATAATAGGCGTGATCGGTAAACCCGTCGGGAACTCTCAACGAATCGGTTCTCACAAAGCGACCGCCCTCATACTGCTTGCCGACAAAACGGCCTCCTTCCTTGATCCAAAGTTCGGCCTGCGTCATCTTTTCAAATTTCTCCACCCCTCCGGGCTTTTCCAGCTTAACCACCTCCAGTTCTTTGACGGAATTGGGTTCCATTTCTGTAAGAACCAGGATGGAAGTCTCGCCGTTCCTACTTGCAACCACCTGGAATGGAATCTGCCGGCCGTCTTCATACACCGCGGCCATACCGGCGTTAAGCAATTGCACCGCTTTATAGGGCGTATTTTTTATTTCGACGGCGTCGGTCACGGCTACGGGACTGTTGTTTTTCAGCCTTAAAACAGCCGCCGTGTTTTTATCTCTACAAGAGCCAAAAACGATTGCAACAATGATTGCGGGAAAAATAATCCTGAGATTGAACATTGCCTTTATGATTTAAGATTGAACCTCAATAAACCCCCAATTTACTATTTTCCGGATACCTTGACAAAGCCTTGCCGCTTTTTATCGCCTCGGACCACGAGCCGGACGCAGGGAGCGACGATTTTTTTTAAAGGGCTCTTTAATAATAAAAAAATTAGTCCTACTTTTGTACTCCCAAAAACGAGGGGCATTGTCCGATGGTGTAACTGGCAACACGTCTGATTTTGGTTCAGAAGAGTCCAGGTTCGAGCCCTGGTCGGACAACCAAAAATAATTGTTGGATACTAAATTCAACATTATTAAAAATACACCACTGAAGATAATCCCGGTAACTTTATCGGGATTATTCCTTTAGCGGCTATTCAATAAAATTCCGCTGTTCTATGGCTGATGTCAAAATATTTACTGGCAGGGCGTCTCATTATCTGGCCAACAAAATAGCCCAGAATTATGGGAAACCCCTTGGATCGATGGAAGTGCTTACTTTCAGCGATGGAGAAATGGCCCCATATTTTACTGAATCTGTTAGAGGCAGTCACGTTTTCCTGATCCAGTCGACCTTCGCCCCCGCCGATAATCTCTTGGAATTGCTATTGATGATCGACGCGGCTCGACGCGCAAGCGCCAAGTATATTACGGTAGTGATTCCGTATTTCGGATATGCCCGGCAGGACCGCAAAGACAGACCCAGAGTATCCATCGCAGCAAAGCTGGTGGCCAACCTGTTGATCGCCTCCGGGGCGCAGCGTTTGATGACATGCGACCTGCATGCCGGCCAGATACAAGGGTTTTTCGACATTCCGGTAGACCATCTGGACGCTTCTTACATTTTCGTCCCCTACCTGAAAACATTGAAATTGAACAATCTCATTTTCGCTTCTCCCGACGTGGGAGGATCAAAACGCACCAGGGCGTTTGCCCAGCATATGGGAGTAGAAATGGTGATTTGCGATAAGCACAGAAGCAGCGCCAACAAAATCGGCTCCATGCAATTGATCGGCGATGT
>Ga0207873_1003406_pt1 | contig 11713 bp, 8 predicted proteins | sample BGWIniCompost_FD_187373 | JGI IMG/M metagenome (GOLD analysis project Ga0207873, IMG submission 187373) | Cellulose adapted compost microbial communities from Newby Island Compost Facility, Milpitas, CA, USA - BGW Initial Compost (SPAdes)... ... | reverse complement strand
CTGGCGATGACCAAGCGCGGCATCATCATCTTCGTCGGCGCCACCGGCACCGGCAAGTCGACCTCGCTGGCGGCGATGATCGGCTACCGCAACCAGAACAGTTCGGGCCACATCATCACCATCGAGGACCCGATCGAGTTCGTGCACAAGCACGAGGGCTGCATCATCACCCAGCGTGAGGTCGGCATCGATACCGACAGCTGGGAGGCGGCGCTGAAGAACACCCTGCGCCAGGCCCCGGACGTGATCATGATCGGCGAGGTGCGTACCCGCGAGGGCATGGACCATGCCATCGCCTTCGCCGAAACCGGCCACCTGGTGCTGTGCACCCTGCACGCCAACAACGCCAACCAGGCGCTGGACCGCATCATCAACTTCTTCCCGGAAGACCGCCGGCCGCAGCTGCTGATGGACCTGTCCATGAACCTCAAGGGCGTGGTCGCGCAGCAGCTGATCCCGACCCCGGACGGCAAGGCCCGCCGGGTGGCGATGGAAATCCTGCTGGGCACGCCGCTGGTGCAGGACTACATCCGCGACGGCGAGATCCACAAGCTCAAGGACGTGATGAAGGAGTCCACGAACCTGGGCATGAAGACCTTCGACCAGGCCCTGTTCGAGCTCTACCAGGCCGGCGAGATCAGCTACGAGGACGCGCTGCGCTTCGCCGATTCGGCCAACGAGGTGCGCCTGAAGATCAAGCTGGCCCAGGGCGGCGACGCCCGCACCCTCAGCCAGGGTCTGGACGGCGTCGAGCTGTCGGAAGTCAAGTAAGCGCCCTGCCGGGCGGCAGTTACGGAAGGCGCGGGCGGACACCCGCGCCTTCTCCTTTCCGGCGCTACAATCCGCGCCATGCCCGAGCCTTCCTCCCTGGCCAACACCCTGCTGGTTGCGATGCCGGCGCTCGACGATCCGAATTTCGAGCGCACCGTGACCCTCCTGTGCCAGCACGACGAGGAAGGCGCCATGGGCATCGTGCTCAACCGCCCGGCCGACTACCGCCTGGGCGATCTGCTGGACCAGCTCGGCATCGCCGGCGCCGGCGAGGCGCTGGCGGCGGTGCCGGTGCTCTCCGGCGGGCCGGTGCAGCCCGAGCGCGGCTTCGTCCTGCATGACGACCCGCGCCCCTGGGCTTCGACCCTGCGCTTCGGCGACGGCCTGGCCCTGACCACCTCGCGCGACATCCTCGAAGCCATGGTCCGCGGCGAGGGCCCGCGCCGCGCCCTGGTGGCCCTGGGCTATGCCGGCTGGGGCGCCGGCCAGCTGGAACACGAGCTGGCACAGAACAGCTGGCTGACCGTGCCGGTGGAGACCGACCTGCTGTTCGGCACGCCGCTGGAGCAGCGCTGGCACGCGGCCGCCCGCACCCTGGGCGTGGACATGAGCCGCCTGGCCGACTACGCCGGCCACGCATGAGCGAACCGGTCACCGTCCTCGGCTTCGACGTCGGCGCCCGCCGCATCGGCGTGGCCGTCGGCAACACCGTCTCCGGCAGCGCCCGCGAACTGGGCGTGCTGGACGTGCACGCCGCCGGCCCCGACTGGCCGCGCCTGGACCGCTGGATGGGCGAGTGGCGCCCCGATGCCCTGGTGGTCGGCGATCCGGTCACCCTCGATGGCGGCGACCAGCCGGCTCGCCAACGCGCCCGCGGCTTCGCCCGCGAGCTGGCCCGCCGCTATGGCCTGCCGGTGCAGCAGGTGGACGAGCGGCGCAGCTCGGTGGAGGCCGCCCAGCGTTTCGCCGCCGGCCGCGCCGCCGGTGCCCGCCGCCGCCGCGACGCCGCCAATCTCGATGCCCTGGCCGCCGTGATCATTCTCGAGCGCTGGCTGGGCGAGCCCGATTCCCGACACCCCGTGGCCGATGACCCCCGCGATGACTCCTGACCTCCAGCTCGATGCCGACGGCCGCCTGCGCCACCTGCTGACCCTCGACGGCCTGCCGGCCGCGGTGATCGAGGACCTGCTCGACCGCGCCGAGGCCCTGCTGCCGCAGGCCCACGGCGGCACCGGCCTGCGCCAGCGCCACGCCGGCCGCACGGTCTGCACCCTGTTCTTCGAGACCTCGACCCGGACCCGCGCCAGCTTCAGCCTGGCCGCGACCCGCCTGGGCGCCGACGTGCTGAACTTCGACCTGGCCACCTCGTCCACCAAGAAGGGCGAGAGCGCCCTGGACACGGTCAGGACCCTGGAGGCCATGGGCGTGGACCTGTTCGTGGTGCGCCATGCCCAGGACGGCGCGGTGGCCGAGCTGGCCGCCGGCGCGCTGCCGCGAACCCGCTTCGTCAACGCCGGCGACGGCCGCGCCGCGCACCCGACCCAGGGCCTGCTGGACATGCTGACCCTGCGCCAGGCCAAGGGCCGCGATTTCTCCGGCCTGACCGTGCTGATCTGCGGCGACATCCGCCATTCCCGCGTCGCCCGCTCCGACCTGCACGCCCTGCGCGCCCTGGGCTGCGGCGAGATCCGCGTCTGCGGCCCGAACAACCTGCTTCCCGGCCCGGACGTACTGGATGGCTGCAGGGTCTTCCACGACCTGGACGAGGCGGTGGAAGGCGTGGACGTGGCGATGATGCTGCGCCTGCAGCGCGAGCGCATGGAGGAGGGCCTGGTGCCCTCGCTGGAGGCCTACTACCGGGACTACGGCCTCAGCCCCGAGCGCCTGGCCCGGGCCAGGCCCGATGCGGTGGTGATGCACCCGGGCCCGATGAACCGGGGCGTCGAGATCGCCGGCGAGGTGGCCGACGGCCCGCAGTCGCTGGTCCTGCGCCAGGTGGCCAATGGCCTGCCGGTGCGCATGGCGGTGCTGGACCTGCTGCTGGGCCGCTGAGGCGGCCGGGGTCCCTGCGGCCGGCCGCGCCGGCCGGCCCGCTCATTCGCTGGTGACGCTGCCGCTGCTGAACTGCCAGGTGCGGGTGATGTGCAGCACGTCCACGTTCTCGGAGGTCTGCGGCAGCGGCGGGAAGGGCTCGGCCAGGCGGACGATCTCCTGCGCCGCCCGGTCCAGCACGCCCAGGCCGGAGCTGCGGTTGACCAGGATGGACTCGACGCTGCCGTCCCGGCGCACCGCCACCGTCATCACCAGCCGGCCGGACAGGGCCCGGCGCCGGGCCTCGTCCGGGTAGTTCAGGTTGCCCACCCGCTCGACCTTGCCGACCCAGGCCCGCAGGTAGGCGGCATATTCGTACTCGCGGGTGCTGGCGGAGATGAACTTGCGCCGCGGCCGCTTGGCCAGCAGCTCCTGGCGGCGCTCGATCTCGGCGGCCAGGCGGGCCATCTCCAGGCTCTGTTCCACCAGTTCGCGGCCGGCCGGCAGGGGCAGAGGCTCGGTTTCGCGCTGGTCCTCGGGCACGGCCAGGGTCTGCGGGCTGGGGCCGATGGTGCTCAGCACCCGCGGCACCGGCTCGGGCTCGGGCGGCGGGGCCTGGGCCACCATGGGTTCCGGGGTCAGGCCGACCTCGGGCTTGGGCACCGGGGCCAGCTGTTCCTCGCGGGGGCGCTCGGGCCGCTCGCTCTCGCCACCGCCCTGGTTCTGCGCCTGGGCCAGGAAGTCCGGGTCCTCCGGGGCCTGTTCGCTGCGGGTCTCGGTCAGGATCACGTCCAGGGTCGGCAGGATGGGCGCAGCCGCCTCGCTGGCGAAGCCCACGCCCAGGATCAGCACGCCGAACAGGATGGTCGACAGGGTCAGGGTGGCGCCCAGGCGCTCGCCCGGGCCGATGGCCGGGGGCGCCGGCGTCGCCGTCGCGGCTGCGACGGCATCGGCGGGGGCCGCCGCAGGCGCCGGGCTGGCCGGGCTCGCCTCGCTCATGGGCTCAGGCCCCGCGCCCGCCGCCCCGGCGGGCCTCGATGGCGTCGAACAGCAGGCCGGCGATGTTCAGGCCGAACTGGGCGTCCAGCTCGCGGACACAGGTCGGGCTGGTCACGTTCACCTCGGTCAGCCAGTCGCCGATCACGTCCAGGCCGACGAAGATCATGCCGCGGCGCCGCAATTCCGGGCCGACCCGGGCGGCGATCCAGCGGTCGCGATCGCTCAGGGGCCGGCCCTCGCCGCGGCCGCCGGCGGCCAGGTTGCCGCGGAACTCGTCGCCCTGGGGGACCCTGGCCAGGCAGTAGGGGACCGGCTCGCCGTCGATCAGCAGGATGCGCTTGTCGCCCTCGCGGATCTCCGGAATGTAGCGCTGGGCCAGGGCCAGGTGCCGGCCGCCCGCGGTCAGGGTCTCCAGGATCACGTTCAGGTTCGGGTCGCCGCGGGCGGCCCGGAACACCGAACGGCCGCCCATGCCGTCCAGGGTCTTGAGCACGGCCTCGCCGTGCTCGGCCACGAAGGCCCGCAGCCGGGCGGCGTCCCGGGACACCAGGGTCGGCGGGCAGCATTCCGGGAAGAGCAGGGCGCCCAGCTTCTCGTTGAGGTCGCGCAGGCCGGCCGGATCGTTCACCACCAGCACGCCCTCGGCCTGGGCCAGGCTCAATATATGTGTGTCGTGCAGGTAGTTGCCGTCCACGGGCGGGTCGGTGCGCATCAGCACGACGTCCATTTCGGCCAGGGGCCGGTCGCCGGCGGGGCCCAGGGCGAACCAGTCGCTGCTCCGGTCCCACACCTCGACCGGGGCCATCCGGGCCATGGGGCGGGCATCCTGCAGGTAGAGGCCGCCGGGCAGGACATAGTGCAGGCGATGGCCGCGTCTCCGGGCCTCGAGCATCATCGCGAAACTGGTGTCCTTGTAGACCTTGATCCTGTCGATCGGGTCCATCACCACGGCCACGTCAAGTGCCATCGCCGCCATCGTCATCTCTGCCTCGGGGCGACTAGACTATCAGGGCCTTCCGGCAACCGCGCGAAACCCAGCCCTGGCGCGGGAATTGCTTGACACGATTGGTCGCGGCTGGGATATAAGCTAGCCATTGCGGCTGCCCGGCGGGCGCCGCGAGGGCAGGGAAAGCGCTAGAAACGGGGAATCCGATGGACGAGAACCAACTGGCCGGCTTGCGGGTCATGGTCATTGACGATTCAAAGACCATCCGCCGCACCGCCGAGACCCTCCTGAAGAAGGAGGGCTGCGATGTCGTGACGGCCACGGACGGGTTCGAGGCCCTCGCCAAGATCGCCGACCACCAGCCGCAGATCGTCTTCGTCGACATCATGATGCCGCGCCTGGACGGCTACCAGACCTGCGCGCTGATCAAGAACAACCAGATGTTCAAGCAGACGCCGGTCATCATGCTGTCCTCCAAGGACGGCCTGTTCGACAAGGCGCGCGGCCGCATCGTCGGCTCCGAGCAATACCTGACCAAGCCCTTCACGCGCGATGAGCTGCTCTCGGCCATCCGCAAGTACGTGCCGGGGACCTGAACCACGCCATGGCCAAGCCGCAGCAGACCGCCAAGCGCGCCAATCCCTTCGATGTCCTGCTCGACTACGAGCAGCGCTCGCTGGCGCACGAAGCCGGTCGGCCGGAGATGGTGGAGGCGCCGGGCCACTGGCGCGGCGTCGGCTTCCGTCTCGGCCAGCGCCGGCTGGTGTCCTCCTTTGACGAGGTGGTGGAGATCCTGCCGCTGCCGCCGGTGACGCCGGTGCCGGGCGCGCAGCCCTGGATGCTGGGCGTGGCCAACGTGCGCGGCAACCTGCTGCCGGTGGTGGACCTCAAGCAGTTCCTGGAAGGAGAGCGTACGGTGGTGCACGAGGGCCAGCGCGTGCTGGTGGTGCGCCAGTCCGGCGGCAACGTCGCCGTCACCATCGACGAGCTGTTCGGCCAGCGCACCTTCAACGATTCCCACCGCGCCGATCGCCCGGAGTACCTGGGCGAGGGGCGCTATTCCCATTTCGTGGATCGCGCCTACAGCCAGGGCGACCACACCTGGGGCGTGTTCAGCATGTCCTTGCTGACGCGCACCCCGGAATTCCGACAGGCCACCGCGTGACGGTGGTTGCCATAACGAACAACCTGCAACTGCAAGTCTTCAAATCAGGGGTCGAGGTCAAGCCATGAGCACCAATTCGCGTTCCGTCACCGACAAGCTCACGAACTTCGGCCTGCGATTCTGGGCATTCGTGCTGATCATCTCGCTGGTCGTCTTCGCGGCGAACTTCATCTACGCCGCCTACCTGAACGCCCAGGAGAACAACGCCCGAGGCCTGACGGCGGACCTGCAGGTGCTCTCGCAGCAGCTCGCCAAGTACACCCAGGAAGCGGTCGACGGTAACGCCGACGCCTTCGCCGAGTTCAAGGCCACCAAGGCCCGAATCGACGCCATCGTCAACGCCCTGCGCAGCGGCAGCGCCTCCGAGGGCGTGGTCGGCTACGAGAACGACCCGAACGCCCCCGGCGTCGCCAGTGCCCTGGAGAAGGTGACCACCACCTGGGCGCCGATGGCCGATGCGGCCGAGCGCATCACCGCCTCCGAGGAGGAGGTGCTGAACCTCGCCGACACCGCCGCCCAGTTCACCGCCCGCGTGCCGCGACTGTCCTTCCAGCTGGACGAGGTGGTGCGCGCCCTGTCGAACGCCAACGCCCCGGCCTCGCAGATCGCCTTCGCCAACCGCCAGATCGTGCTCGCCGACCGTATGTCCCGCCGCGTGACGGAGATCGTGGCCGGCGGTCAGAACACCGTCTCGGCGGCCGACGCGCTCTCGCGCGACGCCACGGTGTTCGCCCAGGTGCTGCAGGGCTTCAAGGAAGGCAACGCCGAACTGGGCGTCAACCGCATCACCACCGAGGCCGGCCAGCGCGCCCTCGCCGCCGCCGAGCAGCTGTACGCCGAGGCGCAGGCGGAACTGGACATCGTGCTGGGCTCGTCGGCCAACCTGGCCGAGGTGCAGGACGCGGCCAACCAGATCTCCGAGGAATCCAACGTCCTGCTGGAGAACGCCCAGGCCCTGTTCGCCAGCTTCGACAACATCAACTACCAGCGCTGGTTCCCGAACAACTGGTTCGCGATCGTCGGCGGCGCGCTCGCCTTCATCGGCCTGATCGGCCTGCTGCTCACCATCTTCCGCGACCAGCGCAAGCGACTGGCCACCACCCAGGAGCTGAACCAGCGTAACCAGGAGGCGATTCTGCGCCTGCTGGACGAAATGGGCGCGCTCGCCGAAGGCGACCTGACGGTGAAGGCGACCGTGACCGAGGACATCACGGGCGCGATCGCGGACTCCATCAACTTCACGGTCGACGAGCTGCGCCGACTGGTGGGTACGATCAACGAGACCGCCGTTCAGGTGGCCGCATCGGCCCAGGAAACCCAGGCCACCGCCATGCACCTGGCCGAGGCCGCCGAGCACCAGGCGCAGCAGATCACCAGCGCCTCGGCGCAGATCAACGAAATCGCATCGTCCATCGACGAGGTGTCGAAGAACTCCGCCGAATCCGCCGACGTGGCCCAGCGATCGGTGCAGATCGCCGCCAAGGGCGCCGAGGTGGTGCGGCAGACGATCCAGGGCATGGACAACATCCGTGACCAGATCCAGGAGACCTCGAAGCGAATCAAGCGACTGGGCGAAAGCTCGCAGGAAATCGGCTCCATCGTGGAACTGATCAACGACATCTCCGAGCAGACGAACATTCTCGCCCTTAACGCCGCCATCCAGGCCGCGTCCGCCGGTGAAGCGGGCCGCGGCTTCGCGGTGGTGGCGGACGAAGTGCAGCGACTCGCCGAGCGCGCCTCGAACGCGACCAAGCGAATCGAGGCCCTGGTGCAGACGATTCAGTCCGACACCAACGAAGCGGTCAGCTCGATGGAGCAGACGACCGCCGAGGTGGTCGCGGGTGCCCGACTGGCCGAGGACGCCGGCCTGGCCCTGGGCGAGATCGAAAAGGTGTCCAACGACCTCGCCGACCTGATTCAGAACATCTCCCAGGCGGCCCGCCAGCAGTCCACCGCGGCGACCAACATCACGGCCACCATGAGCGTGATTCAGGAGATCACCACCCAGACTTCGCAGGGCGCCAACCAGACGGCCGAGTCGATCGGAAACCTGGCCCAGCTGGCGGCGGACCTGCGCCGCTCGGTCGCGGACTTCAAGCTGCCGGGCTGATGTCCGGTAGCTGTTGTTCGCCCCTGGCTTACATCCGGCAGACGGCTTTCCCCCGGAGCGGCTGCCCTGACGGGACCTCGGCATGAGGCTGAACGAAGACATCGATTTCACCACGCTCACCTGGGTCAAGCCGGAGCTCGACGAGACGCTCCGGCAGGCCCGGCAGGCCCTCGAGGCCTATGTCGAGGAGGGTGAAGACCCCGGCCAGCTCAAGGCCTGCGCGACCTTCCTGCACCAGGTGCAGGGCACGCTGCGCATGGTCGAACTGTATGGCGCGGCCATGGTGGCCGAGGAAATGGAGCAGCTGGCCAAGGCCCTGGTCGAGGGCGGCGTCTCCGAACGCGAGACCGCCTACGCGGCGCTGATGCGCGGCATCGTCCAGCTCCCCGACTACCTCGAGCGGCTGCAGAGCGGCCACCGCGACATTCCCATCGTCCTGCTGCCGCTGCTCAACGAGCTGCGCGAGGTGCGCGGCGAAAAGGGCCTGTCCGAGGCGGTGCTTTTCTCGCCGGACCTGTCGCGGCCGCTGCCGGCCTCCGCCGCCGGCCCGGCCGAGCCGCTGCCGGCCGACGAGCTGCGCCGCCGCGCCGAGACCCTGCGCGGCCTGTTCCAGTCGGCGCTGCTGCGCTGGCTCAAGGACGACAACAGCCCGAACACCATCCGCGACCTCACCGACGTCTGCGAGCAGCTGGTGCCGATCACCAGTTCCGAGCACGCGCGCCGGCTGTTCTGGGTCGCCGCCGGCACCCTCGATGCCCTGGCCAAGGGCGCCTTTGAGGCCGGCAAGCCGCTCAAGCAGGCCCTGGCCAAGGTCGAGCGCGAGATCAAGCGCCTGGCCGACGGCGGCGAGGCCACCTTCCGCTCCGACCCGCCGCTGGAGCTGACCCGGCAGCTGCTGTACTTCGTCGCCCACGCGCCCACCGACCACGGCCGCATCGGCGAGATCCGCAACATCTTCGGCCTGGGCGACTACATGCCCAGCGAGTCCGAGCTGGCGCATGCGCGCGGCAGCCTGACCGGCCGCAACCGCGCCCTGCTGTCCACCGTCGCCGCCGCCATCAAGGAAGACCTGCTGCGGGTCAAGGATGCGCTCGACCTGCACCTGCGCACGCCGGAATCGGCCGCCGCCAGCCTGTCCGACCAGGTCGAGGCCCTGGACCGCGTCGCCGACACCCTCGGCATGCTCGGCCTGGGCATGCCGAGGCGGGTGGTGCAGGACCAGCGCAATGCCATCCACGCCATCGTCGCCGGGCACAAGCCGGCCGACGAGGCCACGCTGCTGGATATCGCCGGCGCGCTGCTTTACGTCGAAGCCTCGCTGGATGACCAGGTCAGCCGCCTGGGCGACGATTCCGACGCCGGCGGCGATGCCGCCGCCGAGCCGGCGCTGCCCAGCAGCGAGGCGCGCAAGGTGCTGGAGGTGCTGGTCAAGGAGGCGATCACCAACTTCGCCCAGGCCCGCCAGTGTTTCGTCGCCTTCGTCGAGACGCACTGGGACCACGCCCAGCTCAACGACGTGCCGCGCCTGCTCGAGGAAGTGGCCGGCGCGCTGCGCATCCTGGAGATGAAGGACGCGCCGGACTACCTGGCCGCCGTCCGCCGCTTCACCGAGAACGAGCTGCTGCGCCGCCGGCGCGTGCCCAACGGCCAGCAGATGGATCGCCTGGCCGACGCCCTGGCCAGCCTCGAGTACTTCCTGGAAGCGGTGCGCGACCGTCGTCCGCGCCGCGAACAGATCCTCGAGGTCGCGCGTACCAACCTGGAGGCGCTGGGCTACTGGCCGCTGCCGCCGGAGGAAGCGCTGCCGTCCAGCCCGGCCGCGGTCATTCCCGCCGCCGGCGCGGCGCCCGAGCCCGTTGCCGCGGCGCCGGAACCGGAAGCGCCCGCCGCTCCGGCCACCGAGCCCGGCGTCGAAACGGAGGCCGCGCCCGAGGCCGCCGAAGTTGCGGCGTCCGAGGCGGATTTCGCCATGCCCGACCTGGGCATCCCGGTGGATGCCGAGGCGCTCAGCGCGCTGCCCGACCTCGGCGCCGAGCCGGCGCCGGAACCCGAGTCCGTGCCGGAACCCGAGCCCGAACCGCAGCCGGTGGCCGCCTTCGAGGCACCGGTGGCCGAGCCCGCGCCCGCGCCGGAGCCGGAAGTGCCCGCGGTCGAGCCCGTGGCCGAAGTGGCGGCCAGCGTCGCCGGCCTGCCGGCCATCCCCGGCTTCGACGGCAGCAGCGACGAGATCGACGACGAGATCCGTGAAGTCTTCCTGGAGGAGTTCCAGGAGGAGATCGGCAACCTCGAGCAGCTGCTGCCGGCCTGGCGCGGCAAGCCCGACGACCTCGAGCAGCTGCGGCCGATCCGCCGCGTCTTCCACACGCTCAAGGGCAGCGGCCGCCTGGTCGGCGCCAAGACCTTGGGCGAGTTCAGCTGGAAGGTCGAGAACATGCTCAACCGCGTGCTCGACGGCACCCGCCCGGCCAGCCCGGCGGTGGTCGGCCTGATCGAGCATGCCTTCAACACGCTGCCGCTGCTGCGTGCGGCGCTGCAGGGCGAAACCGTGCACGCCGACCTGGCGGGCATCGAGGCGGTGGCCGATCGCGTCGCCGCCGGCGAGGAAGCGTTCTACGAGCCGGTGGCCGTTGCGCCCGTCGTGGCCGCCGCGCCGGCAGCCGCCCAGCCCGAGCCGGAACCGGCGACGCCGCCGGCTCCCGAGCCCGCGCCGTTCGCGCCCGAGCCGGAAGCCGCCGCCGAGCCGGAGCCGGAGGCGGGTTTCGGCATCGAGCTCGAAGCCGCGGAACCTGCCGCGGCCCCGGCCGATGGCGACGTGGATTTCGCCATCGACCCGGTGCTGTTCGAGATCCTCAAGCCGGAAGTGGCCGGCCACCTGGAGACGGTGGACGGCTGGCTGGCCAGCTGCGCCGCCGCGCCGCAGCCGATCAGCGATCCGCTGCTGCGGGCGGTACACACCATGAACGGCGCCTTCGCCATGACCGAGGTGAGCGTGCTCACCGAAGTCACGGCGCCGCTGGAAAGCTTCATGAAGCGTGCGCTGGCCGCCCGCCACGTGCCCGGTGACGAGGGCGTGGCCGTGGTGCGCGAGGCCGCCGCCGCCATCCGCGAGACCGTTGCCGCGCTGGAGCAGCGCGCGCCGCTGGCCAGCTATTCCGCGCTGGCCGGTCGCATCGCCGCGCTGCGCGACGCGCTGCCGGAGCCGACCGGGCCGATCCTGCCGATGGCGCCGGAAGAGTCCGCCGAGCCCGAGGTCATGCCGACCGCGGTCACGCTGGAGGAGCCGGACCTGTCGGCCCTGCCGGTGTTCGACGGCGAAGCCGCCACCGAGGCGCCGGCGGAGGGCCCCGAATCCTTCGAGGGCATCGGCGAACCGGTCGCCGAGGAAGCCGCGCTGCCGATCGAGGAATCCCTGGTCGAGGAGCCGCTGGCCGGCCTGGGCGACGAGCCGCTGCCGGTCGGGGACGCCGAGCCGGCGGGCGAGATGCCGGCCGACGAGCCGGCGCCGGAGCACATTTCGCTGGAGTCCTTCCTCGAGACGCAGGAAGAGGCGCCGGCCTTCTCGATTTCCGGCGCCGACGAGCTGGGCCTGTCCGCCGACGAGATCGCCGCCGCCGAAGCGGCGCTGCTGGCGGCCGCCGAGGCTGAGGAAGCTGCCGCGGCCGAAGCCGCTGCTGCCGAAGCGGCTGCTGCC
>Ga0207873_1003405_pt1 | contig 11716 bp, 9 predicted proteins | sample BGWIniCompost_FD_187373 | JGI IMG/M metagenome (GOLD analysis project Ga0207873, IMG submission 187373) | Cellulose adapted compost microbial communities from Newby Island Compost Facility, Milpitas, CA, USA - BGW Initial Compost (SPAdes)... ... | reverse complement strand
GATCTGCCAGCCGCCCAGGGGCAGCACCAGGCCGGTGCCGGAGCGGGCCGCGGGGTCGGTGAGCCGGGCGATCAGCGGCAGGGCGCGCAGCACGAGGAGCGCGGCGGCGGTGGTCATGGCCACCGGGGCGAGCACCAGCACCGGGTCGACGCCGCCGCGGGTCACCGGGGTGCGGTACCGGGCGAGCTGGAGCCAGCCCAGTACGGCGACGGCGGCGAGGCCCAGGTCGGCGCCGAACCGCTGGGCGGCGGCGAACCGCCCGAGACGCTGCCGCAGTGCGCGCAGGGCATGGCGGTCCCGGGCGGTCCGCAGCGTCGGCGGCAGCAGCGCGGCCGCGAACACGGCGACGGCGAGCAGCGCGGCCAGTCGTCCTGCGGGAACGTCGGCGGTCGCCGGAACGTCGCCCGGCAGCAGCCCTGCGCCGTCGAGCAGCCGCAGCAGCGGGCCGGCCAGGAAGGGCGCGGCCAGGCCCGCCGGCAGGGCGACGAGCGCCCCGAGGGCGCCGGTCGACCCGGCCAGCCGCCAGGTTCCGGCGCCCCGGGCGGCCAGCAGGGCGAGTTCGGTCCGCCGGTGCTCGGCGAGGCGGCGGGCGGTGAGGACGAGGGCGGCCGCGGCGAGGGCGGCGAGCAGGGTCGCGGGCATGTAGAGGCCGGCCCGGGTGACGGCGATGGGGGTGGTCAGGTCGTCGAGCGCGTCGTCCAGCGTGGACGACACCCGCAGCGGGGTCGTGGGGCGGGTGCCGCGGTAGACGGAGAGCGTGACGTCGCTGCCGCCGAACCGGTCGGCGCGCTCCGCCAGCGGCCCGATGTCGGCCAGGTGCAGCCGCCCGGCGTCGGGGACGCCCAGCCAGAGCGCACCGGTGTCCCGGGCGAGGGCGGGGGTGGCGGTGAGCGCCTGACGGGACATCAGGGCCACGGAGTCGGAGGCGCCGAAGGTGACGCTGCCGAGGGCGGCCCAGACGGCGGGGCTGCGCTCGGCGGGCCGGTACAGGCCGACGACGCGCAGCCGGAGCCGGGGCCCCCCGGACGGCTGGATGCGCAGGTCGTCGCCGGGGCGGACGCCGAGTCCGGCCGCGAAGGCTTCGTGCAGCGCCGTCTCGGGCGTGCCGCCGGGGTCGGTCCTGGGCAGGCGTCCCGCCACCAGGGTGGTGTGCCGGGCCGCGTGCTGCAGGGCGGCGAGCGATACGCGGGTGTCGTCGCGGCGCCGGCCGGCCGCCTCGGTGAGGCTCAGCTGGGCGGAGCGGGCGGCGGGGACCCGGAGCGCGGACCAGGTGTGGTGCGGTACGCCGCCGAAGGCGCGGTCCACGGCGTCGCGCACCAGCCCGTCCACCCGCCCGGCGTCCTGCTGCCGGTACGGGCCGCTGACGCCGATCACGGCGTCGGGGTCACGGGCGAGCCGGCGCTGGGCCCCTCCCTCGACGGCCTGCTCGGTGAGGGCGGCGAGTGCGGCGAGCACGGTGGCGGCGAGCAGCACGGCGAGATGCGCGGCGACCAGCACCAGGGCGTGCTGCCGTACCGCCCGCACCGCCGCCGGCGGCATACGTCGCCCGCTCAACTCCCCCGTCTCCCCCCGTCCGTGGACCGCCACAGTATGGTCCGGCCGCCCGGGCCGGGCAATCGTCCCGACGGACTCCCGGGGGACGCGCCGGGAGCGGGCGCCGGGGACCCGGCGGGGCGGGGAGGAAGGCAGCCGGGGCCGGGCGGCGGGGGTGGCGCGGCCGGTCAGGACGGGTACCCGGGTGGCAGGCGACCGACTGCCCGAGGGAGTGACACGGCATGCTCTCCGAAACCGTGACGGTCCCCGCGCAGGGGCCGGACCGGGCGGCCCTGCCCGGCGATCTGGTCCTTCCCGAGGAGCCCCGGGGGGTGGTGCTGTTCGCGCACGGCAGCGGCAGCTCGCGGTTCAGCCCCCGCAACCGGGCGGTCGCCGAGGAGCTGCAGCGGGCCGGGCACGGGACGCTGCTGCTGGATCTGCTCACCGAGGACGAGGAGCGCGACGACCTGCTGACCGCGCGGCACCGCTTCGACATCGGCCTGCTCGCCGGCCGGCTGGCCGGCACGATCGACTGGCTGCGGCGGCGACCGGACACCGCGGGGCTCCCGGTGGGCCTGTTCGGGGCGAGCACGGGTGCGGCGGCGGCGCTGGTGGCGGCGGCCGAGCGTCCGGAACGGGTGTCGGCCGTGGTGTCCCGGGGCGGGCGTCCGGATCTGGCGGGCGGGGCGCTGGAGCGGGTGGCGGCGCCGGTGCTGCTCATCGTGGGCGGCGACGACCGGACGGTGCTCGGTCTGAACCGTGCGGCGGCGGCCGGGCTGCGGGTGACGCACGAGATCCACGTGGTGCCGGGAGCGACCCATCTGTTCCCGGAGCCGGGTGCGCTGGAGGAGGTGGCGCGGGCCGCCGCCGGATGGTTCGGCCGCTGGCTCTCGGCGTCCTAGCGACACGTTCTGGCGCACGGCGCCCTGGAGACATATGGTTACCGAATGCCCCGGACTCGGCACAGGCCTCCCGGTCGATCCCGTTGGGGGGCGGGCCCGTGTATGACGTGCCGCTGTGGCTGTGGCTGGTGTTCGCCGTCATCGTGCTGGCGTCGCTGGCGGTGGATCTGCTGGCGCACCGGCAGACGCATGTCATCGGATTCCGTGAGGCCGCGGTGTGGAGTGCCTGGTGGGTGGGCCTGGCGGTCCTCTTCGGCGGGGTGGTGTTCCTCGTGGTGGGGACGCGGCCCGGGGTGGAATACACCACCGCCTGGCTGCTGGAGAAGAGCCTGTCGGTCGACAACCTCTTCGTCTTCGCGCTGATTTTCAGCTATTTCAAGGTGCCGCGCGAGCACCAGCACCGGGTGCTGTTCCTCGGCGTGCTCGGCGCGCTGGTCTTCCGCGGGCTGTTTCTCGCGGCCGGTGTGGCGGTGGTCAGCCGCTTCACCGCGGTGCTTTTCGTCTTCGCCGCCGTCCTCTTCTACAGCACCTACAAGATCCTCCACGGGGAGGACGAGAGTTTCGACCCGGGCCGGAGCTTCGCGGTGCGGCTGCTGCGCAAGGTCGTTCCGGTGCGGGACGAATACGCGGGGGCGCGGTTCTTCGTGAAGGAGGCCGGGAGGCGCGTGGCCACGCCGCTGCTCGCGGTGGTCGCCGCGATCGAGGCCGCGGACCTGGTGTTCGCGGTGGACAGCGTGCCGGCCGTGCTGGCCGTGAGCAGCGACGCCTTCATCGTCTACACCAGCAACGCTTTCGCGATCCTCGGGCTGCGCGCCCTGTATTTCCTGCTGGCCGGACTGCTCGACCGCTTCCGCCATCTGAGTCAGGGCCTGGCGCTGATCCTTTCCTTCATCGCCGTCAAGCTCATCATGCAGGCCTCCCACAAACTGATCACCCCGGCCGTTCCCGAGGTGCCCTCATGGCTCAGTCTCTGCGTGATCGTGGTCGTGCTGAGCGTCTCCGTGGCGGTCAGCCTGACGCGGCCGGTGACCGCGGAGGATTCCGGGAAAACGCGACCCGCCGATGTTTCCGCGCCGGAGGACCCTCCCGGCCCTCCCGAAAAGCATTAAAAACTGGGTAAAATCGGGGTATGAACCGTGAGCGGAGACACCGGGTGACGCTGCCCGCCGGTCAGGTCTGCCCGTCCTGCAAGCACCCTGTCGAGACGGTGGTCGAGCGTCACAAGACCATGGGCGTGTACGTGCCGCTGTGGGTGGCCGGGCCCTGCCGGAACCCGCACTGCCCGCAGTACGAGCCGGAGGAGGCCCCCTCCGCCGAGGAGGAGGCCTCGCCCCGTGCAACGGAGACCGGGCAGGCCTCCCCGGGTCAGGCGCCCACGTAGTCGGCGAGGTGCTCGCCGGTGAGGGTGGACCGGCCGGCGACCAGATCGGCCGGGGTGCCCTCGAAGACGATCCGGCCGCCGTCGTGGCCCGCGCCGGGGCCGAGGTCGATGATCCAGTCGGCGTGCGCCATGACCGCCTGGTGGTGCTCGATCACGATGACCGACTTGCCGGAGTCCACCAGGCGGTCCAGCAGGCCGAGCAGCTGCTCCACATCGGCCAGGTGCAGACCCGTGGTGGGCTCGTCCAGGACGTAGATGCCGCCCTTCTCCCCCATGTGCGTGGCGAGCTTGAGCCGCTGACGCTCACCGCCGGAGAGCGTGGTGAGCGGCTGGCCCAGCGTGAGATAGCCGAGCCCGACGTCCTGCAGCCGCTCGACGATCCGGTGCGCGGCGGGCAGGCGTGACTCGCCCTCGCGGAAGAACGTCTCCGCCTCGGTCACCGACATCTCGAGGACCTCGCTGATGTCCCGCCCCCCGAAGCGGTACTCCAGCACCTCGGCCATGAACCGCTTGCCCTCGCAGTCCTCGCAGGGCGAGGAGACGGTGGCCATGATGCCCAGCTCGGTGAAGACGACCCCGGCGCCGTCGCAGGTGGGGCAGGCGCCCTCGGAGTTGGCGCTGAACAGGGCGGGCTTGACGCCGTTGGCCTTCGCGAAGGCCTTGCGGATCGGGTCGAGCAGCCCGGTGTAGGTGGCGGGGTTGCTGCGCCGGGAGCCGCGGATCGGGGCCTGGTCGACGAGGACGACGCCCTCGTCCTTCGGCATCGAGCCGTGGATGAGCGAGCTCTTGCCGGAGCCGGCCACCCCGGTGACGACCGTGAGCACGCCGAGCGGGATGTCGACGTCCACGTTCCGCAGGTTGTTCTTCGTCGCGCCGCGGATGGCCAGCTTGCCGGTGGGCTCGCGCACCGAGTCCTTCAGCCGGGCCCGGTCGTCCAGGTGCCGGCCGGTGACGGTGCCGCTGCCGCGCAGCCCCTCGACGGTGCCCTGGTAGCAGACGGTGCCGCCGGCCGTGCCCGCACCCGGGCCGAGGTCCACCACATGGTCGGCGATGGCGATGGTCTCCGGTTTGTGCTCCACGACGAGCACCGTGTTGCCCTTGTCGCGCAGCCGCAGCAGCAGGTCGTTCATCCGCTGGATGTCGTGCGGGTGCAGGCCGATGGTCGGCTCGTCGAAGACGTAGGTGACGTCGGTGAGCGAGGAGCCCAGGTGGCGGATCATCTTCACGCGCTGCGCCTCGCCGCCGGAGAGGGTGCCCGCGGGGCGGTCCAGGGAGAGGTAGCCGAGGCCGATCTCCTCGAACGAGTCGAGGGTGCCCTGGAGCGCGGTGAGCAGCGGGGCGACGGACGGCTCGTCCAGCTCGCGCACCCAGGCGGCCAGGTCGCGGACCTCCATGCGGCAGGCGTCGGCGATGCTGACGCCCTTGATCCTGGAGGACCGGGCGGCCTCGCTGAGCCGGGTGCCCTCGCACTCGGGGCAGTCGGTGAAGGTGACCGCCCGCTCGACGAAGGCCCGGATGTGCGGCTGCATCGCCTCCTTGTCCTTGGACAGGAAGGACTTCTGGATCTTGGGGATGAGGCCCTCGTAGGTCAGGTTGACCCCGTTGACCTTGACCTTGGTGGGCTCCCGGTACAGGAAGTCCTGCATCTCCTGCTCGGTGAACTCGCGGATCGGCTTGTTCGGGTCGAGGAAGCCCGACTGGGCGTAGAGGCCGACCGTCCAGACGTTGTCCGACTTCCATCCGGGGATGGTGAAGGCGCCCTCGGCGATGGATTTGGAGTCGTCGTAGAGCTGGGTGAGGTCGATGTCGGAGACCTTGCCGCGGCCCTCGCAGTGCGGGCACATGCCGCCGGTGCGGGTGAAGGTGACCTTCTGCTTCTTGCCGCTGCCCACGGTGATCGCGCCGGCCGCCTTGACCGTGGGCACGTTGAAGGAGTACGCGGCGGGGCCGCCGATGTGCGGGTCGCCGAGCCGGCTGAAGAGGATCCGCAGCATCGCGTCGGCGTCGGTGACGGTGCCGACGGTGGAGCGCGGGTCGCCGCCCATGCGCTGCTGGTCCACGGTGATCGCCGTGGTGAGGCCCTCGAGGACGTCGACCTCGGGGCGGGCGACGTTGGGCATGAAGCCCTGCACGAAGGCGCTGTAGGTCTCGTTGATCAGCCGCTGCGACTCGGCGGCGATGGTGTCGAACACCAGGGAACTCTTGCCGGAACCGGACACGCCGGTGAACACGGTGAGCCGGCGTTTGGGCAGTTCGACGCTGACGTCCTTGAGGTTGTTCTCCCGCGCTCCGTGCACGCGGATGACGTCGTGGCTGTCGGCGGCGGGCAAGGCGGGCGACTGGCTCTTCGTCGTCTTGGCCCTGGGCATCTTCTGACTCCTCGGACGGTTCTCGAACGGCTCGGCGGTGTCCATGACCGTCACGCTAGTCACGGCGAAGAGGGGGTGCTTCTCGATTCCTGACCGGCCTGGTGACCTTCTTGGCGACACACGAGGGCAGGCCCTCCGTGGCGCGGGCCGCCTCCTGCCGGTAGACGCTCGGCGGCATGCCGACCAGCTCGGTGAAGCGGGTGCTGAAGGTGCCCAGCGACGAGCAGCCGACCTCGAAGCAGACCTCGGTGACGCTCAGGTCGCCGCGGCGCAGCAGCGCCATGGCGCGTTCGATGCGCCGGGTCATCAGGTAGCTGTAGGGGGACTCACCGTAGGCGCGGCGGAACTCGCGGCTGAGATGCCCGGCCGACATGTGCACGCCACGGGCCAGGGCCTCCACGTCCAGCGGCTGGGCGTACTCCCGGTCGATGCGGTCCCGGACGCGGCGCAGCCGCGCCAGGTCCCGCAGGTGGTGAGGGGCGTCCCCGCTGCTGCCGGTCATGCTTGCATCGTGCCACGACGGGGTGCGCCGCGCGTTCGAATGGCAGGGTCGCCCGGAGCGGGGCAGCGTGGTCGTAGGACCTACGACTTCCGTGTGAGGTGGCCATGCAAGCCGATGAGCCGGTTCGTCTGGTGGTGGTCGGCGTGGACGGTTCCCCGTCGTCGTACGCCGCGCTGCGCTGGGCCGTGCGGTACGCGGACATGGTCGACGGTGAGGTGGAGGCGGTGCACGCCTGGGACACGCCGTCGGCGGTGGGCTGGACCGGGCCCGCCATCGACCCCGAGTTCGATCTGGAGCAGGCCAGGGAGCGGTTCACGGAGGAGCTCAACGCCGTCTTCCCGGACGGGCGGCCGCCCCGGCTGCGGGAGCGGCTGGTGGAGGGGGACCCGTCGGAGGCGCTGATCCGGGCCTCCGAGCGGGCCGAACTGCTGGTGGTGGGTCACCGCGGCCGGGGCGGGTTCGCGCGGGCCATGCTGGGCTCGGTCAGCCAGCGCTGTGCCCAGCACGCCGCCTGCCCCGTGGTCGTGGTGCGTGAGGGCCACCGGGTCTGACGCCGGCGCCCCGGTCAGCAGGGGTCCGGCGCGGGGTCGAGCGGCCGGGCGCCGGCCGGGGGTGCCTTGCGGACGAAGGCCGAACGCAGGGCGTGGTGCGGCGAGCCGGGGTCGAAGAGGATCGCGTGCATGCGGGCCAGCTCGGCCTCGCGGTACTCGGCCAGCGGCCGGGCGGCCTCGTCGCGGGCCCGCAGGTCCCGCTTGGCGGCGATGCGCCCTTGCAGGCCGTCCTGGGCGGCGAGCCGGGCCGCCGCCTGCTCGACCTCGCCGGTGAAGTCCTGGGGTGCGGCCGGCAGGAGGCGGTCCACCAGGCCGAGGGCGGCGGCGGAGGCGGCACTGACCGGCAGTGCCTCGCCGGTGAGCCGCTGTGCGGTCTCGGGGCCGACGCGGCGCGGCAGGCTGTAGGTCCAGTACTCGGAGCCGTACAGGCCCATGCGCCGGTAGTGCGGGTTGAGGACGGTGCCGGTGCGGCACCAGACCTCGTCGGCGGCGAGGGCGAGCATCACGCCGCCCGCCGCCGCGTTGCCGCCGAGCGCGGCGACGACCAGCCGGTCGGTGGTGCGCAGCACGGCCTCCACCAGATCGTCGATGGCGTTGAGGTTGGCCCAGGCCTCGGCGGCGGGGTCGGGGGCGGCCTCGATGACGTTGAGGTGGATGCCGTTGGAGAAGAAGTCGCGCCGGCCGCCGAGCACCAGCACCGAGGTGGGGCGGGTGAGCGCGTACCGGTAGGCGGCCAGGAGTCTGCGGCAGTGGCCGGTGCTCATGGCGCCGCCGGGGAACGAGAAGTCCAGGAAGCCGACGTCGCCGCGCTGCCGGTAGCGGATGTCGCGGTAGGTGCGCCGCTCCGGCGGGAGTTCGAGCGGGGCGGGCACCTCGGGCAGGCCGGGGGCCTGCCCGAGGGCGGCGAGGACGCCGGCGGCGGGCCGCCGGAAGGGCGCCGGGTCGCCACTGGCGCGGCGGGGGCGCAGCTCCGGTATCCACACCGCGCCGTCCCGGGTGGCCCGGCAGACTGCGCCGTCGCGGGTGGCGAGCAGCTCGCCGGGGCGGCCGCGCAGCCGGTCCTCGGGGTGGCCGCCGTGCAGGAACATCTCCCGGCCGAGGACTTCGTCGAGGACACCGGGCTGCGAGTCGGCGGCCCGCAGGGTGTGCAGCACCGTGTCGGTGCTGTCGGCCTGCCAGTCGATGCGCCGCCGCTCCTGGCGGAAGGCGTCCCGCCAGACCACGCGGATCGCCGGGTCGGACTGCGGCCGCGGTTTGAACGCGCCGCCGGCGTAGCGCTGCACCGCCAGCAGGACGGCGGCGACGGCGGCGTCGGAGACCTCGCCCCGGTAGAGGTCGCTCTTGCCGACCGGCGGTACGTCGAACGGCTCCGACGCCCAGATGGCGCCCGCGTCCATCGCGGCCTCCGCCTGCAGAACCGTTACTCCCCAGCGGGGGGCGCGCTCGGCGAGAGCCCAGTCGAGAGCGGACGGCCCGCGGTCGCCGGGCGGGCCCGGGTGCACGATCAGGCAGGTGTGCTGCTGCCAGACGTCGTCGGGCAGCGCCGACTTCAGCATGGGCGCGATGATCAGGTCGGGCCGTGCCCGGTGTATCGCGGCGCGTATCGCGTCGGCTCCGTGTGTGGCGAGCACGACGTCCACCCGGTGTCCATGGTCGGAGAGTTCGGCGTACACGCGCTGGGAGAGGCTGTTGAACGCGCTGGCGACGAGGAGAATGTCCATGCCGCGGCATGGTTGCCGCTCCGGGCGGGGGCCGACAGAGGACCCGGCGGTAATTCAGCCGTTCGGGCGGTTGTTCGCCATCGCGGCTGCATGATCCGAACTCCCCTGCTCCAGCGAGGTGATCGCCGCTGCGGGCAGCGGGTGCGAGGGGCCGGCCGGGACGGAGGATCTGGCCGGATCCGGCGCGGGCGGTACGGGGGGTGCGGGTGAGGCGGGTGCGGGCGCCGTGCGCCGTGACGGGCGGTTCGGCGGCCTCATGCGACCGGGCCCCGCCCGGGCCGCGGCGGTTCCGCGGCCCGGGCGGGGCCCGGTGGCAGGTTCCGGGTCACCGGCCGGAGGAACCGGTGCGCGGGCCGGTCACTCGGCAGGGGTGAGCTCGGCCCGGCCGAACAGGAGGGCGTAGCCCTGGGGCAGTTGACCGATGATGCGGGTGATCAGGTCTTCGCCCACCAGGGACGGCAGGACGCCGAGGACCGAGCTGACGTCCCAGCGCGCGGTCGCCGGGGTCGAGCCCTCGATGCGGGCGGCCACCGACTCCACGAACTCCGCCGCGGTGAGCGGGCGGGTGGCCGGGATCTGGGAGGCGATCACCCGTGCCGCCTCCTCGGGCAGCGCTCGTGCCAGTTCGACACGTTCGTCGCCGACGACATGACCGCCGAGCGCGGAGAGGACGATGCGGGTGACGCTCTCCGCCTCTGCCCGCGTCGGGTACTGACCGGACTCCCGCACCGCGTCGACGAGTTCCTGCCAGCCGACCTCCGGGGAGCGGGGGACGGGGGCCTGGCGGTCCCGGTCCCGGGCGGGGGCCGGTATCACCGTCCTGCGGCTCGGCGTCGTGGTCTCGTGCGGCGTCACCGTGGTCATGTGGGGCTCCTCTCCTCCTTCGGGGCCTCCGGTCGCTCCCCCGCGCCGCGGCGGGCACGGGAGTGCGTCCCGCGGGCGGCCGTGCTCCGCGGGACGCGTGCGTGAGTGGTGTCAGCTGCTGATCTGCTTGCGGCTGTCGCCGCCCGCGATCTGGATGCGGCGTGCCTTGGCCTCCTCGGCCACCGGGATGCGCAGCGTCAGGACACCGGCGTCGTAGGCGGCCTCGATGCGCTCGGTGTCGAGCGTGTCGGCGAGGAACAGCTGCCGGCTGAAGGTGCCGGTGGGCCGCTCCTCGACGATCATTTCGGCGTCCTCGGGGGCCTCAGAGCGTCGCTCGGCGCGCACATTGAGGACGTTGCGCTCGACATCGAGCTCGATCGACTCGGGGTCGAGGCCGGGGAGATCGAAGTGGACGACGAACTCGTCCCCCGCCCGGTACGCATCCATCGGCATCCCCGACGAGCGGGCGACCGAACCGAAGACCTGCTGTGCGAGCCGGTCCATCTCGCGGAACGGGTCGGTGCGCATGAGCATCACAGTCCACTCCTCCCTTCACTGTGACGTCCGATGCGATGCTCTTCGATCACCTTCTTATATAGCTCCGGAGAGGAAACCTGACAAGCCCCGGCTCAGGTTCGGTGAGCTCCGAACCGGCGTCGTAGCCGGGAGCCCTCTTCGCGCCCGGCCCCTCACCCCATCTCACCTCGGGAAACGGCACGCTCACGGAGCGTTCTGGTCCGCGGTCCGCCCATCGGCGCGGACGGAACCGCCGCCGTGACGGCCCTCACCCCGCCCACCGGTCACCCGCCGGACCGTCCGTCGATCGATCGGCACATCGACAAGGGGACAACCCTGCGATCGCACAAGGGTCTTGACGTCAGTTCATGCGTTCGGACGGTGATACGATCACCGCGTTTTTGTTGCGGGCGGACCGCCTGCCATGGACGCCGACACCTCGCCGGCCCCGCCGGCCGCCAGTCGCCTGAAGAGAGTCCTATGACGTCATTCGCAGCGAGCCCCCTGTTCTGGGCTCTGGTCGCCGCCCTCGCTGCCGCCCTCGTCGTGATCCAACGCCAGCGCCGGGCGGCGCGTACCGTGCGGCAGGAGGTACGAGCGCTCGAGGAGCACTGCGCGCAGCTGGAGAACGATCACACGAAGTCGGTGCGGGCGGCGCAGGAGCAGGCCGAGGAGGAGACCAAGACGGTTCTGAAGTCCGCCATGCGGACCCTTCAGGGCCTCGCCGCCGAGCAGCAGCTGGTGCTCTCCCGGCTGCAGACCAAGTACGGCGACTCGGCGATCCTGCAGGACCTGCTGGAGATCGACCACACCAACTCGCAGTTCGGCCGGCGCGCCCAGTCCATCGCGGTGCTGTGCGACGGCTGGCTGGGCGGCCGCCGCGACACCGCCTCCGTCTACGACGTGGTGCGCAGCGCCCAGGGCCGGATCCGGCACTTCCGCCGGGTGGAGATCCTCTCCCAGGTCGACTTCGGGATCACCAGCCGGGCCGTCGAGCCGGTCGCCCTGGCCCTCGCCGAGCTGCTCGACAACGCCACCAGCTACTCCAGCCCGGACACCGTCGTCGAGATCAACATCCGGACCGTGCCGAAGGGCATCTGCATCGTCGTCGACGACGCCGGTGTCGGCATGAGCGAGGAGGAGCGCGCCCGCGCGATGAAGCTGCTGAGCAGCGAGCGCGCCACCGGTGTGGCGAGCCTGGGCAACCCCCCGCAGTTCGGGTTCGCGGTGATCGGCGTGCTGTGCGAGCGGTTCGGCTTCGAGGTGTCGGTGGACTCCTCCTCCCCCTACGGCGGTGTGCGTGCCGTGGTGCTGCTGCCCCACGATCTGCTCACCGCCATGCCGGAGAAGAAGGCTCCCGCTCCGGCCGCCGTCCAC
>Ga0207873_1003404_pt1 | contig 11719 bp, 13 predicted proteins | sample BGWIniCompost_FD_187373 | JGI IMG/M metagenome (GOLD analysis project Ga0207873, IMG submission 187373) | Cellulose adapted compost microbial communities from Newby Island Compost Facility, Milpitas, CA, USA - BGW Initial Compost (SPAdes)... ... | reverse complement strand
GTTTCCGGCCGGGTCCTTGAACCAGGCGATGGTCGGGCCGCCGCTCTCGCGGAAGATGCCGCGTGCGTCGGTCTTGATCCCGGGCGCGTCGTAGATCTCGAAACGCACGCCGCGCCTGGTGAGCTCGTCCACCGTTGCCGGAACGTCGTCGACCGGGAAGTTGAGAACGGTGTACGTCGCGGGTCGGTGATCCGGTTTCGGATACATGATCACGGTCGAGCCGCCGGCGAGGTGTAGCGTCAGGATGCCGTGCGCTTCGGAGACGTCGAGGCCGAGTGTGCCGCCGTAGAACTCCTTGGCCTTCGATGTGTCGTCGACCGAGAACCCGCTGAAAGCTCTGCTATTTCCCAACATTGGCTTGCTCCTTGTCGGTTGTCCCGCCGGCGCCATCGCCGGCGCCGGGCCGCCCAATGGCCGCTTACCCGGTGGGCGCTCATTCATGCTGCCCGGCCGGTTGCCAGAGCCCCATCATCCGGCCCTCGGGGTCGGTGAAGAGGCAGAACCTGCCCATACCCGGCACTTCCTGCTCGGCGACATGGACCTCGCCGCCGGCCGCGACCACGCGCTCGCGGTACGCCGCGAGATCGTCGACCGCAACATAGAACAGCATGTTTCCGGGCCACGGCCCTTCGCGCTGGGGCCGCAGTATCCCGCCGTTGATGCCGATGTCGGACCCGGTGTCGACGAGGCGGTAGTTCATCTCCGGCCGGTGGTCGATCTTCCAATCGAAGAGCTTCGCGTAGAACTCGGCGACTCTCTCGGGCTGCTTCGACATGAATTCCCAATGCACCACGGGGTTACCCATCTGACGAACCTCCTTTGGCTCGAATTCGGCGGCGAGCGCCTACTGTCCGGGCCGCCCTTCGGTGAGCAGCGTCCATCCCACCCCGAAGCGGTCGGTGAGCATCCCGAAGCGGTCGGCGAAGAAGGTCTTGCCGAGCGGCATCTGCACTTGGCCGCCTTCGGCGAGCGCCGCGAAGGCGCGCTCCACTTCGGCGGCGCTCGGAAGCGTCACGGCGAGCGACATCCCCTGGAATGCGGGCTTGCCGTTGCAGTCGCCGTCGGAGGCGAGAAGCGTCGTGCCCGCGATGCGGAACTCGGCGTGCATCACCTTGTTCTCGGAGCCTGGCGCTATGGCGCCTGGCGGCGGCGGTTCGGGGGCGTCCCTGAACCGCATCAGGAACGTCACCTCGGCGTCGAGCGCGTGCTTGTAGAACTCGAGCGCCTCCTCGCAGCGCCCGTCGAAGAACAGATACGACTGTACCGGCATGGTTCGGTCTCCTCGGTTCGATCTGCTATGACTTCTTCGCGGCGATCTCCGCGCGCAGCCGCTCCTCCTGCGCACGCAGCTCCGGCGTGAACTCGGCGCCGAAATCCTCGGCCTCGTATATCTGGCGGAGCTCCACTTCGCCTTCGACGCCGGTCGGGTTCGGGATGCGTTTGGCCCACTCGATCGCCTCTTCCTTCGACTTCACCTCCCAGAGCCAGTAGCCGGCGACGACCTCGTTCTGCGGAAACGGTCCTTCGACGACCGTCCGGCGATCGCCCGAGAATCTGACGCGCACGCCGCGCGAGCTCGGGTGCAGGCCTTCGCCCGCGAGCATCACGCCGGCCTTGACCAGCTCCTCGTTGAAGCGGCCCATTTCGGCAAGAAGCTGCTCGCTTGGCATGACGCCCGCTTCGGTGTCCTTGCTGGCTCTGACGAAAACCATGAATCGCATTCGTCTTCTCCTCTGTGGTTAGGCCCGTGGGCCCTGCATATGTTCGCGTCAAGGACGAACGAGGCGGTGCCGATCCGACAGCGCACGAATCGTGCCTCCGCGATACCGCCCCTGGCGTTCCCCGAGCACTGCGGCTCGGCTTCCTCGATGCCCGGCAAGCAAACCAAAGTCCATAGAAGGCATGTTGCTTTTGGGTCGGCCGATCGGGTAGCCTCCCGGCGGCAAGTACAGGCACGGCGCCGGTGCGAATGCGGCGCAGCAACAAGACTACCCGTGGGCGATAGGACCGGTCGCCCGGGCGTACGGGAATATAATTAAGTGTCGGCAGCACCCGCGGAGCCAATCCTCGAAGTCGAGGGTGTTACGCTCGCCTTCGGTGGCGTGAAGGCGCTCAATTCCGTGACCTTCCGCGTGGCGCCGAACTCGATCACATCCGTGATCGGTCCGAACGGCGCCGGCAAGACCTCGCTCTTCAACACTATCTCCGGCTTCTACCGGCCGACTGCGGGCCGTATCCGCTTCCAGGGACGGGACATCACGCGGCTCCCGGCGCATCAGCGCGCGAAGCTCGGCCTCGCCCGCAGCTTCCAGAACATCGCGCTGTTCCGCGGCATGAGCGTGCTCGACAACATCAAGCTCGGCCGCCACTGCCATCTGCGCACCAACGTGCTCGACGCGCTGCTTTATTTCGGCCGCGCGCGCCGCGAAGAGGCGGAGCTTCGCGCCGACATCGAGGAGCACATCATCGACTTCCTCGAGATCGATCACATCCGCCACGCCCCGGTCGCATCGCTCGCCTACGGCCTGCAGAAGCGGGTGGAGATGGCGCGGGCGCTCGCGATGCAGCCGACCGTGCTCATGCTCGATGAGCCGGTCGCCGGCATGAACCGCGAGGAAACCGAGGACATGGCGCGCTTCATCCTCGACGTGCGCGAGGAGTGGGGCGTCACCATTCTCATGGTCGAGCACGACATGGGGATGGTGATGGACATCTCCGACCACGTGGTCGTGCTGAACTTCGGGGAGGTGATTGCGGACGGTCCGCCGGCGGCCGTACAGAACGATCCCGAAGTGATCCGGGCCTATCTCGGCTCCGGCGACGTCGAGGCGCTGCGCCAACGGTTTCGCGGCGGGCAGGCGGCGGCGTGATCGACTGGCTGCTCTTCCTCGAGGTGAGTCTCGCCGGCATCGGCGGCGGCGGGCTGTACGCGCTCGCCGGCCTCGCGTTCGTGCTCATCTACAAGGCGACGCGGGTCGTGAACCTCGCGATCGGCGAGATGCTGATGATCGGGGCGTATTTCTTCTTCGCGGCCGCCTCCGAGCTCGGTTGGCCGGTCGGGCTCGCTATCGTCGCCGCCGTCGTCGCGAGCGGCTTCAGCGGCGGGCTCATCGAGCGGCTGCTCATCCGCCCGATGCTCGGGGAGTCGCCGATCTCGGTGTTTATGATCACGGTGGGGCTGTCGTCGATCCTGGTCGGACTGGTGGAGCTCGTGTGGGGCGCGGACCAGCTGCGGCTGCCCGAGTTCATGCCCACGAACCCGGTGCTGATCGGCGAGGCCATGGTGGCGCCGAAGATCTTCTACGGCTTCCTGGTGGCCGCGGTGCTGATCGCCTCGGTGCTGATCCTGTTCCGCTATTGGCGCGGCGGCGTGGCGCTGCGCGCCACCGCGTCCGACCGCGCCGCGGCCTACGCCATGGGCATCGACGTGCCGCGCGTGTTCTCGCTCACCTGGGTGCTCGCGGCCGCGGTCGCGGCGGTCGCCGGCATCGTCGTCGGCAGCATCTCGAGCCTCTCCCCGACCATGGGCATCTTCGGGCTCTCCGTGCTCGTGGTCGTGATCGTCGGCGGCCTCGACAGCGTGCTCGGCGCACTGGTCGGCGGACTGCTCGTCGGGCTCGTGGAGGCCTGGACCGGCACCTACCTCGGCGGCGAATACAAGATGCTCGCGACCTTCACGCTGCTGGTGCTGGTCCTGATGATCCGGCCGTACGGGCTTTTCGGCACGCACGAAATCGAGCGGCTATGAGAATCGGCACCGCGAAGGAAACCTATTTCGCCGACGAGGCGCTGTTCGACACGCGCACGCAGCGCGTCTGGCTGCTGGTGCTCGCGGCGCTGCTCGCGGTCTTCCCGTTCGTGGCGAGCCAGTACTGGCTCTACCTCGCCTGTCTCGTCGCAATCAACGTGATCGCCGCCACGGGACTCAACATCCTGACCGGCTACACCGGGCTCGTGAGCCTCGGACAGGCGGCATTCATGGGGGTCGGTGCCTACACCGTGGCCGTGCTCGAGCGCCGCTGGGGCACGCCGTTCCTGCTCAACCTGCTCGCGGGCGGTGCGGTCGCCATGGTGGTCGGCATGGTGTTCGGCGTGCCGTCGCTGCGTGTCAAGGGGCTTTATCTCGCGATCGCGACCATTGCCGCCTCGTTCATTCTGCACTTCATCTTCGCCAACTGGACCGCCGTCACCGGGGGCACGGCGGGGCTGACGGTACCGCCGGCGAACGTGTTCGGCCTGCCGCTCGACAGCGAGTTCAGGAGCTACTGGATGATCGTGCCGATCGCGGTCCTCATGGTGCTCGGCGCCGCGAACCTGTTCCGCACGCGCATCGGGCGCGCGTTCATCGCGATCCGCGACCGCGACATCTCGGCCGAGGTGCTCGGGATCCCGCTGCTGCGCTACAAGCTGCTCTCGTTCGGAATCGCCTCTTTCTATGCCGGCGTCGCGGGCGGCCTGTGGGCGTATTTCTTCCGCTCCGTGACCCCCGAGAGCTTTCCGCTCATCATGTCGATCTTCTTCCTCGCGTGCATCATCGTGGGCGGTATGGGCACGATCCTCGGGAGCATTCTTGGCGCCGCGTTCATGACGCTCGTGCCCGAGGCGCTCAAGCTCGTCTTCGGCTGGCTCCCGAACGCCGAGGCGATGGCGGTGCACCTCGCGCCGGTGCGCACCATGGTGTTCGGCGCGCTGATCGTCGGATTCCTGATTTTCGAACCGCACGGCCTCGCCGAGATGTGGCGGCGGGTGCGGCGGTTCTTTCACCTGTGGCCATTCCGGACATAGGAACTCGAGAGAGGAGGCAGCAGCATGCGTGTAGTGAAATGGCTGGTGGGTACCGTGACGGCCGCGGGGCTGGCGCTCGCCGCGCCCGCCCAGGCACAGGAGGAAATCGTGCTCGGCGGCTCGATCCCGATGACCGGCGTTTTCGCCTTTGCCGGCGTCGGCATCCATGCCGGCATCCAGGACTACGTCAAGATCGTGAACGACGCCGGCGGCATCAAGGGCCGCAAGATCCGCTACGTGTTCGAGGACACGGCGTACAAGCCCGACGTGTCGGTCGCGGCGTTCAAGAAGCTCACCGGTTCGCACAAGGTAAGCCTGTACTACGGCGATTCGACCGCGTTCTCGAAGACGATCAACCCTGAGCTCGAGCGCATGGGCACGATCCTCATGGCCGGCGCCTCGTTCGCGACCGAGATCAACAATCCGCAGAAGTACCCGATGCAGTTCATGGCCGGGCCGGACTACTCGGAGCAGATCGGCATCCTGCTGCGCTACATTGCCAAGGAGAAGCCGGGCGCGCGCGTCGCGATCGTCTACTCCGATTCCGAGTTCGGGCGCGACCCGGTCGAGGAGTTCCGCGAGCAGTCGAAGAAGCTCGGCCTGACCGTCGCGACCGAGATCATGACGCCGCCCGGGAGCGTCGACGTATCGACCGAGGTGATCAAGCTGCGCCGCGCGAGCCCGGATTACACGATCTTCCACGGCTACGTGCTCGCGCCGATCCCGCAGTTCGTGCAGCAGCTCAAGGCCGCGGGCTCGCAGACCAAGTTCATGGGCAGCTTCTGGACCATGGACCACTCGACCGTCATGAAGATGGGCGAGGCGGGCGACGGCTTCATGGGCGTGATGCCGTACCGCTACTACTACGACGACTCGGCCAAGGCGCCGATGCTCGAGAAGATCCGCCAGATGCGCCCCGAGTACCAGAGCACGCCGTACCTGCAGGGCTTCCTCACCGCGATGCTGCTCGTCGAAGCCGCAAAGCGCACGCTCGAGGCCGGGAAGCCGCTCACGGGTAAGAACCTGAAGGCCGCGCTCAATTCGATCAAGGATTTCGACACCGGCGGCATCATCGGCGTGCCGATCACGATCAAGGGCAACTCGATTCCGGTGGGACGCATCTACCGCGCCGACATGAAGGCGCAGAAGATGGTGCCGGTCTCCGACTGGATCCATCTCGACTGATGCGGCCGTGACCGGCGACGCGGTTCTCTCCATCAACAACCTCGAGGTCATCTACAACAAGGCCGTGCAGGTGCTGCGCGGCCTGTCTCTCGAGGTGCCGCGCGGGCAAATCGTGGCGCTGCTCGGCTCGAACGGCGCCGGCAAGACCACGACCCTCAAGGCGGTCTCGAACCTGCTGCACCTCGAAGACGGCGAGATGACGAAGGGCGAGGTGCTGCTCGATGGTCGCAGCACACGCGGCATGAAGCCGCATGCGCTCGTGCGCGCCGGCCTGTGCCACGTCATGGAGGGCCGGCACGTGTTCGAGGACCTGACGGTGGAGGAGAACCTCGTCGCCGCAACCTACGCGCTGCGCGGGCGCGCGGGCGCGCGCGCCGACTTCGGCCTCGTCTACGAGTACTTCCCGCGGCTGTACGAGCGGCGCAAGGCGCTCGCCGGGTACCTCTCGGGCGGCGAGCAGCAGATGCTCGCAATCGGCCGGGCGCTGCTCGGGCGGCCGAAGGTGATGCTGCTGGACGAGCCCTCGCTCGGGCTCGCGCCGCAGCTCGTCGAAGCGATCTTCGGCATCATCGCGCGCATCAACCGCGAGCAGCAGGTGTCGATGCTGCTGGTCGAGCAGAACGCCTCGCTCGCGCTCGCGGTGGCGCACACGGGCTACATCATGGAGATGGGGAAGGTGGTGATCGACGGGCCGGCCGAGAAGCTCGCCGCCGATCAGGACGTGCGGGAGTTCTACCTCGGCATGGCCGGCGAAGGGCAGACGAAGAGCTTCCGCGACGTGAAGCACTACAAGCGCCGCAAGCGCTGGCTGTCGTGACGCCCATGGCGAGCGAGAACTGGCAGACGCTGCCCGAGCTCACCCTGCCGCAGATGCTGCGCGAGCAGGCGCGCACCCGCCCGCACGCGGTCGCGATCCGGCAGAAGGAGTTCGGCATCTGGAAGCCGCTCACCTGGGAGGCGTATTACCGGCGGGCGCGGCATTTCGGGCTCGGACTGCGGGCGCTCGGCGTGCCGGCGGGCGGGCACGTCGGCGTCATCTCCGAGAACCGCGTCGAGTGGGTGCTCACGCAGATGGGGGCGGGCCTCGTCGGCGCTATCACCGTCGGCGTGTACCCGACGAGCCCGACGCCCGAGGTGGCTTACGTCCTCGGGCACGCGGACGTGGACGTGGTCGTGTGCGAGGACCAGGAGCAGAGCGACAAGGTGCTCGCCGCGCTCGATCAGCTCCCGCGCGTGCGCAAGATCGTCGTGATCGAGAAGAAGGGGCTGCGCGTGACGCGCGCCGGCCACCCGGACAAGGTCGTCGCGTTCGACGAGGTCGAGGCGCTCGGCGTCGAGTACGAGGCGACGCATCCGAACCTTATTGACGAGGTGCTCGCGAACCAGCGGCTCGAGGACATCGCGCTCATGATCTACACCTCGGGCTCCACGGGAAAGCCGAAGGGCGCGATGATCAGCTACGGCAACATCCGCGGCGTGGTGCCGGGCATCGTGGAGCGCTGCGGGCTCGATGCGCACACCACGCACCTGTCGTACCTGCCGCTCTGCCACGTGGCCGAGCAGATGCTCACGACGTTCTGCCCCCTCTACCTCGGCTCCCAGGTCAACTTCGGCGAATCGATCCGCACCGTGCAGGAAGACCTGCGCGAGGTCGCGCCGACGATGTTTCTCGGGGTGCCGCGGATCTGGGAGAAGCTGCACGCGGCGATCAACATCAAGATGCAGGAGACGGGACGGCTGCGCCGCGCGCTCTTTCGCAGCGCGCTCGCGGCGTGCGAGCCCTTCGCGGAGAAGGCGCCGCGGCAGCGCACGCTGCGCGAGCGGCTCGTCTACTGGATCTGCTACTGGCTCGTGTTCCGGGCCCTGCAGAACTTCATCGGGCTGCGCCGCGCGCGCATCGCCCTCACCGGTGCGGCGCCGATTCCGGCCGGGATCGTGCGCTTCTTCCGCGCGCTCGGCGTGCCGCTGATCGAGGTCTACGGCCTGACCGAATCGACCGGGATGATCACCGGCCAGCGCATCGAGCGCGTGCGCATCGGCACCGTCGGCGAGCCGACCCTCGGGGTCGAGCACCGCGTGTCGCCGGAGGGCGAGCTGCAGGTACGCGGACCCATGGTCTTCTGCGGCTACTACAAGAACCCGGAGGCGACGGCGGCGACGATTGTGGATGGATGGCTGCACACCGGCGACGTCGTGCGCGAGGAGGACGGGCTGATCAGCATCGTCGATCGCATGAAGGACATCATGATCACGGCCGGCGGCAAGAACCTGACGCCGTCGGAGATCGAGAACGCGATGAAGGCGAGCCCGTACATCAAGGAGTGCATCGTGGTCGCCGAGGGCCGCCGGTTCGTCTCGGCGCTGATCCAGATCGACTACGAAACGGTCGGGAAGTGGGCCGAATCGAACGGCATCGCGTTTACGCACTTCCGCTCGCTCGCCGAGAGTCCGCGGGTACGCGAGCTGATCGAAGCCGAGGTCGAACGCGGCAACGCCGGGCTCGCGCAGGTGGCGCGCATCCGCCGCTTCCACCTGCTCACCAAGGAGCTCGACCACGACGACGGCGAGGTGACGGCGACGATGAAAGTGCGCCGCGCGAACATCTACGCCGCCTACCGCGCGGAGATCGAGGCGATGTACGCGGAGGAGCGGGGCGCGCCGCGCGCAACGGCGACGCCGTAAGCCTCACCCGGACGCGCCGCGAGCCGCCGCCGTCGGTGTGTGCGCCGCGTCGCAATCCCGCAGCTTTCCGGGCGCTTTCTGCGGCGTGATGCTTACGCGCGTTCGGATTCTTGGGCCGCGCGCAGGCGGTCGAGGTGCAGGCGGATGTGCGCCGCCTCCTGCGCCGTGCGTGCGAGCGCGATCGCGCGGTCGAACGCGGCCTGCGCTTCACGGTCGCGTCCGAGCTGCATCAGGAGCGCGCCTTTCACCCCGTGGAAATGAAAGTAGCCGGCGAGCGGTTCGGCGAGCGGCTCGATCAGCGCGAGCGCTTCGGCCGCGCCGCGCACCTTGGCGACGGCCACGGCGCGGTTGAGCGTCACCACGGGCGAGGGCTGGATGGTTTCGAGGATTGCGTAGAGCCGCTCGATCTCGGCCCAGTTCGTGTCCTCGGCCCGCGCCGCGCGCGCGTGCACGGCCGCGATCGCGGCCTGCAGCTGATAGGGACCGACGCGCCGGTGGCGCATCGCCTTCTCGATGAGCGCAAGCCCCTCGGCGATCGCCTCGCGCCGCCACAGGCGGCGATCCTGGTCCTCGAGCAGCACGATTTCCCCGTTCGCATCGAGGCGCGCCGGCGCGCGTGCGTGCTGCAGCAGTAATAACGCCAGCAGGCCCATGATTTCGGGCTCGGCCGGAAACAGCCGCAGCAGCAGCCGCGCGAGACGAATCGCCTCCTCGCACAGCGGCTCGCGAATGTGCGCTTCGCCGCCGCTCGCCGAGTAGCCCTCGTTGAAGAGGAGATAGATCATCGCCGCGACCGTGCCCACGCGCTGGGCGCGCTCGACGGGGCCGGGCGCGTCGAACGGTACGTCCGCCTGGGCCACGCGGCGCTTGGCGCGCGTGATGCGCTGCTCCATCGCCGCCTCGCTCACGAGGAACGCGCGCGCGATTTCCTTGACCGAGAGGCCCGAAACGATGCGCAGCGCGAGCGCGATCTGCTGCGTCGCCGGAAGGTCCGGATGGCAGCAGATGAAGAGCAGCCGCAGGATGTCGTCGCGGTAGTGCGATTCGTCGAGGCGTTCGGCGAGCTCGGCCTGGGCCGCGTGCGGACTCTCGACCGTTTCCTGCTCCGGCAGCGCGACGTCGCGCTTGCGCCGCCGGAGCTCGTCGAGCGCGTAGTTGCGCCCGACCAGGATCAGCCACGCCGCCGGGTCGCGCGGAGGGCCGTTCACGGGCCAGGTCTTGAGCGCGCGCAGGCTCGCCTCCTGGAACGCGTCCTCCGCGGTATCGAGGTCGCGGAAATAGCGCAGCAGCGCGCTGATCGCCTGTGGGCGCGCGGCGGCGAGCGCGGCGGCGATCCAGCCGTCATCGATCACCGCGTCGCCCCCGTTCGTGCTCATGCTGGCTTGCGACGACGTGGCTCATGCCCCGAGGACGTGCGGGCGGATGCGATACCGACATCCGACGCCGGTATGTCCCGGCACCGCTCGGGGCCGTTCATGAGGCGTATCGCGCTCGGGCTCACTAGACATGCGGGAAATCGGGATTGTGGGCCACTTCCCAAAGAAAGCCGTCCGGGTCGGCGAAGTAACCCGCGTAGCCGCCCCAGTCGGTACGCTGGCCGCGCTTCACCACGGTGCCGCCGCCGCGGGCGACGCGTTCGAGCAGCGCGTCCACTTCCTCGGGCGAGCGCACGTTATGCGCGAGCGAGAAGCCGCGGAAACCGGACCCCTCGGGCGAAACACCCGCATCCGCGGCGAGGTTCTCCCGCGGCCAGAGCGCGAGCCACGTCTTGCCGAGCTCGAAGAACGCCACCGAAGGCGGCGTCTGCAGGCGCGGGAGGCCGAGGCAGTTTTCGTAGAAATGTACGGCGCGCGCGAGATCGGCGACGCCGAGCGTGATGAGGCTGATGCGCGGTTCCATCGCGAATTTCCGGGACTAGGTGCCGGTCGGCTGCTGCTTCATGACCTCGTACCGGCCGTTGAACATCATGACCGGCCGGATCTCGTGCGCTCCCGTCTCCAGCGTGAGCTCGCGTGCGATCTCGATCACTTCTTCGAGGTTATCGCAGTCAACGACGTAAAAGCCGAGAAGCTGCTCCTTCGTCTCGGCGAACGGACCGTCGAGAACCAGCGGCTCGCGTCCGGCGCGCACGGTGGTCGCCGTCGTGGTCGGCATGAGCCGCGCGACGGGCCCGAGCTTGCCTTGCGCGGCCAGGCGGTCGAGGACCTTCTGATGGTGCGCCATGACCTGCGCTTCCTTCTCCTTGGTCCATTCGCCGACCACGGACTCGATGTTGTAGCAAAGGATGGAGTAGAGCATTGACGGCCTCCTGAGTGAAATCGAGCGGACCGCGCCACCATCGAGAGTCGGCGGGTCGAATGCACTCCTGCATGCACCGGCACTGGCCGCGGTGTTTCCGCCGCCGCGCCGCCCGGTTTCCGACCCGCAGCTTGCGAATCGCTCCCTCGGGCGGACTGGTGCCGGTGACGCCTATGCCGCCGCCGTCCGCGCTTCTCGCGCGCGGCCCGTCCCAAGGACGATGCGCACCGCCCGATTCCGACATCTCCCGGCTGCGATCATGGGTGTGTCCCACAGGCCATTTCGGCTGCCCCCTTCACCGGTCGCAGCGTTGGCGAAGCGATCCTGCGGCGAATTCGAAGCGCAGCGGGAGGTCCCCGATGAGCTTTTCGACATTCTTCGCGGGTGTCGTGCGCTCCGCAAGGACAATCAGGTGGCGTCAGGCCGGCCGGCAGCGCTCATCGCGTTTGAGGCAACGAGGACCGACGACATGAACGTACGACTGACGTGGCAGCTTCCGGTGCCGACCGCGCGCCAGCGAGCGCTGAAGCATGTGCGGATCGAAGGCCGCGTGGACGGCGTTGCGCAATGGGGCGTGATCGATGCGGTAGCGGTGCCCGCGACGGATCTGGTGATTGAGGACATCGCGCCCGGCACGTGGCAGTTCCGCGGCATCGTGGTGGACATCGACGACCGGGAATCAGCGCCGGTGGAGACGAGCGTCGATGTGCCGTTCGATGGGCCGTCGCCGCTCGTGAGCCTCTCAGCCGCGGTGGAGTGAGGCTAGGGA
>Ga0207873_1003403_pt1 | contig 11719 bp, 9 predicted proteins | sample BGWIniCompost_FD_187373 | JGI IMG/M metagenome (GOLD analysis project Ga0207873, IMG submission 187373) | Cellulose adapted compost microbial communities from Newby Island Compost Facility, Milpitas, CA, USA - BGW Initial Compost (SPAdes)... ... | reverse complement strand
ACGCAATTCGCACGACGAAGCTCGTCGAGCACGGTGCGCGGCGGCACGTCTCCGCTGTAGGCGGCGACGAGGGCGTGGAAGGAAGTCATGGAATCCTCGGAACGGATCGGCAGCGGCTTGGGATTGCCGTCGGCATCGCAGAAGCGCGGGTCGGTGCGCCAGCCGGAAAGCACGCGCAGGGCGCGGTTGTGGCGATCGGTGAGCACGGCGTCCTCGACGGCGTTGAGGTCACGCAGGCGGGCGACTTCCTTGCGCGACATGCCGGAAAGCAGCGCGGCGCGGGAGGCAAACGGCTGGCGGCGGTGCCAGAGGTCGCGCGTGGCGTAGAACTCGTCCACGAACAGCCAGCGCATGAGGTCGTTGGCCTGGTTGGCCGATACGCCGAGCCGCATGCACAACCGCACGACCGGCCTCAGGATCTTCGCCAGGAAACGCAGTGCCGGGCTGGTCTCGGTATTGCTGCGCGGTGCTGTCTGCATGCTGGTACTCCCATCCCAAGTGAAGGAAATTGGTCACGAATTTAACCGAAACCTTACTTAGGGGGAACCCCGGGTCCCAAAAAAAGCGTCGTTTCTCCCAACTCATTGAGCGGACTCAGGTTTCCCGCCATCTCCGCGTCCGAACCGATTGAGCGCTACTCCTTATATATATGAGTAGACCGACCAGCCTTCCCGTATCCCCCGCCGCCAAATAAGTGAAACGCGGCATTCCGCCGGAGCCGGTGGATTTCGATAGTGGCAAACACTTCAAGAGTGAATGAATCCGCCACGGGGAGAAGGGATGCGTTTCATCTGGATCGCCATCGCGGCCATGATGCTGGCGCCGGCGAACGCCGCGGCGCCGCGCGCGGAATCCTATCTGGCTTTTCTCCTGAACTACGCCGACACCGACTCGGAGCGCCGTACCGACGGCTCCGCCTACGGCGCCACGTTCCTGTATGCCTGGCCGCTAGCCGAACACTGGCAGTTCGAGGTCCGCTTCACGGGCCTGGTGCTGGAGCGCGGCGGCCGGGGCACCGACTTCTATCAGCAGGACCTCGGCCTGGATGTCGCCTATCGCTTCCCGAAGATGGGCGGCGTGCAGCCGTTCGCGCTCGTCGGCCTGTCCGCCATCCGCAATGACGTGGACCTCGACGAGCTCGACGACACTGGCGCGGCCGCCAACGCCGGCATCGGCCTGGTGACGGCACCGCTCGGCGATCACGGCCTGCGCTTCCGCGCCGAGCTGCGCTACGTGCACGACGACTACCTCGAAGGCATGAGCGACATGCGCCTTGGCCTGGGCCTGGAGATTCCGCTCGCGGGGCGCAATGCCGCGCGCGATGAGCGCCGCCGCCGCGCCGACGAGGATGGCGACGGCGTGTGGGACCCGGACGATCTCTGTCCCGCCAGCCTGCCAGGCATGCGTTACGACGAGAACGGCTGCATGCGCCCGAACCAGCGCATCCGCCTCGATGTCGAGTTCGACCCGGGCACGGCGATTCTCGCCTCGGCATCGCGCGCCGAGCTCATGCGCGTGGTGCAGGCGTTGCGCGGCCAGCCGCAGCTGCGGGTGATGATCGCCGGCCACACCGATTCCACCGGCGACCCCGCCGGCAACCTTCAGCTTTCACGCGAGCGCGCCGAGGCAGTGGCGACCTTCTTCGTCCTGCAGGGCATCGCCACGCAGCGCCTGCGCGTCCGCGGCTTCGGTGAGACGCAGCCGGTGGAAAGCAACGCCAGCGAGGAAGGCCGCGCGCGTAACCGGCGCATCGAGCTGCACTTCCTGGAGGAATGATTTTCATGGCAAGGCCGCTTCGCATCCTGTTCCTCTGCCTGTTCATCGTCGGGCTGCCCGTGCTGGGCGGCTGCAAGGCCGACGAGGACCCGGCGCCGGACGACGGCGGCGTCATCGTGCCCCCGGGCGATGATGGCGATGACGAGCAACCGCCGCCGGACGACGATGACGAGGAGCCGCCGCCTCCGGACGATGATGACGGCAACGAAGAGCCTCCGCCGGCGGATGCCGACGGCGACGGCGTGCTGGATGCAAACGACAACTGCCCTGCCGTGTTCAACCCCGGCCAGCAGGACCAGGACGGTGACGACATCGGCGATGCCTGCGATGACGATGTCGATGGCGACGGCGTGGACAACGCCATTGACAACTGCCCGGCGATTCCCAACCCGGGCCAGGCGAATCTCGACGGCGACGATGCCGGCGATGCCTGCGATGAGGACATCGACGGCGATGGCGTGGGCAATGCCATCGACAACTGCGTGCGCGTGGCCAACCCCGGGCAGGAGAACGCCGACGGCGACGAGTTCGGCGATGCCTGCGATGACAACACCGACAGCGATGGCGATGGCGTTGATGATGCGGCCGACAACTGCCCGGCGATTCCCAACCCGAACCAGGAAGATCTCGACGACGACGGCACCGGCGATGCCTGTGATGACGACGTCGATGGCGACAACGTGCCGAACGCGGAAGACAACTGTCCGCTGATTCCGAACCCGAACCAGGAAGACAACGATGACGATGGCGTGGGCAATGTCTGCGATCCCACGCCTGATCCCGAACCCGAGCCGGAACCGGATCTGGACGGCGATGGCGTGCCTGACGTCGAAGACAACTGCCCCGCGGCACCGAACGAAGGACAGGAAGACCAGGACGATGACGGCATAGGTGACGCCTGCGACCTGGACATCGATGGCGATGATGTCCTGAACGTGCTGGACAACTGCCCGCTCGTTGCCAACACCGACCAGGCCGACCTCGACGGCGATGATCTCGGCGATGCCTGCGACGACGACGTCGATGGCGATGACGTCCCCAATGACATGGACAACTGTCCCCTTGTCGCCAACGCGGACCAGGCCGACGCCGATGAGGATGGCATCGGCGATGCCTGCGACGAGGACAGCGGCGGCGACGAAGGTGAAGGCGAAGGCGACACCGGCGATGGCGGTGACGGTGGTGATGAAGGCGGCGGCGAGGATGATCCCGGCGATGGCGGCGAACCCGGCCCGACCGGCCTCGCGAAGATCGCGAGCAATGCCACCTGCCCTGCGCCTGTCGATCTTCCCGGTCTGGCGCTGCGCGCACTTGGCGGACAGGTGCTGGCGAACGTCTTTGGCCAATGCGATTACTGCGGGCTGCGGAACCCGGAGGCGGTCGCCGACGCACAGCCGTTGAACGCGGCGCGCCTGGATGCGCCATTCGGCGAGCGCGCCGGCGTGAGTCTCAGCCTGCACAACGACGCCATGCTGCCGCCTGGTCATGTCGGCTTCCTGCTCGCCGATCCTCATGACCGGCTGCGCAGCGGCGAGCCGCACGGCGTGGAAATCTCCCTGCTGCGCAACGGCCTCGAGATCGAGCGAGCGCGCCACTTCGACCCCGCCCTGCAGGTTCATGTCACGGACGACGGCAGGAAGCTGCTGCTGCTGCGGGCGGAGCGTTCCTGGAACGGCGTCGGCATACGCCTCAACGCAGGCGTGAAGCCGCTCACGCATCTCGAGCTGTACGCCGCCTGCATCGAAGACGCGCCGCGATGACGGCGCGCGCTGCCTGGAGGAGTCATGATGAAACTGCGCTTGCTCGCTGCCACCCTGATGGCGTTCATGTTCATGGGACTGGCTGCATGCAACGCCGAGGATGATCCGGAGGAAACCGCCGCGCCCGATCCTCCGGGCGAACAGCCGCCTCCTGACGAGCCTCCCGAGGAAGAAGAACCGCCGCCTCCGCCGCCGGAGGAACCGCCGCCCTGCGAGGACGAGGATTGCCAGCCGCTGCCGCAGGCAATGTGCGCGCCGCAGGCGGATTTCCTGCCGGTGATTCGCGGTGCCGACGGCCTGAACGCGATGCTGTTCGTCAGCACGCGCGTGCGCGGCCGCTGCGACTTCTGCGAAACCGGCGATCCCGAACTGCTGCTGAACGACAACCTGCTGGACAGCGCACGAATGCTGCTGCCGGCCGATCGTGGTCACATCGAGCTCACCATCTACAGCTCGCATCCGGCGCGCGGCGTGCGGCGCGCGGGCTTCATGGTCGCGGATCCGGAGGGCGCACTGTCACGGCGCGACCGTGGCCTGCGCATCGAGCTGCTGCGTTATGGCCGCATCATCGCCCGGGGCGAGCTGGATGACGACGAGGTGACGCTCTTCGATACGGGTGATTCGTTGCGGCAGCTGGTGATGCTGGAGGTGGAGGAAGAGCGCTTCGATGCGATCCGCCTGCGCGTCGAGGCACGCCGTGATGAATCGCGCACGCTGGACGTGTACGCCGCCTGCGTGGACCGCTACGGCTGGTAGCGCTTCAGGTGAGCATGCCGCGAAGCGCGGCGTAACGGATCAGTTCCGCTGTGCGGTGCAGTTTCATCTTGCGCATGATGCGCAGCCGATGGTTCTCCACCGTCTTCTGGCGGATGTCCAGCATCTCCGCGATCTCGCGCGTCGTCCTGCCCTGGGCGACCAGCTGGAACACCTGGCGTTCGCGCGCGGTGAGCCGTTCATAGGGATCCTCGGACCGGCGCCGTCGCGCCGCCGGCACGTTCTCGCTGCGGCCGGTGACGATCTGCGCCGCGCCTGGATCGAAGTAGCCATAGCCCTCGGCGAGCGCGGTGGCGGCCTCGGAGATGCGGCCTATGGAGGCGTCCTTGGCGATGAAGCCATCCGCCCCGCTCTGCATCAGGAAGGAGATCAGCTCGCGCTGGTGCTGGATGGAAAGCACCAGCACATGGGTCTGCGGCGAGACCTCCTTCACCTGCCGGACGATCTCTATGCCGCTCATGCTGGGCATGGCGATGTCGAGAATCAGCAGGTCGGGTTTCAGTTCCTCGCACAGCCTCACCGTCTCCTCGCCATCGCCGCTTTCGGCAACGACCTTGATGTTGTCCTGATCCCTGAAAAGCTGGATCAGTCCATAACGGACGATGGGATGCGGGTCGGCAATAACGAGTTCGGCGGCTTTGGCCTCGGTGGCCATGGTTCGTTCACCGTCTTTGTCGAATGGGTTGGCCAAGATACGGATGTCAACCGATCGGATGTTGATGAAGAGATTACCTATCCGGCCTTGAATCAACATCCGTGCATGGCTGTAACAACTCATTTTTGAAGAGTTTTTTCGCATGCTCCGGTGATTAGGTCATGCGCTTCGTTACTGCATTGAACACCTGATTGATTGAAATCCCCTCGGTCTCGAACATCAGTCGCACGACACGCGACATGACAGAATCACCGGGACCTGCGATGAAATCATTCCATGCGGATGTCGATGGCGAGCAGCTTTACTGCAACCTGCACCTGCCCGCGGGCCGGCTGGTGCAGGGCGAAGGCATCGTGCTCTGCCCGCCCCTTGGCCACGAGTACTACCGCGCCTACCGGGCGCTCGCCCGGCTTGCCGATCACCTCGCCTCGCGCGGCCACGTGGTGGCGCGTTTCGATTACCGCGGCCAGGGCGAATCCTCAGGCAACGCCGGCGGCTACACGCTGCAAGATCATGTTCGCGATGCCGCGACAATTGCCGCCGAGGTGCGCCGGGCAGGTTCGCTGGAACGCATCGCCTGGCTGGGCATGCGCTACGGCGCCGTGGTGGCGGCGCGTGCCGCGCGGGAGGATGCCGATTCGCGGGTGATCTTCTGGGAGCCGCTCGCAAGCGGTGCGGACTGGCTGCGTTCCCTGGATGCGCTCAACCGGCGCGTGCTCGGCGACCTCGATCGCTTTGCCGACGAACGCAGCATCGGCGATTGCGCACACACCGAGCTCGTCGGCTACATCTACGGCAGCACGCTGCTCGATGATGTCCGCGGCTTCGACGCTGCCGCGGTTGATGACGCCGGCCTGCTGGAAACGCGCAAGGATTATGGCTGGGAGGATGAACGGCGCATCGGCGAGATCATCGTCGACCCTGCCGTGAATCGCGCCGCCGAAGCGCTGTTCCGGGAGGCGGCATGAAGGAACAAGCGCTGCGTTTCGGCAAGGAGGAAAGACTGTGCGGCATTCTTGCCGGGCCGCGTCATCCCGGCCGGCCCGCCATCCTGTTCCTTTCCGCCGGCCTGCTGCCGAAGTCGGGCCCGCATCGCATGCACACCGAATTCGCGCGCGGTCTCGCGGAACAGGGCTGGCTGTCGCTGCGCTTCGATGTCAGCGGCAATGGCGACAGCCGCGGCTCGATCAGCCGCGAGGGCGCGGAACGCACCCTGGTGAATGACGTGCGCGAGGCCATGGACGCCATGCAAAGGCGCTTCGGCATCGAGCGCTTCATCCTCTTCGGGCTGTGCAGCGGCGCGGAGGCGGCACATCGCACCGCGCTGGAGGATGGCCGCGTCGAGGGCGTGATCGCGCTCGATGGCTTCATCGCGCGCAACTGGCTGTTCCCGCTGTTTCACTACCTGCCGCGCCTGTTCAGCCTGCGCAAGTGGCGCAGCTGGCTGGCGAAGCGCTCCGCCGAGCGCCGCCAGGCGGACGACGAGGAAATCGCCTTCTGGGATTACGACTGGCCGTCGCGGGCGACGCTGGAACGCGAATTCACCGCGCTGTGCAAGCGCGGCGTGCGCCAGCTGCTGGTGTTCTCCGGCGGCTGCGTCAACTGCTCCTACGAGCGCCAGTTTCATCATGTGTTCCGGCGCGTGCCCGGCGTGAGGCGGCTGATACGCGTGCGTTACCTGCGGCATGCCGATCACACCTACCTGCTGTCGCGCGATCGCACGGAACTGCTCGCAGAAACCTCGCGCTGGCTGGAGGCCGCCTTCCCGTTGCGGGACGAGGTGACGCCCGAGGCGCTGGTTGCCGCTTCTTCCATTTTCGGCATGCCGCAGGGCGCGCCCGGCCACGAGGAAATCCGATGAACAGAATGGCAGTGCTAGTCACCGGCGGCGCCGGATATGTCGGCAGCCACGCGGTGCTGAAGCTGGTCGAGGCCGGGTACGAGGTGACGGTGCTGGATGACCTTTCCACCGGCAGCGCGGATTCGGTGATAGGCGCCGACCTCGTGGTCGGCGACATCGGCGATCGCGCGCTCGTCACCCGCCTCATTCGCGAACGGCGCATCGAGACGGTGATGCATTTCGCCGCGAAGACCGTCGTGCCCGAATCGGTCGCCGACCCGCTTGGCTATTACGACGTCAACACTTCGCGCACCCGCGACCTGCTGCAATGCTGCGTGGACAACGGCGTGGAGAATTTCGTGTTCTCCTCCACCGCGGCGGTGTACGGCATTCCCGCGACCGGCGTTGCCTCGGAGAACACGCCGACACGGCCGATCAACCCCTATGGCGCCTCCAAGCTGATGTGCGAACGCATGCTCGCAGACGTGGCCGCGGCGACCGACATGCGCTACGTGGTGCTGCGCTACTTCAATGTCGCGGGCTCGGACACCGCCGGGCGAATCGGCCAGTCCAAGGAGCACTGCACGCTGCTTACCAAGGTTGCCTGCGAGGCGGCGCTGGGCGTGCGCGAGGTGCTGGAGGTCTACGGCACGGATTACGACACGCCGGATGGCACCGGCGTGCGCGACTACATCCATGTCGAGGACATCGCCGATGCGCACATCGCCGCGCTTCGTCACCTGCAGGGCGGCGGCCGTTCGCTGACGCTGAACTGCGGCTACGGTCATGGCTACAGCGTGCGCGAGGTGATCGCCGCGGTGGAGCGCGTGCACGGCAGGCCTGTCCCGGTGCGCTTCCGCGAACGCCGTCCCGGCGATCCGCCCGTGCTCATTGCCGACGTGCACCGCATTCGGCAGCTGCTGGACTGGCGCCCTCGCCACGACGATCTCGATGAAATCGTGCGCAGCGCCCTGGAATGGGAAATCGAACTGCAGCGCCGGCGCGAGACCCTGCTGCCGGCGGCAACGTTGCGGGCAGGATCGGGACGCGTGCTGCATGACCGCTGAACTGCGCGTTATCGCCGTTGCCATCGCGCTCGCCCTCGCGGGCGTGGCGCAGGCTGCGGAACGTTCGCAGGACGAGGCGGACAAGCGCGCCCTGCCCTGTCACATCGTCCCGGCCAGCGGGCTTGCCCTCAAGACCGGCCAGCACAGCGCCGCGGCGGATCTTGCCGAGCTGCCGCGCCCGGCAAAGGGCGAAAGCTACCGCGATCCGGATTACGGCGTGTGCGTGGTGCGCGTCACCGACCATGAACATGAACCGCCCACCGGTTTCGCGCGCAACTACTATTCGCGCTTCCAGCCCTTCAATGCCGACGAATCGCTGTTGCTGGTGTTCGCGCGCAATGGCGAGTGGCATCTCTATGACGCTGCCACCTTCCGCCACGTGAAGACGCTCCCGCTCGGCGGCGGCAGCGTGGAGCCGCAATGGCATCCCAGGGATCCTCACAAGCTGTACGTGCTGCCCGACAAGGGCGGCATGCAGATCGACCTCGTCGACATCCGCGACGGCAAGCGCACCACCGTCGTGGACTTCACTGAACTTGAAGGCATTGCCGGACATCGCGGCGCAAGGAGCCTCAAGGATGTCTGGCCGGAGGCGGCGCGCGTATGGACGCGCTGGGAAGGCAGCCCGTCCATGGATGCCCGTTACTGGGCCTTCCTCGTCGAGACGAAGGACGGCGATCCGCTCGGCATGATCACGCTGGACCTCGAGGAACGCGTGATCCTCGGCACCTACGACACGCAGGAGATCGGTCGTCCCGATCACATCAGCATGAGTCCGCTCGGCAACTTCGCCGTCGCTTCCTGGACGGAGAAGGCGGCGCGCTGCCCGCTGTTCCGCAAGCGCGGTTCGTTCGACAGGCCCTGTGGCGTCATGGCATTCACGCGCGACTTCCGCGAAGCGGTCGGACTCGCTGCGAAGAGCCCGCACTCCGACCTCGCCGTGGATGCGGACGGACGCGAGGTGATCGTCGTCTCCAACTACGACTCCGGCAACGTCGAGATGATCGAGCTTGCCACCGGCAAGGTGACGCCGCTGTGGCGCATCTACATCGACGGCGCATCCACGGCCATGCACATCTCCGGCAAGGCCTGGCGCCGGCCGGGCTGGGTGCTGATCTCCACCTACTGGATGAACGATCCGAAGGAGGCGCGCCCCTGGTACCGCGACAAGCTCATGGCGGTCGAACTGCGCGAGGACCCGCGCATCATCAACATCGCCAGCATCGCAAGTCATGTGCGAAGCTACTTCTCCGAACCGCATGCCACCGTCAACCGCGACTTCACTCGCATCGTCTTCAACGCCAACTGGCTTACGGGCCGTGATGACGATGTGGATGTCTACATGGCCCTTCTCCCTCCCAGCGCCCTGCGCGACGACACCTACAGCGCCGATTTGCTGCGCCGCTGAGGGTTCTCCCCCCGACACTGCATCACAGTTCCGCGAATGCCGTGCTGCCGCATGGCTTAATGCGAACCATTTCTCTGTGAACCCCCCTTCCAGCACCTAGCATCGCCGCCGCTGGGAAAGGAATGTCCCGTGGAAGGTTCAGGACGAACCAGGATGCGGCGCTGCAATGTTGGCCGCATCCGCTTTTGGCAAACCCGTCGCGAGGCGGGGACGCAAAGCCACCGGTCCAGGGCGAGCTCCCAGGACAGCGGGGTTGCCCGGTTGTCTTCCGCACGGCGGAAACCCGGTTCACTCGCGTTCCGAAAAGCGCTCCCTGATGCGCCGCGACCTCGGTGAGGCGCGCGCGTGCCGGTGTCATTCGCCTACAAGCACCGGTAAACAAGACATGCAGAAATCTCGACTCTCCTGGCTGATGGCCGTATTCCTCGGCATCTCGCTGTCCGCCTGCGGTGGCGGCGGTTCCGATTCCTCCTCCGGCGTGACTCCGCCGCCCTCGAACGGTGGCGGCGTGGTGGTGCCGCCCGGCGACAACAACCCCGGTCCGAATCCCGGCAACCCGGGAGATGACGGCGACCACGGCGGTGATGACGGCCATGACGGCGGCGACCACGGTGGTGATGACGGTCACGACGGCGGCGACAATGGTGGCGACACCGGCGGCGGCGACAATGGCGGTGACGACGGCGGCAACGATGATGGCGATGCGCCCATCGCAGAGAAGCCGGTCGTCCTCGAGACGCGTCCTGCCGAGAACATGCGCAATGTCGATCCGGACGCCAACATCTCCATCGTGTTCAGCGCGCCCATCGATGCGTCGTCCGTGACCGCGTCTTCGGTGTATCTCACCGGTCCGTCGGGCACGATCTCGGTCTCGCTCAGCGTGAGCAAGGACACGGTGATCATCGATCCCCGCAACCGCCTGAACTCCGGCGCGAGCTACACCGCGACCGTTCGCGGCGACGTGCGCTCCATCGACGGCGTTTCGCTGGGCAGCAACTACAACTTCAAGTTCAGCGTCGCTGACGATCTCGCCGGCGTGTGCGCGGGCTTCTACGATGACGGCTTCGCGCTGATCCAGGGCAAGAACGCGACGCCGCCGAAGACCGGCCTGTCGAAGCCTGCCTATGGCGTGGCCTACTCCGACCCGGTCTACAAGACCTGCGTGGCGCGCGCCTCGGATGCGAAGTCGCTGGGCGTGGGCTGGGTGCGCAACGACTATTCGCGCCGCCAGGCCTTCAACGCGGACAGCACCCGCTATCTCGCGCTGGCCCGCTACGGCCGCTGGATCATGCACGATGCCAAGACCACCAGCATCATCCGCGAGCTCAAGATCAAGGGCGGCGGCATCGAGCCGCAATGGCACTCGACCGACCCCGACCTCATCTACATCATCGATGACGAGGGCGGCTACACCATCCGCACCTACAACGTGAAGACCGACGAGATCAAGATCATCGCCGACTTCCGCAAGGTGAGCGCGATCAACGGCCACCCGGGCAAGACCAGCATCACGCAGGTGTGGCCGAACGCCGCACGCGCCTGGACTCGCTGGGAAGGCAGCCCGTCGAAGGACGGCCGCTACTGGGCCTTCATGGTGCAGACCTCCAGCGGCCAGGGCATCGGCATGATGAGCTATGACCTGCAGACCAACACCATCACCGGCCTGTACGAGTACGCGACGGACGGCAACGGCGTCGGCGAGCCTGACCACATCAGCATGAGCGCGACCGGCGACTTCGTCGTGCCCAGCTGGGACAGCCCGCGCTGCCCGAGCATGAGCCAGCTCGGTACGCGCAACCGTCCCTGCGGCCTGATGTCGTTCAGCCGCGACTTCAGCAAGGCCGTCGGTCTTGCCATGGCCAGCCCGCACTCGGACATCGGTCTCGATGCCAACGGCCGTGACATCATCGTCGGCGGCGACTACGACGACGGCCTGTTCAAGGTGTGGGACCTCGCGACAGGCAAGCCGACCACGCTGTTCAACATGTACGAGAACAGCAATGCCACGGCGATGCACATCTCGGCGAAGAACTTCAACCGTCCGGGCTGGGCGCTGGTCTCGACCTACGCCGAACGCAAGCAGTCCTGGTACACCACCAAGGTGTTTGCGATCGAGCTGAAGGCCAACCCGCGCATCCTCAACATTGCGCATACCTACAACAAGTACTCGACGTACTGGACCGAACCGCATGCGGTGGTCAACCGTGACTTCACCCAGATCCTGTTCAATTCGAACTGGGGGAGCGGCAACGAGGACGGGGACGTCTACCTGATCACTCTTCCGCATGATGCGATTCCCGAGTGATCGTCCATAGACGAGGCGACAGGAAAAAGCGGGCAGGATGCCCGCTTTTTTTAGGTTCTTCACGTTTTACCGGGGAACGCGGCTCTGATCTTGAGGAAGAAGTAGTTGGAGTCGCGGTAGCCGTAGGCCATGCG
>Ga0207873_1003402_pt1 | contig 11722 bp, 6 predicted proteins | sample BGWIniCompost_FD_187373 | JGI IMG/M metagenome (GOLD analysis project Ga0207873, IMG submission 187373) | Cellulose adapted compost microbial communities from Newby Island Compost Facility, Milpitas, CA, USA - BGW Initial Compost (SPAdes)... ... | reverse complement strand
CCCGCCTGCGGAACTGCGCGCGGGCCCTTCCGGGTCCTGCGCCCGCGGCGCGGCGGGCGTGCCGGTGCGAGCGCTCGCCGCGCGCCTTCCCACGCTTCGCGGCAGTCCCCTGCGCGCGGGCCCGTCCGGATTCCTGCGTCCGCAACGCGGCGGATGCTGTCCGTGCGGCGGGCGTGTTCGGCGCCGATGCGGGAGCGCGCGAGCGTGTGCGGCGCGCATTGCTGCGCTGCGGCGATGCGGTGCGTCAGGCGCGAGACGCCGTTGCACGCGGGCGCGCATGCGCTGCCGTTCGCAGAATCGAGAAATTGGATTGTCAGGAAGCAGGCTTCGGGGGTATAACAGCGCGCGACCCGTGGGGGAGAGAGGCCCGCGGCGTCCGGGCCCGGAGTGCCGGACCCTGGCGCCTCCGAACCGCGCCGCGGCGCTCGAACCCAGGTCGCAGATGCGCGGCGACGGGTCACCGGTGACGGATCACGGTTCGGGGCGCCCGGGCGCCACCGGACGGTGACAGTCGGAGCGAGCGGGGTGCCGCTCCGGCCGCCACCGGGTGGTTACGGGGGAAGCGTTTCCGTCGCACCGGCCTTCACGCAACACGCGAGAAGGTCGCACGCGGCGGTCGGACGGGGGGACCGCAAACTGCGTCGTGCCGGGGCACCGGTGCGCGCAGACGAAATGCGGGACGGCCGCGTCTCGATGGAGGGGTGATGCGCGGGGTTGGCTCCAGCGGGTTCGAGGGTCGCGTGCGCGCCTGGCTGGCGGCGTTGGCAACGGCTCTCTTCGTGGCCGCGCCGGCGGGCGCGTTCGAGTACTTCGACGGCCGCCTCCAGGTCCACGGATTCTTCGAGGAGCAGGTCCGGCTGCTCTCGGACGACTTCCACCTCGCGAGGGACTTCGATCTCGCGCAGTGGTACCACGTGCTCAACGTCGAGGTGGAGTACGACTTCGCGCCCGACGGCTGGGGCCCGTTCGACGTGCTGTCGGCCTTCATGCGCCTCGAGGCCCGCTACGACTGCGTGTGGACCCGCGCCTGCGCGCTGTTCCCGAGCGCCGACGAGTGGGGCAACCGCGCCCGACGCCTGCCCGAGTACCGCATCACCGGCCATCGCAGCGGCCTGTCGGGCGCCGCCTTCATCGGCGATCTCACCGACGGCCCGGCGAACCGGCGCAGCGATCTCGACCGCTACACCGAGACCCGTCCGTGGCCCGGGATCGACCGCCGCTGCGATCCGGACGGTCTGCTCGACGTCAACGACCCGGACCTCCGGGATCCGACGACGGCGCCCGCGCGCTGCCAGTCGGTGGGCGGCGAGCCGATCGAGAGCCCGATCATCCCCGTCCAGCGCACCATCAACGATCGCCGCCCGGCGCGCATCGACCAGCTGCCGAGCTTCGCGGGGCTGTTCGTGGTGCGCGGCCAGAACTCGATCTTCGAGCGCGGCGGCGACGATCCGGCGTACTTCTTCTTCTCCGACCAGCTGCGCTGCAAGTTCGGCGTGCGCCACATGCCGGGCGGCGAGAACGGCGTCGGCTTCGGGATCATCGGCCCGCTCAACCCGCGCTGCCGCATCGACCACATCGGGGCGCTGCGCGACAAGCCGAACCCGTTCCTGGTCGACGACCTGAACCCGATCCTGCGCGCCGACCCGACCGATCCCAACTCGCCGCTGCTGGGCGGCAGCGCCGAGCTGCCCGCCCGTCCGGCCGCCGAGCTGGCGCAGACCGCCGGCGCCGGTGGCCGCCGTCAGTCGCAGGGCCTCTTCTACCCGAGCGCGGGCTTCCAGAGGTGGGCGTCGAAGTCGGGCAGCCTCGACAACCCGCGCCAGCAGTTCAGCCAGGCGGAGCTGGCCTGGAACCACGGCGACAGCCAGGGCTGGGAGAAGGAGCTCAAGGAGCTCTACGTCGACATGGAGTTCTTCGACAGCCAGCTCTGGGTCCGCCTGGGCCGGCAGCAGATCGTGTGGGGCAAGACGGAGCTGTTCCGCACCACCGACCAGTTCAACCCCGTGGATCTGGCGCTCGCCTCGCTGCCGAGCCTGGAGGAGTCGCGGGTCGCCACCTGGGCGGCGCGCGCGGTGTGGTCGTTCTACGACATCGGTCCCGCGGAGGACGTGCGCCTCGAGATCGCGGCCAACATCGACCGCTTCCGCCCCAACGACGTCGGGCGCTGCGGCGAGCCCTTCACCGCGATCGTGGCCTGCAACAAGACGCTGGCGCTCTGGCTGCACGGCCTGACCGGCTTCGGTCTGGCGGGCGAGGACCGTCCCGACGATCCCTGGGACGACCTCGAGGGGCTGGAGATCGGCGCCCGCATCGAGTGGCGCATGGGCCGCTTCAGCTTCCAGATCTCCGACTTCTACGGCTACGAGGATCTTCCGTACATCGAGAAGATCATGACGTTCGAGCGCAAGGTCGACCCGAACAGCGGCCGGCCGCTGCGCTGGAACGCGAGCGGGCCCTGCACCACGGGCAACGAGCCGTCCTGTCTGCCGATCCAGAGCAACATCAATCCCGACGGCAGCTCGTCCGGTCCGATCGCGGTGCCGGAGCACCGCGGCGCGTTCCTCGAGGCCTACCCCAGCAACCTGCAGCTGTTCGCGGTGATCTGCGCCACCAGCATCGGGTTCGTCCCGACGATCGACCCGACCGCCTGCGGGCAGAGCGTCTTCAACAGCAACGCGGACCTGGGCCAGGTGGCGGGGGGCAACATCGTTCCGGTGCCGCGCGAGAACATCAAGTCGGGCACCGGCGTGGCCACGATCGCCGGCGGCCTCGCCAATGCGCTGGCCGGCACCAACCAGCTCGCCGGCATCGTGGTCCAGCAGCTGGCCGGCGTGCCGGTGCCCACGATCCCGCTCAACGAGGATCCCTGCGACCAGCTGTTCTCGGACGGGCAGGGCGGCTGCGCAGGCGTGGCGCGCACGCCGCATCCCGCCTTCCTGCCGAACGTCCTCGGTCCCACGCTGAACATGGTGCTGACCGACGAGCAGGAGGCGCTGCTCGGCTGCGGGCCGTTCTGGGGCACCGACTGCGAGGTCGACGGCATCGACCTGCTGAACGCCGACGCGAGCGTGCTGCAGCAGGCCTGGATCGGCTTCGAGGGCGCCTACACCCCGGAGTACCTCGCGAACGGGTTCAAGGACTGGCACCTCGGCAACGGCCTGCCCCAGCCGGGTACGCTCGAGTTCCTCCAGAACGGCTCGAGCCTGCCCGGCGCGGTCTACGCGGACGGCGAGGTCTTCCAGGTCGCGGGGGCGCGCAGCCCGTTCGTGTTCCTGCCGGACGGCACGATGGCGCCCAACCCCCGCTACAACCCCAACCAGGACGGCACGATCACCAACCTGGTGATCCCGGGCGCGTTCGGTCCGTCCGCCGGGCAGCAGCTCTCGAGCGAGATGGCCGCCCTCTCGTTCAACCTCCAGCTGCTGCTGGTCGCGTTCTCGTCCATGGAGGGCGGCGCGCTCTCCCCGGAGAAGGACGAGTTCGACCCGGCCAATCCCTTCGCGTTCTACGACCCCGACGATCCCAACACGGAGCGCTTCCGCGGCCAGTGCTCGTTCATGCAGCCGCAGTACTGCAGCGCGATCCAGTCGGTGTTCGACATCACCGGCGTGCACCGCAACACGGTGCGGGCCGGCGGGCACCGCGGCTTTGGGCGCCGCAGCTTCGTCTGGCACAGCGGCGGCGAGGGCGTGCTCCGCTACGAGAAGCGCAACGTGCTCGGCTTCTCGTTCGACTTCGCCGAGGACTACACCAAGTCGAACTGGGGCGTGGAGGCCACCTGGATCGAGGGCCAGAAGTTCACCGACCACGACGAGTGGGACGGCATCAGCGAGTCGGACACCATCAACCTGACGGTGTCGGTGGACCGGCCCACGTTCATCAACTTCCTGAACCAGAACCGGACCTTCTTCTTCAACGCCCAGTTCTTCTTCCAGTACATCACGAACTACAAGGCGGGCTTCCCGGGCAACGGTCCGTTCAACGTCCTGGGCACCTTCACGGTCCAGACCGGCTACTTCCAGGACCGCCTGCTCCCGGGCGTGACCTTCGTGTACGACCGCCGCTCGAACTCCGGCGCGGCGCTCCCGAGCCTCACCTACCGCTTCACCGAGAACCTCTCGGGCACGGTGGGTCTCAACCTCTTCTTCGGGCGCTTCCAGATGGTCGACATGCCGGTCTCGGGTCTCGCGACCGTGGGCGGCGAGTCGGGCCGCTTCGCGTACCAGGAGGCGGTGGAGAACGGGCTCGCGGTGGTGCGCGAGCGCGACGAGTTCTACCTGCGCATCCGGTACACGTTCTGAGGTCGCCTGGGCGGGCGGGCCGTTCGGCCCGCCCGCCTGCCGGGGTTCCCATGCGGCAATGCTGCCGCGTCGTCCCGGTTCTGCTCGCCTGCGCCACGCTGGTGGCGGGGGCGGCGCGCGCGGAGCGCGCGACGCCCACCTTCGACCTGCACGGCTTCGTCGAGCTCCAGGTGCGGACCTACGGAGACGACTTCCACCCCGAGAACTTCGTGCCCAGCCAGTGGGCGCACGTGCTCAACCTCGAGATCGAGAGCGACCTGGCGCCGGAGGGCTTCGGCTTCATCGAGGTGTTGTCGGCGTTCGCGCGCATCGAGGTCCGCTACGACTGCATCTACAACGGCTGCGGGGTCGCGCCCACCGACATCTGGTGGGGCCGCGACGCGCGCCGCGCTCCGCGCAACCTCACCACCGGGCGCGAGTACCCGTACACCGGCGCGATCCGGGCGGGACCCAACGACCGCCTGCACCGCGGCAACCGGCTCGGCGACTTCTCGGTCGGCCTCTCGGCGCTGCGCGGCGTGATCGAGATCAGCCCGATGCTGAGCCCGACCCACCCGCGCTGCCCGGGCCTCACCGCGGCGGAGTGTACCTTCCAGCCCGTCGACGACGCGCTGTTCGCGGTCAAGAGCATCGACGCCTCGGTGGGCAAGGCCCAGTTCGCGATGGGCCCGTGGAACCTCGACGCGAAGATCGACGAGGTGGGCGCGCTCTCGATCGTCCCGAACCAGACCGACCCGCTGCCGCTGCGGCCGGCGGTGCCGCTGCCCGGGAGCAGCGCGGATCCGACCGCGCCGCAGGGCCTCTACATTCCCTCCTTCGGGTTCCGGCGCATCTACGATCAGCTCGACGACCCGGAGCAGAGCTTCTCCCAGAAGGACCTGTCCTGGAACCACGGGCAGGGCCAGGACGAGCGCGAGCTCAAGGAGCTCTATCTCGACATCGAGAGCTTCGAGGGCCGGCTGTGGATCCGCGCCGGCAAGCAGTCGATCGTGTGGGGCAAGACCGAGCTGTTCCGCACCACGGACCAGTTCAACCCGCAGGACCTGGCGCTCTCCTCGCTGCCCAGCCTCGAGGAGTCGCGCCTCTCGCTGTGGTCGGTGCGCGGCACGTGGTCGTTCTACGACGTGGGGCCGCTCGAGGACGTGCGCCTCGAGGTGGCGGTGAACCTCGACGACTTCGAGCCGCTCGATCTCGGGCGCTGCGGCGAGCCCTACACGGTCTGGCTGGTGTGCGCGAAGACCTTCGGTCTGTGGGCGCACGGCCTCGCGGGCTCCGGCATCGCCGGCGAGATCCGCCCGCCCAAGCCGTGGGACAAGGACAGCGGGCTCGAGGGCCTCGAGTTCGGCGCCCGCGTGGAGTGGCGCTGGCGGCGCTTCAGCTTCCAGATCTCCGACTTCTACGGCTACGACGACGCGCCGGTGATCGACTTCTTCTGGGGCTACGAGCGCAAGGTGGATCCGCTGACCGGGCGGCCGCTCGACGTGCGCGGCAATCCCCTGGTGCCGGGCATGTCCGCCGACGAGGTGCTGCTCCTGCATCCCGGCAACCGGCAGCTCTTCGATCTCGCCTGCGCGGCGACCGAGGCGATCGCGGGACCGGTGATCCCCGAGCTCGAGGGCGCGTGCCTGCTGGACCTGCTGAACTCCAAGGAGCTGATCTTCGGGGTCACCACGCCGTCTCAGGCGCTCGGCCTCATCCTGGGCGGCTCCGGGAGCGGCGAGTTCCTGGCCCAGTTGATCTCGGGCCGGCCGGTGAGCCTCGTCGAGCTGAACGTCGATCCCAACGACGGTCCGGGCGCGCCGGGCTCGCTGAGCAGCTATCTCACCGACCAGCAGGAGGCGCTGCTCGGTTGCGGCGCCTTCTACGGCACGGACTGCGACGCCGACGGCATCGACCTCTTCAACGCCGAGGCCAGCGTGCTGCTGCAGAGCTTCCCGCAGTTCGAGCCGGGCGGGGCGGTGGCCACCCGGCCGTTCGGGGGGCTGCCGGTGATCCTGCCCGGCGCACGCGGTCCCGACGACGACATCAACCGCAACGGCATCCCCGACCTGATCGATCCCGAGATCCCGGTCGAGCTGCGCTACGACCCGAACGTCGACGGCTGCGTCGGCCCCGGCCTGCCGGGCTGCGCGGGCGCGCACGCTCTGCTCGACCCGGACACGGGTCAGCCCTTCGCCAGCGAGATGGCCGCGCTCTCGCGCAACTTCTTCGAGATGGTGCTGGCGATCGCCGCCAGCCAGGCGGCCTCCACCGATCCCGACTGCAACCCCGACGAACCGCTCACCTGCACCCTGGTGCGCGGCGTGTTCAACGTGGCCGGGGCCACGCGGCCCGAGGTGCGCGCCGGCGGCAACGGGCGCTTCGGGCGCCGCGACTTCGCCTGGCACGGCGGCGCGGAGATCGTCGTCCGCTACGAGCGGCGCAACGTGCTCGGCTTCTCCTTCGACTTCGCCGAGGACCTCACCAAGACCAACTGGAGCATCGAAGCCACCTGGATGAAGGACCAGCCCTACGCGGTGGTCGACAAGCTGCGGGGCTTCGACGAGAACGACACCTACAACCTCACCATCTCGGTCGACCGGCCGACCTTCATCAACTTCCTGAACCCGAACCGCACCTTCTTCGTGAACAGCCAGTGGTTCTTCCGCTGGATCGACGACTACCGCGACGGCGGCTACGTGGCGCACGGCCCGCTCTCGGTGCTGGGCACGTTCACCGTCGCGACCGGCTACCACCAGGACCGCCTGCTGCCCTCCTTCACCTGGGTGCACGACGTCCGCAGCACCTCGGGCGGCGTGATCGGCCAGGTCACCTACCGGTTCACGACCTCGCTGAGCGCCACCGTGGGCGTGGCCGCCTTCTACGGCGAGCCCGAGCCGATCCCGGTCGCGATCCGCCAGCCGGTGCCGACCAACCTGGGCGGCGAGTACCGCGCACGCACCCGCTACAACGGGCTGACCCCGATCGCCGAGCGCGACGAGTTCTACCTGCTGGTCCGCTACACGTTCTGAGCGGCGCCGGCCCCGCGCGGCGCGCCTAGTGGCCGCGACGCTCCAGGGTGTCGGTGGTGGTGTACGCGCGCAGCTTGTCGGGATCGACGGGCACCGAGCGGACGTCGTAGGACTCGCGGCGCCAGCCGGCGCGGCCGCTGGCCACGTCGAAGAACAGGGCGGCCACCGGATCGAACACGTTGGCCGCGCCGCCGCCCGGCCACTCGGGGTAGCGGGCGTCGTCGCCGCTCCACTTGTGCACGAGCTGGCCCACGTCGAGCCCGAGCCGGTTGGGCCGCTCGCTGATCACGTAGAGCGGCTGCGCGGTCTGCGCGTCGATCCACAGGCGCAGCCAGCCGAGGTCGTCGACCACCTTCTTGGCGCGGCCCTCGATCACCACCGCCTGGCGCACGTCCCAGCGGTCGGTCGCCACCGAGAGCCCGCTGGGGCCGTAGTTGCGCTCGGGCACCTCGGGGTAGCCGATCTCGCTCGCGTTGAGCGGCGCCAGCACCGGGCGTTCCTCGAGCAGCCGCCACTCGTAGGCGTTGGGGCGCAGCGCGAGCCCCACGAAGCCGCGGCGCAGGTTCTCGGTGGCCGCGATCGACAGCCCCGCGGTGGGCTGGATCGAGCCGGCGGGCCCGTACTGGGTCGAGCCGAACGGCACCGGCCCGCCGCCCGAGTCGCCGCTCACCAGGTAGCGCGGCGTGTACAGGCCATCGACCCAGGCGCTGGCGGCGCGGCGCGCCTTCCGCATCGTGGGCACGTAGACGAAGGTGTCGTCGGGCTTGCCGTAGCTGCGGAGCACGTCGAGCGGGCGCAGCTGGCGCCAGGCCAGGTGGCGCGCGTTGAAGGGCTCCTCGAAGCGCCCTCCCGCCACCCACAGCTTCGACTTCGCCTCGGGCGTGCGGTAGCCGGACGCGGCCAGGTCGGCGCGGTTGGCGGTCGCGACCAGGAAGAACGTCCCGGTGTAGGTCTCGGGCTTGCCCAGGCGGTCGGGCAGGTCGAGGATCCGGAAGCTCCCGACCGGGCCGGCGCCGCGGTAGCGCAGCTCGAGGTTCCAGGCCCACTTGGCGCCCGCCTGCGGGTCGTCGGGCGCGATCGTCTCGGGCGGGAAGGGCAGGCCGGCGACGTGATCGCGCAGGTTGCCGTCGTCGTCGATGCGCGCCTTGCCGGCGTGCGCCGCGGTGGCCTCCTCGTACCAGCGCCCGGCCGGATAGCGGCGGAAGCAGGGCCCGATCTCGAGCCGCATGCCCTCGTAGAAGAAGACCTCGCGGTACTTCCAGATCTCGGGCGGCAGCAGCTCGCGGATCAGCAGCAGGTCGCCCATGCCGATCGCGGTCCCCTCGCGCAGGGGCACCCCGACGGCGTCGTCGGATCCCTCGGCGGCGGCGCCGGTCACGGTGGGGCAGGCGTTCTCGGGGGGCAGCGTGGCGGCGCGGGCGGCGGGCGCGGCGGCGGCGCCGAGCGCGGCGCCCAGCGCGAGCGCCGGCGCGAGCCGGCCGGCGCGGCGGCCGTGCGCGCCAGGCCGGCCGGCGCGACACCGGGGTCGGGTGCGAAGCAGGCGCGCCACGAGGCGCGGCGGCCAGCTCGAGACGGCTCTCGACACGGCTCTCCTCGTCGCCGCTGCGCGGGCGGCTCGAAGCAGGATCGGGAGGCGAGTATCGTACAGGCGCTTCGTCCTGCCCGGGAGCCTCGAACCGTGCTGCGCCGCTCGATCCGACTGCCGCTCGCGCTCGGCATCGCGCTGGTGGCGCTCGCGCTCACCCTCGCGATCGCGTGGAACGTGATCGTCGTGAGCGACCTCGGGCCGGTGGCGGAGCGGCTCTCGGCGCTGCACTGGGCCCTGCTCGTGGCCGGCTGGCTGTTCTTCGCGCTGCTGATCGCAGGGCTGCTGCTGCTGTGCGTGTGGCTGGTCCGCGAGATGCGCCAGAGCCAGCGCCAGCAGGCCTTCCTCGACGCCGTGACGCACGAGATGAAGACGCCGCTCGCCTCGCTGCGCCTCTACCTCGACACCCTGACCCTGCGCGATCCCGGCCCGGAGCAGCGCCTCGAGTTCCTCTCCCGCATGCGCCAGGACGTCGAGCGCCTCGAGCGCACGGTGGTGCAGGTGCTGGCCGCGGCGCGCGCGGCGGCCTGGACGCGCAAGCCGCACCGCGAGCCGGTGCCGCTCGCTGGGATCCTGGACCGCTGCGTGCGCGAGCTGCGCGAGCGCTACCGGCTGCCGCCGGAGGCGGTGCGGCTCGAGGTGGAGGGCGCCCCGACGGCGCTCGGCCAGCCGGACGAGCTCGAGCTGGTGTTCCTGAACCTGATCGACAACGCGGTCAAGTACTCGGGACCCGAGGTCGACGTGCGGGTGCGCGCGCGCGCCGACGGCGAGGGCGGCGTGCGGGTCGAGATCGACGACCGCGGCGTGGGCATCCCGCGCGCCGAGCTGCGGCGCATCTTCCAGCCCTTCTACCGCTTCGGCCTCGACGTGCAGCGGCGCGTGGGCGGGCTCGGCCTCGGGCTGTTCATCGTGCGCTGGCTGGTGCAGCGCCAGGGCGGGCGCGTGGAGGCGCGCAGCGAGGGGCCGGGTCGGGGCAGCCGCTTCGCGGTGGCGCTGCGCGCCGCCGCACCGTCGCAAGCGATCCCACTCGCGCTGGAGCCGCATGCCCAGAATCCTGGTCGTTGAGGACGAGCGCAATCTCGCCGAGGGCCTGCGCTTCAACCTCGAGGCGGAGGGCTACGAGGTCGAGGTGGTGGGCGACGGGCGCACCGCGGTCGAGCGCCTGCTGGGCGGCGAGCGCCCGTTCGATCTCGTGGTGCTGGACCTCATGCTGCCCGAGATGGGCGGCCTCGAGGTGGCGCGCCGCGTGCGCGCCGCCGGCAACTTCGTCCCGATCCTGATCCTCACCGCGAAGGACCATCCGAGCGACGTGGTGCGCGGGATCGAGGAGGGCGGCGACGACTACCTGACCAAGCCGTTCGTGCTGCCCGAGCTGCTCGCGCGGGTGCGCTCGCTGCTGCGGCGCCGCCGCTGGGACGGCGGCACGGCGGGCAGCGAGCCGCGCTCCGTGCAGTTCGGCGACGTCACCGTGCACTTCGACCGCTTCGAGATCGAGCGCGACGGCAAGCGCATCGAGCTCACCACGCGCGAGACGGCGCTGCTGCGCGCGCTGGTGGAGCGCGAGGGGCGCGCGGTGCCGCGCGGCGAGCTGCTCGAGGTGGTCTGGGGTCTGCGACCGGACACCAACACGCGGGTCGTGGACAGCTTCGTGGCGCGCCTGCGCCGCTACGTCGAGCGCAACGCCTCCAAGCCGCGCCACATCCTCTCGGTGCGCGGGCACGGCTACAAGTTCGTCCGCTGAGCCGCTTGCGGGGCCCGGGGCGCGCTGCCAAGCTCGGGCCGTGGCCCGTAGCCCCCTCCACTTCCACGCGCGTCCCGCCCTGGACGACCCCGCCCTGCTGCTCGCGCTGGAGGGCTGGAACGACGCCGGCGAGGCGGCCACCAGCGCGGTGCGCTTCGTGGCCGGCGAGCTCGACGCGGCCCCGCTCGCCGAGATCGACGGCGAGGAGTTCTTCGACTTCACCGTGCGCCGGCCGCTGCTCACGATCGACGACGGCCTCGCGCACGGGCTCGAGTGGCCGCACACCCGCTTCGGCTGGGCGCGCGCGCCGGCGGCCTCGGGCGGCGGCACGCGCGACCTCGTGACCTGCTGCGGCGTCGAGCCGCACCTGCGCTGGCGCAGCTGGTCCGATCACGTGCTCGAGCTGGTGGCGGCGCTCGGGATCCGGCGCGTCGTGCTGCTCGGCGCGTATCTCGGCGAGGTGCTCTACTCGCGGCCGGTCGAGGTGAGCGGCGTGGCGAGCGATCCCGCGCTGCTCGAGGCGCTCGACGTGCCGCCGGTGCGCTACAGCGGCCCCACCGGCATGATCGGCGTGCTGGCGCTGCGGCTGCGCGAGCGCGGCTGCGCGGTGACCTCGCTGTGGGCCGGCCTGCCGCACTACGTCGAGGTGAACCCCAACCCGCGCGGCGCGCTGGCCCTGCTCGAGCGCGCGCTGCCCGCGCTGGACGTCCGGCTCGACCTCGCCGCGCTGCGCCGCTCGGCGCGCGTGTGCGAGGAGCGCGTCGCGGCGATGGTGTCGGGCGACCCCGAGCTCTCCGAGTACGTGCGCGAGCTCAAGCGCCGCGAGTTCGCGCAGTAGCGCGCGCCGCGCCCGGGGCGCTTCGCCTGCGCGCCGGGCGCGGCGCGCTAGAGCTCGATCGACTCCTCGACCAGCATGATCGGGATCCCGTCGTCGACGGGGTAGAGCACGCGGCCGTCCTCGCGCACCAGCGCTTCGCGCAGCTCCTGGCCGACCGGCTGGCCGCCGCGGTTGCGCAGCGTGCCGCTGCGGATGCGCGCGTTCACCGCTTCGAGCAGCTCCGCCGGGGCCAGCCGGACGGGCTGG
>Ga0207873_1003400_pt1 | contig 11730 bp, 10 predicted proteins | sample BGWIniCompost_FD_187373 | JGI IMG/M metagenome (GOLD analysis project Ga0207873, IMG submission 187373) | Cellulose adapted compost microbial communities from Newby Island Compost Facility, Milpitas, CA, USA - BGW Initial Compost (SPAdes)... ... | reverse complement strand
TGGCGCTGCATGGTATGCGCGGCAAAGAGCGCCAGGTTGTGGTCGGCGGGCTGCATCAAGCGCTCTGCGACCATCTGGTGCATGCTCTAAACCGGGCGGACTTCCCGGCCGTGTGCAGGCCGGACCACAGGCTGGCGGGGCGCAGTCCACACAATGTGTGCAACCGCGCCCGTTCTAGAACTGGCGCACAGCTTGAGATATCGGCCGGGCTGCGCGAGATCATGTTTGCGAGCCTGACGCGCAGAGGCCGGCAGGTCCAGAAAGAACCGTTCCACCGCTTTGTCCGCGCCGTGCAGAACGCCCTGAATGAAGCCGGTTTTTGATCGCTAATTCTGCTCAGGCCGTGCAGCCGCTCAAAATTGAATGCAAAAAAACGTGTGCCGCACAGCACAAACGGGGTACAATAATTACAATTCTGACCTATCATCGTCCATGGGGATGTTCGGGAGTAGACCATGAATCAAGACAACCGCCTGGTCCTGGCTCTTGCTGCAGCCGCAGTGTTTGTCCTGCTGGCCCTGGTTATTGGGGTCGTGCTGCTGCTCGACCCGGGCGGATGGGGGAATGTCCTCACCGAGCTGATCCTCTCGGCTGCCCTCCAGCTTCTGATCGGCGGGGTGCTGCTCGGGCTGCTGCTCGCTGTGATCTACATGCTCTTCCGGCGGCTCTTCGCATCCTTCACGCGCCGCCCTGTGCTCACCGGTCTGTTCCTCAGCACCATGCTCATGTCGCTGTCGCTGCTGCCGCTGATCCTCGTCCGGCCATTGTTCCTGTACGACCCGGTCGTAACCGTTATGCTTGCCCTGGTCTTTTTCATGGCTTATGATCTGCTGCGCGACGCGGCTGCCTTTGTCACCGGGCAGGCGCTTCCGCCCCGGGCGCAGACCAGCCAGGTAGTTTACGAATTCTTCGACGACAGCAGCGCGTACGATTATTTCGAGCCGGAGCCGATCGTTCCCGCCAGCCGGGGATATTCCACACAGGCCACCCGGCAGCGAGGGACCGAGCTGGAAGAGGCGCTGTACTTCGACCTGCTCGAGCGCCTGAACGGCGACACCCGTGAGCTGGAGGATATGGTGGAATACGAGCGCAGCTATGCTCCTTATGCCAGCCGGGCCGAACTGCTGCGCCGCGCCCTTGAACGCCTCGAAAACAACAATCACCAGGTATAGCGAATGAAAATTACAGGTCTCGACCACGTGCAGTTAGCCATGCCGCCCGGCCAGGAGGAGCAGGCGCGCCGGTTTTACAGCGGCCTGCTGGGGCTGCAGGAAATACCCAAACCAGAGCAGCTCGTTTCCCGCGGCGGTGTATGGTTTGCAGGGGGAAGTGTGTATCTGCATCTGGGCGTGGAAAAAGAATTCACCCCGGCGCGTAAAGCTCACCCCTGCTTCATCGTCACCGATCTCGACGCTGCCTGCCGCGAGTTAGAGGCCGCGGGGGTGGAGGTGATCCGCGACCAGACCATCCCCGGCGTGGACCGCTTCCACGCCTTCGATCCCTTCGGCAACCGTCTGGAGTTTATTCAGGACGGGCAGGCGTTTTCACAGCAGGGTTGAGATTCAGCCGGCAGCTGGCGGTGCAGCGGGTACGCTGAAATATTCCTGGTTCCCACGGGAACCGTGGGAACCAGCACAGCCCCACTCCGCGGGGCGTCTGGGAATACCAGGCCTGTGTGACATCTGGAAGCGGGCGCAGAGCGCCCGGTTTACATAAAACCTTCGAGGTCTTAACGGATCCTGTCCCGTCTGTGACCCTTTCCCCGGAACGGTTCCATCCGGGTCTGGTTCAAAGATGACCTCGAAGGTTTTATAGATCACGCCCCCTGCAGCAGCGCCCAGGCCAGCGCAGCGGCCAGACCAAAAAGCAGCAGCAGGTTGACCAGCAGGCCAGCCCGGCCCGCGGCGTGCGCTCCAGCAGCAGGGACGCCTGGGCCGCGCAGCGGCTGAAGGCGCAAATAGGTCAGGCTGCGCCACAGCCATTCGAGCGGACCGAAGCGGAACCGCCCCAGCCACCAGGCGCTCAGGCGGATCTGGACGGCGTAGATCAGCACGGTCAGCAGCAGTCCGAACGCCGGTCCGACCTGGCCGTACAGCCCCAGGCCGTAACCGTAAAATACCAGCGTGCAGAACAGCGATTGGCCGATGTAGCTGCTCAGCGCCGTGCGCCCCAGCGGGGCGAGCACGCCCAGCCGCCGCTGCCAGCTGGGGCGCTGGTAGAGCAGCAGGATGGCGCTGAGATAGAACAGCATCAGCGCCGGGGCGCCCAGCGTGCGTGCACCAACCCGCACACTTCCCAGCCAATCCGCCGGCACCGCCTGCGGCCAGACCATGAGACCCACAAAAACGGCGTTCAACATCAGGCCCAGAATGAAACCCAGGAGGGCCGTCCAGCGCAGCAGGCGCCGGTGACCGCCGCTGTCCTGCAGGATGCGCTGCTTTCCCGCCCACAGCCCGAGCAGGAACATGGCGAAAATATTCCCGAAATAGTACAGGTAGCCGGCGCTGCGGTTGAGGTAGCTCTGCACGCGCACCCGGGTGACCTCGCTGAACACGGGACTGGTGAACAGCTCGCGGCTGTAGCGCCCGGAGCGCAGGAACACCGTCCATTCCTGGTAGGCTTCCCTCAGGCGTTCGGCAGGTTCGACCGGCAGGGTCACAAAAATTGAGAACAGCAGGCAGAGCAGCGCGAAGGGAAGGAGCACTTTCCCCGATCGATTTCGCAAAAGCACCAGCAGGAAACCGGACAGCGCGTAGGCCGTGAGAATATCCCCGTCCCAGATCAGCATGCCGTGGACCATACCGATGAACAGCAGCACCAGCAGGCGGCGCAGGGAGCGCGGCACGAAGTGAACCCTGCGCGCCCGGGAGCGCAGCAGCTGCACAGCCATCCCCCAGCCGAACAGGAACGAGAACAGCGAATAGAACTTGGCCTGCACCAGCAGGTGCGTCAGCAGCACAATTGCCTGGTCCAGGGGGGAAGTGTGGGCGCGCCAGTCGAGCGAGTAGCCGGCAAAGCTCGACATATTGAAGATCAGGATGCCCAGCAGGGCGAAGCCGCGCACCACGTCGACGGCTGTCATGCGCTCGCCGGCCTGCACAGGCCCTGGCCTGTTTTCAGCTGCAGTTGTGCTTCGATCCATCCTGGAAACTCGCTCTCCCCCTCTTGAACGCTGCCGGCTCAGTCTCCCGGCGAATGGTCATACCGCTGCTTGATGAATACAAGTCCCCCTGCAGGCGCGTATCGTGTACAATTCAAAGCGATGCAGCCCGCACTCCGGCTCTGAGACGGGCATGGATGGAGTATTATAAACCCGACCTTCTGGACACTGCCAATCCTGCGGCGTATTGAAAGGGTGGTGATGAATGCCGCAGATCGCTTCCGGCGGCCTTTGCTGTCAGCCGGTTTCCTGATCATAGATTTGAGAACATTTCCGGGGGAACTGTGAAGATCAAGGCCCAATCATTCGCTGTACTTGTGGCACTCGAGATAAATGAATTCTCAAACAGCGAGGCCTCTCTGCGGCCTTTTGCACATGAGGTGGACCTCTCGGAGCAGAAGCTGGGCACGGGAAGCTGGCGCCAGTCGAGAGGCGGGATGGGGATCGCCAGCCTGGCCCCGGCCGCCTCGCCGCCGGCCTCATCTTAGCAGGACCCTGTCGAAATCACCTCGGAACCGGTATTGACTATGCGCAAGGTAATAGCGTTCATAATACCCATTCTACTGCTGGCGGCCTGCAGCCTGCCGCCCCCGCCGCCTTCTCCGACAGCCAGCGCTCCTGCTCCTACCGCCACCCCCTCGCTGCCTCCGGTGGAAATCATCCCGCCCACAGCACCTGAAGATGAGCTGGTGCAGGCCGCCTGTTTTGGTTCCACAGCCATCCAGCAGCTCTTTTTCAGCCCCGACGGCCGCCAGCTGATCCTGACCGGCCCCCAGGGGATCTATGTGCATGCCCTGGACGGGCTGCAGGGTGACCTCCAGTTCCCCGCGCCCCAGAGCTTCTACCACGCCGCCCTCTCCCCCGACGGCGCGACCCTGAGCCTGGCGGCGGACGGCGAGCTGCGCCGCATCAGTACGGCGGATGGCGCGCTGCTCGATACCCTGCCCCTGGAGGCCGCCGGCGATGCGCGCCTGTATTACACCCCGGACGGGACACTGGCAACCCTGGTTCACCCGAACGGCGAGCCGGATGCCGCACTGTATCTGGATCCATCGCGCCGCCTGGACGCCGGGCCGGCCCAGGCGGCGGCTGTCTCTCCCGATGGGAGATGGATGGCCGCCTGGGGGCCTGACTCGCCGCAGGTGTTTCTGTGGCGCCTGCCGGAAGGCGAAGCCCTCGAACCGCTGGACGCACCGGGGCGACCAAACCAGGCTGCTTTTTCACCAGCCGGCCGTTTGCTGGCGGTAGGAGGAATGGACGGGGGGCTGACGATATGGGATATCGAAAGCCGTGAGATTCTGCACACCTTACCCGGCCACCGCTCGGCGGTCACGGCCCTGGCGTTCTCGCCGGACGGCAGGCTGTTGATCTCAGCCGGCGAGGACGGCCAGGGGACCGTGTGGGATGTGGGCAGCGCCGGCAGCGTGGCGCGCTTCGAAAGCAAGACCCTGCCCTGGAGCAACACACTGGCGGTGTCTCCCGGCGGCCGCTTCCTGGCTGCGCCGGTCCCCCAGGGCGGGGCGTGCCTGTGGAGCCTGCCCGCCAGCCCAGAAATCCTGGCAGAGACCGGGGGCTGGCTGGTCTATGAACGGGACGGCGGCCTGTATGCAGCCGGAGAACAAGGCGGCCCTCTGCTGCAGCTGGCGCTCGAAGGACACCCCCTTGCGGGCAGCCTTGCCCCCGGCAGCGCAGGCTGGCTGGCAGTGCGGCTGGGCCTGGATGGCTCCTCTCAGACGGATGGCATTTCTCTGGCGCTGCTGCACCTGCCGGAGCGGGCTGCCGTGCACCACCTGGCGCTGACCGGCCCGCTGCTGGATGAAGGGTTATCGGGGCAGCAGGTGCTGCAGGCGCTCTCCCAGCCGGATGCGGCCGCCTGGTCGCCCGACGGGAGCCGCCTGGCGCTGGCCGCAGCCCCGGAAGGCGAAGGCGCCGGCCTGTACCTGTTCGACCTGGAGCATGGCAGCCTGCAGCGCCTCACTTCCGAAGCCGGCTACCCGGCCGGCCTGACCTGGTCTCCGGACGGGCGCTGGATCGTTTACCAGGAAACCGCTGCTTTCACCGCCACCGGCGAGCGAGAGACCGCCGCCCTCTGGGCGGTCCCCTCGCAGGGCGGCGAACCCCGCCGCCTGCTGCCCGACCGGCAGGGCGAACCCTTTGAGACCTCGCTGATGGGATGGACCACGGCCGGCGAGCTGGTGACCCTCACCCGCGGGGCGGGCGACCGCGTGCAGGTGATCGACCCGGCCAGCGGCACCGTTAACGACCTGTTTGCAGCCGGTTCAGGCACGGTCTCCTCGGCTGCGCTGGCGCCGGGCGCGGACGCCCTGGCGCTCACCTTTACAGACAGCCCTGAGGTCCTTTTATTGACCCTCTCCACTGGCGAGGAGCGCCGGGTCAGAGTGGATGGGATGGAGCCCGGAGGGCGGCTGGCCTGGCTGGAAACCCTGGGCCGCTACAGCCTCAGCTCTCCCTCAGGAGCGGCCCTGCTGGATCCCCGGGGCGACAGCCTGCTGTACGCCGGCGAGAACACAGCCCCGCTGCCTTCCCCGGACGGGCGATATCTGGCCTTTGCCAGCCGCGGCGGCGCGCTGCCGGCTGGCGTGCGCATTTATGAGACGGACGGGGACCTGGTCGCAGAACTGCCCGGCCAGCCCGGCGACCGTCTGGCCTGGTCGCCGGACTCCAAAGCGCTCTACCTGATCAAAGACCAGAGCCTGTACCGCTATCCACTGCCGTCCGGCCCTCCTGAACTGCTGCACCAGGGCCTGGCCCAGACCGGCAGCGGCCTGGTGTTCGTCCCCACCGGGCTGGTTGAATAAAGTCTGAGCCTGCCCGGTAATCCAGAGAAAAAGAAAAAAGCCGCCCACTGCAGAACTTTGCGGTGGGCGGCACCTGGATGGTTAGGGCGAATTTCCCTGATAAAAAAATGAGAACAAAAAAAGGCGCCAGAATCGTCTGGCGCCCCGGTTGATTCTCATGCTGGTGATTTTTCTTATTCGGCTGCTTCGCCGCGGATAAAGGCCTCGGTCATTTCCTTGGCCACGCTGTCACGGAACTGCTTGGGCGGGGTCTTCATAAAGTAAGCCGACGGACCCAGCAGCGGGCCGCACAGGCCGCGGTCGAGGGCCAGCTTGGCGCAGCGCACGGCGTCGATAATCACGCCGGCCGAGTTCGGCGAATCCCAGACCTCCAGCTTGGCCTCCAGGTTCAGCGGCACTTCACCGAAGGTGGTCCCTTCCATGCGCACGTAGCACCACTTGCGGTCGGTCAGCCACGGCACGTGATCGCTGGGCCCCACATGCACATCGTCCGCCGGCAGGCTGTAAGGCAGCATGCTGGTCACGGCGCCGGTCTTGGAGATCTTCTTCGATTCCAGGCGCTCGCGCTCGAGCATGTTCAGGAAGTCTGTGTTACCGCCAAAGTTGAGCTGGTAGGTATGGTCCAGGCGCACCCCGCGGTCCACAAACAGACTGGTCAGCACGCGGTGCAGGATGGTCGCGCCCACCTGACTCTTCACGTCGTCGCCGATCACCGGCAGGCCGTGCTCTACGAAGCGTTTGGCCCAGTAGTCCTGGCTGGCGATGAAAACCGGGATGCCGTTGACGAACGCACATCCGGCCTCAAGGACCTGTTCGACGTACCACTTGGTCGCCATCTCGGAGCCCACCGGTAAGAAGTTCACCACCACGTCCGTCTTCGTCTCGCGCAGGATGCCCACAATATCGGCCGTCGGGCCGGGCGCTTTCTTCACGACCTGCTGCAGATATTTCCCCAGGCCGTCGTGAGTCATACCGCGGGAGACGGGAACGTCCAGGTGAGGCACATCGGCGAAGCGGATCGTGTTGTTTGGATAGGCAAAAATGGCCTCGCTCAGGTCCTTCCCCACTTTCGTATCGACCACATCGAAGGCTGCCGTGAATTCGATGTCGCGGATGTGATATCCGCCCAGATTCACATGCATCAGGCCGGGCACCTGCTCGTCATCCCGGGCGTTCTGGTAAAACTGCACTCCCTGCACCAGTGCGGAAGCGCAGTTCCCCACTCCAATGATGGCTACACGAACTTTATGATTATCACTCATTCTGGTTCTCCTTGATTGTTAGCATCTTCGTTTTCCGGCTCATTTACTTACTCGTCCTGCGAGGATGCATGCATACAGGAACGGTGCACCGCCTGCGCATGTTTTTTCCTGCAGTGATAACGCCGAATTTCTGGGGTACGCCCTGTACGTACAACAGAGCGTATTATACAACTTCGTGAGGTTTAGAACACAACAATTGCGGGCATGCTATAATGTTGTCATTGACCGGACACCCAACGGAGAAACGTTCATGCTCCAAACCACCAATCTCCGCATGCAGCGCATGGAGCGGCTGCTGGCAGTATTACGCCGCCTGCACCAGTCGGACGATCTGAGCGCGGCCCTACAGGAAATTGTGACCACCGCCTGCGAGCTGACTCAGAGTGAAACCAGTTCGATCCTCGTTTATGAAGAGGAGACCGGCCTGCTGAAGTTCCTGGCAGCGCCCCACCAGCACGCGGATATGATCCTGCGCCAGCGCATTCCGCTCGAATCCAGCGTCGCCGGGTACGTTTACACGAAAGGCGAACCCCTGGTCATCAACGACGCTGCCGCCGACGGGCGCATCTTCCACCGCGTGGACGAGATAACCGGATACACCACCCGCTCGCTGCTGGCCGTCCCCCTTATCTACCGCCAGCAGACCGTCGGCGTTCTGGAAGTCCTCAACAAAAAGGGCGGTGTTCCTTTTACCTCCGACGACGCGGATCTGCTCACCATGCTCGCCATCCAGACGGCAACATTAATCCAGGAAAGCCTGCTGCAGGAGCAGGCGGCGCGCACCCGGCAGGAGATGGAAGACCTGGAACGCATGAAGGCCGACTTCGTCGCCATCACCTCACACGAGCTGCGCACGCCGCTGGGGCTGATCCTGGGGCACGCCTCCCTGCTCGATGAAATGGTCAGCGACGAGGCGCAGCGCGAGCAGATTCAGGTGATCATCAACAGCGCCAGGCGCCTGAAAAAGATCGTCGATGACCTCTCCGGCATGGAGGAGATGCTCAAGAACCGCAGCAAAATCCGCCGGGAGGTGGTGGACGTGAAGGACGTGATCCACGCCGCGCTGGTGAACCTGGCCGGCCTGGCCCTGCGCAAGAAGGTGCACCTGGCCAACCGCCTGCCCGCCGAACCCATCGAGGTGGAAGGCGACCGGGAAAAGATTTACATCGCCGTCTGCAACCTGGTGGAGAACGGCATCCTGTTCAACAACGAGAACGGACAGGTGCAGGTGAGCGCCGAGAATCTTCCCGGCTACGTGCGCGTCTCGGTCGCCGACAACGGCATCGGCATCCCGGCGCATGCCGTGCACAGAATTTTTGAGCCCTTCTTCCAGCTGGAACATCACCTCACCCGCCGCACGGGCGGCATGGGCCTGGGTCTGGCCGTGGCGAAGGTGATGGTCGAACTGCACGGCGGGCAGATCTGGGTGGAGAGCCTGGAAGGTAAAGGCAGCAATTTTACTTTCCTGCTGCCCAAAGGGACGCGATTGCAGAACCGCCAGCGGGAGGCGGTGAAAGAAGCAGCTTGAGAATTCACCTTGTCAAAGCCAGATGGGTGATGTATAATGCCATCCGCTTGTACGGGGCGTGGCTCAGCCCGGTTAGAGCGCACGGTTCGGGTCCGTGAGGTCGGCGGTTCAAATCCGCCCGCCCCGACTGGCAAAACGGTCTGCGACAGCAGGCCGTTTTATTTTTAACGCACCCGGTTCTCGAACACGGTCCGGGTCCGTGAGGGGGCGTGTGCACGCCTGAGCGGTTCAAATCCGCCCGCCCCGACTGGCAAAACGGTCTGCGACAGCAGGCCGTTTTATTTTTAACACACCCGGCTCTCATCACATTCAGGGACGCGGACGAGAACGGATCACGCTGATGGAAGCGGATTTTTCCCCCTCCCCTGTGAGCGAGCGCCAGCGAGCGAACGGGTGAGGGCAGGCGTCTCACAGAGGCAGGTAATTTTTTTTGTATTATGGTAATCAATTGGTTAATTGATTCCATAGCATGGCGATACTGACTTCCGCCCGCAAGCCGCTTCGACTGCGGGGCCTGTCGCCCCCTCCGCTCAGCGCACCTGCGGGCAATAAATGCCGCAACCTGGCATCCTGAGCGTAGTCGAAGGACGCCTGGTTGCGGCATTCAGATGCTGGCAGCCATTAAGAAATTAAAAACCTATCCTTGAAAGAGGGCAGGGGTGGGGGTAAATTCGTATCAAATGTGAATGGAAAACCTTTAAGGTTTCCGGCAGTTCCATCCCGAACTGGAACCAACGTGAGGCAGGGGGCGCAGCCACAACAGAACCTGTTAAGACCTTGAAGGTTTTATTATCTCCACAGTTATTGAACAGGTTATACAGTTTTGAAAGGTTTATACAACACCTAATACTGTCACTTTTCGATATAATTTGCACCACTTCACTTTATTCAAACATTGATATAACAGCAGACGGCCTGCGGACTGCTGCAAATAAAATTTCGTTCACAGAGGAGCTCTCGTTGATGAACAGGCGAAATTTCTTAAAGTTGTTCGCCATCGCCCCCCTCAGCGGGCTGATGTCTTTCCGCGGTTATTCCGGAAGCGAAGCAGCAGCCCCGGCCAAAGTTCTGCGCGGTACCCCCGAAGGTAAGATCTACGAGTCGCTCGACCAGGGTAAAACCTGGCAGCTGGCAGCCAATTTTGGCGAAAACCGGTCGGTTTTGAACATCTCCACCCGGCAGGGGATCTTTTATGCGGAGATCGGCTGTGGGGAGCACTCTTTTACCCTCCAGTCCACAGACGGACGCTGCTGGCGCACCGTAGATCAGCATGCGCGCGTCTGACCCCCACCCTTCCGAAAGCAATCCGGAAAACTCTACTGCGGACACGGCGCAGCCCGCCGTCGATCTGTGCCTGCGGCCGGCCGCGTCTGCTGACCGCGATTTCCTGCTGCAGGTGTATGCCAGCACCCGCCAGGAGGAACTGCAGCTGGTGGACTGGAGCCCGGAACAGAAACAGGCATTCATCACCATGCAGTTCGAGGCCCAGCACCGCTACTACCATGAAAATTACACAGGGGCCAGCTACGATATCATCCTCGTCGACGGGGAGCCGGCCGGCAGGTTGTACATCGCCCGCTGGCCGGGTGAAATCCGGATCATAGATATCGCCCTGCTGCCCGCCTTTCGGGGGCGCGGAACTGGCACACGGCTGCTGAAACAAATCCTGGCCGAGGCAGAGCGGACCGGCTGCCGGGTCAGCATCCACGTCGAAAAATTCAACCCTGCCCAGCGCCTTTACGCCCGCCTCGGGTTCAGACCGGTGGATGACAGAGGTGTCTACATTCGAATGGACTGGACAGGTGAAAAGGCCGGTGAATAGATATGCTCTCTCAACTGCAAAGCGCACATTTTTCTGCTCAGCTCCACACACAATTTTCCCTGCAGGACATTCCTTCTCAAACCGGGGACCGCATTGACCTGACCCTGATTGAGGTCAACGAATGGCGAAACGAGCCGCTGGTGGGTAAAAACACCGGGGGCCGCAACCCGTTCTCGATCCTGTTTCTCGGCCCGCCCTCCCCGGTCCTGCCCCAGCAAATCTACCCGCTCGAACACCCCGAGCTGGGCCGGCTGGAGATTTTCATCGTTCCGGTGGGCGCCCGGCCCGAAGGGATCCTTTACGAAGCCATATTTACCTGATTTCCATTTCACCTTCTAAAAACCAGAAGCCTCGAGGAATAACACCATTCCCGACGCTGCTCCCAGGCGTACCCCCACACCCTCACGACATTTCTCGACCCTCAAACGAGCCCTGCTTCCGGCGCTGCTGGCAGGACTGCTGTCTACAGCCGCCATCCTGGCCGCGCCGCTCATCACCGCTGAAAAAACCTATACCATCGTGAACGACGTCGACGGTGACGGACGCGCAGACCCGGGCGACACGATCGAGTACACCATCACCGTCACCAACCGCAGCGGCGGCGACGCCCTGGACCTGGTCATCAGCGACAACCTGGATGAAGCCTTATCCCTCGTACCAGGCTCTGTCAACGTCTCGCCGCTGGCCATCGACGACTGGTACGAGACCATCGGCAACACCCTGCTGGCTGTGAACGCAGCTCCCAGCGGCCCGGCGGTCACATCCACCGCTGCGCTGACCGACAACGATATCGAGTTCCTGGGCGACACTTTCACCGTTACGGCCATGGATGCGGTCAGCCTGCAGGGCGGCGTGGTGACCGATCTCGGCGGAGGGGCATTCACCTACCTGCCGCCGGTTGGCTTCACCGGCACCGACATTTTCACCTACACCCTGACCGATTCGCAGGGGCTGACCAGCACGGCCCGGGTGACAGTTATCGTCAAGGAGATGGTCTGGTACGTGGATAACTCCCTGGCGGTCAACGGCGACGGCCGGTCGACCTCCCCATTCAACACGATCAGCGCTGTAAATTCTGCTGACGACCCCGACGGGGCGGGGGAAATCATTTACGTCTTCAGCGGCGGGAGCAGCTACGG
>Ga0207873_1003399_pt1 | contig 11736 bp, 14 predicted proteins | sample BGWIniCompost_FD_187373 | JGI IMG/M metagenome (GOLD analysis project Ga0207873, IMG submission 187373) | Cellulose adapted compost microbial communities from Newby Island Compost Facility, Milpitas, CA, USA - BGW Initial Compost (SPAdes)... ... | reverse complement strand
CCTTCTGTTTGGACTGCCATGTCTCTAGCCTCTCGCCGGCGAGCACCGACAGCACCGGCGACAGCTCATCCCACCGGTCGATGTAGGCGCGGAAGAAGCTGATGTGGATGTGCCACAGGTGCGAGCTGTCCGCGCTGCTCGCGCGCCACGCGCCGGTGCGGGAGTCCTTGATCCGGCCAACCACTGCCCGCCCGTCGACGGTGCCGTACCACTCCCGCACCGCTGCCAGTCGCGGGTCGCGCCGGTTACACGCGTCCAACAAATACGCGGACCGCTTGCGTATCTCCACATCGGACATGGTGTAGTCGATCGCGGCCGCCTTGTCCGCCGGCCCCTGCAAGTCGAGCGACAACCGGATGCTGTAGTTGCCCGGCCACTTGGCCTGGTTCTCCTGGCGACTCGAGTGGTAGCCGGGCTTGTTGGCGTAGATGCCACCCAGCCGCCAGCTCGACACTGGCCGGTCTGTCCACAGTCGCCACATCGCGGCGGTGATCCGCGCCGGGTTCGGGTTGCCACCACCACCATCAGACATCAGCTGTCAGCCTCCACTCCGATCTGCGCCGCGCCGACCGTCCATGGCACCCACGTGGTGGTCGCCTCGTCGGGAGCGAGAGCGACCGCCCACGCGGCGAGCAGGCCGAGCGTGCCGGACGCGGTCAGTGTGCGCGTGGTCGACCCGCCGGCGAGCTCACCGGAGTCCCACACGGCGGCGGTGATGTTTTGTGCGGCCTCGGCGTCGCTGCCTAGGTTGAGGTGCTCGGTGTCGTTGCCGTCCGATGTGGACCACGTTATTGCCGGGGTGCCCATGTACCTCCCGGCTGCGGCGGTGAGCAGCCACCCACCGCCTGGCACGAGCACACCGGACGGCGAGATCGTGTCTGTGTTGGTGTCGGCCGCTTTCGCGTGCGCGGCGATCGGCGACACCGAGTCGACCCCGCTGTACGCCAAAATGCAGCCGAAGTACTTTCGGCTGCTGCCGAACTCCCACGTGTAGTTCGCCGGCTCGCTACCGCTTGCGGTGCGCACGTACGCGCCGATCCGCAGGTTGCTTCCTGCGTCCGCTGGCGTGTCGATCGGTGTCCACCCTGCTGGCGCGATAACATCGACCACGCCAATCAACCCAACAAACGCCACCATCAGGTCACCCGCGCCCACTCCGGCTGGGACGTCCACAGTGACCTCGTTGTCGGCGGTCGGCCCCCACGCCGTCTCTACACCCACGCGTGCGATCGGCATCGTTAGGCCACCTGTATCTGGACGGTGAGGTGGTCGCCGGGAGTGTCCGACCCCAGCTGGAGGATGTCGACGGTCATGTATCCGCCGGTGGGGATCGTGGTGGTGGCGAGCGCGGTCACTCGGCCGCTGGTGTGCGTGCCAGCTGCGATTTCCAGCGGCGAGGTGAGGATGCTCGCCCCGTTGATCTTGACGTCGATCAGGATGCTGTCGCCGGTTGGTGGCACGCCGGCGGACGCGCGCACCGATCGGATGGTCAGCTGGCCCTCGGTGTCGTTGTAGATCCGCGCGGCTCCCTCGCCGACCTGGACCTGGTCGCCGGCCGCGGACCATATCCATGGCGCGTGCATGCTGTTCGGTGCCAGGATGCGCCCGTCGGCAGTGACCCTCGCCAGTACGACGTTGTCGGAGTTCTCTGTCCACTGTGTTAGGTCGGCGGTCTGTGACGAGTCCCGCTGCTTGATTCTCAATGCGACCGTGTTCGGCTGATGGCTGATGACCCGCGGCTCGCCAACCTCGTTCAGGAAAAAAACGCGGTTCCGCTCCGGTGTCGCGCTGCGCAGGATGTCGGCCGTGGTACCGGACGGCGCGAAGATGACGACAGCCGAGTCCTGCAGATCCCCACCAACCCCGCTACTGTTTTGGAAAATCTTACGGCCGTCAATGGTCTGCTCGCCGGTCAGCCGGACCACGTCTGTCGCACCCTCGATCGTGGTCGGCCTCCACGTGCCGTCCGAGTCACGAGCGAGCACCTGGCCGATGGTCGCACCAGATGCGTCCACATCGACCAGTTGCGTCAGCTGGGTGCCGTGGGGGTTGGTCGCCGACAGGTGCCCGGAAAGGTCAGAGGCGACCGTGGCAGCCTGCATCGACACCGCGTCGACGCTGTCCGTAAGGTCCTCGGCGACCTGCGCGATGGTCTCGCCCAGGTCCGCGGCGACGAGCAGCACCCGCGGCCCACCATCGGCCTCGGCCCACATCGACACGACCTCGTCCGGGCCGAAAAACGGGGGGATCGTACCGGGCGCGCGCCCGTCGCTACCGTCCGATGTGGTCACCGCGGTGATCGGGTTTTCGTCGGCGTCGAGCAGATCCTCGTACCGGGTGCCGCCGGTCTCAGCGTTCCACATCGTCACCTGCACACCCGGCCGCAACTGCGCGAGACCGCTCACACCGTCGGCGGTCGCCGTGCCGAACGCCCAATCGGCGGCCCCGCCACCAAACCTGTGCCTAGCCATATCACACCGTCCACATAAGAGTGCAGCCGTTGATCCGCGCGCCCTGGGGGATACCAGGGTGGTCGGTGATCCAAATCTGGTTGGCGCGCGCCGCGTTCGGGTTGTACACAGTGAAACGCACCGGCTGGGTGTTGCCGATCATCCCGACCCCGTTGATGTCGCCGCTCCCAGCAACCCTGAAACCAGGCGGGATCTGGGTGGCGATCAGCAGCACGTCGGTGCCGACACCGATGCTCGACCCTGTGCGGACAAGGTCGCCGAGGCGCAGCTCGACCACATTGGAGTGTCGGCGGATGTAGGTCGTCTGGGCCGAGCTCCAGCCGCTGGCACCGGCCATCTGCTGCTGCCCGGTGTCACGATAGAGGTCGATGTCACCGCCCGGCCAGTGGTAGATGACCCTGTTTTCGTTCGGGGCTATCCTCAGCGCGTAGTCCGGCCGCACCCCCGACGGCATACCAGGCTGGCCGAGGTCCTGCACAGTGAGCGGTGCGAGGTACAGCGTGTACGGCTGCACCATGTCCGCGGTGATAGTCGTCGCCTCACCGGCCGGCACGTTGACGCGGCCGATCGGGAAATCGTACTCGCCGGTCGGGCCGGTGTCGCGTTCGATGCTCGGCACCCCGGCGCCTGGGGTGCCTTGGATGACTGTCGCTGCGACCTCCCAGTAGGCTTTGTCGAGCCTCAAAACGATCAGGTCCACACGGGTGGACCCGCTGGGGTTAGCGGCGATCGGCAGGACCAAATCGGTGTCACCAGACGACCAGATGACCCCCCGCACGCTCGCGTGCCTGTTTGCGCGGAGCTTTACGTGCATGCCGGTCGAGTCCGCGTAAAGCAGCGGGGGATCCGACGGGCTGCCGAGCAAGCAGTTCGTCCACATCGGACCGGCACGGAGCATTTCCCATTGCCACTCGGTGACCACGGCCGGCGCCGCACCCGGCCACGATGACTGTGCCACAGTCGCCCCCTAGCTAGTCTCGGTCGTAACGTTCGTTTCTAGCCGTGCCAGCCGGCGGTCGAGCTGGCGCAGATACTGCACCCACACCGGGTCGCTCGACGCCGCCTGCGACCCGACCAGGACGGTGACCTGCTCACCCTCGCTCGGCGTCGCCTCCAGATGCGCGGAGCGGACCACCTCGGCCACCTCCACCCCAGGCAGCGGTACCACGGTCACCAGGTCACCGAGCCCGTAGTCTGCGCCGAAACGCTGGTCCGGGGTGTCGATGGTGACAGTGGACAGCTGCGCTGTCTCCGCGCACTCCACCAGCTCCGCGTCACCCGCCTGTACCAGCTCGTCAGGGTCGTCGCTGTCACGACGATCGAGGAACTTTTCCAGCCGCCCCCACGCCGACTCGGCCGCGGTGTTGGTGCGCTCGATGATGGTCCGAGCGTCCAAATCGCCCTGTGCGCCGACGATGACCGAGGTCGCGGTAGGCGCGCGCCGCTCGTAGTCCACCTCGCGCAAGTTCCCCAGCCCCCAGCTGAACCGAACCACACCGGTAAGGTCTCGAGGCTGGTACACCTCAAAGTGGACCTGGTCGCCGACCTGGCGGGTGCGGAAGCCGAGCCCACCGCCGGCGAGCGCGATCTCCCGTAGCGCGTCGCCGAGCATCGTCCACCGGGTGCGGTAGGTGACGTTGGCGCCGACGTTGGCGAGATCGCCGAGGACTAGCCGTGGCACACGCCGGTAGGAGAGCGCGCCCGGGCCAGCGTTCGCGTCGACGAGTGCACGCATCGCCAGCTCGGCGTTAGTGTTCGCGACTGACCAGTAGTCGCCCTGTGCGCCGTCGGCGTCCTCACTGGGGGTCGGGTAGACCACGCGGCCTACCACCGACGCCAGGTCGTCGGCCCAGTGGACGGTGACCGTGCCGGGTGGTGCGCCGCTCTCGCTCGCCGACCGGCGCACCCGCGACACCTCGTACGGGCCAGCGCAGAACACGGCGCCGTCGCGGATGACGACGATCCGGTGGCCAGCGTCGAGCTGCTCCATCACCTCTGGCCGGGCAGGCGCGACGAGGTACCCGGAGCCGGGCTCGTTGAACCTGAGGATCGCGTGTAGCTCTGTCCACTGTGTAATCGGGTCGCCGACAACGTTGAGCTGGCGGTCGGTGACCAGCACGGTGATCGTCACGGTGTCTCCCAGCGCCGTCGGTACGCCAGTGTGACTGTCGTACCCTCGTCTGCCCCGTCAACCGCAAGCTCTATGTCGTTGCGGCCGGGTTGCAGCGCCCACAGCGAAGCATCCGGCCAGTTAAGCGCGCCGACCAAATTGGACCCGTCATCTTTACGCACCCGCGGCGGTTCGGTGGTAACTGTTACCGACTCCCCCTGGGACAGGCTCACGGTCAGGGTGAACGACTCCCCGGTGGTGGTGTTCGTGGCTCGGAATTCCTCGGCCGGGCCGGTGAGCGTCAACTCCGGCCACGCCTCGACGTCACCGTTGTTGTCCACTGTGGCCTGCCCGAGCACCTGCCCGCTGGAGATGCTCGCAAACGGATCGTAGAAATCTACCGGGTCGGAGTGCGCGTAGGCGAGCACGGTCGGCTGCTCGTCACGCCAGTACGGGTCCGGGCAGTACAAGTTGAGTACGAAGTGATCGCGCAACAACGTCTGGTCGGGTGCGCCGTCGATACCACCGTCGTACCACGCCTCGATCTCCCTGGCGGTGCCGTCCGGGCGGCGGATCACGATCCGCCCCGGGCCGAGCCGGCGCGTCTGTGTGAACGCACGCGCCAGCTGGCGGACCGCGGCCACGAACTGCGTGTGCGTCCGGCCGGCGACACGCAGCGGCCACACCATGATCCGCGGCTGCGGTTGCACGTGCCGTACCCGCGTACCACCCCGGGGATGCTCGTCGGCGGTGATCCTCACCGGCGCCGCACCGACCACATGAGACCACTGCGCGAGTGTCCACCATGGCAGCCGCCGGTCGCACAGCGGCAACACCGACCCGTCCGGCGCGACCCACTCGACCTCGAATGTTCCGATCGTCTCGGACGGTGGCGGTGGCGGCGGTGGCGGCGGTGGCGCAGCACTGCCTACGAGGATTGGCACCCGTACACCTCCCTACCGTGGCCGGCCCACGCGCACGAGCGCGTCCTGTGTGCGGACCAACGCGTCCAGATCGGCGATCGTGAAATCTGCGCGCTGGGGGTAGATCTGGTACGTGATCGTGTGGGTTGTGCCGACGCTAGTGTCGCGTGCCGGGGACCCGACGGTGGCAGGTATCGAGGTGCGCGACTGGGATGCGAGCACCGCGGCTCGCATCGCCGCTACCGCCTGATGCCCGCCGGCGGCGCGCACCTCGTCGACTGTCCACACGTGCTCCCCGGCGGTGAGCCGCGCCGGCACCTGGTCGACCCCTGCCGGGCCGATGACAGGGCCACCGTGCTGGAACGGAACCTGCATACCGAAACGCGGGATTTGCGGTGGCGGGTCGATCCGCCAGTGCAGGCGGACGGTCGCGTCCCACACGCTGCCGTCGTACTGCCGGCCACGGTCGATCAGCTGCTTCAGCTCGCGCTCCAACGCGTCGATGTCCTGTTTGGACCATCCGGCAGCCTCGGCAGCTTTGCGCATCGCCGGCGTCAACTTGCCGTCGAAACCTGAGGTTGCGGCTTCGCGGACCGCACCATCGACATCGATGGTCGCGGCGAGCAGATCACGCATCGCCGCCCTGGCTTCCTCGGACTCGCGTCCGTGTTCGTCGACGGCTTCGTTGTACCGCTGCTGCGCCTCGTCGAGCCTCGCGAATGAGTTCATCAACCGCAGCACCGGGTCTGCCTGTTCGCGCAGCGCCTGGTGTTGCGCGAGGATCGCTTCGGTTGTTCGGTCGATTTCCGTTCGCAGATCGCGATATCCGGACTCTAGCCGCTCGTTGACGCCCTCTCCGACCTGGCCGGCCTCCTCGACGCTGCCTTTCAGCTCGATGGCGCGGTCGCGGGCGAACCGGAACATGCTCCCAAGCCCGGGGACCCAGCCGAACACCCTGTCGCCGATCGACCCGAACGATTCCTGAACGCTAGCCAGGAACTGGAACATCTCGCCGAGTAACCGCAGCCCCGTACCGATCGACCTGAGCGAATATTCGATGAGGTCGAACAGAGCGCGCAGCGCCATGATCGCGCCGTCGGTGTCCTCGGACAGCACCCGCAGCATGTCCCCGAACGCGCGCCCAAGCTCCGGAAGCTCCTGCGCGATGCTGCGCAGGATCGGTTGTGCGGCGCGCAGCGCGGCAACAAACCCCGGCTCGGCCTCCACAAAGAACCCGGCGAGCCCGCGTGCCAGCTCGACCACCACCGGCCGCAGCGCCGAAATCTCCGGCAAAAGCCTGCGGAACAACGACACGGCAGTGTCACTGAGGATGGTCAGGCTGCTGACGACCGGCTGCACAAACTCGGCACCCAGCCGGTCAAACGGCCCGCGCAGGCTATCCACCAGGCGCATCGCCGCCTGCCGGACCCGGGTGTCGCGTGCGGCCGAGACGAGACCGCCGAGGATACCGCCAGCGCCGACCGTGCCAACCACCGCACCTGCGAGCGCCCCACCGATCAGCGGCGCCATGAGCACAGCCGCGCCGACCAAGCCCAGGATCAACGCACCCTTGATTTCCGACGGCAGCGCCGACAGCGCCTCACGGAAACCGTCGCGTGTGGACTTGGCGATGACCTCGACGTCCTTTTTGGCCTCACCAAGTTCGGCGCGCATACGCCGCAACGTTTGCAGCGTCGAACGCTGCTCGTCGATGCGCCCGAACAGGCTCATGTCGCCGGTGCGTAGGATCTCCCGGTTGAGCCTGGCGATCTCCATGCTCACCTGGTCGATCGCACGGTCCAGCCGCTCGGCCTCGTCGGCCGCGTCGTCGAGAGCACCCTCGGCCAGGTTGGCGTCCGCCGCGACCAACTTGAGGGCCTGGATGCGGCCCACCTCCGCGAGCGACCGGCGCAGATCCTCCGCCGCGTCCTCGGCCCGACCCAGCGCGCGGTCGATCTCCCGCCCGGCCTCCTGACCGGCCTCACCCAGCCGCTCAGTGCCCCTGGTGGCAGCCTCAGACTCGCGCCGGTACTCTGCGAACTCGGCCTTCAGCCGTACGGTCAGGGAGCGGTCAGCCATCTGTCACCCCCCCCGTGTGGCGCGGTCGTGCGACCATAGGACCCATGACCCACCGTCGTCGTATCACCCTGCTCGCCGCCGCCGCGGCGGCCGTGCTCGCCGCCGCCGCGGCGACTGCTGTGCTCGCCACCCGACCCACCGGCAGTCCTGCTGCCGGCCCGTCGCCGTCCGTCGACCACCTCGGGCAGATGGCCTGCCGCGTACTCGTCGACCCCCGCCGCAGCCCGCTACGCATCGACACCGACTGGGACGACTGGCAGGTAGAGCAGTGGGGAGGCCACGTGTGGGGAGTGGCAGACACGGCCTCCCGCGCCACCACCCCCGAGGTCGCCGACGCCGGACAGGCGATCCTCGACTACCTCGGCCCGCACGGCCGGTTCGAGGTCAGCGAGCTGCTCGCCGGCCTCATCGACCTGACCCGGACGTGTGTCGCCGCGGGTATGGCCACCCCCGAGGACATCGTCGCCGTCGTACCAGACTAGGGGTCCCACGGCCGCAGCTCGACCCCGGGAGGTCGCGTGTCGACCACCCACCGGCGCACCTCTGGCCGCGGGTCTCTGTCGCCGGACGCGGCCCTGGCCAGCTCCGCGCACCCCTGGCACGTGGCCTCCCTGGACTCGTACCATCCCTCGCTGTCAGGGTTCCACGCCGCGTGCTTGGGTTGCCCGCAGCCGGGGCACGTCAGGTCCTCGGCCAGGGTCGCGGCCATGGCGAGCACCCGGTCGACATCTGTCCACTCTCGAGGCGTACCGCCGCGTAGCACAGTCAGCGGCGGTACGCCCCATTTCTGTGCTGTGCGCACTCCTAGCGCGACATGCTGCCAGCGCGGGTCTAGGAGCGCTTGCGCGACAAAGGGGGCGACACCCGCGGCGACTGTGTGACCAGATCCGTGTAGACCTTTTCCAGCTCGTACAGCGCCGCGTCGCCGGCGCGCTCTCGGATCTGCCTCAGCTTCGCCGCCGGGAACCCACCCTCTGGCAGCGGCACCTCTCGCCCGTCGGTTGTTTCGACCCGCACGATCGCGTCAGCGACCAAGTGCAGCGCGATGTCCTCATCGGACACGCCGTGTTTCTTCAGCCGGTCGCGCAGCTGCCGGCGACGCTCCACCGTCCGGTCTTGCAGGTGCACCACCAGAGTGGACTTCCAGATCTGCTCCCACACGGCGTCAAGCTGCGCTTGCAGGTCCTCCACACCGGGGTCGCCGACACCCCGGTCCGCCTCGGACAGGCGCTCAGCCACGTCGAGCGCATGCTCCAGCCGATCCACCTCGGCGAACAGGTCGCCACGCTGAACGATCCGCGCCTGCCGGGTGACCGCTCCTACGCCGTCGATCCACTGGTCGAGGTCGAAGTCTGCCAACTTCGGCTCGTCGGCTTCGGTCTTCTTCCTGGCCATATTTTCTCCCCGATCTCTCCCCGGTCTAATGTGGCCGTGCCGCACGCCCGGGGAGCAGCGCACGGCACGGCAGCTCACGACGCGTCGTCGACGACGGCGCGCACGGTGAACGTTCCCTGCTGCAGCAGCGGCACGGTCACCTTGACGTAGCCGGACCCGGTGCCGGACTGCGGCTGCGGAGTGTCCACCATGAACTTGTACACCTCGACCTGCTGCCCAGCCGCGTACGGCGTGTCCTTCGGCAGGCCGGTACGCCGCACGAACCAGCCGACGTCACCGAAGTCGAACAACGCCAACGGATCCTCGCTCGCCGACCACTCGCCGGTGTCGGGGTCCCACTGGCGGAACAGCTCGAACCGTCCCATGTAGTTCTGAACCGTCGGCGTGTCCACATTGGCGGTCTCGCAAACGGCACGCTCGTTGGTGGTCTCCGACGCGTCCGGCCGCACCTCATAGGTGGTGACCATCAGACACGTCAGATCGGTCGCACCCTGCCCGGTCAGCTCAGCGACCGTCGGCGCCTCGGGGTTGGCGATCCCGTCCTCGCCACGCACCCACGTGAGGCGGGTGACCCCCTGGTCCACTAGACGTGGCATCTGTCTGTCCTCCTTAGACGATCCGCTCGGCCAGTAGCAGGTACTGGTCGACAGCTGTCACGACCCGCCGCTCTAGCACCTGGTCATCGGACGCTGCCAGCTGCGAGTACGTGTGAGCGATCTCCCCGGTCACCCAGCCCTCCACCTCGGGGCGGGCGTCTGTCAGCGTGTCAGCGACCCGCTCGGCGAGCCAGTGCGCCATCCCCCGATCCGGTGCGACACTGGTCACCTGCCACCGGTACGTGGCACTGGTCGACTGGTCATCGACCCGCTCCGCAGCAGACCGTGTGCCATGGTCGGCATAGACCACCACGTACCGGCGCGGCGGCGGCTCGGGCACCTGACCGTCGTACACGGGCACGTCGTCCGGCAGCGCATCACGCACCATGCCCAGGATGGTGTCCGGGATGCTCACCGCAGCGCCCCCTCCGCCGCGTCCAGCAGATACCGGACGTACGCCGGCTCCTCGTCATCGAGCGCGGGGAACAGGTGGGGGATGGGTGGAGTATGCCGGCTACCAAACTCGACACCACGGCCCATGCCGCCCTGCAGCCGCGCGGTTTCCGGGCCGATGTCGGCACGCACCCAGTCCCTGCCCGTGCGCACGTCGTAGGTGATCGCACGCGGGTAGTGCGGCAGATGGGTCCGCCCCGGCCCCGACGTGGCATCACGGACCCGACGCTGCGCCTCGGTTTTGACGTTTAACGCGCCCCGCGACGTGACCCGCTTGGCCTCGGCGGCGAGCCGATCTGGCGCGCCACGCAGCCGGGCTGCGAACGCGGCGACGTCGCGCGTGTCGATGCCCATCAGTCCACCACCTCGTCGAGCAGCAGCCGTTGAGCCGTGGCCATGGATTTGTGCAGCAGCCCGGCCACTGTGTACACGCGACCGGCCAGGTTGGGGTCGGCGACGGCGCTGGTGATGGTGACCGTGTCACCGACACGAACCGCGGCGCCGACGGGGATGTGCACGTAGTACCGCTGGACCGTGTACACGTGCCCAGCGGACCCGGGTCGTGTCTCGTGAGCCTCGAAAGTCTGGACCTTGCACCGTCCCGAGTAGACGGTGGTCGCAGCTGGTGGTGTCCGCTCCCCGGTCTCCGGGTCGATCGCACCCGGCTGCCCGACGGCACGGGTGATGGCGCACATGTCCACCATCAGCGCCTCGGCCAACCGACGGCCGCGGGCGAGCGCGGCCAGCGCACGCCGGCTCACCGCCCGCTCCCCACCACGGCCACGCCGCCACCAAACCGCGCGCGCAGCCGCGCACGGGTAGCCGGCGGCAACTCCATGGGACCGGCCAACCGCTGCTGCGAGTCGACCATCGGCTGCTGCTCGTGATAGTCGTCGATGCGGATGCTCGGCCGGTCGTGCACCGTGCCGTACCCCTCGTCGACCTGACGCAGCGCGCTACCAACCATCGCACACACCAGATCGACGATATCCGCTGGCACCTCGGCCAGCCCCGCGGTCATCGTCACCGTAACCACCGACGGCTCGCACCCCCGCTGCCACCCGCGACTGCGGTACAGCCTGCCGCCGATCAGCCGACAGTCCACACCGACCAGAAGCTCCACCTCGTCGAGCTCGACGTGGGACACGTCGGTGACTGGCTGCCCTGGCAGCGCCAGCCACCGGGCCGGTGTGCCCGGCAGCTGGACAACCCATGTGCCTCGGGAGATCGGCACACCGGCGGCATCACGGACGGCTGCTGAGGCGGCGTCGAGCAGCGATGACAGCAGCGCGCTGTCGGCGTGCGTGATCCCGCGGTCCGCCAGATCGCCGATGGTCGCCAGCGGCTCCACTGTCCACCTCCAACAAAAACTCCGCGTGCAGCCTGCCGCCGTGGCCGCGCAGATCGGACGGCAGCACCCACTCGGCGAAACGCTTCTCGGCCTCGGTGATCCCCTCCCTGGCCGCGCGCTCTACTGTGGCCGCGTAATCCTCGGGCCGGTCAACATGCCACCCGACCCGGTTCTCGTACACGTCGTGCTCCAGCAGGCGCCCGCCGGCACGGGTCAGATTACGCTCCCGGGTTAGCCAGTCCGCGAAAACCACCGGCAGGCCGAGCGCCCACGACTCGTAGATGGTCGACCCGCCGTCGGCGAGCACCACGTCAGCGCCCACGTACTGGGCGAGGGTGGCCTGCGAACCGGGGGAGTG
>Ga0207873_1003397_pt1 | contig 11743 bp, 13 predicted proteins | sample BGWIniCompost_FD_187373 | JGI IMG/M metagenome (GOLD analysis project Ga0207873, IMG submission 187373) | Cellulose adapted compost microbial communities from Newby Island Compost Facility, Milpitas, CA, USA - BGW Initial Compost (SPAdes)... ... | reverse complement strand
ATGCCTCCACCTTGCCCCGCATCGCTAACTTTTGCAAGCATCCTGCTTGCAAGAGTGCACCACCCGCCCGCGCGGGACATGACACCAGGCGCCGACCGCGCTCTTCTGTCCTGTCTCTGTGCTGTCCGGGCAGTCTCGGAGATCTCCGGGCATCTGAGCTGACGTCTCGGTCATCCCCGGCGTCTGCATCCGCCACGAACTCCGGGTCGGTCAGCACGTCCTCGGCGCCCGAGGAACAGTTCGATCTGTCCCGCACCCCCCGATGTCGTTCGAGCCCAGCGCAAGTACTGGCGCCTTCGCCGACATCACGGCCCGGCCCTGATCGACCTCTGCGAGGAACTCACCCGGCAGGCCGTCCTCCGTGCTGTTCTACAACGACATGCGGCACCTGCCCGCGGAACTGCGCTGGACCGGCTTCCCACCCGAACTGCACATCTGACCGAGAAGGCCGTTCGCCCGGACTTGCATGAGACCGGACAGCCGACCGCGCTCTTCCGCGCGGTTCCCCGACGCCCGGCTGTCCGGCAGCGAGGTCGGTCAGGAATCGAGAAGCGGTGCCGGTGGGAGCTGCCTAGCCTGACCGACATGGACCTCACGATTCACACCACCGCTCTCCCGCACGACGACCCGGAGGCCTCTCTCGCCTTCTACCGGGACGTGCTCGGCTTCGAGGTGCGCAGCGACGTCGGCAAGGACAGGATGCGCTGGATCGTCGTCGGCCCACCCCAGCAGCCCGGCACCTCCATCCTGCTGTCCCCGCCGGACGCCGACCCCGGCATCACCGAGGACGAGCGCCGCACCATCCGCGAAATGATGGCCAAGGGCACCTACGGCTGGATCATGCTGGCCACGCCGAACCTCGACGAGACGTTCGAGAAGGTGCAGTCCCACGACGTGGAAGTGGTTCAGGAGCCCATGGATCAGCCCTACGGCGTGCGCGACTGCGCGTTCCGCGACCCCGCGGGCAACATGATCCGCATCCAGGAAGTCCGCTGAGCCCTGCACATCGCACCTCCCGCCCGCCTCCCGCCCGCCTGCGCGGGCGGGCGGGCGGCGGCACCCCTCCCTCGTCCACAGGAGCATTCGCAGGAGTCACGCATGTGCCAGCCCGAGTGGCGACGCGCCCGCACCGCGGCCCTCGCCGAGAGCGGCCAGGACAGCACCACGGCCCTTGCCGAAACCGGTCAGGACACGACCACGGCCCTCGCAGAGACCGGTCAGAACACCGCCGCCGGCCAGGTCACGACCGGCCGGGACGCCCTCGCCCCCTCCCCGGCCCCGGCCCGGACAACGGCCCCTGACCGCTCCGGCCGGACCGGTCAGGAATCAAGAAGCCCCGCCCACCCGCCGCCCCTAGCGTGAGAGCCATGACGACCATCGAATCCCTCACCCTCGAGGTGGCCGACACCGAGGCCGCCCACCGCTTCTACACCACCGCCTTCGGCCTGGACTCGCAGCTCCGGCTCCGTACCGCCCAGGCCCCCGCCTCCGGCTTCCGCGGCTTCACGCTGTCCCTCGTCGTCTCCCAGCCGGCCGACGTCAACGCCTTCTTCGACGCCGCGATCGCCGCCGGGGCCACCGCGCTGAAGCCCGCCGCCAAGTCGCTGTGGGGCTACGGCGGCGTCGTGCAGGCACCCGACGGGACCATCTGGCAGCTGGCGTCCTCGTCGAAGAAGGACACCGGACCGGCGACGCGCACCTTCGACGAGCTGGTGCTGCTGCTGGGCGTCGAGGACGTCTCGGCGAGCAAGCGCTTCTATGGCGAGCGCGGGCTGACCGTCGCCAAGGGCTTCGGCAGCAAGTACGCGGAGTTCGCCTCCGGCTCGGCCCCGGTCAAGCTGGCGCTCTACAAGCGCCGCGGCCTCGCCAAGGTCGCCGGCGTCTCCCCCGAGGGCAGCGGCTCCCACTGCCTCGCCGTCAACGGCGGCCTCGGCTCCTTCACCGACCCGGACGACTTCGTGTGGGAGGACTCCGCCACGGCGCCGACACTCGCAGAGATCACGGAAGGGATGGGAACGAAGTGACCACGGCCGACGCGACCACCGGGACCGCCGACCCGGCGAGCACCGGCACCTCGGCACCCGCCGCCCCGCGCGACCGCGCCCAGCGCCTGCGGGACACCCGGGCCAAGCTGGAGAGTGAGACCGACCTCTGGGTGGCGACCGCCGACCCCTCCGGCGGCGGCCCCCACCTGATCCCGCTCTCCTATCACTGGGACGGCGCCGCCTTCCTCATCTCCACCCCGCGCACCTCGGTGACCAGCCGCAACCTTCTCGCCGACCGCCGGGTCCGGCTCAGCCTCGGCCCCACCCGGGACGTCGTCGTCGTCGACGCCACCGCCGAGCCGGTGGACCTCGCCGACCTCGGCTCCCAGGCCGCCGACGCCTTCGCCGCCCGCACCGGCTTCGACCCCCGCACCCTCGGCACCCCCTACCAGTACTTCCGCCTCCGCCCGCACCGCATCCAGGCCTGGCGCGAGGCCGACGAACTCCCCGGCCGCACCCTGATGCGCGACGGCACCTGGCTCACCTGACCGCCCGGGGTCACGCCGGATCAGGCAGCGACGGCATCAGAAGGGGAGAGGACGCGCCGCCACCACCTCGAGACGCGACACCGCCCGCGTCAGCACCACGTACAGCCGGTGCAGCCCCCGCTCCTCCGCCCCGGCGATCGCCGCGGGCTCCACGACCACCACATGGTCGTACTCCAGCCCCTTGGCGGCGCTCGCCGGCACCAGGCCGACCCGGGACCGAAGCTCCTCCGGACCCGCGACCGGCAGCCCGGCCCCAACCAGCACCTCCCGGAGCCCGGCCACCTCCTCGTCCGCCGCGATCACCCCGATCGAACCCTCGCGTCCCAGCGCCTCCCGCACCGCGGTCACCACCGCGTCAGGCAGCTCGCCCGGCGCGGCGACCTGCCGGATGCTCAGTTCCCCGTCCCCGCGCAGGGAACGGGGCACCGGGACGTCGGCCCCGAGCTTCCGCAGCAGCCGGTTGGCGAGCGCCAGGACGGCGCGCGGCACCCGGAACCCGGTGGTCAGCGGGATCACGGCGGCATCCGGTTTGCCCAGGTGGTGCAGCAGCGCGGGCCGGGAGCGCGCGGCCCAGGGGGTGGTGCCCTGCGCCAGGTCGCCCAGTACGGTCAGCGAGCCGAAGACGGAGCGGCGGGCGACAGCCGGGCACTCCATGGGCGAGAGGTCCTGTGCCTCGTCCACGACGATGTGGCCGTATCCGGCGGGATGTTCGAGGAGCCCCGCCACCTCACGGCCGCGCCGCGCTGCCACGGAGGGCCAGGTCGCCGGGTCCCACAGCCCGTCGGAGTGCTCGGCCCGGGGTCGGAGAGGATGTCGGATCGCCCGCCGGGCCCGGCATCGGTCGTCTGACTTCTTCTCAGGCCGAGGTCCGGGCGACGTGAGGGTTCACCGTCGAGCGGACCGGCAGGCCGAGGAAACCGGTGGCCACCGCCAGGGTCACGGCGTAGGAGTCCACCGCGCGCTGGACGTTCGGGGCGTCCATGCCCGCACCCGTGACGATGCGGTCCAGGTCGATGTAGGCGGAGCGGACGATCTCCAGCGAGCGGTACAGCTGCCAGTCCTTGCGCCAGTCGCGGGTGTACTCGGAGGGCAACCGGCGCTCCCACCGGCGGAACATGCGGTCGCGGATCTCGGGCCGGGTGGGGGTGAGGTGCATGTGGCGGACCAGGTCGTAGAGCGGGTCGCCGACCAGGGCCATCTCCCAGTCGATGATGGTCAGCGCCAAGGCGTCGTCCCGGCGGATCAGATTCCACGGGTTGAGATCACCGTGCAGCAGGGACGGCACGCGCGGGCTGACTTCGTGGCGGGAGAGGATCTGGCGCAGGCGCCCGGCCTCCGGCAGTCCCAGGTGCCGGGCCAGTTGCTGTGATCTCTTGGGCAGCTCTGCGACCAGTGCGACCAGCTGGTCCGTCAGCCAGTGGAAGAAGTTGCCGTTCTCCGACAGCACCCCGCCCACCGGGTCGACCTGACGATGGTCCACCGCGGTCAGAGCACACAGCTGGTCGACAAGGCCGTCGGCCTCGTGCGGCAGGAGACCGTGCACCGGATGGTTCGGAGGGCGCCCGATGTCCCCCGGCCCCATGTAGGTGTGGATGGCGAAGGATTCCCTCGGATGGCTCTTGCCGAGGGCCAGAGCTCTGGGTGCCGCCACGGCCACGCGCGTCTTCTCGATGGCCCTGAGGACGGCGTGCTCGCTGAGGAAGCCGGGCTCACGGCGGCAGGCCTCCGGCAGCCTGCGCCGGATGACCACCGGATCCTGGAACCCAGGGACCCGCACCACGGTGTTGAGGTGCGCGGTTCCCTTGAACACGTGTCCGGCCGGAGCCGCGCCCTCCCTCTTCAGGGCCTCGCGCACGGCCGTCTCAGGGAAGTCACCCGACAGGGGCAGGCGCCCATCGGGCACCCAGGCGGTGGCCTTGGCGACCAGATCCGTGGGGTGCCTGCGGCCGGTGCGAGAGGCGAGCCAGCGGAACAGCGCGCCCTCGATCTCCTTCTCCCCCGGTACGCGCCTCAGCCGCAGCGGATCGGCCGCCGCCTCCAGAGCCCTGCGCACCTCCGCGGTGGCCTGGTCAAGGCTCTTCTGCGTGAAGGAGTCCTCCAGTGAACGCGCCGCCCGCATCACATCGGGGAACACGGACTGCGCCCGCTCGAAGGCGAGGTAGTGCCAGAGGTCCTTGTTCAGGCCGGCGACGGCGGAGGGCCGAACCTCCTGCATCGCCTCCGCCCACGCGGCGACCACTTCGAGCTGCTGGTGGTCCGGGTACCGCATCCGCACCAGATGCGTGGCCAGCTCGTGCAGCGGATCGCCGTAGGTGGCCAGCTCCCAGTCGACGCAGATCAGCGGCTGCTCCCCCGCGCAGACGATCAAGTTGTCCCGGTGCAGGTCGGCGTGGAGAAGGCTGTACGGCCGCCTGGCCATGGCCGGGACCCGGGCGGCGAACTCGGCGAGGGCGTCCTCCGGAATGCCGAGGGCGGCGAACAGGCCGCCGAACGCGGCCCGATTGGGCTGTCTGATCTGCTGGTCCGCCAGGTGGGCCAGGGTCCGCAGAAAGCCGCGGCTGTCGGTGTCGTTCCGCGGCCAGATCCGCGGCAGCGGCGGAAGGGCACCCCTGCGCACCTGAGACATCTGGGCGAGCAGCCGTGCCAGCGCCCGGATGTGCATCGTGTCGAGTGGCTTACCGTTTCCGCAGATGCTGGAGAGGGCCACGCCCTCGACGTAGCTGTTGATGCTGAAGCCGTCACCCCGGACCAGGCACCGCGGTACGTGCGGCAGGACGCCCTCGACGGCCCGGAGGATCACCGCCTCGTCCTGCCAGGTCCGGATGACGACCGGGAGGGCCTCCGGACGGCGTACCCGTACCGTCACCGACGTGCCGGGCTCACGGCCGAGCAGCCGGGCCACCCGTTCGGTCAGCGGAACGAAGTAGTTCTCGTGGTGATGCCCGTTGGCCGGCACCCCCGAGTCGGCGGCCCGCCGTGCGAAGTCCCGGTAGCAGTCGCCAGGCCTGGCGCGTTCCCCGGCGAAGGGGCGGGGAAGAGGTGGTGCGCCCACGGGCCGCTCCGGGAGGTGCGAGAGGAGTCACGATCGACGGTACGCATGCAACCGGACGTGCGCCCGGCGGAGTGGTGCACACGAGGCTGCTACGGGCGTAGTGTCACCCGATCGCCTGACGTCTCGTATGCCCGTTCCGAGTGCGCCGGCGGGCCCTTTGTGAGGAGTGCCGGAGCAACTGTTCATACGGACGAGAGCGGGCATGCGCTCATTGGTGCGCAGATGCTACAGCACCCCCAGCCGCCTCAGCCGACTCGTCCGGCAGCCGCATCCGAATCGACCCGAACGCTCCGGCGAACGGGTGTCCTTCAGGTCGTCCTTGGCCCGGAGGGCAGGGCCGCGGCACCTGGGTGGGCTACGCCGTCGGCGCCGCCTTGCTGTTCCTCTGGCTGATGGTCCAGGCGTAGCGGCCGCCGCCGGTCAGTCCGGCGCCCGCACCACCTCCAGCACCGCCTCCAGTGACCCGACCACCGCCTCCGCCCCCGCCTCCCGCAGCAGCTTGTCCTTGCGTTCGTTGCGGGCGTAGCCGAGGAAGCTGACGCCGGCCGAGCGGGCCGCGTGGAGGTCGGAGGGGCTGTCGCCGATCATCAGGGCGGAGGCGGGGGCGGCGCCGAGCGCGTTGAGGGCGCGGTTGATGCAGTGCGGGTGGGGTTTGAGGTGGTGGAGTTCCTGGGTGCGGCCGTAGATGTGCGGGGCGAAGCAGGCGAGGAGGCCGCGGCCCTCGAGGTAGGTGCGGCTGACGCGCGGGGAGTTGTTGGTGGTGATGGCCAGGCGGACCCCGCGTGCGGCCCAGGTGCGGATGAGCGGGTCGGCCCAGGCGGTGGGCATCGCCGACGCCGCCGCGAGCAGCTCCTCCTTGGTGAGCCGCTCCTCCAGTTCGGCGACCAGGTCGCTGCCGGGGTGGCGCCGGTCGACGGCGCGCAGGACGACGTGCGGGTCCAGGGACTCGCGTTCCTTCTCGGTGAGCAGGCCGTGCAGCCCGTTGCCCTCCAGCCACTCGACGAGCTCTCTCGCCACCCGTTCCGCCGAGTGGCGGGCGAACAGGCGGCAGATCGGCCCGTCGAAGTCCCACAGCACGACGCGCGCACGCGTGATCAGATCCCGCAGCGCGTTCGGCTCCATTTCGGTCTCGGCCGTCACCGGATCAGTCTGCGTCGTCTCAGAAGTCACTAGGAGAGTGTCAGGTCCGACGTGATGGTTTCCCAGAGGGCATCGAACCACTTCTGGGATTCCTCCACGAACGCCGCGTCCCGGGGCCCGGCCTGCCTGACGAAGGAGAACAGCAGGGACTTGGAGCCGAGCACGTCGTACATGTCCAGGGTCCGGCTTCCCCACTCCTCCTCGCGGCGCACCAGCATGTAGTAGCCGAGCAGCGCCTCTTCCTGGTTGAGCAGGTAGAGCTTGTTGGGCGGGGTGAAGGGCAGGGCTCGGAAGCGGACCTGGACGTCGATGCCGTGGGTGGAGCGGAAAGCGCGCAGGTTGTGGTCCAGGACCTGGGCCTGGGCGTTGCGCATCTGCAGCCAGCGCTCGTGCACGGGGTCGGGTACGGGGTCCGGCCCCGCCTCGGCCTCGCCGGCGTCCTGCTCGGCCAGGACGGGGAAGGCGAGATTGATCTTGCGGGAGGGCAGGAGGACCCGGAAATCGATCGACTCCGGTCGGATGCGGCCCTCGTGGATCAGGCGGAGGGGCTCGCCCAGGGCCAGCATCAGGGTCTCGGAGGTGTGGCAGACGACGTCGACCCGGACGTGGGGCGCGGAGAAGGCCTCCGTCAGCCGGGGGGCCAGCGCGACCATGGTGGGCCGGGGTTCCTCGCGGGCCGGCGGTGGTTCGGCGATGCGCGGGGGGCTTCCCTTGCTCACGTTGCTGAGCAGGCCGTCCTGCTGGAGGGCGCGCAGTGCCTGGCGCACGGTGCCGCGCTCCACGCCGAACTCCTCGGCGAGTTCGGCCTGGGTGGGCAGGCGGTCGCCCGCCTTCAGCTCGCCGGTGCGGATGCGTTCGCGCAGGATGTCGGCGATCTCCTGGGGCGAGAGCCTCCTGCTGCCGTTCACTGCGACGTTGTCCTGGGCCACGACCAAACGCTACAACTTAGATCCATCTATGGGGAGTTGTTTGCGAGTTGTTTATGAGTAGTCGCCAAGTGGGCACAACTTAGAGCAAGTTGGCTACCAACTTGATGAAGTTGGCGGAGGGTTTGCTTCCGAAAGCCGGCAGACGCTTCCGAAGACCGCCAAGGGTCGTGAAGGCCTCCGCAGGCCCCGAAGGAGGAACCGTGCCCGTCCTCGCCCTCGTCTCCGCCGTCCTGGTCATCACCGTCGAGCAGCTCGTCGCCTGGCAGTACGGCGTCACCGGCATCGTCGGCCTGCTGCTGCTCACCATAGGCCTCAAGGCCAACAGCCCCGGCGTCAGCTCGACAGGAGCGGTCCTGCTGGCTCTGCTCCTGTCGAGGCCGGCCCTATGAGCCGAGGCAGTCGCAGGTCAGCAAGGTGTGGGAGACGTCAGGCCTGGAGCACCAGCTCCGAACTGATCGTCTCCCACAGCGCGTTGAACCACAGGTGCGACTGCTCCACGAACGTGGTGTCGCGCAGGGAGGCGCCCTGCTCGAAGGCGAAGAGCAGGGACTGGACGCCCTCGGCGTCGTACATCTCCAGCCGCTCCTGGCCGATCTCCGCCTCCCGGCGGGAGAGCGTGTAGTACGCGAACAGCGCCTCGGCGCCATTGAGCAGGTACAGCTTCACCGGCGGGGTGAAGGGCAGGGCACGGAAGCTGACCCGGACGTCGATGCCGTGAGTGGCGCGCAGCGCGAGGAGGTTGTGCTTCAGCACCTGGCCCTGCGCGTTGCGCTGGACCAGCCAGCGCTGGTGGACGGTGTCGGTCTCGTCCCGGTGGCGGCCGTCCACCGGAACGGGGAAGGCGAGGTCGATGGTGCGGCTGGGCAGCAGGATCCGGACGTCGATCTTGGCCGGTTTCAGTCGCCCGGCGTGGATCTGGCGCAGCGGCTCGCCGAGGGCCAGGTTGAGCGAGATGGCGGTGAGGCAGACGGCGTCCACCTCCACCTGCTCGGCCGCGAAGGCGGCGGCGACGCGCGGGGCGAGGCCCACCATCGTGGGCACCGGGGAGGCGGCGGGGCCGGTCAGCGCGCGGCCGAGGTCGGCGGCGACCTTCGCGGGCGCCCCCTTGGAGACCTGGGTGAGCAGGTGCTCGGAATGCAGGATGCCCAGCGCACGGCGCACCACACCCCGTTCCACGCCGAACTCCTCGGCCAGCTGGGCCTGTGTGGGCATGCGCTCGCCGGCTCGCAGCACTCCGGACCTGATCCGGGCGCGCAGCTCCTCGGCCACCTCACGGTGTGTCCGCCGTGGCCGCTGTGGCCTCTTCCGTCCATTGACGGAGGCGTGTTCCGGCTCCACAACCAAACACTACAACTTCCCGCCATCTTTGGGCAGTTCAGTGAGAGGTGGTTATGAGTCGCTTCCAAGTGGAGATAACCATCACAGAGTTGGTCACCAACTTCAGCAACATGGTCAAACTTTCGAGCGGTTGGCCATCAGGGTGACGGTTGGGGACCACCGAGTCCAAGGGGGACCGCCATGCCGCTTGTCGCCATCGTCCTCGCCGCCCTGGCCATCGGATTCGAGCAGTTCATCGAGTGGAAGTACGGCCCGATGGGCATCATCGCGTTCGTCGCCCTCGCGGTGGGCCTCAAAGCCCGCAACACCCTGATCAGCGGCATCGGCGCGGTCATCCTCGTGATGCTGCTCGCCCAGCCCGGCTGAGGCATCGGCCCGGCCGGAGGCGCCGGGCCGGCGCCCGAGGGCACCCACAGACGTCTGGCCGGACTCCCTTCCGGAGGGGAGCCGGGAGACCGGCCAGTCGGCACCACCGCACAACAACCACAACCACAACCACAACCGACAGACACAACTGAACAGCTCGCTACGGATGAGCGCCCATTCGCCGTCGTCGGAAGGAGGTCGGCCGGAAGCAGGCAGTACCCGTCCAGCGCGCGTACCGCGCGCTCAGAACACGTCCGGGCACCACGGTCGCCTGGAGGTACGCAGCAGGGCGTCGGCCTGACGGGCGGCGCCCGCTCGTTCTTCCCGCACCCGCCCCGCGGCCGCCAGCCGCACCGCCGACTCGTCCCCGAGCCACAGCGACGCCAACTCGCCGATCTCCAGGCTGAGCTCGGCGCTCGCATCGGTGGGCGTGCACGAACCGGTGCCGTCCTCGGACGCCTCCAGCCGGTAGCGGCCGCCGGTCAGCCCGCCGCGGTCGGTCACCTCCAGCACCAGCGACCCGGCCGCCTCGTAGGTGCGCGCCTCCAGCGCCCGTACGACGTCCAGGATCCGCACCCACAGCCAGTCCGCCTGGGTGGTGATGGCGGCGGCCCGGGCGTCCGGCAGGAAGAGGGGAAGCAGGTCGTCGGGGGCGCGGCCGCCGCTCTTCACCGTCACCACCCAGTCGATCGAGCACAGGTAGCGCCACAGCGCGCGCTCGGCGGCCGGGGTCACCGCGACCAGCCAGCGCACCCGCACGGTGTTCTGCGGCTGCTTGGCGTCGCCCCAGTGGTCCTCGATCTTGTAGGAGACCATGCCCTCGACCTCGCCGGAGGCCGAGCGGTACACCGCGTAGAACGGCTCCTGCCAGGCTCCGTGGATGCGCAGCACACCGGTGTCCTGCTGCCACCACAGCTCGTCCCGGTCGACGACGCCGGGCCGGATGCGGCGCAGCCGGTCGTGCAGCTCGGGGCCCAGCTTGCGCACCTCCTCCGGGTCGAGGAAGTCGACCCGGCCGCCGTCGTGAGGTCCTGCCCAGCGGGCGTCGAGCCCGGAGCGGGGCACGTCGATCGTCCACTCGGTCGTGGTGGTGGCCGGGCCGAAGCCGTAGCGGCCGTAGATCGGGTACTCGGCGGAGATCAGCGTCGCCACCACGTCACCGCGTTCCTTCGCCGCGGCCAGGTCCTGCCGCATCATGCGGCTGAGCAGGCCGCGGCGGCGGTGGGTGGCGGAGACGGTGACGCTGGAGACCGCGTCGGCGGGCACGGCCCGGCCGCCGACCGCGGTCAGCTCCTGCGCGAAGGAACGGAACGTCGCCACACACCGGCCGGAGTCGAAGGCGCCGACCAGCCGGCAGGCGGCGAACGCCTTGCGCCGCGCCTCGAGAACCTCGTCGGAGCTGTGCGGCTCCCGCAGGAACCCGGTGTTCAGGGCGCGGTTCCAGTCCGCGAACTCGGTCTCGCCGACGGGACGTACGTCGATGTCTGCGCGGGGGGTCATGGGCTCACGGTAGGTCGCACACCGGTGCGGTGTCGCGCGGATTTGCCGCGGCTCCCGCAGCGGGGGCCACCGCTGCCCCCGCTGCCGCGACTCCCGTGACGGCGCCTCTCCGGGCGGCGGCCCCGTGGCGCGTGCGTCCCCGGCCGCGGCTCAGAAGACCGCCCGGATCTCACCCACCTCACGCCCGCCGCCCAGCAGCGGCGCCCGGCCGATCCGGTCCAGCACGGGCGCGTCCGCGCCCAGCAGCCGCAGCGCCCGGGCCAGCACCGGACCCAGGGTCCGTACCGCCCCGTCCTCCACCTTGAACGCCAGCGCGCGGCCGTCCGGCAGGGCGACCGCCTGGACCGCCTCGGCGCCCACCTTGGACAGGGCGCCCGGGATCTCCCGCATCAGCCAGGTGTCGGCACGGCGGGTGCCGGCGACGTACTCGGGGTGGGCGCGCATCGCGTCGGCGACCCGGCGTTCCGGCGTGCCGGGTGCGGCGAGAACGAAGGAGCGGTAGGCGCGGGCGAGGCCGGTGAGGCTGATGGCCAGGAGCGGGGCGCCGCAGCCGTCGACGCCGGTGGCTGCCACCTGCTCACCCGCGGCCTCCTCCACAGAGCTGTGGATGATCCGCTGCAGCGGGTGTCCGGGGTCGAGGTAGCTCTCCAGCGGCCAGTCGCGCCGCACACAGGTGGCCAGCATCGCGGTGTGCTTGCCGGAGCAGTCCATGGTCACCCGGCTGCGGCTGCCGCCGGCCGCGAGGCAGGTCTCCCGCTCCTCGGCGTCCAGCGGCAGATCCGGCGGGCAGCCCAGCTGCTCCTCGGTCAGCCCGTGCTCGGCGAGCATCGTGCGGACCAGGTCGCGGTGGAAGCTCTCGCCGGAGTGGCTGGCCGCGGCCAGCGC
>Ga0207873_1003396_pt1 | contig 11747 bp, 7 predicted proteins | sample BGWIniCompost_FD_187373 | JGI IMG/M metagenome (GOLD analysis project Ga0207873, IMG submission 187373) | Cellulose adapted compost microbial communities from Newby Island Compost Facility, Milpitas, CA, USA - BGW Initial Compost (SPAdes)... ... | reverse complement strand
GCCTTGAGGAGGAGCTTGATGTTGGGGTGGGCGAGCATCCTGCGGAAGAGGGCGGTGTAGCCCTCCTTGGGCATGGCCTGGTAGGCGTCCTGGAAGTAACGGGTGTCGTGGCTCACCAGGACGGGGACCCGAGCGGTCACGGAAGGGGAGAGTTCCTCGGGGCGCAGGCCCCACTGCTTGAGGGTGTAGCCTTCAAAGACGTTTTTGTAGACGTAGTCGGCGAGGAAACGGAGGTCGGGGTCCTCTTCTTGCCGGAGGCGGAGGATGGGGACGCGGGCGCCGTAGCCGAAGCGGGCGATGAGCTTTTCTTCCAGGCGGTCGGCGAGCCTTGGGGAGAAGAGGGCGCGGAGGGTGGCGAGGCTGAAGGGGAGGGGGACCTCCTTGCCCTCCACCACGGCGCGGACGCGGTGGTAGTAGGGGCGCCACTCGGTGAAGCGGGAGAGGTAGTCAAAGACCTTTTTGCTGTTGGTGTGGAAGATGTGGGGCCCGTAGCGGTGGACGAGGACCCCGTGGGGGTCCATTTCGTCGTAGGCGTTGCCCCCGATGTGGTCCCTCCTGTCCACCACCAGAACCCGCTTGCCTGCGGCGGCGAGCCTTTCCGCCAGGGTGGCCCCGGTGAAGCCCGCGCCCACGATCAGGTAGTCCACCTTCATCCTTCCTCCCAAAGCCGCTTCAGGGTTGCGGCGAGCCTTCGTGCGGCCTGGTCTAAGGTGTGGTGCCGCTCCACGAAGGCCCGCGCCCGCTTGCCCAGCTCCGGGTTCGCCTCCCGGAGGGCCTGGGCGAGCCTTGGGGGCCAGGGGGGGACAAGCCTGCCGGTGAGGCCGTCCTGGATGAGCTCCGCCTGGGCGGGGATGGGGGTGGTGACCACGGGGAGGCCGGAGGCCATGGCCTCGAGGGTGGCCAGGCTCTGGTTCTCCCCCAGGGTGGGGAGCAGCACGGCGTCCACCGCCCGGTAGAGCTCCGGCATGTCCTCCCGCCTTCCCAAAAAGCGCACGTTTTCCAGTCCCAAAAGCCTCGCCGCCCTCCGCCATAGGCCGAGAAGCTCCCCCGTCCCCACGAGGAGGAAGTCTACTTGGGGAAGGAGCCTTGCGGTGAGGAGGACGGCCAGGTGGTTCTTCTCGGGGCTCATGCGGGCGGGGACCAAGACGGCGGGGCGCTTTAGGCCGTAGCGCCCTTTAAGGGCCTCCTTCTCCCCGGGAAGAGGCGGCCGGAAGCGCTCCACGTCCACCCCGTTGGGCACGGTGTGCACGCCCTTTACCCCGTGTACCCGTTCAAGCCACCGGGCCGCCCAGCGGGAGACGGTGAGGACGGCTCGCGCCCGCCTGAGGTTGGGCACCTGGAGGAGGCGGTAGCCCAAGCGGTAGAGGTACCGCCCCCCCAGGGGGTAGAAGACCTCTATCTGGTCGTGGACGAGAAGGACGAGCCGCGGGTAGCGGGCGAAGAAGCGGCGGTAGCTTTGCGGGTACCAGGCGGAGGCCACCACGAGGTCCACCGCCTCGGGAAGCGCCTCCAGGTCCCGGTACGCGTAGACGGGGATCCCCGCCGCCTCCAGGGCCCGGCGCACCGGGAGGGTGCCCTCGGCCTCGGGGAGGGCGGCCTCGGGGGAGAGCCCCAGGGCCTTCACCCGGGGAAGCATCTCCCTGAGGTAGACCTCGCTTCCCCCGATGCGCCGGGCGTCGGAGAGGAAGAGGACCCTCACAGGTGCTCCAGGGCGAGGCGAACGGCCCGGGCCTGGACCTCCAGGGGCACGTAGGGCCTGGGCCGCTTGAGGGCCAGGGTCTCGTCGGGAGGAAGGTGGAGGAAGCCCACGGGGACTTCCTCGGGCAGGCGGTAGAGGGAGAGGTAGAAGGCCTGGTTGCAAAGGTAGCTCCCCGCGGAGAGGCTTGCCCTTCCGGGGATGCCCGCCTCGCGCCAGCGGGCGAGGACGGTTTTCACCGGGAAGCGAGCGGGAAGGGCCAGGGGGCCTCCAGGGACAATGGGGAGGTCCTCGAGGACCCGGCCCCGGTTGTCGGGGCGGGAGAAGTCCAAAAGGTTCACCGCAAGCCTTTCCAGGGTGAGGACGGGCCGGTCCTCCGCGAGGCCCAGGTGGAGAACGGCCTTGGGTCCCTCCCGGTGGAGGCTCTCCAGGACCTCCACCAGGGCCTCGGCGTCCACGGGGAGGACGGCTTTCCTCAGGGGTCTTCCGCCCACCTCAGAGGGGAGGAGGTCAAGGAGGGCCTGGGAGGGGTTGTGTTCCAGGCCGCCGAAGGGTTCAAAGCCGGTGACGAGGATCATGGGCCAGGGAGCATTATAGCCGGGGCTTGGACGCGGTATACCATAGGGGGCGTGGAGCTTGGCCTTGTAACCGACACCGCCGCGGACCTTTCCCCCAAGGTGCTCCAGGAGGAGGCCATTGGCCTCGTGCCCATTTACGTTCGCCTGGGGGAGAAGCGGTATAAGGACTGGCAGGAACTCACCCCGGACGCCCTCTACCAGGCCATGCGGGCCGGGGCCGAGCCCGTGACTGAGCCCCCGGAGGTGGAGGACTTCGTGAAGGTGTACGAGCGCTACCTCCAGGTCTACGACCGCCTCCTTTCCGTCCACGTCTCCGGGGAGCTTTCCCAGACGGTGCAAAGGGCGCGGGAGGCGGCCCTCAGGGTGGCCCCGAACCGGATCCGGGTGGTGGACTCGGCGATGGTCTCCGCGGGGCTTGGGGCGATGGTGCTCCGGGCGGCGGAGATGCTCCGGGACGGCGCCGATGAGGAGGACGTGGTGCAGGAGCTGGAAAGGCTCAAGCGCTCCAGCCTCTACTTCAGCGTGGCCGACCTTTCCCACCTGGCCCGAAACGGCCGCCTCCCCCGCTTTGGCGAGGTGGTGGGGAACCTCCTGGGCCTGAGGCCCATCCTGCGCATTGAGAAGGGGCATATCCGCTTCCTCCGGGTGGCCCGGGAGGGAAGCGTCCCCGAGACCCTGGCCCGGCTCGTGGCGGAGGAGTTGGGGGGGAAGACCGTCCGCGTCGCCATCGCCCACTCCGACGCCAAGCCCGAGTGGCTCGAGGGCCTCAAGCGGAGCCTGGAAAGCGCCTTGCGCCTGGAGCGGGGCAGGGTCACCCGCTCCGGGGTCACCATCGCCGCCAACGTGGGCCTGGGGGCGCTCGCGGTCCACGCCTACGCGCTACAATAGTCCTTGGCCCTTCGGGGCCGTGGCGGCATGGAAATCGCGCTAGAGAGGATCTACGGCCACCGCCTGGCCCTTCCGCAGGTGGGGGCGGCCCTGCTTTTCTCCCAGGAGGTCCCCCCGGCCCTTCTCCTCGCTCCCGAGGCGCGGCTTCGGCGCTACCGGGACCTTTCCGCCTTCGGGGCGCGGGTCTACGTGAACCCCGGCCTCGAGGCCCTGGAGGAAAAAGCCCTCTTCGTCCTCTCCTACGAGGAGGCCCTAAGCCCCTTCCCCGAGGACCCCGAGGCCTGGCGGCTTCTTCTGGAGGTGGGCCGCGCTTACCCCCGGGAGGCCCTCCTCTCCCGCCTCCTCAAGCTGGGCTACGCCCGGGACGAGGACTACCGCGTCCTGGGGGAGGTGGTGGAGCTCGGCGAGGTGCGCCTGGAGTTCTTCGGGGACGAGCTGGAAAGGCTTTTGGTCCGGGGGAAGGAGAGGCGGCGCCATGTCCTTTTGCCCAAGCCGGGGAAGGCGGAGGGGTTTACCTCCAAGAAGGTCCTCCATTTCCCCGGCCCCGTCTACCTGGACACCCCCGCCCTCGCCCCCAAGGCCCTTTGGCCCCTCCTTGCGGGAAGGCCCGTGGTGGCCTTGGGGGGTGGCATGGAGCTTCCCCCCCTGGACCTCGGCGCTAAGCCCCTTCCCCCTTACCGGGGAAGCCTTAAGGCCCTGGAGAAGGACCTCGCCCGCTGGCTTGCCGAGGGGAAGCGGGTCCACCTCTTCGTGGGCCACGCCCGCACCCTGGAGTACCTCAAAAGGCGCCTCCAGGCCTTCTCGCCCCTCATCCTGGACCGCTTCCCTGGCCCCAAGGGGCGGCTTGCCCTCCTCCCCGGGGACTTTGAGGGCGGGGCGGAGTGGGGGGAGTGGGTTCTCCTCACCGAGGCCCTGGTCTTCGCCACCGGGGGGGTGCGGGCCCGGGTCCGGGTAGGGGAGGGGCTCAGCGACCCCGGGGCCCTTTCCCCAGGGGACTACCTCATCCACCCGGAGCACGGCGTCGGGCAGTACCTGGGCCTGGAGACCCGGGAGGTCCTGGGGGTCAAGCGGGACTACCTGATCCTGCGCTACAAGGGGGAAGGGAAGCTCTACCTCCCCGTGGAGCAGCTTCCCCTCCTCAAGCGCCACCCCGGGACCACCGACGACCCCCCGGAGCTTTCCTCCCTGGGCAAGAACGAGTGGCAAAGGGCCAAGGAGCGGGCGCGGAAGGACGTGGAGGAGCTGGCTGGGCGCCTCCTCGTCCTCCAGGCCAAGCGCAAGGCCACCCCGGGCCGGGCCTTCCCGCCCCTTCCTGACTGGGACCCCTTGGTGGAGAGGGGCTTCCCCTTTGAGCTCACCCCCGACCAGAAGCGGGCCCTGGAGGAGGTCCTCCGCGACCTGGAAAGCCCCCACCCCATGGACCGCCTGGTCTCGGGGGACGTGGGCTTTGGCAAGACGGAGGTAGCCTTGAGGGCCGCCCACCGGGTGGTGGGGCACGGGGCCCAGGTGGCCTTTTTGGTCCCCACCACCCTCCTCGCCGAGCAGCACGGGAAGACCTTTAGGGAGCGCTTCCAGGGGCTTCCCGTGAGGGTTGCGGTCCTCTCCCGCTTCACCCCGCCCAAGGAGGAGGAGGCCATCCTGAAGGGTCTCGCCGAGGGCACGGTGGACATCGTCATCGGCACCCACCGCCTCCTCCAGGAGGACGTGCGCTTCAGAGACCTCGGCCTCCTCATCGTGGACGAGGAGCACCGCTTCGGCGTGGCCCAAAAGGAGAGGATCCGGGAGCTTAAAGCGGAGGTGGACACCCTCTACCTCTCCGCCACCCCCATCCCCCGCACCCTCTACTCCGCCCTGGTGGGCCTCAAAGACCTTTCCAGCATCCAGACCCCGCCCCCGGGGCGCAAGCCCATCAAGACCTTCCTTGCGCCTTTTGACCCCCTCTTGGTGCGGGAGGCCATCCTCTTTGAGCTGGAGCGTGGGGGCAAGGTCTTCTACGTCCACGACCGGGTGGCCTCCATAGAGGCCAGGCGGCGCTTTCTGGAAAGCCTCGTCCCCGAGGCCCGCATCGGGGTGGTCCACGGCCAGATGCCCGAAAGCCTCATTGAGGAGACCATGCTCCTCTTCGCCGAAGGGGCGTACGACGTCCTCCTCGCCACCACCATCATTGAGGCGGGCCTGGACGTGCCCGAGGCGAACACCATCCTCATTGAGCGGGCGGACCGTTTGGGGCTCGCCACCCTCTACCAGCTCCGGGGCCGGGTGGGAAGGCGGGACCAGGAGGCCTATGCCTACCTCTTCCACCCGCCTAGGCTTACCGAGGCGGCGGAGAAGCGCCTTAACGCCATCGCCGACCTCTCCGACCTGGGCTCGGGCCACCTCCTGGCCGAAAGGGACATGGAGATCCGGGGCGTGGGGAACCTTTTGGGGCCGGAGCAGCACGGGCACATCCGGGCGCTTTCCCTCGAGGTCTACACCGAGCTTCTGGAAGAGGCCATCCGCAAGCTCAAGGGGGAGGTCAAGGAGGAGCGGCGGCACGTGACCCTGGACCTCGCCCTCTCCGCCCGGCTGCCCGCGGAGTACGTGGGGAGCCTCGAGGCCCGAAGCCGCTACTACAGCCGTTTTGCCGAGGCGAAAAGCCTCGCCGAGCTTTCCCGCCTGGTGCGGGAGCTCAAGGAGCGCTACGGGCCTCTCCCTGAGGAGGCGGAGAACTTCGTGGCCCTCGCCCGGCTCCGTCTGGTGGCGGAGAGGAAGGGGGTGGTGTCCATCACGGAAGGCCTCACCCACCTGGAGGTGGTCTTCCCCCGCTACCCCTTGGACTACGACGCCCGCGGCCTCAAAGGGCTTCCCTACCGGGTAGAACTTACGCAGTACCCGCCCGGGTTCCGCCTGGAGAAGAAGGGCCTGAGGCCCCGGGACTACCCCGAGGCCCTGATGGAGGTGCTCTACCTCTTCGCCGACCTCTAAGGGCCCACACGTGGATGGCCTTGGGGTACCCGGACCCGGGCTGTGGGGGGCGTTTTGGGGCAGTCGGCCGAGGCCCGGCCTGGGGTGGCGCCGCCCGTGCGGCCCTTTGACAGGCGGGGCGTCTGGGGTTAAACTTTGACTGAGTATAAGGAGGTGCCCATGATCAAGAAGGTAGGCGTGGTAGGCGCGGGGACCATGGGTAGCGGGATCGCCGCCCTGGTGGCCAGCGCCGGGATCCCGGTGGTGCTCTTGGACATCCCCGGGAAGGAGGACCGCAACGAGTACGCCAAGCGGGGGCTGGAGCGGGCCCTCAAGGCCAGGCCCGCTGCCTTCATGGACCCTGAGCTTGCCCGATACGTGGAGATCGGCAACACCGAGGATCACCTGGACAAGCTCAAGGACTGCGACTGGGTGGTGGAGGCCATCATTGAGAAGCCCGAGCCCAAGCAGGCCCTCTACGCCCGCTTGGAAGGCCTCTTGAAGCCCACCGCCATCGTTAGCTCTAACACCAGCGGCATTCCCATGCGGGTGCTTCTGGAAGGCCGCTCGGAAGGTTTCCGCAAGCGCTTCTTGGGCACCCACTTCTTCAACCCCCCCCGCTACCTTCACCTTCTGGAGCTCATCCCCACCCCCGAGACCGACCCCAAGGTCTTGGAGGAGATCCGCCGCTTTGGAGAGCGGATTTTAGGCAAGGGGACCGTTCTCGCCAAAGACTCTCCCGGCTTTATCGCCAACCGCCTGGGGGTCTACGGGATGGTCCAGGCGGTGCGCCTTATGGAGAAGCACGGCCTCACCATTGACGAGGTGGACGCCCTCACCGGGCCCCTCCTCGGCCGCCCCAACTCCGCCACCTTCCGCACCGCCGACCTCACGGGCCTGGACGTGCTCAAGCTGGTCACGGAGGAGCTGGCCCAGGCCACCGGGGAGGACTTCGCCCTCCCCGAATGGGTCCACCGGCTGGTGGAGGAGGGCCGCTTGGGGGAGAAGACGGGGGCCGGGTTCTACAAGCGGGTGAACGGGGAGATCTACACTTTGGACTACCGGACCCTGGATTACGTCCCCCGGACCAAGCTTGAACTTCCCGAGCTTCGCGCCCTCCGGGACCTTCCCCTGAGGGAGCGCCTTGCCAAGGCCTTGGACCTTCCCGGCAAGTACGGGGCCTTCCTCCGGGAGCTTTTCGCCAGGACCGCCCACTACACCCTGGAGAAGGCTCCGGAGATCGCCTACGACCTCGTCTCCGTGGACCAGGCCCTGGAGTGGGGCTTCGGTTGGGAGGAAGGCCCCTTCAAGAACATGGACGCCGTGGGGCTTTCCCGGGTGGAGGCCCTTTTCGCCGAGCACGGTCTGGAGGCCCCTGAGCTCCTTAGGAAGGCTCAAGGTGCCTTCTACAAGGACGGCACCTATTTGGGGTTTGACGGGGCCTACCACCCCTTGCCCAAGCGGGAGGGCGTCATCTCCCTAAAGGCCCTCAAGTCCGAGGGAAAGACCCTTTTGGAAAGCAAGGAGGCGGCTCTTCTGGATCTGGGAGACGGGGTGGCCCTCCTGGAGTTCCGCACCAAGATGAACGCCATCGGGGAGGGGGTCATCCGCATGCTCCAGAAAAGCCTGGAGTTTGTGGAGGAGAAGGGCTACCTGGGCCTCGTCATCGGCAACGAGGACCCGAGGGCCTTCTCCGCCGGGGCCAACCTGGCCCTCATCCTCTCCCTGGCCCAGGAGGGGGACTGGGACGAGCTCGCCCTGGCGGTGCGCCAGTTCCAGAAGGCCTCCATGTCCCTCCGCTATAGCCCCTTCCCCGTTGTGGTGGCACCTTTTGGCCTCACCTTAGGGGGCGGGGCGGAGTTCACCCTGCACGCCGACGCGGTTCAGGCCCACGCCGAGCTTTACATGGGCCTGGTGGAGGCCGGGGTGGGGCTTCTGCCCGCCGGCGGGGGCACCAAGGAGATGCTCCTCCGCTTCACCCAGGAGCTTGCACCCTACGAGGAGGCGGACCCCTTTGAGGGGGTGAAGCGGGCCTTCAACCTGATCGCCTTGGCCAGGACCTCCACCAGCGCCCTCGAGGCCCGGAAGATGGGCTTCCTCCGCGACCGGGACCGCATCAGCATGAACCGGGACTTCCTCATCGCCGACGCCAAGAGGCGGGTTTTGGAACTCGCCCCCGATTACCGCCCGCCCCTGCCTCCGAGGATACGGGTCCTGGGAAGCGAGGCCTTGGGCAACCTTCGCTACGCTGTCTGGTCTTTCCGCGAGGCGGGGGAGATCACGGATCACGACATGAGGATCGGCCTGGAGATCGCCTATGTCCTTTCCGGCGGGGAAGGCCCGGCGCGGGAGGTTTCCGAGTGGGACCTTCTGGACCTGGAGCGCGAGGCCTTCTTGAAGCTCCTCGGCACCCGGAAGACCCAGGAGCGCATCGCCTACACCTTGAAGACGGGCAAGCCGCTTAGGAACTAAGGGGGAGAAGATGCGGGAAGCGGTCATCGTAAGCGCGGTACGGAGCCCCGTCGCCCGGGGCAAAAAGAACGGGGCCTTGGCCACCCTCCACCCCGTGGACCTCTCCGCCCAGGTGATGCGGGCTGCGGTGGAGCGGGTGGGCCTGGACCCCAAGGAGCTTGAGGACGTCCTCTGGGGGTGCGCCATGCCCGAGGCGGCCCAGGGGCTGAACATCGCCCGCCTGGCCCTCCTTCGGGCGGGCTTCCCGGTGGAGGTGGCGGGGGCCACCATCAACCGCTTCTGCTCCAGCGGCCTTCAGACCATCGCCATGGCCGCCCAAGCGGTGATGACGGGGATGGCGGATGCCGTCTTGGCGGGCGGGGTGGAGGTGATGAGCCAGGTACCCATGTCGGGCTTCGTCACCCGGCTCCACCCTGACCTTACCCCCACGGAGTGGAGCCCGGAAACCTACTCCACCTACATCGGCATGGGCTTCACCGCCGAGAGGGTGGCGGAGCGCTTCGGCATAAGCCGAGAGGACCAGGATAAGTGGGCTTACCGGAGCCACATGAAGGCGGCGGAGGCCCAGAAGGCCGGGCGCTTCACCGAGATCGTCCCCATCCGGGTGCCCAAGGTGCGCTTCCAGGGGGTCAAGAAGGTGGTAGAGGAGGTGGTGGTGGATAAGGACGAGACCATCCGCCCCGACACCAGCCTCGAGGCCCTGGCCAAGCTGAGGCCCGCCTTTAAGAAGAACGGCACCGTGACCGCGGGCAACTCCAGCCCCTACTCCGACGGGGCGGCGGCGGTGGTCGTCATGAGCCGGGAGAAGGCGGAGGCCTTGGGGCTTAAGCCCCTGGCCCGTTTCGTGAGCTTTGCCGTGGCCGGGGTGGAGCCCGACATCATGGGGATCGGCCCGGTGAAGGCGGTGCCCAAGGCCTTGGAACGGGCGGGCCTGAAGCTAGACCAGATTGACCTCATTGAGTTCAACGAGGCCTTCGCCGCCCAGGTCCTGGCGGTGATGCGGGCCCTGGAGATGCCCGAGGAGAAGACGAACGTCAACGGCGGGGCCATCGCCTTAGGCCACCCCCTGGGGGCCACGGGGGCCAAGCTCACCGCCCAGCTCTTGAGCGAGCTATCCCGGCGGGGTGGGGGGTACGGCCTCGTCACCATGTGCATCGGCGGCGGCATGGGCGCTGCGGGCGTGTTTGAGGTCTACCCGGCTTAAGGAGGAGAACCATGACCGAGGAAAAAAAGCTCTGGCAAAAAGGCGGCGGCTGGCTTCTTGAGGTCCCGGAGCGGGTCTACACCCCGGAGGACTTTGACGAGAGCGTCAAGGAGATCGCCCGGACCACCCGTACCTTCGTGGAGAAGGAGGTGCTTCCCCTCCTGGAGCGGATGGAGCACGGGGAGCTTGAGCTCAACGTGCCCCTGATGCGCAAGGCGGGGGAGCTCGGGCTTCTTGCCATTGAGGTCCCTGAGGAGTACGGCGGCCTGGACCTGCCCAAGGTGATCTCCACCGTGGTGGCCGAGGAGCTTTCCGGAAGCGGGGGCTTCTCCGTCACCTACGGTGCCCACACCTCCATCGGCACCCTGCCCCTCGTCTACTTCGGCACCGAGGAGCAGAAGCGCAAGTACCTCCCCAAGCTCGCAAGCGGCGAGTGGATCGCCGCCTACTGCCTCACCGAGCCGGGCTCGGGCTCCGACGCTCTCGCCGCCAAGGCCCGGGCCACCCTTTCCGAGGACGGGAAATACTACATCCTGAACGGGGTGAAGCAGTTCATCTCCAACGCGGGCTTCGCCCACCTCTTCACCGTCTTCGCCAAGGTGGACGGGGAGCACTTCACCGCCTTTTTGGTGGAGCGGGACACCCCCGGCCTCTCCTTCGGCCCCGAGGAGAAGAAGATGGGCATCAAGGCCTCCAGCACCCGCCAGGTGATCCTGGAGGACGTGAAGGTCCCGGTGGAGAACGTCCTGGGGGAGATCGGCAAGGGGCACAAGATCGCCTTCAACGTCCTCAACGTGGGCCGCTACAAGCTGGGGGCGGGGGCCGTGGGCGGGGCGAAAAGGGCCTTAGAGCTTTCCGCCCAGTACGCCACCCAGAGGGTGCAGTTCGGCCGCCCCATCGGCCGCTTCGGCCTCATCCAGCAGAAGCTGGGGGAGATGGCGAGCCGCATCTACGCCGCCGAGAGCGCCGTCTACCGCACCGTGGGCCTCATCGATGAGGCTCTAGAAGGGAAGAAGGGCGCCGAGGCGGTGATGGCGGGCATTGAGGAGTATGCCGTGGAGGCCAGCATCATCAAGGTGCTGGGCTCTGAGGTCCTGGACTACGTGGTGGACGAGGGGGTGCAGATCCACGGGGGCTACGGCTACATCCAGGACTACCCCATTGAGCGGGCCTACCGCGACGCCCGCATCAACCGCATTTTTGAGGGCACCAACGAGATCAACCGCCTCCTCATCCCCGGCATGCTCCTCCGCCGGGCCCTGAAGGGTCAGCTCCCCCTCATGCAGGCCGCCCAGCGCCTTCAGAAGGAGCTTCTGGAGCCGAGCTTTGAGGAGCCCGAGGACCTCGAGCTCCACCAGGTCCAAAACCTCAAGAAGCTCGCCCTCATGGTGGCGGGCCTCGCCGTGCAGAAGTACGGCCAGGGCGTGGAGGAGGAGCAGGAGGTGCTGGGGACCGTGGCCGACATTCTCATTGACGCCTACGCCGCGGAGAGCGCCCTCCTCCGGGCCAGGCGGCTTGGCGGGCTTGCCCCGGTCCTTGCCCGCATCTACCTGGCCCAGGCCCTGGACCGGGCCCAGGCGGGGGCGCTTTCCGTGCTGCCCCGCCTCGTGGAAGGGGACGAGGCCCGGGTGGTCTACTCCGCCGCCCGCAGGCTCACGAAGCGCGAGCCCGTAGACCTCGTGGCCCTGCGCCGCCAGGCGGCGGAGGCGGTGCTGGAGGCCGGGGGCTACCCCATCCCGCGCTGACGCCAGCGTGGGGTGGTATTACCCCCCGTGCGGGCTTGCCCCGCACGGGGGGCTCTTTAGCGCTCCAGGCGCCACCTCGGGCCCTCCTTGGTGTCCTCCACGATGACGCCGAGGGCCCTTAACCTTTCCCGGATGCGGTCGCTTTTTTCGTAGTCCTTGGCCCGCCTTGCTTCCTCCCTGAGCTCCAAAAGGAGTTCAATGAGGCCCTCGAGGAGGGGCCC
>Ga0207873_1003394_pt1 | contig 11752 bp, 12 predicted proteins | sample BGWIniCompost_FD_187373 | JGI IMG/M metagenome (GOLD analysis project Ga0207873, IMG submission 187373) | Cellulose adapted compost microbial communities from Newby Island Compost Facility, Milpitas, CA, USA - BGW Initial Compost (SPAdes)... ... | reverse complement strand
CGAATGCAAATACATGCAAGGTGCGTAGCCATTGCAAACAAGGGGGCGTGGGGCAGGGGTGGTAGAGAGTCGGGCTCCGTGTGCGCACTGCCAGGCTCCGGGCTAAGGGCGGGAGGGTTCACAGACGAGGTGGCGTCGACCTGGCTTTGCGTCGGCGGCGGCAAGTCAGGTCGTCCGCATTCATCGATGCGACTCTATGAATGCTCCGTGCCGGAAATTGGCGATTCACGCGCAGCTTGCGCCGGTGTGAACGGCGAGTCCGCGCTGCGTGCACCTATAGGAGATCGGCTCGCACCGATGACGCGTAGACAGGCGTGGTGCCGGGAGTCGGAGTCGAACCGACACGGGTTTTACCCCACCGGATTTTGAGTCCGGCGCGTCTACCAGTTCCGCCATCCCGGCATGATCGGAGGCAGCAAGTCTAATATGTGCGGCGCCCTATTTCACGCATCTCCTCCTGGGTCGCCGGCCGCCGGCCGCACCTTAATCATCCAACTCAAGGGAGCCCGGCGTCGGACGAGGCCTGACGACTAGGCTGCCGTCGTTCTGCCGCCCGATCGGTGCGGAGGCGGGTAGAATGCGCCGGCCATGCACCGCCGCGACTTCCATTACGACCTGCCGCCCGAGCTGATCGCGCAGACGCCGTTGCCCGACCGCGCCGCGAGTCGCCTGCTCGTGCTCGATGGTGCGACGGGGCGCATGGAGGATCGACGTTTCCGCGATCTCGTCGATCTGCTTCGGCCGGGCGATCTGCTCGTGCTGAACGATACGAAAGTCGTGCCGGCACGCCTCTATGGCACAAAGAGGACCGGCGGCCGCGTCGAGATTCTGCTCGAGCGGCTCCTCGATGCGCGGCGCATCCGCGTTCAGCTCCGCGCGAGCCGGAGCCCGAAGCCGGGCGCGGAGATCGATTTGCCGGGCGGCGCCCGTGCGATCGTCGAAGGCCGCGCCGGCGAGCTGTTCGATCTCGTGCTCGACCGCGACGCCATGCCGTACTTCGCCGAGCACGGCGAAGTGCCGCTGCCGCCCTATATCGAGCGCACGCCGGACGAGGCCGATCGTGACCGTTATCAGACCGTCTTTGCCCGTGCGCCGGGCGCGGTCGCGGCGCCGACGGCGGGGCTTCATTTCGACGATGCGTTGTTCGCGGAGCTCGACGCGCGCGGCGTCGAGCGAACGTTCCTGACGCTGCACGTCGGCGCCGGAACGTTCTCGCCGGTACGCACCGAGCACGTCGAGGAGCACCGGCTGCATCCGGAATGGGTCTCGATTCCGGCCGAGCTCTGCGCGAAGGTCGACGAGACCGTCGCCCGCGGAGGCCGGATCGTCGCCGTCGGCACGACCGTGGTTCGTGCGCTCGAGTCGGCGGCGCGGCGCGGCAAGCTCGAGCCCTTCGAAGGCGAGACGGATCTCTTCATTTATCCTGGCTATCGTTTTCGCGTCGTCGACGCCCTCGTGACGAACTTTCATCTGCCCGAGTCGTCGCTGCTGATGCTCGTTTGCGCGTTCGCCGGCCGGGAGCACACGCTCGCCGCGTACCGTCATGCGGTCGCCGAGCGCTACCGGTTCTTCTCGTACGGCGACGCGATGTTCGTCACGCCGGCCGTGCCGACGCATCCGCACACCGGGACGGACCCCGGACAAGAGAGGTAAGCATGCAGTTCGAAGTGCTCTCGACCGACGGCGCCGCGCGGCGCGGCCGCTTGGTGTTTCGACGCGGAGTCGTCGAGACGCCCGTGTTCATGCCCGTCGGCACGTACGGCACGGTCAAGGCGATGACGCCCGAGGAGCTCGAGGCGATCGGCGCGCAGATGATCCTCGGCAACACGTTTCATCTGATGCTGCGGCCGGGCATCGAGGTCGTGCGCGCGCACGGCGGCCTGCACGAGTTCATGCACTGGGAGCGGCCGATCCTCACGGATTCGGGCGGCTTTCAGGTCTATAGCCTCGCGCAGCTCCGCAAGGTGACCGAGGCGGGCGTCGAGTTCCAGTCGCCGGTCGACGGCGCGAAGGTCATGCTGACGCCGGAGCGTTCGATCGAGGTGCAGCACGCGCTTGACGCAGACGTCGTCATGATCTTCGACGAGTGCACGCCGTATCCCGCGACCCGCGCGGAAGCGAAGGCCTCGATGGAGCTGTCGCTCCGCTGGGCGAAGCGGAGCCGCAAGGCGTTCGATGCGCTGAAGGGAAGGGACGAGGCCGGCGCCGCGCCGGAGGGCGACGATGCGGCGCTGTTCGGCATCGTGCAGGGAGGCGTGTACTCGGACTTGCGGCGCGCGTCGCTCGACGGGCTGCGTGCGATCGGCTTCGACGGCTACGCCGTCGGCGGGCTCGCGGTCGGGGAACCCGAGTCCGAGCGGCTCGAGGTCCTCGAGGCGCTCGAGCCGCATTTGCCGAAGGATCGTCCGCGCTACCTCATGGGCGTCGGGACGCCGCGCGATCTCGTCGCCGCAGTCGCCCGCGGCATCGACATGTTCGACTGCGTCATTCCGACGCGCCACGCGCGCAATGGCCAGCTGTTCACGAGCGAAGGCGTGATCAATATCCGCAACAGCCGCTTCCGTGCGGATACGGGTCCGATCGATCCGCGCTGCGACTGCTACGCGTGCCGCCACTACTCGCGCGCCTATCTGCGCCATCTGCAGCAATGCAACGAGATCCTCGGCGCGCGGCTCGCGACCATACATAATCTGCGCTTCTATGCGGCGTGGATGGCACGGATTCGAGCCGCGATCGAGGAAGGGCGGCTTGCGGCGCTCGCAGCGGAGGCTTCGGAGGTCTCGAACCCCTGGCCGTCCGCTATGTCATAATGCAGCCCTTTCCGGCGGCCGGCGTGGCCCGGCCGGGCTAAGTCAAGGTCGAACATGGAACTCGTGACGAGCTTTTTCATTCAGGACGCTTGGGCGCAGGCCGACGCGCCGCAGGCCGATCCCTTCGGCTTCTTCATCCCGCTGATCCTGATGTTCGCGGTGCTGTATTTCCTGCTGATCCGCCCGCAGGCGAAGCGGCAGAAGGAGCATCGCCAGATGATCGAGTCGCTCGGCGCGGGCGACGAGGTCGTCACCGGCGGCGGGCTGCTCGGTAAGATCAAGGAGGTCGGCGACCAATATGTGACGGTTGAGTTCGCGGACAACGTCACGATCAAAGTGCAGAAGAACACGATCGCGGCAGTCTTGCCGAAGGGCACGTTGAAGAGCGTGTAGCCGCGCCGCGAAACGCCTAGGGTTTCCCATCCATCGGGGGACGCTGACTTCAAATGAACCGGTATCCCACTTGGGTCAACGTGCTCGTGCTCGTCATCTGCGTGGCGGGCGTTCTCTTGGCCCTGCCCAACTTCTTCGGTGACGACCCCGCGTTGCACGTCTCACGTCCGGACGGGACGCCGGTCCAAAGCGAGGCGCTCGAGCGGATCGCGTCGACGCTCGGAGAAGCCGGCATCGAGTATCTGTCGAGCGAGATCGAGGACAATGCCGCGCTGGTCCGCTTCCCGAACGTCAACGCGCAGCTTCGCGCGAACGACGTGCTGCGCGAGGCGATGCCGGACCACGTCGTCGCGCTGACGCTCGCGCCGCGCACGCCCGCGTGGCTCGCCGCGATCGGCTTGAAGCCGATGGCGCTCGGCCTCGACTTGCGTGGCGGCGTACACTTTCTCTATCAGGTCGACGTCAACGCGGCCGTCGATCAGCTTCTCGCGAACTACGAGTCGGACCTCAGGGCCCAGTTTCGCGACGCGCGCATTCGCGCGCAGCTTCGTGTCGACAACGGGCAGCTTCTCGTGACGCTGCAGGACCAGGCCGATGTCGCGCGCGCCGAAGAGATCATTCGCAAGCTCGACGAGCCGCAGCAGGTCACGCTCACGGAGCGCCTGATCGTCGAGCGCGCGCAGGTCGGCGGGCGGCCGGGTTTCCGCATCCGGCCGTCGGAGGCGATGATCCGCGAGCGGCAGGATTTCGCGATCCAGCAGAACACCATCACGCTGCGTAACCGCGTGAACGAGCTCGGCGTGTCCGAGCCCGTCGTGCAGCGTCAGGGCCTCGACCGGATTCTCGTGCAGCTTCCCGGTATCCAGGATCCGGCGCAGGCGGAACGCGTGCTCGGCGCGACGGCGACGCTCGAGTTCCGGCTCGTCGATCTCGAGAACGACGTCTACGACGCGGCATCGCGGAACCGTTCGCCGATCGGCTCCGAGCTTCTGCCGTGCGCAGAGTCGATCTACGACTCGCCGTACTGCGCGCCCGGACAGGACGGCCGCCGCTACACGCTGCTGCGCCGCGACGTGATCGCCTCGGGCGACATGCTGACGGATGCGACGCCCGGGTACTCGCAAGGCCGTCCCGCGGTGAGCGTGCGGCTAAACGCGCAGGGCGGCCGGCGCATGCTCGACACGACGCAGTCGAATCTCGGCCGCCCGATGGCCGTGCTGATGATCGAGGAGACGCCGAGAATCGTCGAGCGCGGCGGCGAACAGGTCATCGAGACGAGCCGGCGCGAGCGCGTGATCAACATCGCGACGATCCGCGGAGTCTTCTCGAGCAATTTCGAGATCACGGGGCTCACGCCGTTCGAAGCGCAGGACCTCGCGCTCCTGTTGCGCTCGGGCGCGCTCGCGACGCCGATCTTCAAGATCGAGGAGCGGACGATCGGCCCGAGCCTCGGGCAGGACAATATCAAGCGCGGCAGGAACGCGGTGATCGCGGGTTTCCTCGCGGTCGTCGTGTTCATGGTGGTCGTCTACCGTATGTTCGGCGTGATCGCGAATATCGCGCTGCTCGCGAACCTCATGCTGATCGTCGCGCTGATGTCGCTGCTGCAGGCCGCGCTGACGCTGCCCGGCATCGCCGGCATCGTGCTGACACTCGGCATGGCCGTCGACGCGAACGTGCTGATCTACGAGCGTATCCGCGAGGAGCTGCGGAACGGCAACTCGCCGCAGGCGAGCATCAAGGCGGGCTACGAGAAGGCCTTCTCGAGTATCGCCGACGGTCAGATCACGACATTGATCGCCGGCATCGTGCTCCTTGCGTTCGGCACGGGCCCGATCAAGGGCTTCGCGGTCACGCTGTGCCTCGGTATCGTGACGTCGATGTTCACCGGCATCGTCGTGACCAGGGTGATCGTCAACCTCATCTACGGCCGCCGCACGCAGCTGCGGCGTCTGCCGATCGGCGGCAGGGTGTCCAGTGCAACTGCTTAAAGGCACGACAAATTTCGATTTCATGGGGCACCGGAAGCCCGCATTGGGCTTGTCGGTCCTGCTGGTTGTGATCTCGCTCGTCGCGATCGTCACTCGCGGGTTCAACTGGGGCCTCGAGTTCACCGGCGGCGTGCTCGCGGAGCTTCGGTTCGAAGGCGCCGTCGAGCTCGAGGAGGTGCGCGCGAGCCTCACCGAGGCCGGGTATACCGATGCCGTCGTCCAGACCTTCGGGACGTCTTCGGAAGTGCTCGTGCGTCTGCCGCCGGTCGAGACGTCGGACGAGGCGTCGGCGCTCGTCGACGGCTTGGTGTCGGCGCTCCGCGAGGACGGCTACCGCCTCGAGCTGATCCGTCCGCCCGAGTTCATCGGCTCGCAGGTCGGCTCCGATCTCGCCGAGCAGGGTGCGCTCGCGATGCTGTTCGCGTCGATCATGATCTTCATCTACGTGATGTTCCGGTTCCGCTGGAAGTTCGCGGTCGGCGCGATCCTGTCGCTCGTGCACGATACGATCGTCACGATCGGTGTCTTCGCGATAACCGGGCTCACGGTCGATCTATCGGTGCTCGCCGCGGTGCTCGCCGTGATCGGCTACACGTTGAACGATACGGTCGTCATCTACGACCGAATCCGAGAGAACTTCCACCTGATGCGCCGCAGCACGACGTACGACATCGTCAACGCGTCGTTGAATCAGACGTTGTCCCGCACGATCATGACGGCGGTCTCGACGCTGCTCGTGCTCGTTGCGCTTGCGGCGTTGGCCGGGGAAACGCTGTTCGGCTTCTCGATCGCGCTGATCGTCGGCGTCATCATCGGCTCGTATTCGTCGATCTACGTCTCCGGCGCCGCGTGCCTGTGGCTCAACGTGCTGCCGGCGGACATGTTGCCGCCGAAGCGGGAAGAGGTCGACTCGATGCCGTGAGGCGCGGCGAAGGCTCGGTCTTGGCCCTCGCCGCGTGACGAGACGGGAAGGGGCCGACTCTTCGCCGAGTCGGCCCGATGACGGGCTACAGATCGCGAGCGTACGGCGCGAGGAGCTTCGACAGCGCCGCGTAGACCTTCGGGTTGCCGGCGACGACGTTGCCGGATTCGAGATACCGGTCGGTGCCGTGGAAATCGCTGATGCGCCCGCCCGCCTCGCGGATGATCAGCGCGCCCGCCGCGATATCCCACTTGCTCAAGCCGAGCTCCCAGAAGCCGTCGACTCGCCCCGCGGCGACGTAGCAGAGGTCGAGCGCCGCGGAGCCGGGGCGGCGCACGCCGGCGGTCTCGATCATCACGGCGCGAAGCATCTTGAGATAGATGTCGATCCGCTCGTCGGAGAAGCGGTACGGAAAGCCGGTCGCGATCAGGCTGCCCGAGAGGTGCTGACGGCGGCTGACGCGGATGCGCCGGCCATCTAGCTGGGCGCCCTCGCCGCGCGTCGCGGTGAAGATCTCCTGACGCATCGGGTCGTAGACGACCGCGTGCTGCAGCTCGCCGCGATGCGCGACGGCGATCGATACGGCGAACACCGGGAAGCCGTGCAGATAGTTCGTCGTGCCGTCGAGCGGATCGATGATCCACGTGTACTCGTGGTCGCCCATCGAGCCGCTTTCCTCGGCGAGGATCGCGTGATCCGGATAGTGGTCGTGGATCACGTTGACGATCGTCTGCTCGGCGAGCAGGTCGACCTGGGTCACGTAGTCGTGCCGCCCCTTGTCGGAGATTTGCAGCGCGTCGAGCTGGTTCCACTGGCGAATCATGATTTCGCCGGCGCGACGTGCCGCGCGGATCGCGATGTTGAGCATGCCGTGCATAGCGGGGGCGCAGCGTAGAATAGTCGCCGTCGGAAAACAATCAGCGAGCTTTTGGCCGAGCGCGCCCTCATGCAAATTCCGGTCCGCATCGTCCTCGTCGAAACCACTCACCCCGGGAACATCGGCGCCGCGGCGCGCGCGATGAAAACGATGGGGCTCTACGATCTTGCCCTCGTGCGTCCGCGCTGCGCGTTCCCGAGCGACGAAGCGACGGCGAGGGCGACCGGCGCCACGGATATTCTCGAGAACGCGCGCGTCTACGATTCGCTGCCGGAGGCAATCGCCGACTGCGGCTTCGTCGTCGGCACGAGCGCGCGCGAGCGCGCCGTCGAATGGCCGACGCTCCCGCCGCGCGACTGCGCGGCGCAGGTGCTCGACGCGCTCGACGCGGGGAACCGCGCGGCCATCGTCTTCGGTCCCGAGAAGTACGGGCTGACGAACGAGGCGCTCGCCCGCTGCGCGGTGCACGTGCGCATCCCCACGAATCCCGAGTTCTCGTCGCTGAACCTCGCCATGGCCGTGCAGTTGCTCTGCTACGAGTTGAGGCTCGCGGCGCTCGACCGTGCGCGCGCCGATGAGCGCGGCGAAACGAGCGGCACCGAGCCGCAGCCGTCGCGCGTGCGCCCGCGGCTCGCGACGGTCGCCGAGCTCGATCACTTCTACGATCACCTCGACCGCGTGCTCGTCGAATCCGGTTTCCTGCGCGCGGATCATCAGCGGCAGCTCAGGCTGAAGCTTCGGCGGATTTTCCAGCGCGCGGCGCTCGACAAGAACGAGGTCGATATCCTGCGCGGCGTGCTGACGTCGCTCGAGCCGTCGAGATATCGCGTCGAGCGGAGCGAGTCATGAGCGCGCGCCCGGGAAGCGCGACGCCGATCTACCTCGATTACGCCGCGACTTCGCCCGTGCGCGAGGAGGTCGTCGCCGAGATGCTCGGCTGCCTCGGCAAAGACGGCGCGTTCGCGAATCCTTCGTCGACGCACGCGCTGGGCCGCGCCGCGGCACGGATCGTCGCGCAAGCGAAGGTGCGGATCGCAGCGCGTATCGGCGCGGACCCGGACGGGCTCGTGTTCACTTCCGGCGCGACCGAGGCGAACAACCTCGCGCTGGTCGGCGTGCTCGGCGCGTCCCGCGCGCGACGGCATCTGGTCACGACCCTGATCGAGCACAAGTCGGTGCTCGACTGCGCGCGTGCGCTCGAGGCGAAGGGCACCGAGGTCACTTATGTCCGGTGCGGGCCGGACGGCATCGTCGATCCCGACGCCCTCGAGCGGGCGATCCGCCCCGACACGGCGCTCGTCTCGGTCATGCACGTGAACAACGAGACCGGGATGATCCAGCCAATCGCCGAGATCGCGTCGCGTTGCCGTGCCCGCGAGATCCCGCTGCACGTCGACGCCGCGCAGGCGGTGGGGAAGATCCCGGTCGATCTGCGGGCGCTCGGTGTCGATCTCTGCTCGCTGACGGCGCACAAGGTCGGCGGGCCGAAAGGCGTCGGGGCGCTCTGGATCCGCCCCGGGATCTCGATCGAGCCGATGCTCCACGGCGGCGAGCAGCAGCGCGGGCTCAGGCCCGGCACGCTGCCGACGCATCAGATTGCCGGCATGGGCAAGGCGTTCGAGCTCGCGGATCCCGAGGTCGAAGGGCCCCATCTCGCGGACTTGAGGCGCCGGCTGCGCGACGCGCTCGCCGAGATCGACGACGTGCACGTGAACGGCGATTTCGACCGCGGCGCGCCGCATATCCTGAACGTGGCGTTCCCCGGCGTCGACGGCGAGGCGCTGCGCTTCGCGCTCCGCGGCCTGGCCGTCTCGGCGGGCTCGGCGTGCATGGCCGACAGCCCCGAGGCGTCGCACGTGCTGTCGACGATGGGGCTCTCGGACGCCGCGGCCTTGGCCTCGATACGCTTCAGCTTCGGCCCGACGACGACCGCGGACGAGATCGACACGGCGGCCCGTCTGATCGCCGAGGCCGTGCCGCGGCTCCGGCGCCTCGCGCTCGGCGCACCCGCATGGTGCCGCGAGCTGCGCTCGGGCCGTGCGACAGGGCCCGGCGGTTTGCGCTAAACTACTGAGCTTCTTATGGAATACAGCTTCGACGTCGAGCGGCGTTTCGACTCGCCTGCCGGCGCCGGGAACATCGAAGCCCCTCGTGGAGGCGCCGTCGCGCACGGCGAGGCCGAGGACCGGTCGCTGAACGTCTGGATCCGGTTCGAGGTCCAAGCGGATGGCGGCACGATTCGGGAGGCGCGTTTCCGTGCGTTCGGCTGCCCGCACACGATCGCGGCGGCGAGCTGGGCCGCCGAAGCGCTGCGCGGGGCGCCGGTCGAGGCGTTACGCAGCTTCGATGTCGATGCGGCGAGGCGCGCGTTGAACGTCCCGAAGGAGAAGCTCGGTAAGCTGCTCAGGATCGAGGATGCCCTTCGGGCCTGCGCCGAGCGTTTGACGGAAGCGGCACTCGAGCCGCTCGAAGGCTGAAACCAAGGAACGTCTATGGCGATATCGTTGACGGAGAATGCCGCTCGGCGAGTGAAGAGCTATCTGGAGAAGCGCGGACACGGCGTCGGCCTGCGTATCGGCGTGAAGCGCACCGGCTGCTCCGGGTGGACCTATCAGCTCGATTACGCGGACGAGATCGATGCCGACGACGTCGTCTTCGACGAAGGTGACGTCAAGGTCGTCGTCGACAGCAAGAGCTTGCCGTTGATCGACGGCACCGAGGTGGATTTCGTCAAGGAGGGACTGAACGAGTCGTTCAAGTTCCGGAATCCGAACGTCAAGGGCGAGTGCGGCTGCGGAGAAAGCTTTAGCATCTGAACGCCTCGAGCCGAGCGCCCGCGGCGCCGCGAGAGCTTGCGTCGGCGGCTCCGCCGCCGACTCCGTTCCCCGGCAGGGGATTTTTCGTTTTTCGAGAAAGGTGAACGATGTCAATCGAACGTACGCTGTCCATCATCAAGCCCGACGGTGTGGCCAAGAACCTGATCGGTGAGATCTATCGCCGCTTCGAGCAGGCGGGCTTGAGGATCGTCGCGGCGAAGATGGTGAGGCTGCGTCAGGACCAGGCCGAGGCGTTCTACGCCGTGCATCGCGAGCGCCCGTTCTTCAAGGATCTCGTCCAGTACATGACCTCGGGTCCGGTGATGGTGCAGGTGCTCGAGGGCGAGAACGCGATCCAGAAGAACCGCGAGCTGATGGGCGCGACGAATCCGAAGGATGCGGCGCCCGGCACGATCCGCGCCGATTTCGCCACCTCGATCGAGGAGAACGTCGTGCACGGATCCGACGGGCCGGAGACCGCGGCGCAGGAGATCCGCTTCTTCTTCGGCGAGGCCGACATTTGTCCGCGAACCCGCTGAGCATCGAGTGCGTTTCCGGCGGCAAGCTGAACCTGTTCGGCTTGCCGCCGGAGCAGCTCGCCGAGTTCTTCGTCTCGCTCGGCGAGAAGCCGTATCGCGCGCGCCAGATCATGCGCTGGGTCTACCAGCGCGGCGTGCTCGATTTCGGCGCGATGACCGATCTCAGCCTGAAGCTCCGCGAGCGGCTCGCGGAGATCGCCGAGCTCGCGACGCCGCGCGTGATCCGCGAGCAGCGCTCGGCGGACGGCACGCGCAAATGGCTGCTCGACGTCGGCGCGGGCCAGGCCGTCGAGACCGTCTTCATCCCCGAGCCGAACCGCGGAACGCTCTGTATCTCGTCGCAGGCGGGCTGCGCGCTCGACTGCGCGTTCTGCGCGACCGGGCGGCAGGGGTTCAACCGCAACCTCACCATCGCCGAGATCGTCGGGCAGATCGCGCTGGCGCGGCGCGAGATCGCACCGCTCGAGATCACGAACGTGGTCTTCATGGGCATGGGCGAGCCGCTCGCGAACTATCGCAACGTCGTCCCGGTCGCGAAGCTCCTCTTGAACGATCTCGCGTTCGGGCTTTCGAGGCGGCGCGTCACGATCAGCACCGCGGGCCTGGTGCCGCAGATCCTGAAGCTCGCGGTCGACTGCAACACGGCGCTCGCCGTGTCGCTGCATGCGCCGACGGACGAGCTTCGCGACCGGCTCGTGCCGATCAACCGCGTCCATCCGATCGCGGAGCTCCTGGACGCGTGCTGGCGCTATGCCGAAGGGCTCGCGAGCCGGCAGATCACCTTCGAGTACGTGCTGCTCGACGGCGTCAACGACGGCCCCGCCGAGGCCCGCGAGCTCGTCCGGCTGCTGCGCAACCGGCCGGCGAAGGTCAATCTGATCCCGTTCAATCCGTTCCCGGACGCCGGTTTCGAGTGTTCCACCCCTGAAGCGATCGACCGTTTCTGGCAGACTCTGCGCTCGGCCGGCATCGTGGCGACGATCCGACGCCCGCGCGGCGACGATATCGCGGCGGCGTGCGGCCAGCTCGCGGGCCGCGTGAGCGATCGCCGACGTGTCCGGCTGGCTGAGAAGCTGGGCTGATACCTTCCGGAGTCGACCGTCGATGGAAGCCGTGGGAACGAACTGGCGCTCGATGTTTGCGCTTGCGGCCGCTTGTGTGCTGCTCGCCGCCTGCGGCGGATCCAACCGAGTCGCGTCGCCGACCGAGGCGGCGCAGGCCAATCTGAATCTCGGCATCGGCTATCTCCGTCAGGGCCGACCCGAGCTCGCCGTCGAGAATCTCCAGCGAGCGATCAGAATCGATCCGCGGCTCGCTGCGGCCCATAGCGCGCTCGCGCTCGCTTACGATCAGCTCGGCAACGTCAACGAGGCCGAGGAGCATCATTCGCGCGCCGTCCGGCTC
>Ga0207873_1003388_pt1 | contig 11767 bp, 10 predicted proteins | sample BGWIniCompost_FD_187373 | JGI IMG/M metagenome (GOLD analysis project Ga0207873, IMG submission 187373) | Cellulose adapted compost microbial communities from Newby Island Compost Facility, Milpitas, CA, USA - BGW Initial Compost (SPAdes)... ... | reverse complement strand
TGGCGTCGGGCTCGTAGCGGGCGTGACAGGCGATGCAGCGGAGCAGGCGGTGGTTGCCGTGGATCTCGAGCACCCGCGTGTGCCCGGCCCGGCGGTGGAGGTCGTCGACGTTCTGCGTGATCAGGGCCGCCAGGTGACCGCGACGCTCGAGCTCGGCGAGCGCGCGGTGGCCGTCGTTGGGCTTCGCGGCGCGAAGCGCGTCGCGCAGCGCGCGCAGCCAGGCCTCGCGTGGCTCGAGCTGCTCGCGCCAGGCGGCCGCGGGATCGCGCAGGAAGCGCTGGTAGCCGTCCATCGGCGGCTCGCCGTGCGTGGTCCAGATCCCGCCCGGGCCGCGGAAGGGCGGGATCCCGCTCTCCACCGAGAGCCCCGCGCCGGTGAGCGCGACCGCGTGGCGCGCATCCACGAGGAGCCGGGCGGCCTGACGGATCTCGGCGTCGAGGCCGGGCTCCAGCGTGAAGCCGGCGCCGGCAGCGGTCGCCCCGGTCCTCATCGCGTGCGCCCTCGCGCCGACATGCTCAGTGCAGCCACGGGCCGGGCCGGTCGTCGTCGCGCGCCCGGCGGCGCCAGTCGTCCTGCACCGCGCGCAGCCGGCGCCGCATGCGCCAGCGCCGCCAGCGGTACTTGATCTGCTCGATCGTGATCAGCTGTCCGGCCTCGCCCCGGACGCGCAGCAGGAGCCAGCCGACCACCACGCCGCCGAGATGCCCGAGATGGCTCACGTTCGGCGGGCCGAACGCGTACTCCATGAAGAACAGGATCGGGATCAGCCAGATCGCGCGGAACGCGACCGGCGGGAAGATCAGCATGATGGTGCGGTTGGGCCAGGTGAGGGAGTACGCGAGCAGCACGCCCATCACCGCGCCCGAGGCGCCGAGCGTCGGCCACACCAAGCTCATCCGCGGCGTCAGGCCGAGCCAGTAGGGAATCCAGGGGCAGGACACGATCAGCAGCCCGGCGCCCACCCCGCAGATCAGGTAGAAGCGGAGGAAGCGCTCGGTACCCCACACCATCGCGAGCGGCGAGCCGAACATCCACAACGAGAACATGTTCGCTGCGATGTGTCCGAGCCCGCCGTGCAGCCACATGTACGTGAAGGGCTGCCACAGCTGGAACCGCAGCCAGAAGTCGGCCGGGGACGCCGCCAGCAGGTCGAGCGGCACGAGGCCCATCGCCTGCGCGACGAACACCGCGAGATTGGCGATCAGCAGCTGCTTGATGACGGGCGGTGTGATCGGCGGTCCAAAGCCGATGCCGCCCGGCGCCCCGCGTCCGTACAAGTCGGCTCCTCGTCGCGATCGTCGTGCCCACGGGGACTCTTCGATCGAACCACCGGGCGAGTCGTGGAGCGAGACCCGTCACCGGTCCGTGTTCCGAAGCTGTCACCGGGTCCGGCGCTGCAGCGCTGCGGATCCGGGCGGCGGGGCCGGGCGCGGTGCCCCGCTCGTGGCAGGGAGCGTAAGTTCCCGCGAATCCTGGGTCAATGAGCACGCCGGGGCGGGCCGCGCGCGGGCTCAGGCGCCCGCCATCGCCTCCATGACGCGCTCCGCCGCGTCACGATCCAGCCCGGAGAGATCGAGCAGCGGGAGATCGATCCCGAGCCGCGCGCGGATCTCGGCCAGGCGTGCGCGACAGGCGGCGATCGGTCCAGCCAGCATCGCCTCCGGCAGCTCCGCGTCCGAAACGTCGGCGAACCACGGGTTCCAGCGCCGGAAGGCGGCGCGCACCTCGGGCGCATCCGGGTCTTCGCCCGGGCGCGCGAAGATCCACATCGAGCGCCCGATCGAGGCCGGGTCCCGGCCGCGCGCCCGGCACGCCGCCGCGAGCTGCCGCGCTGCGTCATCGACGCGCGTCGCGATGGGCGGGAGGTTCACGTCCCAGGCGTCGGCGTGCGCGGCCACGAGCTCGAGCAGCCGCGGGCCGCGCCCGGCCACCGTGATGGGCAGCCGGCCGGGAGCGGGCCGCACGCGCGCGCCCTCGAGGCGCACGAAGCGGCCCGCCATCGTGACCGTCTCGCCCGCCCACAGGCGGCGCAGCGCAATCAGCGTCTCGCCCAGCCACGCGATGCGTTCGGCCGCGGGCGGGAACGGAAGGCCGAAGCGCGCATCGGTCGGCTGCGCGCCGATCGAGATCTGGAAGCGCAACCGCGCGGGCGCGATGCGGCTCGCGGTGGCGACCGCCTGGGCGAGCTTGGCCGCGTTCCAGTGGTGCACGAGCCGGATCGAGCCGATCTCGATGCGCTCGGTGGCGGCGAGCAGCGCGACGGTCGTGGTCCAGCCGTCGAGCACGTCGCCTTCGCCGCGCGAGGGCAGCATCGAGACGTCGCCGTCGACGAACGCGCAGCGGTAGCCGAGCGCCTCCGCGCGGCGCACGAGCGCGAGCAGGTCCGGCCAGGGCCAGGAGTGCCAGACGAGCGCGACGCCGAGCGACGTCACGCCCTTCGGCCCGGCCCGAGCGCGACCCGTGCCATCGCGGGCCGGCTCCTAGCGCAGGCGGCCGAGCCGGCGCGCCGCGTGGATCAGCGCGAGCGCGCTCTTGGCGTCGGTCAGCTCGCCGCGCCAGATCAGCGCGAGCGCCTCCTCGAGCGGCATCGGCACCACCTCGATCACCTCGTGCTCCTCGCGCGCGTGCGGCACCTCGGTGAGGTCGAAGGCGGCGAACAGGTGGATCTTCTCGTCGGTGAAGCCGGGCGTGGTCCAGATCCAGCCGAGATGCTCGAGCCGGCCGGCGCGGCGCCCCGCCTCCTCCTCGAGCTCCTTGGCCGCGCAACGCTCCGGCGTGTCGCCGTCGAGCTTGCCGGCGGGCACCTCCCAGATCGTGCCGCCCGCGGCGTAGCGGTACTGGCGCAGCATGAGTACGCGGCCGTCGTCCTCGAACGGCACCACTGCGGATGCGCCGGGGTGGCGCACGATGTCGAGCATCGCCACCGAGCCGTTCGGCAGCTCGGCTTCCTCCTGCCAGACCGCGATCGAGCGGCCCTGATAGGCGAGGCGCCGGCTCACGAGCGCGGGCTCCGTCGCGCGGCGGAGCGCGCGGCGTCGCCCGCCGCCGCCTTGCGGGCGGGCGCCACGCCGCGCACGCCGGCGTGCGTGCGCGGCCACGGGCAGTCGGCGGCCAGCGGACACGCCTCGCAGCGCGGGCGCTGGGCGATGCAGCACACCCGACCGTGGTGGATCACGCGGTGCGAGTAGATCGTCCACTCGCGCTGCGGGATCAGCTCCATCAGGTCCCGCTCGATCTTGACCGGGTCCTCCTCGCGCGTGAGCCCGAGGCGCGCGTTCACGCGCTTCATGTGCGTGTCGACCGTGAGGCCGGGCACGCCGAAGGCGTTGCCCAGCACCACGTTGGCGGTCTTGCGCGCCACGCCGTGCAGGGAGAGCAGCTCCTCCATGGTGTTCGGCACGCGCCCGCCGAAGCGCTCCACGATGTCGCGCGCGGAGGACTGGATCGCGCGCGCCTTCTGGCGGTAGAAGCCGGTCGGGCGGATCATCGCCTCGACCTCGGCGGGCGGCGCGGCGGCCAGCGCCTCCGGCGTGGGCCAGCGCGCGAACAGCGCCGGCGTGACCTCGTTCACCTTCTTGTCCGTACACTGGGCCGACAGGATGGTCGCGACCAGGAGCTGGAACGGGGTGCGGTAGTCGAGCGCGCAGCGCGCGTCGGGATAGGCAGCTGCGAGCTTGCGGACGATCCGCAGCGCACGCCGCCGCCGCTCGGCGTCGGTCTCGCGAAACGCCGCGGCGGAAGGGCGGGTGCGCGGGCTCGCACGACGGCGGGCGGGCGTGGTGGCGCGAGGCATGGCGGCGCAGGGTAGCAGGAGAGGGCATGGCGAAGCGCGAGGAGAAGGGAACCACGATCCCGTGGCTGGGCGAGGCGGGCGAGCGGGGCGAGGCGCTCGAAGGGCTGTTCGTGCCGCCCGAGGAGGGCTGCGACACGGGCGCGGTGATCGCCCCGCCGCATCCGCTCTACGGCGGCAGCATGGACGCGCCGGTCGTGTGCGAGCTGGCCTGGGCGTGCACGCGGGCCGGGCGCGCCTCGCTGCGCTTCAACTGGCGCGGCGTGGGCGGGAGCACGGGCGCGCCGAGCGGCGATCTCGCCCTCGCCTGCGAGGACATCCAGGCCGCGCTGCTCCAGCTCGGGCGGACCGTGCCCGGGCGCCTGGTGGCGGCCGGCTACTCGTTCGGCGCGGTGGCGACCCTGGGCGCGGCTGCCGACCAGCCGCGCGTCGATCGGCTCGTGCTGGTCGCGCCACCGCCCGCGATGCTCGACGCCGAGCGCCTCCGCGCCGAGCAGAGAGAGATCCTGGTGCTGGCGGGCGCCCACGACACGATCGCGCCGCCCGCGGCGCTCGAGGCGCTGGTCGCCGAGCTGCCGCGCGCGCGCTTCGTCGTGATCCCGGAGGCCGACCACTTCTTCGCGGCCGGACTCGTGCAGCTGGGCAACGAGGTCACGAGCTGGCTGCGCGGCGAGTGAGCGCGCGGGCGCCGGCGCTTCCCGTCTCGTCGGCTCGCGCCCGCCTCGTGGCGCTCGTGGTGCGTCCGCTTCGCGTGGCGGACCGCCCGACGCGCCGCTGGGCGGCGGCACGGCGGCGTGCGTCGCCGTCAGCCGCGCAGCGGAATCCGCACCCGCACGCGCGCTCCGCCGCGCGCGCGGTCGCCGATCGCGATCGTGCCGCCCGCCTCCTCGACGAGACGCCGGACGATCCCGAGCCCGAGGCCGCCCGGGCGGTCCACCGAGCTCGAGTACCACGGCTCGAAGACGCGCCGGCGCAGCGCGACGGGCACGCCCGGCCCGCGGTCCTCGACCGTGAGCTCGAGCGCCGGGCCGAGCGCGCGCGCGGCGAGGCGCACGTCGCCGCCGGGCGGCGTCGCGTCGATCGCGTTGAGCGCGAGGTTCAGCAGGATCTGGCGCAGCGCGTCGGCGGCGATGGCGGGCTCGGGCAGCTCGTCCGGCAGGTCGACGGCCAGCTCCACGCCGCGCTCGGACGCGCGGCGCGTGACGAGTCGCGCCACCGCCTGCACCGCGTCGCCGGCGTTGCAGGAGGCGGTCGCGTCCTGGGCCGCACCCGGCGGAGCGCCGCGCGCCTGCTCGATCAGGGCGTCGAGCAGGCGCTCCATGCGCGCGACCTCGTCGTTCGCGAGGGCGAGGAACGGCCCGCGCAGCTCGGGATCGTCGCCGCGCGCCGGAAGCAGCTGGAGCAGCGTCTTCACGGCGGTGAGGGCGTTGCGCACCTCGTGCGCGGCCTCGGCTGCGAGCAGCCCGACCCCGGCCAGGCGATCGAGGCGACGCAGCTCGGCGTCGAGGTGCGGGTCGGGCGGCGCCGCGGCGGTCTCGCGACGCGCCGCCCGGCGCCCGGTGCGCGCCGTGCTGCTTCCCTGCAGCGGGCCGGTGTCGCGCTCCATCGCCACCCTAGCGTTGCGTCACGCGCACTAGAAGTCCATCCGCAGCAGCCGCCGCGACTGCTCGGCCTCGGCCGCGCTGCCCGCCGTCTCGGTGGGCTCGCTCCCGGCGAGGAAGGCCTGGAAGCTGCCGCCCTCGTCGCCGGCCAGCTTGCCGGTGGCCGGATCGATGCGCGCGTACGACACGCCCTCCGGCACCGGGAAGTCGCGCACGGGCCGGCCCTCGTGCGCGGCCTGCATGAACTCGATCCAGATCGGCAGCGCCGCGCGCCCGCCGGTCTCCTTCACGCCGAGCACCTGGCGCTCGTCGAAGCCCACCCACACGCCGGCCGCCACGTCGGGTGTGAAGCCCACGAACCAGGCGTCGCCCTGGTCGTTGGTGGTTCCGGTCTTGCCGGCCGCCGGACGCCCGAGCACGCGCGCCTTCGTCGAGGTGCCGCCCGGGTGCTCGATCGGCGCGCGCAGCAGGTCGGCGACCAGGAAGGCGTGGGCGGGGTCGAGCACCTGCTCGTCGCGCGCGGTGGGCGCCGCGGCGGAGGCGACGGCGGGCGCCGCGACGGGCGGCGTGCGCGGGTCGCCGGTCGCTTCGCCCGGCGAGGGCGAGACGAGCGGCACGTTCTCCAACAGCACGTTGCCGTCGCGGTCGAGCACGCGGCGGATGAAGATGGGCTCGATGCGCTGGCCGCCGGAGGCGAACACGGCGTAGGCGCTGGTCAGCTCGAGCAGCGTCACCGGGCTCGTGCCGAGCGCGAGCGAGGGATAGGGCGCGATCGGGGAGCGGATCCCGCAGCGGCGCACGAGGTCGATCACCGGCGGGATGCCGACGTCGAGCAGGATGCGCACCGCCGCGTTGTTGAGCGAGCGGGCGAGCGCCTCGCGCAGCGGCACCGGGCCTCGGAACTTGTGGTCGTAGTTGGCGGGCATCCACACCTGCCGGGTGACCGGGTCGGTGTACACCACCTGGGTGTCGTGGACCGTGGTCACGGCGGTGTAGCCGCGCTGCAGCGCCGCCGCGTAGATGAAGGGCTTGAAGGCCGAGCCGGGCTGGCGGCGCGCCTGAACCGCGCGATCGAACTGGCTGCGCCCGAAGTCGTAGCCGCCGACCAGCGCGATCACCTCCTCGCCGGCCAGGTCGAGCGCGAGCAGCGCGCCCTCGACCTCGGGCGTCTGGTCGAGCACGAGGCGCAGGGGCTCGCCGGCGGCGGGCGCGACGGGCCGCGCGTCGCCCTCGCCCTCGGCGGGCGGATCGGGCGGGCGCGGCCGGAAGCGCGCCACGTCGCCCACCGCGAACACCTGCGAGATCCGGGTGCGCGGGGTCGACACGCGCGTGAAGTCGCGCCGGCGCGCCCAGGCGACGTCGGCGAGCTCCACCTGCCCGACGACGCCGGGCGCCAGCGCCACGCGCGCCTGCCCGCCGCGGTCGTCGACGTGGGTCACCACGCCGAGCAGCGGGCGCTCGGGCCCGATCGCGGCGGGCTCGGGACCGGCGAGCCCGTTCTCGCGTGCGAGGCGCTCCGTCTCGGCGGCGAGATTCGTCGCGCGCCGCACGGGGCCGGTCCAGCCCTGCCGGCGGTCGAGCTCCTCGAGGCCGCGGCGCAGCGCCCGCTCGGCGGCGCGCTGGAGCGGCAGGTCGAGCGTGGTCTCGATCCGCAGCCCCCCACGCAGAACGGTGTCGCCTCCGAGGCGCGCGAACAGGGCGCGGCGCACCTCCTCGGTGAACCAGGCCGCGGTGGCGGCGTCCTCGCGGCCCGGCGGGCCGGTGATCACCGGCGGGTTCGCGAGTGCCTCGCGAAAGGTGGCCTCGTCGATGTGGCCGAGCTGGCGCATGCGGCCGAGGACGTAGCGGCGGCGCTCCTCGGCGCGCTCGGGGTTCACGTTCGGCGAGTAGCGCGAGGGCGCCTTGGGCAGGCCGGCCAGCAGCGCGCCCTCTCCCACCGTGAGCTCGCCCACCGTCTTGCCGAAGTAGGTGCGCGCCGCCTCGCCGATGCCCCACGCGCCCGAGCCGAAGTAGATCTGGTTCAGGTAGAGCGCGAGGATCTCGTCCTTGTCGAAGCGCTGCTCGATGCGGCGCGCGAGCAGCATCTCCTTCAGCTTGCGGTCGTAGCTGCGCTCGGGCGTGAGCAGCATGCTCTTCACCAGCTGCTGGGTGATCGTGCTCGCGCCCTGCTCGATCTCGCCGGCCGTGAAATTCACCCACGCGGCGCGCGCGATCGAGCGGACGTCGACGCCGCTGTGCTGGAAGAAGGCGTCGTCCTCGCCGGAGACGAAGGCGAGGATCACGTGGCGCGGGATCTCCTCGAGCCGCACCAGCCGGCGGCGCTCCTCGAAGAACTCGCCGATCGGGGTGCCGTCGCGGGCGTACACCTCGCTGGCCAGGGGCGGGCGGTACTGGTCGAGGCGCTCGAAGTCGGGCAGATCGCGCACGATCGCCTGGTAGAGCAGGAAGGCCGCGCCGGCCGCGGCCGCCAGCGCGAGCCCGCCCAGCGCGACCACGGCGACCAGGGCTCGCACCAGGACACGGAAGAGCACGCGGAAGACGCTCCGCAGCGAAACTTGCATTTCCGTCTCCAGACCTCGGCGAGCCTAGCAGCCGCCCCCCGGGCCGACGACGCACGGGATTTCCGAGAAGCGCCACCCTGCGCTACCGCTTCGCGGCGTCCCGGAGGCTGCGTCGTGTCGCCCGGCCCGCTCTCGATGCTGTTCGTGATGGACCCGATCGGGTCGATCGACCCGACGAAGGACACCACCTTCGTCCTGATGCTGGCGGCGCAGGAGCGCGGCCACCGGGTGCTCTACTGCGAGCTCGGCGACCTCTCGGTGGACGGCGGGCGCGCCATCGCGCGCGTGCGGCCGATCGAGCTGCGCCGCGAGCCCGGCCGCCACGCCACGCTGGGCGAGGCGCGCACCGTCGTGCTGGACGACGGCGTCGACCTGGTCTGGCAGCGCAAGGATCCGCCGGTCGACGCCGACTACGTGGCCGCCACCCAGATCCTCTCCCTGTGCCGGCGCGCGCTGGTCGTGAACCGCCCCGACACGGTGATCTGGGCCAACGAGAAGCTCTACACCCTGCACTTCGCCGAGCTGATGCCCGAGACCCGGGTGTCGCGCCGGATCCCGGAGCTGATCGACTTCCTCGCCAAGCTGGGCGGCGAGATGATCGTGAAGCCGCTCGGGGGCAAGGGCGGCGAGGGCGTGTTCCACGTGCGTCACGACGACCGCAACCTGTTCTCGATCCTGGAGACCGCGACCGGGTTCGGCACGCGCTGGGCGATGGCGCAGCAGTATCTCCCTTCGGTGCGCGAGGGCGACAAGCGGATCCTGCTCGTCGAGGGCGAGGTGCTGGGCGCGCTGCTGCGCGTGCCGGCGCCCGGCGAGACGCGCGCGAACCTCCACGTGGGCGGCACGCCCGCGCGCGCGCCGCTCGACGAGAACGATCTCCGCATCGTCGAGCGCATCCGTCCGGCCCTCCTCCGCGACGGCCTGTTCTTCGTCGGCATCGACGTGATCGGCGGAAAGCTCACCGAGGTGAACGTGACCAGCCCGACCGGGATCCAGGAGATCGACGCGCTGGAGGGCGTGCGCCTCGAGGAGCGCGTGATCGAGGCGGCCGAGCGCAAGGTGGCGCGCCACCAGGCGGCCCTGGACGGCGGGCGCGACGCCGGCGCGTGAGGGGGCGGGACGGCGCTCCCCCAAGGGGCCGTCCGGGCGTAGGCCGGCCCTCGCAGATTCGCCCGCTAACCCCGCGAAAATTCGTTGACACCCACGGGGAGGGCGGGCACACTGCCCGACGTCACCGCGGCTCCGACACCCCAGCCCGCGGCGTCTCCTCCCTGCTCACCCGTTCCGCATCCCCGGGACCCTGACACAGGAGAGAGACGGCTCATGGCCACGAAGATCGCGAGAACCGGCATCACCCGTGAGCGCGGGTGGCTCTACTTCCTCGACAAGAAGGGCAACGTGAGCCGCGCGCCGATGGCCCGCGGCGGCGGCAAGGCGCGCAAGGGCAAGCCGCAGGTGGTGGCCAAGGTCGGCGTCAAGCGCGAGGACGGCTACCTCTACTTCATCGACAAGGAAGGCGACGTCGCCAAGACCCGGATGGCCCGCCCGGGCACGCGCCGGCGCACGGCGCGGCGCAGCGCCCGGCGCAGCACGGCCCGGCGCGCGACGCCGCGCGCCACGGCGCGCCGCGCCCGCAAGCCGGCCGCCCGCCGCAGCGCGAAGCGCACGCGGCGCTAGCGGACGCCGCTCGCGGACCGACGGCAGGCCGGCGCGTCCGGCCTGCCGTCGCCGTCCGCGCCGCACACCGGCTCCGCACCGGCCCGGACGGCGCGCCGCGCCGGTGCACGCGCGATCGGGACTCCGCGATCTTCCCCCGGTATGCTTGCGCGCGTGCCCGCCGAGCGAAGCGACGCCCCGACGGCGCCTGCCATGGATCCGCGCCGGGGCGGCGAACCGTACGCGATCCTGATCGTCGACGACGAGGAAGGGATCCTCGAGAGCCTCGAGCTCACGCTCGCCGACGAGTACCGCGTCTTCACGGCGCGGACCGGCCAGGAAGGCCTCGCGATCCTCGAGCGCGAGCCCATCGCCCTCGTGATCGCCGACCAGGTCCTGCCCGGGATGACCGGCGTCGAGTTCCTCGAGAAGGTGATCGAGCGCAACCCGACGGCGATCCGCATGATGCTGACCGGGTACGCCGACCTGGCCTCGATCGTGCGCGCGGTCAACGAAGGCCGCATCTACCGCTACATCGCCAAGCCGTGGGATCCCGACGAGCTGCGCGTCAACGTGAAGCGCGCGCTCGAGTCGTACCACCTCGCCACCGAGAACGTCCAGCTCGCGGCCGCGCTGCGCGACGCCAACGAGCGGCTGCGCGCCGAGAACCTCTACCTGCGCCGCGAGGTCGAGCGCCGCTACGCCTTCGAGAGCCTGATCGGCTCGAGCCCGGCCATGCAGCGCGTCTTCGAGGTGATGGAGAAGGTGGCGGGCACCGACGCCACCGTGCTGATCAGCGGCGAGACCGGCACCGGCAAGGACCTCGTGGCGCGCGCGATCCACTACGCGGGCCCGCGCAAGGCGGCGCGCTTCGTGGCGCAGAACTGCGGCGCGCTGCCCGACACGCTGCTCGAGAGCGAGCTGTTCGGCCACAAGCGCGGCGCCTTCACCGGCGCCCACGAGGACAAGAAGGGCCTGTTCGAGCTGGCCCACGGCGGCACGATCTTCCTGGACGAGATCGGCGAGACGAACCCCAGCATGCAGGTGCGGCTGCTGCGCGTGCTCCAGGACGGCGAGATCCGCCCGCTCGGCGCCTCGGACGTGCGCAAGGTGGACGTGCGCGTGATCGCCGCCACCAACCGCGACCTGCGCAAGCTGGTGAGCGAGGGGAAGTTCCGCGAGGACCTCTACTACCGGCTGCGGGTGGTCGAGATCACGCTCCCGCCGCTGCGCGAGCGCCGCGAGGACATCCCGGCCCTCGCCCACCACTTCCTCGAGAACGCCACCCGGCGCATGGGCCGGCGCATCAAGGGCTTCACGAACGCGGCCATGGACCGGCTGGTGGCGTGCCCCTGGAGCGGCAACGTGCGCGAGCTCGAGAACGAGATCGAGCGCGTGGTGGCGCTGGCCGGCGACGCCGACACGATCACCGTCGACATGCTCTCGGAGCACGTGCGCGGGCGCCCGGCCGGCGATCCCTCGGCGCCGGTGGTCGAGGTGCCGGAGATGGACTGGGACCTGAACCGCGCCGTCGACGCGCTCAAGCGCCGCATGATCCAGCGCGCGCTCGAGGAGACCGGGAGCAAGAGCAAGGCGGCCGAGCGGCTCGGCATCCCGCGCCAGTCGCTGCAGAAGATGATGAAGCGGCTCGGGATGGTGGACCGCGGCGAGGACGACTGAGCCGGGGCTAGCTCGGCGGCAGGCCGGTGACCACCTCCGCGCGCGTGAAAGCGGGCGCGTCGTCGGGCGTGTAGCCCCAGGGCGCGCTGCCCAGCTCCGCGAGCAGCGCGCGCACGAAGGCGTCCTGGCGCCTGCGCGCCGGCTCGATCGGGATGCCGCGGTTCAGCACCGCGAAGTACACGATTCCGTGTCGAGGGCTGCGGAAGGCTCCGGCCAGCGCGCACGCGCCGTAGGAGCCGTAGGTGCCGGTCTTGGCCACCACGCGGCCGGCCTCGTCCGGGCCGGCGAGCCGGTGGCGCAGCGTGCCCGGGTCGACCCCGGCCACCGGCAGCACGTCGGCCAGCGTGCGGCCGTGGCGCGCGAGCTCGCCCTGGAGCGCGCGCAGGATCGCGACGGTGGCGCGCGGGCTCATGCGGTTGGCGCGGTGCGCGCCGGCCCCGTCGCCGAGCACGAGCTCGTCGCGCCAGTCGGCGGGCAGC
>Ga0207873_1003387_pt1 | contig 11772 bp, 12 predicted proteins | sample BGWIniCompost_FD_187373 | JGI IMG/M metagenome (GOLD analysis project Ga0207873, IMG submission 187373) | Cellulose adapted compost microbial communities from Newby Island Compost Facility, Milpitas, CA, USA - BGW Initial Compost (SPAdes)... ... | reverse complement strand
TATCGCGTTCTTGAGCTTTCGCAAGTCCAGGACGACAATATCCAAGGCCTTTTTTTCCTGCATCCCGCTGACGATAACACGGCTGAGCTCGACAGAGTCAATCCTCCTGTTCTTGCCGGTCATTCTAGTAATTTCGTTATTTATTTGGGTCGTCAGCTGTTTTTAAAGTCAAAATTGTTACAAAACTAACTAAAAATAACTTGTATAAAATCCCTGCCAGAACGCTTTTCACCGGCAAGAGACTCATTTATGTGCCAGAATGTCATTCCACTAATGATTTAGCGGCTCAAATACTGGACCAATCTGTTGCGTACGAAGGAACGGTGGTAATCACCGATCGTCAGTTGCATGGCAGAGGGCAGCGGGGCAATACCTGGACCAGTGCGGATTTTTTGAATCTCACCCTCTCCGTGGTACTCCGGCCGACATTCCTCGGCATTGAGAATCAGTTCTTTCTCAACATCGTAGCGGCTCTGGCCGTTCGCGACACCGTCCTTCAATTTCTTACTTCCCCGGTCTTCGTGAAATGGCCCAACGATGTTATTGTGAGAAACGGAAAAATCGCCGGCATTCTTATCGAGAACCAGCTTCAGGGCTCGGCGATCCAGGCCTCCGTCGTAGGCATTGGCCTGAACGTGAATCAGACCGATTTCGCGATTCCGTCAGCCACATCCCTCGCCTTGCAAACTGGCCGTCAATTCAAGACCGCCGCGGTGTTTGAAACACTTATGGAATGTCTCGAAGCCCAGTATCTTCAGCTGCGCCGGGGCAAACAGGATCTCCTCCGCAAGGCCTATCACGACGCTCTGTACGGAAGGGGAGAAGTTCGTCGCTTTGCCACGAGCGACCGTGAATTTTCGGGTACCATCATGGGGGTAGATTTATCCGGCCGCTTGCAAGTCGAATCCGGAGGTGTAACTACTTCCTATGGAATGCAGGAGATCCGTTACCTCAGTTAGCCTGCGTACTTTTCGAAAGCGCTGATCAATGCTTCCGCACGCTGTGCCCCGACTATCGCTGTGCGCCTGTTGATAATGAAACAGGGCACGCTATGGATACCCAGCTGGGTGATTTCCCGTCCTTGTTCCCTGACCTTCGCAAGGGCCCGCGGGTCATCCCAGGCCTCCCCGGCTTTGGGTCGCGGCATCCCGGCGGCCGCGGCCACCTCTATGGCATTTTCCCGGCTGGAGAGGTCGATCCCGTCGGTGAAAAAGGCCTTGTGGTAGGTTTCCATTACGGCTGACTGCCTGTCGCCTGCTGCCTGGATGATAGCGTGAAGCCGGCCGGTATTGGGCAGGATTTTCTGCTTGTCCTGATTGAAAGTCAGGCCTTCTTCGGCCGCTACGGCCGTCACACGGGCGCTCAGCAGTTCGAAATGATCCCGGCCTCCAAACTTATCCGACAGGTGCTCGAGGTAGCCTGCACCAGATTCCGGCATGGCGGGGTTCAATTCAAAGGGCAGATAAGAAACATGAAAGTCGTATTTCCCGTTTCGGGAACGGATCGCCTGCTCCAGACGGCGTTTTCCTATGTAACACCAGGGGCAGACGACGTCGGAGACGACTTCTATCTGAAGGACGGGTTTTGACATGAATTTTCGACAATTTAGTTGTTATAACACATTTTCATCACCATATCGTTCAATCAAAATCATGACGTCGGGCTGTTCGCGATGATGAAAGTCGTTGGGGATTGGCGACGGGAAATGGTACTTTTGGGGCCTAAACTTGACTAAAACTGATACAATGGCTGTTGCAGAGAAACTCAAATTCAAAGTAAAAGACTTGTCACTGGCCGAATGGGGCCGTAAAGAAATTGCCCTTGCCGAGGCCGAAATGCCCGGCCTGATGGCGATAAGGGAGGAATACGGGAAAAGCAAACCCCTGGCAGGTGCACGTATTGCCGGGTGTCTTCACATGACGATCCAGACCGCTGTTCTTATCGAAACCCTTATCGAACTGGGCGCCGAGGTCAGCTGGTCGTCTTGCAATATTTTCTCTACGCAGGACCATGCGGCAGCGGCAATTGCTGCTGCAGGTGTGCCGGTTTTTGCCTGGAAGGGCATGACCGAAGAGGAATTCGACTGGTGTATCGAGCAAACGCTCTTTGCGTTCAAGGATGGCAAACCCCTCAACATGATTCTTGACGATGGGGGAGACCTCACCAATATGGTGCTAGACCGCTATCCGGAACTGGTACCCGGCATTCGCGGGATTTCCGAAGAAACGACAACCGGTGTGCACCGCCTCATCGAGCGTCAACAAAATGGTAAACTCCCGCTTCCCGCAATCAACGTCAATGACTCGGTTACAAAATCGAAGTTTGATAACAAGTATGGCTGCAAGGAGTCACTCGTTGACGCCATCCGCCGTGCTACCGACGTGATGCTGGCTGGCAAGGTCGCTGTGGTTGCTGGATACGGAGATGTAGGAAAGGGTTCGGCTGCATCACTCCGCGGCGCTGGCGCCCGCGTGATCGTCACCGAGATCGACCCCATTTGCGCACTGCAGGCCGCGATGGACGGCTACGCCGTAAAGCGTATGGACGATGTGGTGGGTGAAGTCGATATCGTGGTTACAAGCACTGGTAACTGCGACATCGTCGTTGACCGCCACTTCCTCAAGATGAAGAACAACACGATTGTCTGCAACATCGGGCACTTCGACAACGAAATTGACGTGGCCTGGCTGAGGAAGAACGGTACGTGGGACAACATCAAGCCTCAGGTGGACCTGATCAAGCTCCCGAACGGTCGCCAGATCATCCTGCTGGCTGAAGGTCGTCTCGTAAACCTCGGTTGCGCGACCGGTCACCCTTCGTTCGTGATGTCGAACTCCTTCACGAACCAGACACTCGCGCAGATAGAATTATGGACGAACCACGGGAAGTATGAAAACAAAGTATATATGCTTCCCAAGCATCTCGATGAAAAGGTGGCCCGTCTTCACCTGAAAAAGATCGGTGTAGAATTGGATGAATTGACCGATAAGCAGGCCCGTTATATCGGCGTCAACAAGGAAGGTCCGTTTAAGCCGGACTACTATCGATACTAAAAAACCTGAATCTCTGCTTGCAAAAGAGAGTAGGACCCCGATAGCGATATCGGGGTTTTTTCATGTCTGTGGGTTGCATGCGTCGCCGGTAAATCCAATATTTGAATACCGAAGCGCTTAAGCGCTGACGCCCAAACAACCCATTCATGAAGATACTGGCAACCCTGGCCTGCGTGTTCTTCATTGCTACCGGTTTTACCAGGACCGAACGCGCAGCCGACGATCAGGTAGAGTTTGTCTGTGTTAGAAAGCAGCTGGCGCGCAACATGTGCCACTACAATTTCGTGATCGCAGGCGCTCGTTATCGTTACGTCGATATGGGATGCAAGTTCCGCGATACGCGGGAAGTAATTGATCGCGCGCGTACGGGTCGCATTGCTCTGGCGCGTCACTGGCAGATCGATTGTCCCATGGCCAGCACGGAAGGAAAGACGGGTGTTGAATCAGCCCGCAGCGAACCTCCTAACTATCCGCAATAGATCGCGGGGTGCAGTTTTTGTAGAATTTTTTGCATCTCCTTCGCGGGTCTTCCCTCAGTTCGAGGAATGATTCCACAATCCGCAGACGCGCGACTTTTTTGCGAAATTCCTTAAGACTTTGTCTTACAGAGCTTTAGTTCCCCTCCCCAATTCCGGCACAACATTTCGTCTTTATGGTCGGCGAAGGCGGTCGCCTTCCAAAAAGTGAAAATGTTTAACTAACTAAATTAACCGACCATGAAAAAAGTGTTGTTTGCCCTCCTGGCCATTATGGGAAGTGTTTCTGTAATGACGGCCACAGCCAACGTATTGGACGTTAACGCCATCGTTGCGGCTCTTGAAGACGAAAAAATGCAAATCCAACCGGAGGAGCTTCCTGATGCCGTGAAGGCTGCCCTTAACAGCGAGGACTATACTGGCTGGCAAATCAGCGCCGCCTACAAGTATGCTGAAAAGGATATCTACGAAGTAGAACTGAAGAAAGGTGAAGAAGTAGCCACCGTAAAATTTGACAAGGACGGTCAGAAGGTCGAATAATTGGGATCATAATTCGGTCTTTTAATTACCTGTAAAGGAGAAAGTCGGGATACGTCCCGACTTTCTTTTTTTGTTTGCGATAACATGTGGGGAACTGCAGGACCCTGATCCTCTTTTTTGACACAGGGACCAAGTTTGGAAAGGATATTCCGACTTTCTTTTTTATTTTTCAGGGTCCCATTTGCTACGGGTCCGGATTCGCTTATGCCAAAAATCCTTCTCATCGAAGACGATAAGACGTTTTCCAGAATTCTGGAGGGCTTCCTGGGGAAGAATAAGTTCACCGTTGAGACTGCGCAGGACGGGAAAAGCGGTCTGCGAAAATTTCATGCGGATCACTTTGACATGGTCTTGCTCGACTACCGCCTGCCCGATGTCAATGGACTCGAAATGCTTCCTGCATTCAAGAAGCACGCGCCGTCTGTCCCCGTCATCATCATGACAAGCTTCTCGGATATTCGTACTGCCGTAAAGGCCATCAAGTCAGGGGCTTTCGAATACATCACGAAGCCTGTCAACCCGGATGAGCTACTCCTCGTGATGAAAAATGCGCTTGAAAAAGGCCGCGAAGTCAACGGACAGCCTGTTCCGCAACGCGAGGAACCGGAATCGGAATTTGTGACGGGAAAGAGCCCTGTTTCACAGAAGCTCAGCGAATACATTCGTCTCGTTGCACCTACCGATATGTCGGTGATCATTGAAGGAGAAAGTGGAACCGGGAAGGAGTATGTAGCAAATACGATTCACCGCCTCAGCAAGCGCGCAAAGAAACCGTTTGTAGCGGTCGACTGCGGCGCGATTTCAAAAGAACTTGCCGCGAGCGAATTGTTCGGACACGTGAAAGGCGCCTTCACCGGCGCCATCAGCGACAAGATGGGACAATTTGTCGTGGCCAACGGCGGAACAATTTTCCTGGATGAAGTCGGAAATCTTTCCTATGAAGTTCAGGTGAAACTGCTTCGCGCCATCCAGGAACGGGTGATCCAGCCCGTCGGATCGAACAAGGAAATCAAAATTGACGTCCGCATCCTCACTGCGACTAACGACGACCTTGCCGCCAGTGTCAAACAGGGTGAGTTTCGTGAGGACTTGTACCACCGTCTCAACGAATTCAAGCTCACAGTTCCTCCACTGCGCAGCCGCGGAGAGGATCTTATGGAGTTTGCTGAATTCTTCCGCAAGAAAGCCAACGCCGAATTGTCGCGCACGACCGAGCGTTTCGACGATGCGGTTATCAATCTGTTCAAGACGTACGACTGGCCCGGCAACCTCCGCGAGATGAAGAATGTGATCAAGCGCGCCGTCTTGCTGACGGACGGCCCTGTCATCACGCTTGATTCGCTGCCGCGGGAAATGATTGAGACCGTACAGCGTCCGGCCGAACAACCGGAGAAAACTTCATCGCCGATTTACGACCTGAAAGCGTTGCAGGAATCCCAGGAACGCGAACTTATTGTTAAGACGTTGCAGGAAGTTCGGTACAACAAGTCGCGCGCAGCACGAATCCTCAACATCGACAGGAAGACGCTGTACCTGAAAATGGAAAAGTACGGCATCACGTAGGCTTCACGAGTTCTTCTTCACGCACTTGCTGAATCAGGACCCTTACTTCACGCATCGCGGCGTAAATCCTGTCCGTGAGTTCTTGTATACTCTTGCCTTCGACGATGTCATCTTCGATTTGTCGCAGTGTTGCTGAGAGACGTTCAACACCAACCTGCCCAATACGTCCCGCCAGCTTGTGAATGCGTTCGCGTATGTGGGAATAGTCCAATTGCTTCATCTCTTCTTCCAGTTTGTCTGAGTCCTCCTGTGTTTCCTGGAGGAACTGTTGCAATACGGTTTGATACAGCTCCGCATCGCCCATTGTCATCTGGCGAAGGATGTGGAGGTCGGGTTTACCGGATTCACTGCGGCGTGTCGGCGTGTCACCACCTTTGATGCCCAGTTGCTGCAGGAGGTCTTTTTCGCGAAATGGTTTTGTCAGCACGTGATCGAATCCGCTTTCGATGAGTTGATGTTTCTCCTGCGGTAACACGTGCGCTGTCAACGCGATGATTTTTGTGTCGCCTCCCATCTTCCGACGCAGCTCCCGGCAGAGCTCAACGCCGCTGATGCCCGGCAGCCGGATATCAAGAAGGATGAAATTGATTTCCGGATCCAGAGGCTCGGCGATAACACGCATCGGATCGTCGTGTGCCTCATGGGGAATTCCATGCTTTTCCAGGATGATCCGGCAAAGGCGGAGGATCATCAGGTCATCATCGACGACTAACACCTTGCCGACGGGTCGTGCCTCCTCTTCTTCTTCGTATTCCTTCCGGACGCTCAAGGCATCGTGCGAGGCCTTATCGAAGTGAAGTTTGACGATGAAGAGAGAACCTTCACCCGGCGTGCTTTCTACGGTGAGATGACCGTTTTGGGCTTCAACAAGTTTCTTGACGATGGTGAGACCGAGCCCCGTTCCACCAAATTGACGGTCAATTGTTGCGTGGGCCTGTTCGAACTGGTTGAACACATTGCCGATCTCTTCCTCCGTCATTCCCAATCCTGTATCTGAGACGCTGAAGGTGCAGTGTACGCCGTAATCCTGTTCCTCAATGTCGACCTGCAGCCCTACGCGTCCTTTCAGGGTAAACTTCACGGCGTTGCCCAACAGGTTATACAGGATCTGACGCAGCCGAAATGCGTCGCCGATCAGCGGAATGTTCCAGGAAGAGTCGTACGAAAGCACAAACTCCAGTCCCTTCTTTGCGGCTTGTACGCGAATAGCAGCTTCCACTTCTTTAAGCACAGCGCCGAGGTCGAAGGGGTCGCGTTCGATGGTAAGCTTGCCGGATTCAATCTTGCTGAAATCGAGAACTTCGTTTACGATGTGCAGCAAATGTTCCGAACTGCTGTGTATTGCTTCCACAGCTTCAGGGTCGGCAGTGCGTTGTTGTCTGAGTTGTTCCGAGAAGCCGAGTATCGATTGAAGAGGCGTTCTGATTTCGTGACTCATGTTGGCGAGGAAGCGTTGCTTCACATGACTGAGCTCCTCGGCTCTTTCTTTTGCTTCAACAAGCTGCTTTCGCAGGGCGTTGGCTTTCGAAATATCGGTCAGGATCAGAAACACCAGCAATGCGGATCCGAGAAATGAGATGATAAGGATCAATCCGATTCGCGTGATGCTCTTCGTTGTGAGCTCCAGCGCCATATCGCTGTTTGCTTTTTCGATCGCGCGTTCTTCACTTTCCACTTCGCGGATGTGGGATACGAGTTCATTGATGAGTCGTGTGTTTGCATTCACGAGGTCAAGCTCCCTTCGTGCCACCTGCTGACTTTGAAGCCGGTGATCATCTTCGATGGCTTTCATGATCCGTCCGACTTCCGCGATAGCGCTGTCTTGTTGCGCCATGTAGATCGTATCGATCCTGACATTGAATTCTTCCTGCACTTCGAAGCGCGTCTCCGGATCCACGGCCGGTTGCTTCTTGCTGCCGAACAGTTTTTCAAGCCAGGTTCTGTTGTCTTCGACTTCCCGTGCAGTTGGATAGGTGGTGGTAACGGTTCTGCGTTCTGTGGTTGTCACACTGGTGTCACGGTTTGCCTGACTCCAGGTGATGATAGCCGCAAGAGAGTCGAGCTGGCGTGAGAACTTTGTGTTGAGGACGAATTCGGATTTCAGTGTAAAATATGAGAAGAGAAGTTTTTCCCTTTCCCGTATAAGCTTTTCCATCTCGTCTAGCCTTACCAGTTGCTCAGCGCTGCTCCATCGCATGCGCCGCAGTGTATCGAGCGTGAGAATGATAGGTTCGGATTCGTGAAGGAGTGCTTCGGCTGATTTATGCGGTCGGCGAATTGCGTCAGCCCGCTGCAGTTGGTCTAGTTGAATTACCTTTTGATAAAGATTGTTGAGGGCGCGGAGCTTTTCATTGGGTTGGGCGAGGCTGTTTACCGTCCCGAGGAGTCCCTCGAAACTGTATTTTGTAATGGCGAGCGCTGCAATGATGGCCACACTGGCCAGAACAAACGCAGCGATTACTTTGCCCTTGACCCCCTTTAGCATAGGCTACGAGATAGAAAGTATTCTCCTGTATCGATTAATTTCATGAAGTTACAATATCCGCGAGGAATATGGGCCACCCATGCGTAAATCGACAGCAGAGGCGGTAAAATGGTTCCCGCCTCGCTAGTAATTGAGCCGTGAGCGGCGCTGGAACCACGGTTTCAGCACCGTGCGATCGAGAAGGAAGAACGCGACAACGAGATTAAAAATGATGATTACGTTGACGAGTATTTTTCCATCGAACGTGAGAGAGGGGAGGGAAAAACGTGAGGTGTCATTGCCGAACATGACGGAATTCACGTTGATGCTGGTGTTGTCGAACATGCCGATAGATACCAACCATGAAGCGAGGCCGACAGTAGCGAGGAGAACGGCAAGGAGCATGATACCCCTGCGAATAGGAGAGGCGGCGCCGCGGGGATACTGATTTACGCGTACCATAACCGACTCGGTGAAGCTGGCTGAAGGCTGTTCAACGGTGCGGTCCGAGACCATGGCATTCAGGGCCTGCAACTCACGAAGGCGCGTCTTCAGTTCAGGCTCGTTTTCCAGGCGACGATGCAGTTGTGCAGCATCTTCGGCGCCAAGCTGGCCGTCGATGTATTCCAGGAGTCTGATATCGTCTTCTTCCTTACTCATGCGCTGCTGAGTCAAAGCAATAACGCTTCATGTTTCAAAATAGTCTTCATTTCCTCGGCCAGTCGCAACCGCGCGCGGTGGATGCGCACCTTAGCGGTATTGGCCGGCATTCCGGTGATGGCGCCGATTTCTTCAAGGGATAGTTCCCTGAGGTAAAAGAGCGTGAGGGCTACCCGATCGGCTTCGCTCAGCCGGGCCATTGCCATTTGGATGAAGCGTTCTTTGTCGCTTTTTTCCAAAGTTTTCTCCGTGTCGTGCCCCTGGGCGGCCACGGTTTCCGGGATGTCCTGGAAGGTCATTTTTCGTGACCTCCGCATGCTGATGGCGGTATTGAACACAATCCGGTACAGCCAGGTCGAGAATTTTGCTTCCCGATTGAACTTCCCCAGGTTGTGGTAGGCCTTAACGAACGCATCCTGGGCCGCTTCTTCCGCGTCTGGCCGGACGCCGAGCACTTTAAAGGCTATGGTAAATGCATAGCTTTTGTAGCGCTCCACCAGTTGTGCGTACACGTTCTGCTCACCCGCCAGCACCCTGTCGATGAGCTGCAGATCGTCAATCTCCCGGGACATGTTCCTGCGCTTGGACGCCAGTCTACCTTATCAAGTTACACCCCTGTCCCGGATTTGCGATTATAGGCGCAAATTATATTGGTCATCAATTTTTGAAGGAGGTGTAACCTGGGTTGAGCAAACCGGCGTCAAAGCGACAGAAACTCAAAACAACAATACTATGGGCGTAGAAATTATCGGGGTATTCATTCCCATCATTCTCATAATTGGTGCTGTTATTACCATTATTTATCTGCGAAAATACTCCTATGACGAACGCAGAATAATGATTGAAAAAGGAGTCGACCCTTCCAATTTCAGCAGACCCAGACGCGACGACACTGGTCCGCTCAGAGCATCCCTGCTGCTGATTGGCGCGGGCATAGGTCTTCTGCTCGGCTACTTCCTCGATAATGCATATCACATGGAGGCAGTAGCTTACTTTTCAATGCTGTTTATCTTCGGAGGTCTTGGGCTGGGAGCAGCCTATCTCATTGAGGAAAAAAAGCAAAGAAAGGGGCGGGAGCTATAAGGCGATCAATATGAGGGCTTTGGATTAGCCGGCTTCACAACAATGACGCGGCCATCGAGTTCCTTTTCATTGAGACCGTCGATTGCATTCCGTGCTTCATCATCATTGGGCATTTCAACGAAACCGAAACCTTTGGATCGGCCCGTCTCTTTATCCATGATGATCTTTACCGACTTAACGCGGCCATACTGCGCGAAAGCTTTTTCAAGCTCCGCCTGTTGTGTCTTGAAGTTTAGTTTGGCGACAAAGATGTTCATAACAAAATGAGAGAAAACTGATATCTAACAAATTTAGAATTAATTCGCTGTTTTCCTAGCCGCGGAGTCAACGAAGGTGTACTTCCCGACTGCCGTGAAGTCACTGAATGTGTACTTCACGGGATCATGGCGGATGTACCTTACAACTACGAGCCTCGTCGCTTGATTGTGTTAAAACGACAATTTAAGATGGCACCCGGCAGACCGTGGAACGAGGTGTGGAAATACATTTCCGCTGGGGATATTGTCCGCATCAATCCCCGCTAAATCCCCGCGAATTGGCTCATTTTCGCATACTTTAAGATTGGCACAGTTTTTCCTTTTCCTTCAGCAGAAAAGAAAAGGTATGAACGCTTTAATCATTATTCTGGGGATAATCATTGCCTATGTTGCTTTCATGGCGCTCGCGGTTGGCTTGGCTCGCGTCATGTTTCCGAAGATCGACATTGACGAGGCCGAACTGCTCGACCTCGGTGTGCTTAAGATGAAATCCAAAGCGAAGAAGCTGAAAGGAAAAGTTGCAGGACAATTCCGCAAACTACCTTCGGGAAAAATTCCGACAGGATATACGCCAGCGCAGCATCATTCGTTTTAAAAGCAAAGAGTTCTCCACAAAAAGATATTCAAGACTCTACAGTAGTGTAGGTTAGGTTTGGGGTTAGGCCGCCAGGAGGGCGGCCTTCTTCTTTTGGGGTGTTTGATTTGCGATTCAAATCTCATAGAACGCTTTTCGCGAATTGCAATAAAGCCCGGGCTATTGGAATTGAAATCGTGTTTAAATAATTGTCGAACGCAAATCGTAGCTCGTGAATCGGAGATCGGGGTCTCTTGGGCAATTCAGCGGTGGGCCCCTTTAGGGGACAAGGGGCGTGCGGAGGGTTGGACGCTGGCGTTTGATTTGTGATTAGTGATTAGTGATTAGTGATTTTAGATTTGATTTTCGATTTGTGAGGTACGATTTGTGAGGTACGATTTGTGATTTGCGGGGGCCAGGTCGACGTGTCGTGCGATGGATGTAAGTTGGTGTTGGCTGGACGCGTACCTGTTTTCTTAAACCCCGAAGACGCAAAGACGCAAAGCAGCGCAAAGAGTCAAAATATCTGGCGCACCTTTGCGTCTTTGCGCCTTCGCGGTAAAAGATGGGGGAAGGCTGATTAGTTTGATGGGTGCCAAATCGCTAATCCAACGCTTTCACGCCCGGCAGTTCCTTTCCTTCAAAATACTCCAGCAGCGCGCCGCCGCCGGTTGAAACGTAACTTACCTTGTCGCTGAAGCCGAGTTGATTGACAGCAGCTGCGGAGTCGCCACCGCCGATGAGAGAGAAGCCACCTTTCTCGGTAGCGCGGACGACGGCTTCCGCGATCTTTTTCGTCCCGGTAGCGAATTTCTCCATCTCGAAGACACCCATCGGGCCATTCCACAAAATCGTCTTTGATTTTTCAATCACCTCTGAAAAGACTTGCACGGCCTGGGGACCAATATCCAGTCCCATCCATCCGTCGCGAATGCTGCCGTTTTGAGCTACTTCGGTCTGTGCGTCATTGTCGAACTTATCCGCGATCACCGAATCAATAGGAAGCATGAGGTCTACATTCTTTTGCTTTGCCTTTTGAATAAGCTCCTTCGCGAGATCCAGTTTATCTTCTTCAACAATCGACTTGCCGACGTTGCCGCCA
>Ga0207873_1003386_pt1 | contig 11776 bp, 14 predicted proteins | sample BGWIniCompost_FD_187373 | JGI IMG/M metagenome (GOLD analysis project Ga0207873, IMG submission 187373) | Cellulose adapted compost microbial communities from Newby Island Compost Facility, Milpitas, CA, USA - BGW Initial Compost (SPAdes)... ... | reverse complement strand
CAGGCGCTGGCCGAGCAATCCGGGCCCTCTGGAGCCTGACCGCACGCAGCCGCAGGTGTCCGTGATCCATCCCGAGACCGGCCGTGTCTCCTCGCGCGCTTGACAATATATAAGCAATGGCTTATATATGCTCCCATGAGCGCCGTCGCAGCCGAGGACAGGATCTTTCACGCGCTGGCCGACCCCACCCGCCGGGCGATCTTCGAGTCGCTCACGCGCGGCGAAGCGGCAGTCAAGGACCTCACGGCGCGCTTCGATGTCTCGCAGCCGGCCATCTCCCAACACCTCGCCGTGCTCAAGGACGCCGGGCTGGTGCGCGCCCGGCGCGAGGGGCGCTTCGTGTACTACCGGATCGAGCCGCGCGGCCTGAAGCCGCTGATCGACTGGATCGAGCACTATCGGGCGTTCTGGCCGGAGCGCATCGCCCGCCTCGAGGAACTCCTGGAAAGAATGGACGAATGAACCCGATCGACCGGACCGCGCCGTCGCAAACGGAAACGCTCACCTTCGAGTTCGACCTGCCTCATCCGCCGGAGAAGGTGTGGCGCGCGCTCACGGACCCGTCGCTGCTCGCGCAGTGGCTGCTGCCCGCCGTCGGCTTCGAGCTGGCGCCAGGCGCGGCGTTCAGGTTCCAGGCGCCGCCGCAGCCCGGCTGGGATGGCACGGTGAACTGCCGGTTCCTGGAGATCGAGGCGCAACGGAAGCTGAGCTGGAGCTGGGTCGTCGGCGACATCGACACGGTGGTGACGTTCACCCTCGAGCCCACGCCGACCGGCACCCGGCTGACGCTGGTGCATTCGGGCTTCAAGCCGGACCAGAAGCGGAACTTCGGCGGCGCACGCTACGGCTGGCGGATGATGGGCGGGAAGCTGGTGGAGCTGCTCGGGAGGATCGCATGAGCTCGAAGCGGCACCCCGCGGACAGCCACGACGTGATCCGCGTGCAGGGCGCGCGCGTCAACAACCTGAAGAACATCAGCGTCGAGATCCCGAAGCGTCGGCTGACGGTGTTCACCGGCGTCTCGGGCTCGGGCAAGTCGTCACTGGTGTTCGGGACCATCGCGGCGGAGTCCCAGCGGCTGATCAACGAGACCTACAGCGCGTTCGTGCAGGGCTTCATGCCGACGCTGGCGCGGCCGGACGTGGACGTGCTGGAGGGGCTGACGACGGCGATCATCGTGGACCAGGAGCGCATCGGCGCGAACGCCCGCTCGACGGTGGGCACGGTCACGGACGCCAACGCGCTGCTGCGGATCCTGTTCAGCCGGCTGGCGAAGCCGCACATCGGCCCGCCCGTCGCCTACTCGTTCAACGTGCCGACACGGAAGGCGAGCGGCGCGATGACCGTCGACCGGGGCGAGGGGGAGCGGATCGTGGTGCGGGACCTCGTCTATCACGGCGGCATGTGCCCGCGGTGCGAGGGCATGGGCTCGGTCAACGACATCGACCTCTCGCAGATCTACGACCCGAGCAAGTCGCTGAACGAGGGGGCGATCCTCGTCCCGGGCTACAAGCCGGGCGGCTGGTCGGTGCGGTACTTCAGCGAGTCGGGGTTCCTCGACCCGGACAAGCCGATCCGCAAGTACACGAAGAAGGAGCTGCACGACTTCCTCTACAAGGAGCCGACGAAGGTCAAGATCAACGGCGTCAACATCACGTACGAGGGGCTGATCCCGCGCATCCAGAAGTCGTTCCTGTCCAAGGACGTCGACGCGCTCCAGCCGCACATCCGGGCGTTCGTGGAGCGCGCGGTCACCTTCACGACCTGCCCCGACTGCAAAGGCACCCGGCTCAACGAGGCCGCGCGGTCCTCGAAGATCAAAGGGAAGAACATCGCGGACGTGTGCGCGATGCAGATCACGGAGCTGGCCGAGTGGGTGCGCGGGCTGGACGAGCCGTCGGTCGCGCCGCTGGTGGAGAAGCTGCTGCACACGCTGGACTCGTTTGTCGAGATCGGGCTGGGCTACCTCTCGCTCGACCGGCCGACGGGCACGCTGTCGGGAGGTGAGGCGCAGCGGACGAAGATGATCCGGCACCTCGGGTCTCCGCTGACCGATGTGACCTACGTCTTCGACGAGCCGACGATCGGATTGCATCCGCATGACATCCAGCGGATGAACGAGCTGCTGCTGCGGCTGCGCGACAAGGGCAACACGGTCCTCGTGGTCGAGCACAAGCCGGAGGTGATCGCGATCGCCGACCACGTCATCGACCTGGGCCCTGGCGCCGGCGCTGCCGGCGGCGAGGTGGTCTTCCAGGGCAGCGTCGAAGGGCTGCGGAAGAGCGGCACGCTGACCGGCCGTCACCTGAGCGATCGGGCCGTGCTCAAGCCGTCGGTGCGGAAGCCGTCCGGTGTGCTGGAGGTGCGTGGCGCCTGCACCAACAACCTGAAGAACGTCGACGTGGACATCCCGCTCGGCGTGCTGGTGGTGGTGACGGGCGTGGCCGGGTCGGGGAAGAGCTCGCTGATCGAGGGCTCGGTGTGTGGCCGCGAGGGCGTCGTCGCGATCGACCAGACGCCGATCCGCGGCTCGCGGCGCAGCAACCCGGCGACGTACACGGGCCTGCTGGAGCCGATCCGGAAGGCCTTCGCGAAGGCGAACGGCGTGAAGCCGGCGCTGTTCAGCGCCAACTCCGAGGGTGCGTGTCCGGCCTGCAACGGCGCCGGGGTGGTCTACACCGACCTGGCGTTGATGGCCGACGTCGCGACGATCTGCGAGGAATGCGAGGGGCGGCGGTTCCAGGCGTCGGTGCTGGAGTACCGGCTCGGCGGGCTGAACATCGCCGAGGTGCTCGACCTGTCGGTCGAAGACGCGGCCCGCTTCTTCGCTGAGGGAGAGGCGCGTACGCCCGCGGCGCACGCGATCCTCCAGCACATGATCGACGCGGGGCTCGGCTATCTGCGGCTCGGCCAGCCGCTCACCACGCTGTCGGGCGGTGAGCGCCAGCGTCTCAAGCTCGCGATGCACATGGGTACGGAGGGCGGCATCTACGTGCTCGATGAGCCGACGACCGGGCTGCACCTGGCCGACCTCGGGCAGTTGCTCGGTCTACTGGACCGGCTGGTCGACTCCGGCAAGTCGGTCATCGTGATCGAGCACCATCTGGCCGTGATGGCGCACGCCGACTGGATCATCGATCTGGGGCCGGGCGCGGGTCACGACGGCGGGCGGATCGTCTTCGAGGGCACGCCGGCCGAGCTGGTGGCGGCGAGGTCGACGCTGACGGGCGAGTACCTGGCGGCGTACGTGGGTGCCGGCCGGGAGGCGGTGCCCGCCGGTCACTGATCCGCGCCTTCGTCCTCGGGCCCGCGCGGGTAGACCTTCACCGCGGTCCAGTTGCGGATCTCGACCTGGCCGGGCGGGGCGCCGCGCGGCTTGCGCACGTCGCCGGCGCGGCAGACGTGCACCTCGACCTTGCCGCGCGCGTTGCGCGCCTTGGAGTACCACGCGGCGAGCTCCGCGGCGCGTTGCACGACCTCGCGCGGCACGTCGTCCACGTCCTCCGGAACGGGGACGACGACGTGGCTGCCCGCGTGCCCGGCGGCGTGCAGCCACACGTCGCGCGGCGCGGCGACGCGGAACGTGAGCTCGTCGTTGTCGCGCGCCGCCTTGCCGACGAGGATGCGGAAGCCGCCGGCGTCGAACTCGCGCCAGCCCCTGCCCTTGCTGCCCATCGTCCCGCCGGCCTCCGTGCTGGAGAGGCGCCCTGCGGCGCTTCGGTGCTAGGCGCCGCCTGATTCGCCGGTCGCGGTGGCTTCCGGCGGCAGCGGGCCGAACATGAAGTTGCCGGCCGCGTTCGGATCCTCGCTGATCAGGAACTCCTCGACGGCGTGCGACATCTCCCTGCGCGTGATCTGCCCATCCTCGTCCAGGTCGGCATGCGCGAAGAACACGTCTGCCGCGGACGGATCGACGCCACACGCCTTGAGGTAGGCTCTGTACTCGTCGAGCGTGATCGCTTCGTCGCCGTCCGTGTCCATGGCGTCGAAGAGGAGCTGCACGTCGCCGCGCGCGTAGGCACGCACGGCGTCCCGGTCGTCCAGGAAGATGTCGGCGTAGCGCAGGTACTCGTCGACGGTAACGGCGCCGCTGTCGTCGAGGTCCGCGCTGTCGCGAACGCTCTCCCACTCCTGCAACACGGCGTGCAGGTGGCGCTGGTACTCCGGCGATCGCTCGGTCCAGCCGCTCAGTCGGGCGAGCGCCTGAACGCGGCGGATGTAGTCGTTGCGGTCAACGCGCCCGTCCCGGTTCACGTCCAGGACGGAGAACAGCCGGCGGATCTTGTGCTTCTGGAACGGCGTGAGCGGCATTCCTCGTCCCTCGGCGGTTCGGGTGGTCGGGCCCGCATAATAGCGGCGGGGTCGGGGACGGGAAAGGCGATGTGACCGACGGCGCAGGGGGCCGGTTATGCGGTCACGAATGGGTTGAGCGTGTGGCGGGCGGAGGGGAGTGGGACCGTGGAGCCGGTCGAGTGGGGAACGGAGGACAGCGCCGGGGCCGCCGTGAAGCCGGGGAACCAGATGCCGGACCGGCAGTATGGTAAGCGGGCCGGCCAGCCGACCCGGACCCGGGTCAGGCTGTAGGCCAGGGGGCTGCGGCGGGCTGGGCGCGGGGAGACGGAGCGATGCGAACGGGTCTCGCCGACGTGCTCGTCCCTGTGGGGCGTGGCGCCCCGCGGGCCGTGGCGGAGCGGGCAACGAGCGTGAATGACTTTGGGGACGGGACCACTCCCCCGATGCCGATGCGGCAGCGCGGGCCGGTCAGTCGCCAGCGTGCGATGAGCCGCCTGCCCGACTCGACGATCGCGCGCGCCAAGCTCGGCGACGACGCGGCGTTCGCGGACATCGTGCGGCACTACTACGCACGCTGTCTGCGCTTCGCGCGCAACATGCTGGGCGACATGACGGACGCGGAGGACGCCGTGCAGGAGGCGTTCCTGCGCGTGCACGCCGCACTGCCGCGCTACACCGAGTACGGCCGCTTCGAGGCCTGGCTGTTCCGCATTCTGGCCAACCAGTGCCGGACGATCCGCGCTCGCGAGCGGCGCCGCGGCGAGTGGCTCACGTCGTACGAACCCCGGCACGATGCGGCTGCGCCGGAGGCACCGGACGAAACCGGCGGCTTGCTGCGCCGCGAGATCGAGCGCGCGCTGCGCGAGCTGCCGGCGCTGCTCCGTGAGGCGTTCCTGCTCTATCACGTGGAGGGCATGGATTACGAGCAGATGATGGCCGTCACGGGTGCGCGTGCCTCCGCCCTGAAGATGCGCGTGAAACGCGCGCGTGATATCTTGCGGGCGCGCCTCCAGGAGGTGGAGAGTGCCTGAGCCCAGGGACGAGCTGATCGAGAAGGTGGCGCACGAGCTGTCCGCGCTGCCGCCCGTGCGCGAGGAGGCCGTTCAGCGGATCCTCGAGCTGGCGGCGAAGCGCCGGGCGGCGGAGCGCCGCGCGCAGGAGCCGCCTGCCGAGCCGCCACAGGACGAGCGCTGGCGCGCGGGACCGCGTTGGTGGGTCGGCGTTGCGCTCGCCGCCAGCTTCGCAGCGCTGATCTGGGTCGGCATCGGACGGGACGGCCGCTCTCCGGCCGTGCCGGTGGACACGCCGCTCGCCGCCGCGGATGGCGCCGCCCCGCGCACGGAAGCCGTCACGCTGGCCGTCGCGGACCGCGTCCTCGCGGACGAGGCCCCGCGGGCCGTGCAGTTCGTCCTGGACGCACCCGGCGCGCGCGCCGTTGCCGTCGTCGGCGGCTTCAACGGCTGGGATCCCGTGGCGGCGCCGCTCGAGCGCGTGCCGGGGACCTCGGTGTGGACGACGACGTTGCTGCTCGCGCCCGGCCGCTACACGTACGCGTTCGTCGTGGACGATTCCACATGGGTGCTGGATCCGCGCGCGCCGCGCGCGCCGGACCCGGATTACGGAGTGGAGAGCTCGGTGCTCCTCGTGGGACGGGAATGAAGACGTCGCCCTTCATCCTCAGCGGGATCGCGGTGGCGCTGCTGGCATCCGCCGCCGCCGCGCAGGACCCGCGGCTCGAGGCGAAGCTGGATCCGGCCACGCGGCGCGAAGTCGCCATGGTCATCGAGCAGGCCCGCGGCCGCGGGCTGCCTGTCGAGCCGCTGGTGGACAAGGCGCTCGAGGGCGTGACCAAGCGCGCGCCCGGCCCGCGCATCGTCAGCGCGGTGGCGCGGCTCTCCGAGCGCCTCGAAGCCGCGCGTGAAGCGCTCGGCCCGAATGCGACGCCCGCCGAGGTGCGGGCCGGCGCCGAGGCGCTCGCCGCCGGCGTGCCGGACAGCGCGCTGCGCGAGCTGCGCGCCGCCGCTCCCGGCGTGTCGCTCGCCGTGCCGCTCGGCGTGCTGACACAGCTCGTTTCTCGCGGCGTGGCCGTCGACCGCGCCGCCGCGACCGTGCTCGACCTGTTGCGCCGCGGTGCGCGGCCGCCGCAGCTCATCGCGCTGGGCGAGGCGGTGCAGGAAGACATCGCGCAGGGCATGGCGCCCGGGACGGCGCTGGACGTGCGCCTGCGCGGCATCCTGGGCTCGCTGCCGCAGACCGCCACCACGGCCGCCACGGTGGCCGACACCAAGCCGCCACGGTGAGATCGTCCTCGCGGTCACGCCCGAGGCCGCTGCTCGCGGCCTCTCTCTTCGTGGCGCTTGGTGCGCTCGTGAGCCCGCAGCGCGCCGCCGCCCAGCAGCGCGCCACGCTCGACTTCGGAGTCGCGCGGATCTCGCAGGCGAACATGGTCCACGAGTCCGCGCTGACGCTCGCCTATTACCTTGAGTCCCGCCACTCGCGCCTCACGTTCGCCTCCAGCGGCATCGGCTCGCTGGCGTCGGGGGGGCAATCCGCCGCGCAGGGCGGCGTCGGCGCGTTCTGGCTGCTGCCCCGCACGCCGCTGGGGCTGCCGGAGCTCAGCGCGTCCCTCAGCGCCGCGCGCTTCGGGGAGGGCGAGGCGGCGACGGCGCGGTCCGTCGCGCTGCGCCAGATCTGGGGCGATGTTCGCCGCGGTGTGTGGCTCGGCGGACGCACCGGCGACGTGCTGAGCCAGGGCAACCGCTTCGACGCCCACAGCGCCGAGGTCGGCTCGTGGATCGCGGAAGGCGGGTTCGAGGTCTCCGCGACGCTGTCCACGACGTGGACACATAAGAGCAGGTGGGAGCTCAACGCGTTCGGCCGGGAGGACATCGTCGCCGTTCCGGTCCGCTACGCCGACGCGGTCGTGCGCGCTCGCCTGGAGCGCCCGCGCTTCGAGCTCGAGCTGACCGGCGCGGCACGCCGCGGCATCCTGAATGCGGAAGCCGCCAGCCTCGCCGCGCACGGCGCCGCCACATTGCACCTGAGCCAGCGGTTCGCGCTCACGGTCGCGGCGGGCGAGCACCTGCGCGATCCTGCGCGCGGCGTGCCCGCGACCCGCTTCGCGACCGTCGCGCTGCGCGTTACCCCGCTCGGCGGCCGTGGCGGCAGGCTCGCTGCCGCGAGGGGCGCGGGCACCGCCGTCACCATCGCGGCCGATGCCGGCGGCACCCTCCGCGTCCAGGTCTACGGCTCCGCCGAGGTGGTCGAGGTGATGGGCGAGTTCTCCGACTGGCAGCCGCTCCGGCTCGAGCGCGACGGCGACGTCTGGATCCTGCCCCGTCGCCTCCAGAGCGGCCTGTACCGCGTCCTCATCCGCGTGGACGGCGGCGAGTGGCGCACACCGGACAACCTCCCCCGCACCGAGGACGAGTTCGGGACCGTCGTGGGGCTGGTGGTGGTGCCGTAGCGTGAGGCGCGAGGGCCATGAACGTCGTCATCTTCGGCGCGACGGGCATGGTCGGCAGAGGTGTGCTACCATCGCCGCAGCCGAGGCGCTCGCTGCGCGAAACCCCGACATGACGTTCTGCTACGTGTCCGGCGCGGGCACGGACAGCACGGAGCAAGGCCGCGTGATGTGGGCGAGGGTGAAAGGGCGGACGGAGAACCGGCTGCTCGCGATGCCGCTGAACGCCTACATGTTCCGGCCGGGCTACATCCAGCCGATGAAGGGCGTGCGCTCGAAGACGGGCCTGTACCAGGCGTTCTACACGCTCGCCCGGCCCTTCTACCCCTTGCTGCGGCGAATGGCGCCGGATCAGGTCACGACGACCGACGCGGTCGGCCGCGCGATGATCGAAGTCGCGTCGAACGGCTACCGCGAGCGCATCCTCGGGCCGGCGGACATCAACGCGCTGGCGGGGATGCGCTGAAGCGGGGCCGCACGGCCGCCGCAGGGCCACGGCTCTGGACTGCGCAGGTCGCGCGGTCTCCCTCTCAAGTCCGCCCACCCAGCAGTGGCGCCAGCACGATGCCCGTGAAGTTCTGCACGAAGTGCAGCACGACCGGCGCGACGATGCTGCCGCGCCACAGGTAGATCACCGCCAGCAGCACGCCGATCGCGCCGACGGCGATCGTGCCGGCCGTGCCCTGGTAGCCGTGGCCGAGCGCGAAGATCAGCGAAGACAGCGCCACCGCAACCGCCGTGCTGCCCGTCAGCGAACGCAGCCGGAGGAGCAGGTAGCCGCGGAACACCGTCTCCTCGCCAACGGCGATGATGGCCACCAGGACGACGCCGAAGGCGAGCTCCGGGCCGCCCGCGGGCAGCGCGAACGGCGCGGTCCGCGGCCCGTCGTCCAGCAGGCCGAACGCGCTCAGGATCAACGCCAGCACGGCCTGGAAGAGCACGAACGGGATCACCAGCGCGATGCCGACCGCGGCCTCCCTCGGCACGTCGCTCCGCCGCCACCCGATCCGGCCGTACGGCTCACCGTTCCTCCAAAGGAAGAACAGGACCAGCGCGAGCAGCGCGGTATTGCTCAGGATCGTCGCCAGCGCGAAGAACGCGAAGCTCGGCTGCAACTGCGGCGACGAGAGCCGGCTCAGCAGCAGCGACGGCACCAGCAGGAGCAGGAAGGCGCCCAGCTCGCGTGCCTGGATGCCGCGCGAGGGAGAGGCGGCGACGTCGTCGTTGCGAAGCCGATCTTCGTTCACGATGCGCCGATCCCGCGTTGCGGTCCATCTCACGCCGGACGCGCCGCCCATCCACGCGCGGATCGGCGCATGGCCGGCCTCGCGCCCGCCCGAGCTCCATTCGTGGCATGGGGCGTTCCAGGGGAGCTGCTCGCCGATCTTGACCTCCGATGCGTCCAGGCGAATAGTGCCCCATCCCGGCAGCTCGGGCGTCGAGACCCGGGCTGCGCGAACCCGAGATCGAGGCGGTGAGCGACATGCGATTCGGAGCCGTACTCCCCCGCGCGTCCCTCCTGGCCGCGCTGGCTGTTGGCCCCAGCCTGACACCGGTCGTCCCTCTCTCCGCCGTCGCGCAGCCGGCGACCGCGGCGCGGCCGGTCTTCCGCGACGGACAGGCGCAGATCGTCCCCGCGTTCCAGGATCCATCGTCGTGGATCCGCGAGGAGCTGTGGGTCGAGACGGAGTTCGACTCCGATGGCGATGGCCGGCGCGACCGCGTGCACGTCGCCGTCGTGCGGCCCGGACAGACCGAGACCGAGGGGCTGAAGGTCCCGGTCATCTACGAGTCGAGCCCGTACTACTCGGGGACATCCGGCGCGCGGCGGTTCCTGTGGGACGTGCGGCAGGAGCTGGGCGAGCCGCCGCCGCCGCGCACGAACCAGCCGCCCGTCCAGCGTCGGGTCCGGCCTTACATCTCGGATTCGCACGTCGAGGAGTGGGTGCCGCGCGGCTTCGCCGTCGTGCACTCGGAGGCGCCCGGGACCGGCCTCTCGCAGGGCTGCCCGACGGTCGGCGGCGACGAGGAGGCGCTGGCGCCGAAGGCGGTGATCGACTGGCTGAACGGCCGGGCGCGCGGCTTCACCACGCCCGACGGCGATGAGGAGGTCGTCGCCCACTGGTCCACGGGCAAGGTCGGGATGATCGGCACGTCGTACAACGGCACGCTCGCGGTGGCCGCTGCATCGACGGGCGTGGAGGGCCTGGAAGCGATCATCCCCGTCGCCCCCAACAACTCCTACTACCTCTACTACCGGCAGAACGGGCTGATCGTGCACCCGGGCGGGTGGCTGGGCGAGGACATCGACTTCCTGTACGACTTCATCAACAGCGGCGACCCCGACCGGCGTGCGTACTGCAACGCGATGATCCGCGACGGCGTGTTCGCCGCGGGAATGGACCGCACGACCGGCGACTTCAACGACTTCTGGGCGACCCGCCATCTGCTCGGCCAGCTCGACCGCGTCCGGGCCGCGACGCTCATGGCCCACGCCTTCAACGACTGGAACGTCAAGCCCGAGCACAGCGTGCGCGCGGCCGAGGTGCTGAAGGCCCGCGGCGTGCCTGTGCAGTACTACTTCCACCAGGGCGGCCACGGGGGGGAGCCGCCGTTCGAGCTCATGAACCGCTGGTTCACGCGCTACCTGTACGGGGTGCAGAACGGGGTCGAGAACGACCCGCGCGCGTGGATCGTGCGCGAGAACGACGATCGCCTTCAGCCGACGCCGTACCCGGACTACCCGCATCCCGATGCAGCGCCGGTCACGCTCCGGCCGACGCCGGGCGGCAAGGGACCGTCGGGCGCGAATGGTGTTGGCGGGTTGGTGGTGGGTGATGGTGCAGTCGGGTCGGCCGGCGGCGCCGGCGCCGGCCAGCTCACCGAGACGCTCGTCGACGACGTCTCCTACGACGGCGCGGCCCTCGCCCGTGCCGAGAATACCGATGCCCTGTTCGTGAGGACCGACGTGAGCCAGCGGGCCGACGTCGAGGCCCTCGTACAGGCCGCGGTGGACCAGTACGGCCGCCTCGATTACGCCCACAACAATGCCGGCATCCCCGGCCCTCAGGCGCTGTTGGCCGACTATGGCGAGGAGACGTGGGATCAGGTGATCGCCACCAACCTCAAGGGCATCTGGCTCTGCATGAAGTACGAGATCCAGCAGATGCTCCGCCAAGGCGGCGGCGCGATCGTGAACACATCGTCGGTGGCCGGCCTGCGGGGCTCGCAAGGCGTCTCCGCCTATGTGGCGAGCAAGCACGGGATCATCGGGCTCACCAGGGCCGCAGCTCTCGAGTATGCCCGCGACGGCATCCGCATCAATGCCATCGCCCCGGGCACCATCCAGACCCCGATGCTCGATCGCTTCACCGGCGGGGATGAGCTCACGCTCGAGCAGTTCGCCAAGAGCGAGCCGGTGGGCCGCCTCGGCAGCCCTGACGAGGTCGCCCAAGCTGTCCTCTGGCTCTGCTCCGATAGTGCTTCGTTCGTCACCGGCGCTATTCTCGCCGTGGACGGCGGGCGTCTGGCGTGATGAACAGCTACGAGGCGATCTACGCGGTGGTGCGCCGCATCCCCTACGGGCGGGTGAGCAGCTATGGCCGCATCGCGCTGCTCGCCGGCTTCCCCGGCCGCGCCCGCATGGTCGGCTACGCGCTCCACGCCCTCCGCACCTCAACCGGCGACGAGGTGCCCTGGTGGCGGGTGATCAACCGCGACGGCTACATCTCCAACGCCTACGAGCCGGCCCTCCAGCGGGCTCGCCTCGAGGCCGAGGGCGTGTATGTGGATGAGCGCGATCGCGTCGATCTCAGCCGCTATCTGTGGGAAGGGGAACCGTGAACGCCCTCGCTTCGCTCGGGCTAGGTGACAAGGTGATCGCCGGCCGCGCTTCGCTTGCCGGCTAGGGGACAAGGTGAACGCCCTCGCTTCGCAGAGGCTTCGCCTCGTCTTGCGACCCGGGCTAGGGGACAAGGGGACAAGGTGACGCCTGACGGTGCCAATAACTATCCCCTGTCC
>Ga0207873_1003385_pt1 | contig 11781 bp, 13 predicted proteins | sample BGWIniCompost_FD_187373 | JGI IMG/M metagenome (GOLD analysis project Ga0207873, IMG submission 187373) | Cellulose adapted compost microbial communities from Newby Island Compost Facility, Milpitas, CA, USA - BGW Initial Compost (SPAdes)... ... | reverse complement strand
GTCGCCTGCTGCGGGAGCGGGAATTCAGTGCCGATGCGCTTGTCGAGGATCTTGAGCTCTACGGTCTGCATGGTACCTGACGGCGATTTCGTGAATCAGGGCGCGTGCGAGCGCGCTCTTCGGTGCGCGCGGCAGGCGCGTCGCACCCGCGCGATCGACGAGGAGGAGCTCGTTGTCGTCGGTTTCGAAGCCGAGCCCCGGACCGACGCGGTTCGCGGCGACGAGCTGGATGCCCTTCGCTTCGAGCTTCGCGCGCGCGTTCGCCTCGGCGTCGTCCGTTTCCGCCGCGAAGCCCACCGCGTAGACGCGCGGCTCGCGGCGCGCGACCGCCGCCAGTATGTCGGGATTGCGTACGAGCTCGATCGTGAGCCGCTCGGCGGTCTTTTTGATCTTCGACGGCGCGCGCTCGACCGGCCGGTAGTCGGCGACGGCGGCGACGCCGATGAAGATGTCGGCGCCGTCGAGCTCGGCGAGGACCGCGTCGTGCATTTCCTGCGCGCTCACGACGCGAATCGTGCGCACGCGATCGGGGGCGGGGAGATTCGTCGGCCCGGAGACGAGCACGGTGCGCGCGCCGGCTTCGGCCGCCGCCTGCGCCACGGCGTAGCCCATCTTGCCGGAGCTGCGGTTGGTGATGCCGCGCACCGGGTCGATCGCTTCCCAGGTCGGGCCCGCGGTGACGACCACCTTGAGCCCGTCGAGCTCGCCGGTCTCGAAGAGGTTCGCCAGCGCACCGACGAGCTCGAGCGGCTCGAGCATGCGGCCGAGGCCGACTTCGCCGCACGCCTGCTCGCCGGCGGCGGGCCCGAGAACGTGGATCCGCCGGGTGCGAAGCACGCGAATGTTCTCCTGCGTCGCCGGATTCGCCCACATCTGCTGGTTCATCGCCGGCGCTACTGCCACCGGGACGGCGGCGGCGAGGCATATCGCCCCGAGAAGATCGTCGGCACGCCCCTGGGCCAGGCGTGCGAGAAAATCCGCGCTCGCCGGCGCCACGAGGATAGCGTCGGCCCAACGGGCGAGCTCGATATGGCCCATACCCGCTTCGGCTTCGGTGTCGAGCAGGTGCTGGTAGACCGGATGCCCGCTTACCGCCTGCAGCGTCAACGGCGTGATGAATTCGGCGGCGCCGCGCGTCATGACGACGCGAGTCTCGGCGCCGGCGTCGCGCAGGCGGCGGATCAAATCGGCCGCTTTGTAGGCGGCGATGCCGCCGGTGACGCCGACCAACAGCCGCTTGTTCGATAGGGACATGAGCAAAGTGTACTGGGCCGGCCGCCGGACACCAAATCAGCGCCACTATCGGTCGCCGGCAGGCGGTTACAGCGTGGCTTGACTCGCAGCAAAGTGCGCATTTCCCTGCCGGCGTCGCAGGCGCTCAAACTAGCGGCACTGGCCGAAGCGGCTTAACATGGAAAGCGCCATCCGCGCCGCTGGGCGAGGCAATCAGAGAGAAGGAGATCTCGCAACCGACGCCCGTGCTGCACGACGCGTTGCTCGTCGTGGCGCATCCCGACGACAAAGTCCTCTGGTTTAGCACCATTCTCACCCAGGTGAGGGCGGTGGCGATTTGCTTTGTACCCGTTGCCGCGGACGCCGAGCGCAGCCGCGCGCGTGCGCGCGGCGGCGCAATCCTACCCGCTCTCGCACGTGAGCTTCCCGAACCTGCAAGAGGCCGACGTGTTCGATTGCGCCGATTGGCGCAAGCCGCGCTTCGTAAAAGAGGGCCTGAAGCTCGACCGCCGCGCCGGCCGCCGGGCAGCGTTGTATCGAGCCAACTTCGAACGGTTGCACAGTGAACTCCGTCCGCACCTGCGAAGCTGCCGCACCGTCTACACCCACAACCCGTGGGGCGAGTACGGACACGAGGAGCACGTGCAGGTGCACCACGCGGTGCAGCGGCTCGTGCACGAAACCGGCGGCGACCTATGGTTCCCGAATTATTGCAGCAATCGATCGTACCCATTGCTGCAGCGTTATATCGACCGGATTGATCCCGAATATGCGGCGCGCCCGCTCGATCGCGAGCTCGCCGAGCGGATGAAGCGCTTCTATCAGTCTCACGGCTGCTGGATCTGGTACGACGACTACGGCTGGTTCCCGCAGGAATGTTTCGCGCGCCTGCGGCCGCCGGCGCGCGACACCGCCCGGACGTGCATGCCGCTCAATGCAATCCGGATGGACCTTCCGAGACGCGATCCGTGGCGTCGCTGGCGCGCGGCGGCGCGGCGGGTCTTGGGGTGATCGTCGGTATCGTGATGCCCGGTTCGATGGCGCCGTCGCCTTCGCCGAGAATACATCTCAGCATGGCGCTATACGCCTCGGCATAGTGCCGGGCGGTGTGCGTGGTGCGCGCGTACTCCCAGGCGCTGCGTGAACGGCTTTCCAGTTCCTCTGCCGGCAGGCTCGCCACCGTCTCTACCGCGCGCTGGATTTCCTCTACCGTCGCCTCTTTCAAGAGCCAGCCGAAGCTACCCGTATCGATGCCAGTCTCGCGCGTGACTACCGGCGGAAGGCCGGCCTGCATGCAGGTGAGCGTCGAGGCGGACTGGCTTTCGGAACAGGACGGGAACACGACCGCGGCGCACTCGCGCACAAGTTCCGGAAACCGCGGGCCCGTGACGTCGATCCAGTCGAGCGTGCGGATGTTGGGGCAGTCGTAAAGCTCGCGACCATAGATCGAGCGAAAAGCGGCGTCCTGCGCGATCGGCCCGCACACGATCAGCTCGTACTGCGGCATCGCGGCGAATGCCTCGAGCACCAGGTCGAGCCCCTTGTGCACCAGGCCTCTGCTGCCGAACCAAAGGAAGCGCCGGCGACAGCGCTCGTAGTCCTTGTGTTCGGGAAAGGGATAGGTTCGCACGGTCGGGATCGGCAGCCGGAACAACGGTTTGTCGGCGTAGGCGTACGTCTGCGCCAGGAACTCGCCGCCGAGCAGGGCGCCGTAGTCCGCGTGCTCGATCGCCCAGTTGGTTTCGACGATGCGCACACTCATGCAAGTGACCCCGCGGCGGCGCTGCAGCGCCAGTACGCGCGCGTACGCGGCGTGGTTGTTGAACGCGAAATGCGCCGTGTCGAGATGAGCCACGCGTATGCAATCGGGATTGAGGCGCGGCGCGAGGCGCTCGAGGTGCGTGCGCGCGGAGATGAAAACGTCGTAGCGCTTGCGCGGCACGAAGTGCTGGTTACGGAAGTCGATCACGTCGACGTCGAAGCCGAGGTCGAGATACGCCTGAGCCATCAGCACGGACTCGCCGAAATGCGTGTGGCTGGCGAAGTCGACGGTGCGTTGCCTCGCCGGCAGGAACGGCTGCTGAATGTACGCCATGAGAACCCTGCCGCGCGCGGGCCGGCGTTCGGTTCGCAGCGACACGGTTGTTTCGCAGTAGCGCTCGCGGCGACCGTGCAGCTCCAGGCCGAGCTTGTGCAGAACCGTGCGCAGCCGCTGCTTCAGCAGCCCGGTTGCTTGCCGCGTCGGCGGGGGCGCGGGCATCGGCGCACGCCCCGAAGCCGCGGCCGCGGTCGTCGGGTGCAGCTCGCTCGCGACGGCTACGTGCTGCCGCTGTCGCTCGAGGCGATTCGCCGTTACCTCTTCCCTGAGTACGCGAGACGATTCGTTTTCTTTGGGGTCCATCCCATCGCTTATTAGTGTTCCCTGGCTGAGCAGCGAACCTAGCGCTGCTGCCGGCTAGAAGCAATTCGCTTCAACCCGAACGGTGTTAGCCATACGAAAAGCGCGGGCACGCCGCGGCGCCGTACCGGTTCGGCGAACGGGAGCCGGGTCGGGATGACCTCAGCGCCGCCGACGGCATTGGGGCCCGACCAAAGTGCCGGAGCGCATGCGATGCTCGCGGGTTACAGTAGCATGCCGGTTGGCGTCCGATCGTCGTTAGGTAGAAGAAGGAAGAAGATCATGCCCATTACCGACTGGCCGGTTGACGAGCGGCCGCGCGAGAAGCTGCTCGCGCGCGGCCCGGAAAGCCTGTCCGACGCGGAGCTGCTCGCTATTTTTCTGCGCACCGGCCGGCGCGGGCGCACGGCCGTGGATCTCGCGCGCGAGCTGCTCGCGCGCTTCGGCGGTTTACGGCAACTGCTCGCCGCCGACCGGGACACGCTTTGCGCCGTTCCGGGACTCGGGGAGGCCAAGTACACGCAGCTCGTCGCGGCGCTCGAGATCAGTCGGCGGCACCTGGAGGCGCGGCTGCCGCGGGGCGAGCCGTTGCAGTCGCCCCGCGACACCCTGGCTTTCCTCCAGGCATCGCTGCGCGACCGGCCGTACGAGGTGTTCTGCTGCCTGTTCCTCGACAACCGTCATCGGGTGCTCGCATTCGAGGAGCTGTTCCGCGGGACGTTGAACGGCACGGCAGTGTATCCGCGCGAGATCGTGAAGCGGGCGATGGCGCTCAACGCCGCGGCTGTGATTCTGGTCCATAACCACCCGTCAGGGGTGGCGGAACCGAGCCGGGCGGACGAGGTACTGACCGAGCGGCTCAAGGAGGCACTCAGCCTGATCGAGGTCCGGGTGCTCGACCATATCGTGGTCGGGGATGGGGAGGCCGTTTCATTCAGCGAGCGCGGTCTCATCTGACCGGCGGCCCGTTTGGGACGGCCGCCGCACCTCGGCGGTCCCGCGAGGCTACCTTTGGGGCCGCCGTTCTGGTATAAAGCCCGTCCTTTCTGGACGTCCCCCGTATCCCGGAGTCGTAGGCCCATGGCTAGAGTCTGTCAGGTTACCGGCAAGCGCGTGCGCACCGGCAACAACGTATCCCACGCGAACAACAAGACGCGGCGGCGGTTCCTGCCGAACCTCCATTACCGGCGGCTGTGGGTGGAGAGCGAGAAGCGCTGGGTGACGCTGAGACTGTCCCACCAGGGGCTGCGCACCATCGACAAGAAGGGCATCGATGCGGTGCTGGCCGAGATGCGCGCCCGGGGCGAAAAAGTCTGATTTGAGGAGCCGGACCGATGGCCAAGGCTGTACGCGAAAAGATCAAGCTCGTTTCCAGCGCCGGCACCGGGCATTACTACACCACGACCAAGAACAAGCGCACGATGACCGACAAGCTGGAGCTGAAGAAGTACGACCCGATCGCGCGTAAGCACGTGCTGTACAAGGAAGCCAAGATCAAGTAGCTCCCTCCTTTGCTGCCTGCCGCGGGCGCCGGGTAATACCCGCGCCCGGCCGCGTTCCTGCTATACACGGAACGTGGTTTGTGCCATAAATTACGTTAGTTTTACGGCGTTCGTGGAAGGCAGGCCGTGTACGCATTGAGCCAGCAGGTGCTCCGGACCGATGCCTCGGGCATACCGCTCGAGTGGATCGACTTCCGCGAAGCCGTACGTGCCTACTATCTCGGGCAGGTCGTATTCTCGCTGGGCGTTCCCCTCTACCGGATTCGCGGCGGCTACAACGCCGTCACCGGCAGGCGCTCGGTCATCGAGGTCAACTCCATCGTCGCTACCGCCGGCGACACCCAGGCGGCGCTGAAAGCCCGCGCCCACTACGTGCCGCCGCTCAACAACCAGGCGCTGTTCGCCCGCGACGCGCACATGTGCATGTACTGCGGCCAGCAGTTTCCTCCACGCTGGCTTTCGCGCGACCACATCGTGCCGCTCAGCCAGGGCGGCACGGATTCGTGGAAGAATGTCGTCACGGCCTGCAAGCGCTGCAACAATCGCAAAGCCGGGCGCACGCCGGAGCGTGCGGGCATGGAGCTCTTGGCCGTGCCGTTCGTGCCCACGCACGCCGAATACATCTACCTCCAGGGCAAGCGCGTGCTTGCCGACCAGATGGAGTTCCTCCTGGCGCACTTTCCGCAGTCGAGCCCGCTGCACCAGCGCCTGTCGCGCAAGCTCCACTGACGCGGCGCCCGATCCGACAGTCAACAAAAAAACCCGCCAATGGCGGGTTTTTTGTTGGGCGCGATCTTCCGTATCAGCCGGACGCCGGAGCGAGACGCAGACCGCGTATCTTCCAGGCAAAGTCGCGCAGTGCCTCGATCCCGGTTGCCTCGGCCTGGCGGCACCAGTCTTCGATCGCGCGTCGCAGGTGCTCCTGGGTGGAGGCCGATCGCTGCCAGATATCGGCGAGCTTCTGCTTCATGGCGTACACCGTGCGCAGCGTGGCGTTGCGCTCGAGCGCCTTGTACAGCTTGCGGCGGCTCGGTTCGTCGAGCAGCGTGATCTCGCGCACCATGAGCCGCTTCGCGCGCTTGAGCAGCGTCCACGACTCGCGGTCGTTTCGATCGGCCTTCTTGAGCTCCTCGCGGTAGACGTTGTGCAGCACCTCGCGCGCGAACTGCGCCATCACGTGAAACCGCGCCTGGACTACGGCTTTTACCGTCTCGAGATCGATGTGCTGCTTGGTGGTGTCGAGCATGAGCGCCGGCGGAATCTTCTTCACGCGCGCAGCGCCGACCATCTCGAGCAGGCGGATGTACAACCAGCCTATGTCGAACTCCCAGCGCTTCGACGAGAGCTTCGCCGAGCTCGGAAAGGTATGGTGGTTGTTGTGCAGCTCTTCGCCGCCGATCAGGATGCCCCACGGCACGATGTTGCGGCTCGCGTCCTGTACCTCGTAGTTCCGATAGCCCCAGTAGTGTCCGATGCCGTTGATGACGCCTGCGGCGAAGAATGGAATCCACATCATCTGCACCGCCCACATCGTTAGGCCGATCGGCCCGAACAGGACCAGATCGACGACGAGCATCAGTATGATGCCGAGGCTCGTGTGTCTGCTGTAGAGTCGGCGCTCGATCCAGTCATCGGGCGTGCCGTGGCCGTACTTGCTGAGCGTTTCCGGATTCTTCGCCTCCGCCCGGTAGAGCGACGTGCCGTCCCACAGCACCTTGCGGATGCCGTACTGCTGCGGGCTGTGCGGATCCTCGGGCGTCTCGACCTTGGCGTGGTGCTTGCGGTGCACCGCCGCCCATTCCTTCGTCACCATGCCGGTGGTGAGCCACAGCCAGAAACGGAAGAAATGACTGACGGCGGGATGAAGATCGAGAGCGCGATGGGCTTGGTGACGGTGCAGGTAGATGGTGACGGCGACGATCGTGATATGGGTGAGTATCAAAGTCACCGTGACGTACCCCCACCACGGCAGCTCCACCAGCCCATTGAGCAGCGACATCCTATTTACTCCTTCATATGATCTCCAAAGCAGTATAACCCATGGGTCCAACGCCACCTATCGGACCAAATCACTAGGTTTTTCACCCTCCTGCGCCGGTTACCAGCCCCTGCGCCGGATGATTGGCGCGCCCATCGAGCAGCACCTGCCCGTCCACGAGCTGCAGCCGCCCGTCGGCGAACCAGCCGATCACGCGCGGGTACAACCGATGCTCCTGTTCGAGCACGCGCGCGGCGAGCGAGTCCGGCGTGTCGCCGGGAAGCACCGGAACGGTCGCCTGCGCGATAATCGGACCGCAGTCTACCTCCGCAGTGACGAAATGCACCGTCGCGCCGTGTATACGAGCGCCGGCCGCGAGCGCCCGTTCGTGCGTGCGCAGGCCGGGAAAAGCGGGAAGCAGCGAGGGATGAATATTGATGAGCCGCCCGGCGTAGCGCTCGATGAAAGGGGCGCTCAGGACCCGCATGAAGCCGGCGAGCACGATCAGGTCGGGACGGTACGCGTCGATGCGCTCGCTCAGTGCTGCCTCGAACGCGGCGCGCTCGGCGAAGTCCTTGTGGTCCACGATTTCCGCTGGAATGCCCGCGGCGCGAGCGTGCCCGAGGCCGGGGGCGTGCGGGCGGTTGCTGATCACGGCCGCGAGATCGATCGCAATCTCGCCGCGCTGCATCGCGCGGATGATCGCTTGCAGATTACTGCCGCGCCCGGAGATCAGGACGACGACCCGGCAGCGCGGCGCGGCTCGTTCGGCGCCGGCCATCGGCTACTCGAACCGAACGTCGGGCTCGCCCGCGTGCGCTTCGATGCGGCCGACGCGGTACACCTGCTCCCCGGCTGCAGCGAGTTGCGCCTGAGCGCGCTCGGCGTCCTCCGGTCGCACCACGACGAGCATGCCGAGGCCGCAGTTGAAGGTGCGGTACATTTCGTCGTCCGCGATCCGCCCGTGCTCCTGCAGCCACGCGAAGATCGGCGGCCGCGGCCAGCTGCTTGCATCGAGCACCGCGCGCACGCCGTGCGGGAGCACACGCGGAAGGTTTCCCGGGATGCCGCCGCCGGTGATGTGCGCGCATGCGCGCACCGTCAGCTCGCGCATGAGCGGGAGCAGCGACTTCACGTAGATGCGCGTCGGCGCGAGGAGTGCGTCGGCGAGCGTTGCGCCGCCGAACGGCTGGTCGAGGCGCGCGCCGCTCACCTCGATCACCTTCCGGATGAGCGAATAACCGTTCGAGTGCGCACCGCTCGAGGCGAGCCCGAGCACGACGTCCCCCGCCCGCACGTTCGTGCCGTCGATGATTCGATCGCGCTCGACTGCGCCGACGCAGAAGCCCGCGAGGTCGTAATCCTCGGGAGCGTACATGCCGGGCATCTCCGCGGTTTCACCGCCGATCAGCGCCGCCCCCGCCTGGCGGCAGCCTTCCCCGATGCCGGCGATCACGCGCCGCGCTACCTCCGGGTCGAGGCGGCCGGTGGCGAAGTAGTCGAGGAAGAAGAGCGGTTCGGCACCCTGGACCAGGACATCGTTCGCGCACATGGCCACGAGATCGATCCCGATGGTGTCGTGGCGGCCAAGCTCGATCGCGAGCTTGAGCTTGGTGCCGACGCCGTCGGTGCCGGCGACGAGCACCGGGTCGCGGTAGGCGCCGGCAGGGATCTGGAACAGCGCACCAAAGCCGCCGAGGCCGCCGAGCACGCCGGGGCGGTGGGTGCTCGCGGCGATCGGCCTGATGGCTTCGACGAGCGCGTCGCCGCGGTCGATGTCGACGCCGGCGTCGCGATACGTGAGCGGATCGCGTGGCTGGTTCAAGGGGTCAGTGGGGCTGGCTCAGGGAGCGGCTATAGTAGGGCCGGGCCGCCGCCCGCGCAAACTTGACTTGCCCGGGGAGCGCCCAGTAGGTTGCGGCTCCCGGCCCATTCCTGGCGCGCCGTTCGTGCCGATCAACGCTTCGCAGGTCCCCAACATCATCACGATGGCGCGGCTCGCGCTGGCGCCGGTGTTCGTGCTGCTGCTGAACGACGAGGACTATCTCGCGGCGTTGATCGTGTTCTTCATCGCCGGGCTCTCCGACGGCATCGACGGCTTCATCGCCAAGCGCTTCCACTACGAGAGCCGCCTCGGCGCCATTCTCGATCCGGCGGCGGACAAGATCCTGCTCGTGAGCGCGTACGTGATGCTGACCGTGCTCGACCACCTGCCGGTCTGGCTCGTCATCGTCGTCGTGTTCCGCGATCTGCTCATCGTCGGCGGCTACGTGGTCTACACGTCGATGTACGGGCCGGTGCAGATGCGCCCCAGCGCGATCAGCAAGTTCAATACCTTCATGCAGATATCGCTCGTGGTCGTGGTGCTGCTCAAGCAGGTGTTCGGCGTCGCCTGGCCGGAAGCGACGCGCCTGCTCGCGTACGCGGTCCTGGCGACGACGGCGCTCAGCGGCGGCCACTATCTGTGGACCTGGGTCGTGATGAAGGACATCGAGCCGGCGCGCCGCTCGGCTTCGCATGACTAGCGCCCGCGCCGCCGTGCTGCTGGCCTACGCGGCCGCGGCCGGCATCCTCGTCTACCTGCTCGCGCCGATCCTGACGCCGTTCCTGCTCGCGGCGCTGCTCGCCTACATCATCAACCCGCTGGTCGAGCGGCTCGAGCGCTGGCGCGTGCCGCGCGCCGCGGCGGTGACGCTGGTGTTCGTGCTGTTCGTGGCGTTCGTCGTGGTGCTGCTGCTGGTCCTGGTGCCGCTCGTGTACCGCCAGATCGTCGGCTTCGCCGGCAAGGTGCCGCTCTATCTCGACTGGGTGCAGGGCGCGCTGCTGCCGCGGCTGCAGGAGGCGCTCGGCGAGCCGCTGCCCGTCGATTTCGCCGACCTGCGTCACGCCGTCATCAGCAACTGGCAGCAGATCGCCGAGCTCGTGCGCAACGCCTTCGCGAATCTCGTCGCTTCGAGCGTGCGCTTCGGCGCGTGGCTCGTGAATCTGCTGCTGGTGCCGGTCGTGACGTTCTATCTGCTGCTCGACTGGGACACGGTGCGGCGCAACGTGCTGGGCCTGCTTCCGCCCGGTACGCGTGCGACCGTCGAAGCGCTCGCCGTCGAGACCGACGCGGTGCTCGCGAGCTTCCTGCGCGGACAGCTTCTCGTCATGCTCGCGCTCGCCGCCATCCACGCGATCGGCCTCATGGCGATCGGACTCGACCTCGCGCTGCCGATCGGCATCCTCTCCGGGCTCGTGAGCTTCATCCCGTTCATGGGATTCATCGTCGGGATCGTCACCGCGGGAATCGCCGCGTACCTGCAGTTCCAGGAGGCGACGGCGCTGCTGTGGGTGTTCCTGGTGTTCTTCGGCGCGAACCTGATCGAGGGCTACGTGCTGTCGCCGTACCTCGTCGGCAGCCGCATCGGCCTGCACCCGGTGGTCGTCATCTTCGCCGTTCTGGCGGGCGGTGCACTCTTCGGCTTCCTCGGCGTGCTGCTCGCGATTCCCGCCGCTGCCGCGCTGAAGGTGTGGCTGCGCTACGTGCACCAGAACTACGTGGTCGCCCCGAAGGACGCCGAGGCACCGGCGCGGCGGCTGCGCCAGGGCGGGGAGTGAGGCGCGCATGCAGCTCGCGCTCAATCTGCGGCTGCGCGACGCGTCGTCGTTCGAGAATTTCCTGAACGGCGCCAATCTCGAGGCGGTCGCGCGGCTGCGCGCGCTGGCGCTCGGGCCGCCGGCGCCTGGCGGTTCGTCGACGCTCTTCCTTTGGGGCGAGCGCGGCAGCGGCAAGACGCATCTTCTCGAGGCCGCGTGTCGTGCGGCCGCGGCCGTGGGCGAGACGCCGTTCTATCTTCCGCTCCGCACGCCCGGGCTCACCCCGGCGGTGCTCGAGGCGATCGAGGAGGCGTCGTTAATATGTATCGACGACCTCGAACAGGTGGCCGGAAACGACGCCTGGGAGGCGTCGCTGTTCGCGCTGTACGAGCTCTCGCGCACCCACGGCGCGCGCCTGGTCGCTACCGCGGCCGCGCCGCCGGCGCGGCTCGGCTGCGCACGGCTCGATCTCGCAACGCGCCTCGCCTGGGGTCCGGTGTATCAGCTGCACGCGCTCGACGACCGCGAGAAGCTCGAGGCCGTGCGGCTGCGTGCGGCGAACCGCGGTCTCGAGCTCTCCGACGAGGTGCTCAACTACATACTGAGGCGCTATCCGCGCGATCTCGCGTCGCTGTTCGCGCTGCTCGACCGCATCGACGCCGCGGCGCTCGCGCGCCGGCGGCGCGTCACGATTCCGTTTCTGCGCGATCTGGAGGAGACGCCGCCGCGGACTTGAGGCGCGCGTAGACGGCGGCGGCGACGACGAACGCGAGCGCGGCGAGCGTCTGCGCGGCGCCGTACGCGAACGCGCCCAACGCGCCGCGGTGCGCCGCATCGTAGGCGACGGCGATGCCGCCGCAGAAGTAGAGCAGCAGCAGGAGCGCGGCCAGCACGTGCGCCCGCGCGCTTCCACGCACGAGCCCGGGAAGCGGCAGCGCGAGCGGCGCGAGCTTGAGTGCGAGCCAGTAGGCCCGCGGAGCGGCGGCCGGCGGCGCGATCCAGATCTCCCAGCCGATGATGACGAGCGCGAGCGCGACGTACGCGGCGGCCGCGACGCGTCGGAAGATCGCGGTCACTCGCGTTCCCGCGCC
>Ga0207873_1003382_pt1 | contig 11786 bp, 6 predicted proteins | sample BGWIniCompost_FD_187373 | JGI IMG/M metagenome (GOLD analysis project Ga0207873, IMG submission 187373) | Cellulose adapted compost microbial communities from Newby Island Compost Facility, Milpitas, CA, USA - BGW Initial Compost (SPAdes)... ... | reverse complement strand
AGAAAGCTACTTTTCTTTATAAAGCTATAAAGGGGAAAGAAAAAGTAAGAGGGGAACAGAAAGCCTATACAAAAAAAGAGGTGCAGGATGCTCTTGAAAAACTCGGCTTCCAGGTAATATCAATAAATAAAAAATTATTCGATTTCCAGCGTAAGCCACCCACAGCGGATATTGTTACCTTCGTTAAAATAAGCGCTGAGCTTCTTGAGCAAAAACTTCCTTACGGTGAAATACTAACTTTACTTATTAACGACACCGAGAATAAAACTTTAAAAGAAACTTTAAAAGAAATTAATAATGAGTTAAAAAAAGGTGCCGATAGTGAAGCTACATTCTTAAAATATCAGAATGTATTTGGAAAGTTTGCTGCATATATGCTTGGCCTTGCTTCAAAGAGTGGTAATATGGTTGAGATTTATAAAGCAACTGCAAAGTTTCTTGAAAGACGCCAGGAATTTAAGAAGAATATGAGAAGTGCTCTCATTACTCCTCTTGTTACTCTATTTGTTCTCTTTCTTGCAGTACTTTTTTATGTGGGATATATCTTCCCCGAAACTGCAAAACTCTTTGTGAGATTTGGAATAGACCTTCCGCCAATGACAGCATTTACTCTCGCCATAAGTGACTTTTTAGTTGAACACTGGGTTCTTGTGGGTGCATTAACTGTTATTCCTCCTCTTGCATTCTGGCGATTTGCTATGTCTAAAAAAGGTGGATATATAGTCGATAAATACATTATAAATATTCCTGTAGTTGGTTCGCTGATTCACAAAACATTAATTGAAGTTTTCTGCCGTGTGTTCTACACACTTTACAGCGGCTCCGCAGAAAGTATAGAACCTATCAGGATAGCTTCCGAAGCTGCAGGCAATAAATATTTTGAAGATAAAATAAAAAACGTTGCAATCCCTTTAATGATTAAAAAAGGTATTGGTATAACAGATGCTTTTGCAGCTTCAGGAGTATTTACCGAAACAGCAATCTCACGTTTTCATTCAGGTGAAGAGACCGGTACACTTAAAAATACAAGTCTTCAGCTTGCTAATTATTATGAAAGTGAAACTGTATACAGGCTTAAAAACTTTATTGAGATTGTTCAGGTTGCCATTGCTATGATAATAATGGTAGTAATGATTCTTCTTACACTTGTCTCTGCAGAAACTGCAACTGTGCGCCCAAAAACACCGGGTATGGCATCAGTTGATATAAAACAGCATGAGATTACTGTTGATAAAGTTCCATCAGTTTCTTTTGCTGAGTTTCAAACAGGACAATATGAAAGTAGCAGTCAGGTTTAATTAGAAAATTTTTCTAAGAAGAAATAAAAAATGATTGATACAAATCTTGAAATGACCGATAAAATTGGTTATCTCCTCTTCAAGAAGGGGATAATTGATGGGGTAATGCTTGAGAAAGCATTGCAGGCTAAGAATAATGATTCAAGTAAAATAAAAAGAAATCTTGCGCAAATACTTGTACAGGAATTCGGATATGATCATGATCAGATATTCAGAGAAGTTGCTATACTTTATGCTTTCAGGGAACTTGATATTAATGTTGATGAAATCCCTCAGCAGAAAATTAATGCAATAAAGCAGATTGTTAACAACTCTCCCGAACAATTAAAGCAGCAGATGCTTGAACATAAAGTACTTCCTTTTCAGTACGATGAAAGAGTAAAAGATAAATTAATTCTTGCTGCAATTGATCCAACTGACAGGAACATTCCTAAAATAGCTTTCGGGCTTAATGCAAAGAAGTATGAAGTTCTCTATATAAGAAAAAAAGATTATGATAAACTGATTAACATAATTGTTCCTCCGGAAAACGTGTTCTTAAAAATGATGGAGGAAGCCCAGGAAACTGAAATCCATATCGATAGTGAGGAACAATTTGACGAAGAAGAACTTGAAGCTGAAATAAACAAGAGTGCATTAATTAATCTTGTTGAAGCTGCTCTTGTTGAAGGTGTAAGAAAAGGTGCGAGTGATATTCATTTTGTTCCCAAACCGGGTAACAGAACCGAAATTCTTATGCGTATTGATGGTAACCTTCAGCAATGGCATGTGCAGGAAGGTACCTTACCTGAAGCTGTTGTTGCTGTTGTTAAGGACAGATCAAAAGGTATGGACCGCTTTGAAAGAGAAATGGCACAGGACGGTTTTATTCAGAGAGAGATTGACGGACAGGTAATCAGGTTCAGAGTTTCTGTGCTTCCTATGGTTGGAACCGAACTCAAAAATAAATTTGAAAGTGTTGTAATAAGAATTCTTGATGACAGAAAAGTTATTAAGGATCTGGATAAACTTGGTCTTGCAGGTTATGCACGTAAAGCATTTGAAAAAGCAATAAAGCAGCCTCAGGGAATGGTTATATTGACAGGACCAACAGGTAGTGGTAAAAGTACAACACTTGTTGCAGCCCTTCACCAGGTTATCGATCCTACAGTTAACGTCCTTACAGTTGAAGATCCTGTGGAATATGTTATCCATGGTGCACGCCAGTTGAAGATTGGCTATAAAATGAATTTTGAACAGGCAATAAGATCTATACTTCGTCACGACCCTGATATAGTTCTTGTTGGTGAGATGAGAGATAAAGAAACTGCTGAAGTTGCAATTAAACTTGCAAACACAGGTCACTTAACATTTTCAACACTTCACACTAACGATGCACCGAGTGCAGTTTCGCGTCTTTACAAAATGGGTATCGAACCATTCCTTATTGCTTATGCAATTAACATAATCGTTGCCCAGAGATTGATCAGAAGGCTTTGTGAAAATTGCAAAAAGAAAATTATAAAGTTAGATGATGGTGTTATAGAACATCTTAATCTTAATGTTGATGAATGGAATAACTTAACCATTTATGAAGCAAAAGGGTGTTCTAAGTGCAATAATACCGGTTATAAAGGAAGACTTGCAATTCATGAAGCACTTTATTTTACAAAAGAGATACGTCAAATAATTGTTCGTTCTGGTATTGAAGTTGATGAAGAACAGATCAGAGCGCAAGCAAAAAAAGATGGAATGCTCACCCTGAGAGAATCAGGTTTGGAAAAAGTAAAAATGGGAATCACATCATTTGAAGAGGTAATAGCCGGTACTTCAGATGAGTAAAATATTCCCGGAATATTTAAGTAATAATTACTAAATCATAAGTAAAAGAGTTAAATAAAAAAGAAGTAGAAGAAAATTGGCAGTATCGAAAGAAAAAAGCATACTCGAAAAATTTGCAAAGACAATCCCTGCGGCTTTAACAGGGCCCGACAGGGTTAACTATATTCTGGAGAATATAGAGCAACTCGATAATGATGACAGAGTTGCATTAAGAAATCTCTTCAATAAGTTTTTAACAAGCATGATTGAAAGAGATGCATCGGATATTGAAGTAGGCGGTCATGGAAATACTTCCAGCATTTGGATGAGAATTTACGGAAAGAAACATAGAATAGAAGATCTTCCTACTTTTTCTCTTGATGAATCTGCAATACTTATTGTAAATCTTCTAAACTCGAACCAGAGAAAATATCTTTCATTAACCAGAAACCTTGATTTCAGTTATACATTCTTCTATGAAAGAAGAAATGTGAATGTAAGATTCAGAGCCGATGCTTACTTCGATCTTGATACTTTAGCTCTTAATATGAGAGCAATTAATCAGACAATAAGACCGCTGAAATCATTAGGCTTTCATCCAAATGTTATTAAGATGATGAGCCACAATTATATAAAATTTGGTTTATCACTTGTTACCGGTATAACCGGTTCAGGTAAATCAACAACTCTCGATGCTTTTATAGATTACCATAATAATTTTGACCCCTGCCATATAGTAATCATTGCTTCACCTATTGAATATGTTCATGAATCAAAAGTATCAATAGTAAGACACAGGGAAGTAGGACGTGATGTTCTTACATTTAAGGATGGTGTTATACAGGCATTAAGACAGGACCCTGATATTATTGTAATAGGTGAAATGAGAGATCCGGATACAATAATGGCAGCACTGGAAGTTACCGATACCGGTCATAAAGTTTTCTCAACACTTCATACATCTTCGGCAACAGAATCTATAGACAGAATTATAGCCGAAGTAAATCCGCATGAACAGGAACGTGTAAGACACAGGTTAGCAGACGTTCTTGTTACTGTAGTGTCCCAGAAGCTTGTTCCAAGTCTTGATGGAAAACGCGTAATGGCTAAAGAAGTTTTAATTGCAACACCCAGTGTTAAAGCTGCAATTAAAAACAATAACACAAGTGAAATTTATATGATGATTAATCAGGGAGGCAATCTGGGAATGATTACTATGGAACAGGATCTTAAACGATTATACCTGGAGAAAAAAATATCTCTCGAAAATGCGGTTGCTTATGCAAATAATAAAACAAGAATTCAACAATTATTAACGGCGGCATAAATATGAAACCCTTAGTATGTATTTATTGTGAAGGCAATGATACCAAAGTAGCTGTTATCTCGAAAGTTAATGGAAAGCTGATGGTACTGAAAACTGCTGGTGTAGACTTCGTTCAGCCAACCATTGATCTTGAGGAAGGTATCTCTAACCTTAGCATAGAAGGTGCCGAACTTGATCTGGAAAATATTCAAACTCAGGATACAGCCAGTGAAAGTAAAATGGCAGCTTCTACAGTTACCACACTTGCTAACAGCCTTGCAGGAATTAATTTGAATAAATGTTTATTCATTCCTGCTTTAACTGAACCTGCTCTTCATTATCATAATTATGAAAACACGAAGAAGCTTGCAGCAACCAAAATTGCCGGAGATATCATTGAAGATATCCAGGAATCGAAAAACATAACTGTTGATAAACAGAACCTCGGTTATGTTGAGCTTGCAGATAAATCTCTTCTCTCTGTATTCATTGGTGGAGAGGTTGGCTGCATAAATATGATAAACTCTCTGGCAAGATATAATGGCAAGAGACATTACAAAATCCCTTCTGTAAAAAGTGCTGAAATTTCTCTTGCTTATTATGTAGCAAAAACAAAAAAATTCTTCCCGGATGATCAGTCACTTATAGTTTACATTGGTAAAGAATACAGTAAGCTGATCTTTCTGCAGGGCAGAAAATTAAAACATATAGGAGCAACATTAGATATTGGTACATTGAACCTTCATACTTATGATGTTTATTTCTCAAAGATATTGCTTGAAATGGAGAATGGTGGTATCTCTTCTTTGGATAACATAATTGTATGCGGTGAAGATGATTCCGAGAACCTGATACTTTCATTCTACGGTACATTCCCCGAAGCAAACGTATCACGTCTTGAATTTAACGATATTGATCTCGGTGGTTTAACACAGGAAGAAAAAGAGAAGTTTTCAGCTTTCTCAGTTCCTGTTGCAGTTGCAACAGAATATTATGATGAATTAGAAAAAATTCATCAGGGTATAAACCTGCTTCCAAAATATGTAAGAGAAGATCAGAAACTCTTCCAGTTTGGGTGGCATGGTTATGCAATACTGCCGCTTTTATTCGGCGTAACATTCTTTTCAACACAAACTATTCTTGAAAACCAGAAAGAGATTAATCTTCTTGATAATCAAATTACAGAGCAGACAATTCTGCTGAGACAAAACCAGGAGATATTAACAAAGATTGCCGAGCTTGAAACAAAAATATCAGGCTTTGATCAGACTCAGGCAATACTTGATTCTGCATCTGCCGGTGCAGGAGTATGGCAGGATGTTCTTAGAAATATCTCAAACTTTGTCGGCAGTAAAAATAATATGTGGATAACCAAGCTTAATTATTCCAGTGGAAATGTTACACTGGAAGGTTACGGGCTTGACAGGAATGTAATCACTGAATTTGCATATTCAATAGAGTCTGCAATTCTTAAAAGTGTTAACTACGAAACTCTGCGTGAGAAAAATACTTACAAGTTCCTAATAACATTTAATTTATCAAACTATCAAAATAGTGTGAAGAAATGAACAAGAAATTAAGATCAACCATCGGTCTGGTTAGTTTACTTTTACTGATTGTAGTTATAAGCGGTGCTTATGTATTCTTCTTTCAGCGGGGTAAACTTAACGAGAAAAGAGCCAAGCTCGAAGAGTTAAAGGCTAACGATTATAACACAGAGCAATTAACTCTTCAGTATCAGGATTTATTGGAGAGATCAAAGGCACTCGATTCAATTCTTGCTGCCCGGAAATTTAACATTCCAAAAGATCTTTCATCAATAAAGTTCTACAATTTTATTAATAAAGTAAGTTCCGGGTATTCAGACCTTACACAAATTAATATAGAATATGATGCCCAGAAACAGGATAAAGAATTCTTTTATCATTTATATAAAATGAATGGAAGAGCCACTTACAACGATCTTTACAGCCTTATCTATGCAATTGAACAGAGTAAGGAATTAAAGAAAATAACAGGGTTATCGTTAAATAATCTTGTAGTAAATGATAATGATGGTATTCCTCATTTTATGGTCGGGTTTACAATGGATGCTGCAACATATTTTTCAGCAAACGACAGGTTTATTACTGCATCACTTGTTGAAAATAATTTAACAGCAGCACCGGTGCACGATGCATTTTACCCGATTATAAGAAATGAAATACCGCCGAATTATGATAACCTGCTCGATGTTCAGGGAGCAAAACTTCTTGCTCTGATTCCCGAAGGTGCTTTCCTTGCCGACAGTAAAGGTAATACCTACCTTGTTTGGGAAGGCGAGCCTGTATATCTCGGATACCTTACCAAAATTGATTATCAGAGAAATACAGTCAGCTTTATTCTCAACAAAGGTGGAATCATAGAGAAAACAGAACTTGAACTTGAGAAAGAAAAAGAAATTAAAAAATAAATGATTGAGAGAGTAAAAATGAAAACAACAATACTTACTTTTTGTGTTCTTCTGCTTCTTGCCTTTCCGGCAAATCCGCAGCAATACCTTGAAAGAGAATTTCAGGGATACAGAAATCCTGATGAACTGGTTTCACTTTCTGCCAGTGTAAGCTTTGACCAGGCGGTGGAACTCCTGAGCAAAATTAGTGAAAGCACCACCGGCAGGAGAATAATATCTACAGTTCATAAATCCGACCCTATCGGAATTGAAATAAGTAATATGACTTATGATAAGGCGCTGGTTGTGCTGGTTCAATACCATAACCTGGCTTATGAAGAAAAAGAAGATGTAATTATCATTAAAAGAAAAAATGAGCTTCAGGTTGACAGAACCCCCGAGACTTATGCTTCTGTTGATACAAGAGATATAAAAATCTCAGCTATATTCTTTGAAATGGATATTAACGAAGCAAGAAACAGAGGTATTGACTGGAAAGTTATTTTATCCAAACCGAACTTTTTAATCGGTGGTGAAATAATTAGTGATCCTACTCCTAACCTTGAAGGAGGCGGACAGCAGCAGAATCCTCCGGATTTTAGAATTAATTCTGAATCTACATTTGATTTAGGTGATTTTAACGGAGAAGCTTCTGCAGTATTCAAATTCTTTGAAGAAGAAAATGTTGGTGAAATTATTGCCAGCCCAAGTGTTATTGTAAGAGACAGAAATAAAGGAAGAATTCAGGTTGGTTCTGACTTCTCAGTTAAACAAAGAGACTTTGCCGGTAATATTATAGAAAATTTCTTCCCCACAGGTACTATAATTGAAGTTACCCCTTATGTATATGAGGAAGATAATATAAATTATGTTCTGCTCGATGTGCTTGTTGAAAGAAGTTCATTTGTACAGAGTGAGACTACAACTGAAGTAAGGAAAACAAGCGCAGAAACACAAACATTAATGCTCAACAATGAGCAGGCTATACTTGGTGGTCTTTTTGTTAATGAAGAAAGTGTAGTAAGAACAGGTATTCCTTTCCTTAAAGATTTACCATGGTGGTTCTTTGGCTTGCGTTATATATTTGGCAGCGACCAGACAGTTACCAGGAAAAAAGAACTTGTTATCCTTCTTGAAGTTGAAATACTTCCAACACTTAAAGAAAGACTTACATCAGTTTCAAAATCTGATAATCTTATAAAAGAACAGGTAGAAAAGAATAACCGTACAATAAAATTCTATCAGTTAAACGAAAAACAATATGATAAATAGAGAGCTATGGAATCAATACTTATTGTGGATGATGATATCAGCCTGTGCACTGCACTTAAAGATGAGCTTCTGGAAGTAGGGTACAATGCTGAGTATGTTAACAGCGGAGACGATGCATTTCAATATCTTGCGGGTAATGATGTTGATTTACTGCTTCTGGATTTGAAAATGCCCGGTAAAGATGGTTTCGATGTTCTTAAAGGACTTAATGAAAGAAATATAAAATCAAAAGTTATTGTTTTAACTGCCTATGCCGATGTTAAAAGTGCAATCGACTCGGCAAAAATGGGGGCAAGTGATTTTATAAGTAAACCATATGATTTTGATGAATTGCTTATTACAATCAGAAAAGTATTACAAAAAGATTCGTAGTAATGAAGATAAGATACCGCATCCTGTTAATAAACTTTATTATAGTTGTGCTTATTATTTCAGCTTCTGCTGTAGCGTTCTACTCAATAATGTTCACATCATTAAAGGCTCAAAGGTCCAAATACCTTTCCAGGTCTGTTAATGATTTTATTTATTCATACCGCCAGGTTTTGCAGGAAACAGATGATGAGTTTTTTTATTATCTGAAGAACTCTGGCGGTTTTCCTGTTAAGAATCTTGCTAATACTGATTTTATCTTCAGTGTAAATTCCAACGGGAAATTAAATAAAATATATGCTTCAGATAATGTTTATCTTAATTCTTCCCAATCAATAGAAGATTTCCTTAAAAATAATCCCCATTCAGTTGTTCAGAAGCAGGTTACTGAAGATGGAAAAACATACTATTACGGGAGAGTTATTTCTGAAGATATTCTAAACAGTCTCTCTGAAAAAATTAATGCAGAAATTGCAGTATTAATAGATGATACGCCGCTTGTATTTTCTAAAGAATCTGTAAACAAAAATTATATCTACAATCTTAGTGAAGCTTCAAAGAGCCTTAAGAAAAAAGGTAAGTTTGAAATTTATTCCGAAAGCACTGATGAAGCTGACCTTCTTGCAATATTTGTAGAGAATTATTCTGATTCAAACGTCAATAATAAATTAAACTTTCTTGTATTCAGTACAATCGATGAAGCTATTGATTTAAGATCAAGTTTAAAATCAATTTTAGCTATTGTAGGGACTTCAGGGGTCATCCTTTCGCTTATTCTTACATTTCTTTTTACTGATAAAATAAGAAAACAGCTTTTACAGTTAAGCCGTGCCACAGAAATTACAAAGGGGGGAAATTTTCAGAACAGAATTACTGTTAAAAGTAAAGATGAAATTGGTGAGCTTGCAAGCGCATTCAATTTAATGTTAGATAATCTTGAAAAGAATAACAAATCAAAACAGGAATATTCTGAATTCATTACTCTTATTAATCAAAACCCAACTTTAAAAGAAATATCAGAAGCTGCACTTCATAAAATAATTAAAACCTGCGGCTTCTCTGTTGGTGCACTCTTCCTGGTTGAACAGGAGAAACTTACACTGCTTAGTTCATACGGATTAAATGATGTGAGTGCAAATGAAAAATCAGAATTATTCGGACCTGTTATAAAAAATAAAGAAACAATTGAAATTAACTCAGGCAGCAATCTTCCTGTTGTCAGAACAGGTTCACTCTCTCTTGAAATTAAATCATTATTTTTAATGCCTGTACTGTATAACAATAAAGTTATTTCTGTACTTGAGCTCGGTAGTTTTGATAAAATAACATCTGAAGCAAAAGAATATCTTTTAAATATACAGGAACAGCTTGCTATAGGTTTAACAAATGCAAGTGCATTAGGTCAGCTTGAAAGTTTTGTTAATGAACTGAAGAGATTAAATGATGAGTACCAGAAACAGAATGAACAGATTACAAAACAGAATGAGAAACTGGTTGAGCTTCATAATGAATTAAAAGAGAAAGCTGAAGAACTTGCAATACAGAAAGAGAAAGCCGAAGAATCAACACAAATGAAATCTCAGTTCCTCGCTAATATGTCACATGAACTGAGAACACCTATGAATTCAATTTTAGGTTTAACAGAATTAATACTCGACAGCGGATCGCTTAAAGGTAAAAACAAAGAACGTCTTGAGGTCGTATTGAAGAGCGGAAGGAGATTAATGACTCTTATTAACGATATACTCGACCTCAGTAAAATTGAAGCGGGTAAAATGGAGATACGCGAGGAGCCTGTTATGCTCGATGAAATAATCGAGGATGTTGAAAACGCTATTAATCCATTAACATTAAATAAAAATATTGAATTCAGAATTACAAAAAATATTAATACACGAGTAAGAATTAGTACAGATAAAGGAAGAGTTACACAGGTATTAATTAACCTTTTAGGTAATGCTGTTAAGTTTACTGATGAAGGTTATGTTGAACTTGCAGTTTCAATACCAGATGATAATACACTCTTATTTAATGTTACAGATACAGGTATTGGTCTTTCTGAAAATGATCAGAAAATTATTTTTGAAGAATTCCGCCAGGTAGATGGTACTACTACAAGAAAGTATGGTGGCACTGGTTTAGGATTAACTATCTGCAAAAAAATTGCTGATATGCTGAATGGAAATATTTCTGTTAAGAGTGAGCTTGGTAAAGGTTCTACTTTTTCATTCAGCGTTCCGTTAAAAGTAGTTGAAATACGTGCTGAGAAACCTGAAGATCCAAAAGTAAATATTGAAACTCTGTTAAAAAACAGGAAGCATCCCATCTTAATTATTGATGATGATCCTGAAATAAGATATACAATCGGTCAGTATCTTATTTCAAGAGGTTATGAAGTTGTTTATGCTGAAGATGGTGAACAGGGACTTAAGAAGGCAATTGAAATTCAGCCTTTTGCAATAACTCTTGATGTAATGCTTCCTAAAAAAGATGGATGGAATATCCTGAAAGAATTTAAAGAACATCCAGCAACAAGAGATATTCCTGTTATTCTTATCTCTGTTATGGGAGATAAAAATCTTGGTTACGGGCTTGGTGCATTTGAATATTTTGTAAAACCGATCTCATCAGAAAAATTACTTTCAGCTTTCGCTAAGCTGGAGAATCTTGCAAAGAAACGCATTGAAAAAATTGTAATTGTTGATGACGATGAGATGGAATATGAGAAATTCAAAAATGCATTTAAAAATGAAAATGTAAAGATTGAATATATAAACGATAGTAAAATTGCATTCAATCGGATTTCTGAATTGCAGCCTGATCTTATCATTCTCGATTTACTTATGCCCGATATAGATGGAATTTCACTGTCTCACAAATTAAAATCAAGTAAAGAAACCAGGCATATACCAATTATAATCAGTACTGCCAAAGATTTAAGCGATGAAGAAAAATCTCAGCTTAATAATACTGTTGAAGAGATAACTGTTAAATCAAAAGGCCATCCCCTTGATGTACTTAAAATTGTTCGTGACAGAATAAGAATGCATGAAGAATATTCTATGATGCCTGAAGAAAGTAATAAAGAATTTGCTAAAGATGAACCTGAAGAAGTTGCAGAAGTTGAAGAGGAATATATTGAAGAAAAGGATGAAACCGAATATAAAGGTACGGTTCTTTTAGTAGATGATGATGAAGATACACTTTTCACTATAAATGAAATTGTATTATCGTGCGGCTGCAGAACAATTCTTGCCAATGGTGGTCAGCAGGCACTTGAAATTCTTCAGGAAGAAACTCCGGATCTTAT
>Ga0207873_1003380_pt1 | contig 11788 bp, 11 predicted proteins | sample BGWIniCompost_FD_187373 | JGI IMG/M metagenome (GOLD analysis project Ga0207873, IMG submission 187373) | Cellulose adapted compost microbial communities from Newby Island Compost Facility, Milpitas, CA, USA - BGW Initial Compost (SPAdes)... ... | reverse complement strand
CGTTCGCCGAGCACGGCCCGCCGCTCGACGAGGTCGTCGCCGTGGGGCACCGGGTGGTCCACGGGGGCTCCCGCTTCATCCAGCCCACGATCATCGACGAGCAGGTCGAGAAGACGATCGAGGAGCTCGCACCGCTCGCCCCGCTCCACAACCCCCCCAACCTGGAGGGGATCCGGGTCGCCCGGTCCGCGTTCCCGCACCTGCCCCACGTCGCGGTGTTCGACACCGCGTTCCACGCGACCATCCCCCGGCACGCCGCCACCTACGCGGTGCCGCGGGAGTGGACCGCCAAGTACGCGGTGCGCCGGTACGGTTTCCACGGCATCTCGGTCGCCTACGTCTCCCGCCGCGCCGCGGAGCTGCTCGGCCGGCCGTACGGCGAGGTGAACTCGATCGTGCTGCACCTGGGCAACGGCGCGAGCGCCACGGCGGTGCGCGGCGGGCGCAGCATCGACACGTCGATGGGCATCACCCCGCTCGCCGGGCTGGTGATGGGCACCCGGTCCGGCGACATCGACCCGGCCATCCCCGGCTACCTCCACCGGGTCGCCGGGCTCGGCATCCCCGAGATCGACGAGGCGCTCAACAAGGAGAGCGGCCTGCTCGGCCTGTGCGGGGCCAACGACCTGCGGGACGTGTGGCGGCTCGCCGACGCGGGCGACGAGAACGCCCGGCTCGCCATGGAGATGTACGCCTACCGGGTGCGCTGCTACATCGGCGCCTACTACGCCGCGCTCGGCCGGGTGGACGCGGTCGTGTTCACCGCGGGCGTGGGGGAGAACGATCAGCGCACCCGGGCGCTCGCCGTGCAGGGCCTGTCCCGGCTCGGCATCGAGATCGACCCGGCCCGCAACGCCGCCCCGGCCAAGGAGCCCCGGTTCATCTCCCCGGAGGGGGCCGAGGTGGCGGTCATGGTGATCCCCACCGACGAGGAGCTGGAGATCGCCGTGCAGACCGCCGCCTGCATCGCCGCCGGATCCGCGTGACCCACCCGGGTCACCGCCGGATCCGCGGGAAGATGCCGCCGCCGATTATCCTGGGCAGCGATTGGGGGTATGCGCTCGGTGGTGGCGGCTGGAAACGATCAGAAGACCCGGCGCGACACCCGGCACGGGGTGCTGCACCGGGTCCGGGTGTGGCGCGACCGCATCCGGGCCCGGCGGACCGGCCGGATGACGCTGCGGATCGCGATCGGTCTGCTCGGCGGCATCATGGTGATCGGCGGCTTGATCATGGTGCCGTTCCCCGGGCCGGGATGGCTGGTCGTGTTCGCCGGGCTCGCCGTCCTCGCCACCGAGTTCGCCTGGGCCTCCCGGCTGCTGGCGTTCGCGAAGGCCAGGGTCATGGCCGCGACCGATTGGCTGCAGCGGCAGAACTGGTTCGTCCGGATCGTCGCGAGCCTGCTCACCCTGACCTGCGCCGGCGCCATCGTCTGGGCGGCGGTGAAGCTGACCACCGGGATCGACCTGGTCGAAGCGGCGCTCACCCTCTTCGCCTACCTTCCCTGGGCTCAGAGGTAGAGGCCGGTCCCATGGTCGGTCTGCTGGGTGGCGACGGCGTGTAAATCACGCTCCCGCAGCACCAGGTAGACCTGTCCCTGGACCTCAACCTCGTACTGGTCCTCGGGGTTGAACAGGACCTTGTCCCCGGGCTTGACCGATCGGACGTTGGCCCCCGTGCCGCATACCTCGCCCCAGACCAGGCGATTGGCCATCTTCACCGTCGCCGGGATCACGATTCCCGAGCTGCTGCGCCGCTCTTCCGGCTCCCGATCGACCTTGACCATCACACGGTCGTGGAGCATCTGGATCTCGAACTTCGGCTCGGCCACGCTCGAAGTTTACGCGGACCCGCACGGGAGCCGTCATCGCGGGGAAGCGCTCACGAGCGTCCCATGGCGAGGTCGTGACCGGTGCCTGATCTGCGGAAGACCCGGCCCGACCCCCACTCGAGCACCTCGAACCGGACGAGCACGACGTTCGACCGCACCCCGGTGAGGTCGGCCATCATCAGCTCCGAGAGGTCGAGGATCGCCGGCACGCGGTGCTGGGCGACGGCCCACTCGGCGGGGCCGAAGTCCTCGACGAACCCGATCACGCTCTTGCCCCGGTAGGTGATCCGCACCTTGGTGCCGAGGGGCCAGTAGGGGCTGGCGATGGTCTGGTAGCGCATGGGCTTGCCGGAGGCGGTCTGCGCGTCCCAGAACGACGTGGCCGTGGCGGTGCCGGAGGGCAGCCTCCGGCGGGTGCGCGTGGGCGTGGGAGAGGGGGACAGGGGCGCGGGTGCCGCCGGAGCCGTGGCCGACGGTGTGGGGGCGGCCGGAGCGGGCCATGGAGCCGAGGGGGACGGTGCGGCCAGGGCCGAGGAGGATGGTGCGGGCTGAGCCGCGGGGGATGGCGTGGTCCCGGCGGCCGGCGGGGTGCCCGGGCTCGGAACGGCGAAGGCCGCGGTGGTGGAGGCGGGCGGCGCCGGCGGGGATGGGACGGGCCGCGGGCTGAGCGGCCCGTGCGCGGGCGACGGTACGGCCAGGCCCGCGGCGTACGTCATGGAGTGGGTCCTGCGGCTCCCCGCGTCGTGCTGCATAACGGCGCCGATCATGATCGCGGTGCATGCGAGTGCCGGTGGGAGAGCCATGCAGGCGCGCTTGATCATGCGATTCCTCTCGGTCGGTCGCATCGCTCGCGCGGGGGAGCGCGAGCGCCGCCCGGGTGGCCCACGCCGCGATGCCGGGCGCCGTGGGCGGGCGCAGAGCATGCCTGATCAGCGCTCATGCGGCCGTGGGGACAGAGCGCAGCCGGAACACTGCCGAGGGCGGCGGTGCGATTTGGGCTGTTTGTAACGATTTGGGGGATATGGGGCACGAGTATAGGCAAAGAACCGGCAAAAAGAACAAACAGGCACAAACTAGAGGTAAATCATCCTTTACCTAGGCCGCGCGGCGGTGATCGTCAGGACCGTCGTCCGACCTGAGGGCGCGCACGCCCGCGCGCCGGCCCCGCCGGGCGCGGCGCGCACGCCGCCCAGCCTGTTCGGGCAGGTCGTCAGCGCCCTCGCCGGGCGCGGGGCTCGCCGCCGCGCGGCGTGCGCACGGATGACGGAGGCGCGGTGATGGAGGCGGGTGCGCCGGTCCTCCGTCACGGCACGCCGGCCACCGAGGCGATCTCGCCCAGCGGGAACTCGCGGTAGCCGCCCGTCTCCTCGCACCAGGCGCCGAGCATCCCCGCCCCGCAGCTCACCGCGGCTGATCGTCGCGGTCATCCCGTCGGTGAGGGTGATCCGGGCCCGGCCGTCGTGGTCGACCACGCGGCCGAGGAGCGATTGCTGGGCCACGGGCAACCGGCGCGCCATCCGGCCGATCACCGCCCAGGTGCGCCCGCCGTGGCCGGCGGAGGCGGCGCCCACCAGGCGGGCCGCGAGCTCGCGCGCGTCACGCGGCGGATCCCCGGCCGCCTCCCCGGCCTCCCGGCCGCCGGGCGGGTGGATCGGCCGCCCACCGGCCCCGCCGTCCGCCGCAGCACGCGCCCGCCCGGGCCGCCGGGCTCGCCCCGGCGGTCCTCGCCGAGGCCGGCGTGCTCGGCCTCGTCGCCGGCGGTGCGCTGACCGAGCTGGGCCGCGCGCTCGCCCCGCTCGCCACCGGGCACGAGAGCCCGCCCGCGCGGCCCGCCGCGGAGCACGCCCCCGAGCTGGTGCGGGCCTCGGCCCTCGACGAGCTCCCGGTCGAGGAGCGGCGCCCGCCACCCGACCGCCTGGACGAGCTCGGGCAGCGAGGCGAAGCGCCGGCCCGCGGGGACCCCGGCGAGCACGGCGAAGATCGCCCGGCGGACCCTGGCGACGGTCTCCCCGGCGGCGTGGCCGTGCCCGCTCAGCGGTGAGCGCTCCATGCGCCACCAGGCGGCCAGGAGGAGGCGCAGCCGTACCGGGTCGCCGGCCGCGCGCCAGGCCCGCCGGGCACCGGCGCCTCCGGCGGGAGACAGGAGGCCGGCCTCGGCGGCCACCTCGGCGATCAGCTGGGCCTCGCCGGCGGGGCAGCCGATCGCGGCGGCGAGCCGCCGTGCCGCGTCCGCCCGGGCAGCACTGCGGTGCAGCGTCCGCACCGGGTTCGCGTCCAGGTGGTCGAGGAGCGCGCTCACCCGCTCGACGAGGAGCGCGGCGGCGCGGCGCATCCCGTGCGCGACCGCGTCCGGATCGGCCTCGGTGAGCGCGGCGTCCGGCGGATCCGGGGTGAACGGGGCGCGGTGCCCGGGGCCGCGGAGGGCGAGCGCGACCTCGCGGGGCATCTCCGCCACGTCCCCGCGGGCCAGGACCAGGAGGCACCGGTCCCGGCCAGGTGGGGCGGGGGAGCGGAGCGGGGCGTGCCCCGGACAACGCGAGGGCCGAGCGCCCACCGCTCCGGGGTGCCGGGCCGCCGGTGGCGCCCGCGGTCCAGGGTGCGCACCGGGCCGTCCCAGGCGAAGGCGTCGAGCAGCTCCAGGGTTCCGCCGGGCGCGCCGGTGAGCAGGAGGCCGAGCCGGTCGGGGTCCCCGAGCACCGCGCGGATCCGGGCGGTGAGCCGGTCCCGGCCGCCCCGGACCGGCAGGCCGAGCAGCCGGCCGGCGCGGCGCAGGTCCTCGGCGGCGAGCCCGCGGGTGCAGGCGCCGAACGGCCGGCCCAGGCCGAGCGGCGCCGGGCACCACCGCGCCACGGCCGGGGCGAGGACGATCCGGCCGTCCGGGCCGGGCCAGGCGATCGCGCGGTCGTAGAGGTGGTGCAGCCAGCGCCGCACCTCGCGGGTGCGCACCCCGGTGAAGGCGGCGAGCCTCGCCTCGCCGGCCGGGCCGTCCAGCGCGAGGCGGGCCTGGATCAGCTCGAGGGCGGGGAGCGGGAGGTCCCGGATGACCTCCAGGACGGCGAGGTCGTCGGTGAGCCGGGCGGCGAGGGCGCCGAGGTCGCTGGGCCACGGCGGCGCCATGGCGTCCGGCCGGTTGGCCAGGATGCGGGCGAGCCGGTCCTCGCCGAGGGTCGTCAGCCAGCCGAGGAGGTCATGGGGCATCGTCGATCCCTCCGGAGCCGCCGGGAGGCGCCGTCACGCCCGCCGTACCCGGGGCGGTGCCGAGGCGGGCGGCGATGCCGGGCCGCGGGGCGCCGAGGGGAGCCGGGCGCCGGGTTGACGGCGCGACCACCGTGGGCGGGCCGCGCACCGCGCCGTGCGGGCGTCACCGTCCGATCTCAGCACATGGGCGGCCGCTGGCGCGGGGATTCCGGAGGATCCCGTCTCGCGCGAGCCACGGGCCGGGCCTCGCTGCGTGCCGGGATGCGATGCGGCCTTCGCCCGCGTGCTGGGATGCGATGCGGCCTTGGCCCGCGTGCCGGTGCGGCGTCCGCGGGTGGCGGTCAGCCGCCGAGCACCGCCCAGACCGCCTTGCCGCGCGGCGCCACCGGGCACCAGCCCCAGCGGACGCTCAGCGACTCCACGATGTGCAGGCCGAGCCCGCCTGGCTCGAACGGGGAGGGGTCCCGGAGCACGGGCGTCCCGGGCCCGGGGTCGAAGACCACGCAGGTGACCAGCCGTCCCCGGCGGATCAGGGCGAGCCGGATCACCTCCCGCCGGGGCCCGCCGCAGAGCGCGAGGCCGTGCCGCAGCGCGTTCGTGACCAGCTCGGAGACGACCAGCCCCATGCCGTCGGCCAGCCCGGTCATGTCCCAGCCGGAGAGGGCGCCGAGCGCGAAGTTCCGCGCGGACCAGACGGATTCGGCGATCGGGGAGAGGACCAGGGTGGCGCTGACCGGCGGTGACCCGGGCTCGATCAGGTCTCGGGCCGGCTCCGGCCACCAGACGATCGGTGGCCACCAGTCGAGCAATGGCGATCGCGCATGGCCACGGGTCACGTTCGCGGGCTGCACGAGATCATCATGGTCGATGCGAACGTGCGACTGCAAGAGCGGATGCACGTGCAAGAGACCGCGGGAAGCGCTACCTTACTTCCCAACATCCTGGATCGAAGGGGGCGATCTTTGACAGACTTGAAGCCAGTCCAATAAACGGAGGAAAAGGACGTGTCGATAGATCCGCCCGGTTCCGTTTCCACCGTTCGGCGCATCATGCTCGGGGCCAGCCTGCGGAGGCTGCGCGAAGCACGCGGACTCTCCCGTGAGCAGGCCGGGTTCCACATACGGGCCTCGGAGTCCAAGATCAGCCGGATGGAGCTCGGCCGGGTCGGGTTCAAGACGCGTGACGTCGAAGACCTGCTCACCCTCTACGGCGTGCACGACGGCGCCGAACGGCGCAGTCTGCTGGAGATGGTCCGGGAGGCGAACGCGCCTGGCTGGTGGCACAAATACAACGATGTGCTGCCGGACTGGTTTGTCACATATGTCGGCTTAGAAGAGGCCGCGAGCCTGATCCGCACCTACGAGGTGCAGTTCATTCCCGGGCTGCTCCAGACCGCCGAATACGCCCGGACGGTGTACAAACTCGGCAATCCGGAGGCTTCGGACGACGAGATCGAGCGGCGCGTGCATATGCGATTGCAGCGGCAAGAGCGGTTCACGCGCCCCGACGGTCCGAGGCTCTGGGCCGTCATCGACGAGGCCGCGCTCATGAGGCGGATCGGAGGGCGGGAGGTCATGCGCGAGCAGATCCAGCACCTGCTCGACGTGTCGGCGCTCCCCAACATCACCCTGCAGGTGATGCCCTTCGAGTACGGGATGCACACGGCCGAGGGCGGCGCGTTCACCATCCTCCGCTTCCCGGAGCGCGAGCTCTCCGACGTCGTCTACGTCGAACAGCTCTGGGGTGCCCTGTACCTGGACAAGCCCGAGGAGGTCGACCCGTACCTGCGGGCGATGGAGCAACTGTGCGTGGCGAGCGCCACGCCGCGGGGCACCGTGGAGCGGCTCCAACAGCACCTCAAAGACCTGGACAAGTGAGATCGGATATGAAGCCGTACAACGGTATGCCCGCCAAGGACCTCAAGGGGGTCACCTGGCGGAAGAGCGCCTACAGCAACTCCCAGGGCAACTGCGTGGAGCTCGCCGAGCTGCCGGACGGCAGCGTGGCGGTCCGGAACTCGCGCGACCCCGACGGGCCGGCCCTGATCTACACGAGGGAGGAGATCCGCGCCCTCGTGCTCGGGGTCAAGGACGGCCAGTTCGACAGCCTGCTGGTCTAGCCTTCCCGTGCACGCACGCCGCGTGCACCCGGCGCGCACTCTTCGCAGCCGGCGGATCCGGGTGGTGTGCCACCGATCCGGCACGGGTGACCCGCCCACGCGCCTCGGGGCCCGTGATACCGGATCACGCGATGCGCGTGCCCGGTCGCCGGAGGTGTCCTCTCCACGGTTCTCGTCGCTCCCGGTGGCCGAGTGACCGGCCGGCCACGGCGTTCCGCACCTCCCGATCCGTAGCCGATCCGGACGACGAACCCGCCCTGATCGCGCACGGGATCCCGGGTGACCGGCCCGCCGGGCACCCCGGACGCCGGGGAGCCACGCGGACGCCCGGCCACCGCCTGCCACCCGAACGGCCGGCCGGCGCGGGGTGACCGGCCCGGCCGGGCACCGGCCGCACCGGTGGGCGCGATCCCCGTTCCACGGCATCGGATCCCACCTGCCCGCACCACGGTTCCGCGTACCCGAGGACCCGGGGCGCACCGGCCAGGCCGGGCAGGGATCCCCATAACGCGGCCCCGCCCCGGCTGACGCACCGGCCCGTAAGGCGGGACGCCCGGTAAGACGCGGCGTACGTCCGGTTGGTACTGTTGCCTCCGGAACGCGTCGTGCAGCGAAGTCCGGTGGGAATCCGGCGCTGTCCCGCAACTGTGATGCCCCCTCCGGGGACGAGCCAGGTCGCCTGCACGCCGCGTCGACGTGGCAAGACCCTCGCGGAAAAGGGTGACCCGTCGATTTTCGCGGGTCCTCGTTTCCCCCGGACCCAGGAGGACCAGTTCGTGAGGCCGGTACGCGTGGCCATCGCGGGCGTGCTGCTGGCGATCCTCGGCCTGGCCGGATGCGGTCGGCCGGCGGGCAACGCCCCCGAAACCCCCACTCCGAGCGGCTCAGCCGCAGGTTCCTTCCCCGTCACCGTTCAGGCCGGCAACGGGCAGGTGACCATCGCCGGGCGGCCTGAGCGCATCGTCTCGCTCTCCCCGACCGCCACGGAGATCCTCTTCGCCATCGGGGCGGGAGACCAGGTCGTCGCCGTGGACGAGCAGTCCGACTACCCGCCCGAGGCGCCCCGGACGTCCCTGTCCGGCTTCAAGCCCAACGTCGAGGCGATCATCTCCTACAAGCCAGACCTGGTCGTGACGTCCACCGACGCCAACGGCGTGGTCGACGGCCTCACCAAGGTCGGCGTCCCCGTGCTCGTGGAGCCCGCGGCCAACCGGCTCGACGACACCTACGACCAGATCATGGACCTCGGCGCGGCGACCGGGAACGGCGCCAAGGCCGCCGAGGTCGCGGCGGACATCAAGCGGCGGATCGACGAGCTGGTCGCCAAGGCCCCCAAGGGCACAGGCCTGACCTACTACCACGAGCTCGACAACACGCCCTACTCCATCACGTCGAACACGTTCCTCGGGCAGATCTACGCGATGTTCGGGCTCGAGAACATCGCCGACAAGGCGCCCGACGCGGCCGGCGGATACCCGCGGCTGTCCACCGAGTTCATCGCCGAGGCCGACCCCGATCTGATCTTCCTCGCCGATGTGAAGTGCTGCGGCGAGAGCGCCGAGACCCTCGCCAAGCGGCCCGGCTGGGCGAAGCTCTCCGCGATCAAGAACAAGCGGGTCTTCCAGCTCGATGACGACATCGCCTCGCGCTGGGGTCCCCGGGTGGTGGAGTTCGCCCGGGCCGTGAGCGAGGCCGTGCAGAAGGCCGCGGGCTGAGGCCGCCCATGACGACGCGGTCGCGGAGCCGGCCGCTCCTGCTCGTCTCGGCCGCCCTGGTCGCCAGCCTCGCCCTGGGCGTGACGGCCGGGGCGGCCGGCATCCCGCCCCGGGGCATCGCGCTCGCCCTGCTCGACCTGCTGCCGTTCGTCACGGTCGACTCGGGCCTGACCCCGGTCGAGCAGGGGCTGCTCTTCGAGCTCAGGGTGCCCCGGGTGCTGCTCGTCGCCATGGTCGGCGGGCTGCTCGCCATCGCCGGCGCCGGCTACCAGGGGGTGTTCCGCAACCCCCTCGCCGACCCGTACCTGCTCGGCGCGGCCGCCGGGGCGGGGCTCACCGTGACCCTCGCCGTGGTGTTCACCCGCGGCGGCGGGCTCACCGTCCCGGCGGCGGCCTTCGCCGGCGCGGTCGGCGGGGTGCTCCTCAGCTACACGCTCGGCCGTACGGCGGGGCGGGGCGGCGGCACGGCCACCCTCATCCTCGCCGGCGTGGCCGTCTCCTCGTTCCTCACCGCGCTCCAGGCGTTCGTGCAGCAGCTCAAGGTGGACGAGCTCCAGCGGATCTACGCCTGGATCCTCGGGGGCGTCGGCGGCGGCTGGGACCAGCTCCGGATGATCGCGCCGTACGCCGTGCTCTCCAGCGCGGTGCTCCTGCTGCACGGGCGGCTCCTGGACGTGCTCTCCGTCGGCGACGAGGAGGCCACCAGCCTCGGCCTGCACGCCGGGCGCACCCGCGTGGCCGTGCTGCTCGCCGCCTCGCTGGCGACCGCGTCGGCCGTCGCGGTGAGCGGGCTCATCGGGTTCGTCGGGACCGTGGTCCCGCACGCGGTGCGCCGCCTCGCCGGCTGGTCGTACCGGACCGTGCTCCCGCTCTCGCTGCTCGGCGGCGCGGCCTTCCTCGTCCTCGCCGACCTGGTGGCGCGGCTCGCGCTCGCCCCGGCCGAGCTGCCGATCGGCGTGGTCACCGCGTTCGTCGGCGCGCCGTTCTTCATCGCCGTCCTCCGGGCGACCAAGCGGGAGGGCGTATGAGCACGGCCGCACCACCGGTCCTCACCGGGCCGGCCGGGGTGGAGGTGCGCGGCCTGAGCGTGCGTCTCGGCGGCCGGCCGGTGCTCACCGACGTCGGGCTCTCCGCCCCGTCCGGCGGCTGGCTCGCGATCATCGGCCCGAACGGCGCCGGCAAGTCCACCCTGCTCAAGGCGATCGCCGGGCTGATCGGCCGGACCGGCGAGGTCCGGGTGGCCGGGACCCCCGTCGACCGGCTGCGCCACCGGCAGCGGGCCCGCCTGATCGCCTACGCGCCGCAGAGCCCCGCCCTGCCGCCCGACATGACCGTGTACGAGTACGCCCTGCTCGGCCGGACGCCGTACATCCCCTACCTCGGCCGGGAGAGCGCGCTGGACAAAGAGGTGACCGAGTCGGTGCTCGAGCGCCTCGGCCTGACCGGCTTCGCCTCCCGCCCGCTCGGCGAGCTCTCCGGCGGGGAGCGGCAGCGGGTCGTGCTCGCCCGCGCCCTCGCCCAGCAGGCCCCCGTGCTGCTCCTCGACGAGCCGACCACCGCGCTCGACCTCGGCCACCAGCAGCAGGTGCTCGAGCTCATCGACCGGTTGCGCGTCACCGACCGGCTGACCGTGGTGACCACCCTGCACGACCTGAGCCTCGCCGGGCAGTACGCGGACTCGCTCGTGCTGCTCGCCGGAGGCCGGGCGGTCGCCGCCGGCCCACCCGGGCGGGTGCTCACCGAGCCGCTCCTCACCCGGCACTTCGGCGCCCAGATCCGGGTGGAGACCGGCGCCGACGGCAGGCCCATGGTGTTCCTGGTCCGGCCGGAGGCGCAGTGATCGGCCGGCTCTCGCTCACCCACCGGATCGAGGACGGCATGCGGATGGGCATGCTGCTGTGGCGGTTCGGGCCCGGCTGGCGGATGATCTCGTCGGCCGTGCTCGGCGGCGGGATCGGCCGCCGGGAGTGGGTACTGAACGCCCAGGTGAGCAAGGACTACGCCCGGATGGACCCGGTGGACCACCTGCGGGAGCTGAGCCCGGACGGCCCCGGGGTGGGGATGCTCACCGCCGCCGTGGTCGACCGCCACACCGTCGCGGAGGACGCGGGGTGCGCGGCGGTCGCCACGGTCGGCCTGGGGCACCCCACCTGGGCGGCGGAGCCGCCCGCCGCTGCGCCGGCTCCCGCCTATCGCACGGTCGGCGACTACCGCGCGGCGAACCCGATCATCACGGCCCGCAACGTGAACGTTTTCTACGGCGAGAAGCAGGCCATTCAGGACGTGAGCCTCGACATCGGCAACAACGAGGTCATCGCGCTGATCGGCCCGTCGGGCTGCGGCAAGTCGACGTTCCTGCGCTGCCTGAACCGGATGAACGACACGATCGAATCGGCGCGCGTGAGCGGCGAGATCAAGCTCTACGACGAGGACATCTACGCGAAGCAGATGGACGTCGTGATGCTGCGGGCGCGCGTCGGCATGGTATTCCAGAAGCCGAATCCTTTTCCGAAGTCCATCTACGACAACGTCGCGTACGGGCCGCGGATCCACGGGCTCGCGCGTGACCGTGCCGAGCTCGACGAGATCGTGCAGAAGAGTCTCGAGCGCGCGGGTCTCTGGTCGGAGGTCAAGGACCGGCTCGAGGAGCCGGGCACGGGTCTATCGGGCGGGCAGCAGCAGCGGCTCTGCATCGCGCGCACGATCGCCGTGAGCCCCGAGGTCATCCTGATGGACGAGCCGTGCTCGGCGCTCGACCCGATCGCGACGGCCCGGATCGAGGATCTGATCGACGAGCTGAAGCAGAACTACGCGATCGTGATCGTCACGCACTCGATGCAGCAGGCGGCGCGCGTCTCGCAACGCACGGCATACTTCCATCTCGGCCGGCTGATCGAGGTCGGCGCGACCGACGAAATCTTCACG
>Ga0207873_1003379_pt1 | contig 11790 bp, 7 predicted proteins | sample BGWIniCompost_FD_187373 | JGI IMG/M metagenome (GOLD analysis project Ga0207873, IMG submission 187373) | Cellulose adapted compost microbial communities from Newby Island Compost Facility, Milpitas, CA, USA - BGW Initial Compost (SPAdes)... ... | reverse complement strand
CCGCGCGGCGCAAAGGCGGCGGTCTGCTCGAGCAGCTCGGGGTGGGCGGCGATGAAGTTCACCGTGGCATCGCCGGCGACGAAGACCGGATGGGCCAGGGCCGCCTGGTGGAAGGGAATGGTGGTGATCACGCCGCCGATCGTATAGTCGGCGAGGGCGCGGCGGGCGCGGGCGATCGCCTCGGGGCGCGTCTCTGCCCAGACCACCAGCTTGGCGAGGAGCGAGTCGTACTGCTCTGGGATACGGTAGGCAGCGCGCACGCCGCTATCCACCCGTACGCCGAGGCCGGCCGGCTCGCGGTACTCCGTGATCGTGCCGAGGGCCGGGCGGAAACCGTGCAGCGGGTCCTCCGCGTTGATGCGGCACTCGATCGCGTGGCCGCGGGGCGTGAGCTCCTCCTGGCTGAGCCAGAGGCGCTTGCCCAAGGCGATGCGCAGTTGGGCTCGCACTAGGTCCACGCCGTAGACATGCTCGGTGACAGTGTGCTCCACCTGGATGCGGGTGTTCATCTCCAGGAAGTAGAAGGCCCCATCCTGGTAGAGAAACTCGAGCGTGCCCGCGCCCACATAGCCTACGGCGCGGGCGAGGCGCACCGCAGCGGCGCCCATCTCGGCCCGCAGCTCGGGCGTGAGGGCGGGCGATGGGCATTCCTCGATCAGCTTCTGGTGGCGGCGCTGCACCGAGCAGTCCCGCTCGCCGAGGTGGATCACATTGCCGTGGGCATCGGCGAGGATCTGGATCTCGATATGGCGCGGGTTGTCGAGATACTTCTCGACATAGAGCGCCTCGTTCTTGAAGGAGGCCACCGCCTCGCGGCGGGCCGAGGCGAACGCCTCGGCGATCTCGTCGGAGGAACGCACCACCCGCAGGCCGCGCCCGCCGCCACCGCCCACTGCCTTGATCGCGATCGGGTAGCCGAAGCCCTCGGCCAGGCGAGCCACCTCGGCCGGATCGGCGACCGGGTCGAGGGTGCCGGGGACCACGGGCACCCCGGCGGCGCTGGCTTCCCGGCGGGCGGCCGTCTTGCCGCCCATGCGCTCCATCGCCTCGGCGGGCGGGCCAACGAAGACCATGCCGGCCTCGGCAACGGCGCGTGCGAAAGCGGGGTTCTCGGCGAGGAAGCCATAGCCGGGATGGATAGCGCCGGCGCCTGCCTGGCGGGCCACCTCGATCAGGCGTGGGATGTTGAGATAGCTTTCGGCCGCGGGGGCGGGGCCGAGCAGGTAGGCGGCGTCGGCGTAGGCCGCGTGGGGGGCATCGCGGTCGGCCTCGGAGTAGACGGCGACGGTGCGCAGGCCGAGCTCCTTACAGGCCCGCAACACCCGCAGGGCGATCTCCCCACGATTGGCGACCAGCACAGTGTCAAACATAGAGGGTGAAGTGGGCTACTCTCGGCTCCCTGAGCGCGCGGCGGGGCCACGTCGCCGGCCAATTGTAGCATACCGCCGCCAACGAGACTGCTTCCCTTTCGCGCACTTCTTTCGCGTCTTCCCTTAAGCGCTGCGCGCCACTTCGTAACGAAAGTTCGAACCTTCGTTTCGCGTCTTTCGCGGACGAAGTTTAGGCGCTGCGCGCCGTCTTGCGACCCGCGTCTTTCGCGATCCAAAGCCCTCCCCGTATCTTTTCCGTACGCCGCGGAGTTTATAGTGATCGAGCGCACTGAATCGGCGCCGCATCGCAGCAACGCTCAGGGGTTCTCGTGAGCTACGTCGCCTCACCCCATGCCGCCGGAGGCCATCCGGAGCGCCGCACCTTCTTGAAGAACGTGCGGGCGGCGGCGCAGCCTGAGGCGTCATTTCGCCCCCTGGCCCGCGTACTGGTGAGCGACGACGACCCCGACATCCGTCAGCTCTACGCCACCCTGCTGCTCAGCCACGGCTTCGAGTATCTCGGCGCGCCCGGCGGCGATGGCACCGCCACCCTCGAGCTAGCGCGGCGAGCCCGGCCCCACCTGCTGATCACCGACCTGAACAAGCCTGGGCTCGACGGCCGCCGGCTGCGAGCCGCCCTCCGCGCCGATAGCCGCACCGCCCACATCCCCGTGCTCACCGTGACGGCGATGGACTCCTGGAACGAGTCGCTGGCCGGGCCGTCTCCCCTCGACGACTATCTGCTCAAACCCTTCACCTTCGAGTCCCTGCTCTACCGCGTAGTCGCCCTGCTGCCGCTGGACCCGGCCGGCCACGATCGGCTGGTGGAGCGAGCCCGCCAGCTGCCCTGCTTCGAGCATTTCCACCCCGTCACCGGCCTGCCCTGCCTGCACACTCTGGCCGCCGCGCTGCCGAGGCTGACAGCAAGGCCCGGCTGGGCAGCTGTCAGCGTCACCCTGGCGGGCTTCCCCAGCCTGGTGCGCCGGCTCGGTCGCGGCGGGGCGGAGGGGCTGCTGGCCCGTCTCGGCGGGATCGCCAGCGTCGCCGGGCGCGGGCTTGTCGTCGCTCACCCCGGCTTCGATCCGCAGATCGCGTTAGTCGGCCCAGCCGGCCGGCTGGCCCAAGCGGCCGCAGCCATCGTCGAGCGCTTCATGGCTGTGCGCCGGCGCGAGGCCCAACTCCACCCCCACGCGCCTCCGCCACGCCTCCATCTCCGCTACGCGGACGACCGCGCCGGCCTCGCCCTTCAGCTGCCCGCGCTGCGCGCCGCCCTGCGGGGATGACGTTCCGACAAAGCCAAGAGGCGTCGCTCGAGCGCGAACCGGGCGCTAATCACTCTGGCGCAGGTACATCGCCGACTTGCGGATAACCAGCTCGGCGGGGAAGCGCGGCAGCCGCGGCGGCTCATTGTTCAACAGACGCAGCATCCCCTCGGCGGCCGCCCGACCCATCTCGATCGATGGCTGGCGCACGGTGGTGAGGGGCGGCAGGGTGTAGGCCGAGAGGAACTGGTCATCGAAGCCGACCAGCGAGACATCGGCTGGGATGCGGTAGTTGTGGTTGTACAGGCTGAGCATCGCGCCGTAGGCCATCTGGTCGTTGGCGGCGAAGATCGCGCTGAAGCGCTCGCCGCGGGCCAGCAACTGCTCCACCGCCGTGACGCCCGACTCCTCGATGAAGTCGCCCTCCGCGACCAGATGCTCGTCGAACTCCAGGCCGGCCTCGACCAGAGCGCGGCGGTAGCCTTCGAGGCGATCGTGGGCGTCGGGGTGGCCCGGCCTGCCGGCGAGGTGGGCGATGCGCGTGTGACCCAGGCCGATCAGGTAGCGGGTGGCGCGGTACGCCCCGTCAACGTTGTCGATCGAGAGGCACTGCTCCTCCAGCCCCGGGACGTTGCGGGCGACGATGATCAGCGGGAGCTGGGCGGCCACCGCTCGTAGCTCCTCGTCGGGGATGCTGCTGGCCAGCACGATCACGCCGTCCACCCGCCGCTCGAGCAGGAGTTGCAGCGAGCCCGACTCGCTCTCCTGGTTCTCAGCCCGCCAGTGGGTGCTGGCGAACATCGGTCGGTAGGCCGCGTGATCCAAACCTCGCTCGATCCCTGAGACCATGCGGGCGAAGAAGGGACTGCTGATATCCTGCATCAGCACGCCGATCGTCATCGAGCGGCCGCGCACCAGCCCTCGCGCCACAAGATTCGGCCGGTAGCCGTGGCGCTTGATCGCCGCCAGCACCAGGGCCCGCTTCTCTTCGCCAACCCGCTTACTGCCGTTGAGCACCCGCGAGACCGTGCTCGGCGACACGCCGGCCTCGCGCGCGATGTCTTCGAGCGTACTTGCCTTGTTCATAGCTTGCCTGCAATGCTTCCGCCGCCCATTATCCGCGATCGGGAAAGCGCCGTCAAGGCGGTTTTATTGCTTCTTGACAATTTCATAGACGATGGAATATACTCCATCTTGCAAACGCTTTCACACATACAGCAGGGTGGCTGAACTGTAGCGTATCACGCACGTTTGTGCAACTCAGGAGCGCTGCGCCCGCAGCAACGTTTCCGCCATCACAGCGATCTCAGCAGCGGCCTTGGCCTCGGCTTCCGTGGTCCGAGCGCCAGGAAAGCGCTTTCCTGGTCGTGGTCTGGTACGCCCGTCGGAACCGATGTTTCGGTGTTTACGCAAAGGAGCAGCCCGATGAAGGTCCGTAGTTTCTCGCTAGCGCTACTGATGGCGCTGATGCTCGCGCTCCTCGCCGCCTGTGGCAGCCAGCCGGCCGCCCCAGGGGGTCAGGGCACCGCCCCCACCGCCGCAGATGCCCCCACCGCCGCCCCAGAGGCTCCCACCACTGCTGCAGAGGCTCCCACTGCTGCAGAGGCTCCCACCGCCGCCCCAGAGGCTCCGACCCCCGTACCCATCCCCACCGAGGCCGTCGCCTCAGTAGGCTCCGGCGCCACCAGGATCGAGTGGTGGCACATCAACACCCAGGAGGATCAGCGCGCCGTCTGGGAGGAGATGGCCAACGAGTTTGTGGCCCAGCACCCCGACGTGACGATCGAGATCACGGTGCTTGAGAACGAGGCCTTCAAGGCCAAGCTGGCCACCGCGATGCAGTCGGGCAACCCGCCAGACATCTTCCAGTCCTGGGGCGGCGGCGTGCTCAAGCAGTACGGCGACGCCGGCCTGGTGCAGGATCTGAGCGCGGCGCTCCAGGAGGACGGCTGGGGCGAGAGCTTTAGCCAGGGCCCCCTCGGCCTCTACACCTTCGATGGCGTGACCTACGGCGTGCCCTGGAACGCCGGCATGGTCGGCTTCTGGTACAACACGGCCCTCTTCGAGCAGGCCGGGATCGAGGCGCCCCCGACCACCTGGAGCGAGTTCCTCCAGACGGTCCAGACGCTCAAGGACGCCGGCATCACGCCGCTCGCCCTCGGCGAGCGCGACAAGTGGCCCGGCCACTTCTACTGGGTCTACCTGGCCACCCGCATCGGCGGCAAGCCCGCTTTTGATGCCGCCTACACCCGCCAGGGCAGCTTCGCCGATCCGCCGTTCGTCCAGGCCGGCGAGCGGCTGAAGGAGCTGGTCGATCTCGAGCCGTTCCAGCCGGGCTTCCTCGGCGCCGGCTACGGCGACCACCAGGCCGTGATGGCCAACGGCCAGGCGGCGATGGAGCTGATGGGCCACTGGGCGCCGGGCGCCAACACCGGCGTGGCCGAGGACCCCGAGGCCTATCTGTCCACCCTCGGCTGGTTCCCCTTCCCCATGGTTGAGGGCGGCGCCGGCGACCCCAACGATGCCCTCGGCGGCGCCGACGGCTTCGCCATCGGCAAGGACGCCCCGCCTGAGGCGATCGAGTTCGTGAAGTTCCTGACCAGCGCCGACAATCAGCGCACGCTGGTCAAGGCCGGCATGGCCGGTACGCCCGCCGTCACCGCCGCCGTTGACGCCGTCGAGAACCCGCTGCTGCAGGAGGTCTTCGAGCGCGCGTCGCAGGCCCCCTACTACCAGCTCTACTACGACCAGTACCTGCCCCCCGCAGTCGGCGCAACCGTCAACGACGCCACGCAGGCCCTCTTCGCCGGCACCGCCTCGCCCGAGGAAGTGGCCCGCATGATCGAGGAGTCGGCGGCGTTCGAGCTCCAGCCATAGTCCGTGCTCCGTAGTCTGTAGTCCGTAGTCCGTCTCCTGACCGGGCTCCCGCCCGGTACGGACTACGGACTACGGGCTACGACTGTACGGGCCCATGAGGTTCTGAATGGCACAGCCCTCCTCCCGTGCGCTCGGGCGGGCCGCCGTGGGGTGGTCGCGCATCCGCTGGGGCCAGGTGATCACCATCGCCGGCTTCCTGCTGCCCGCGGCGATCATCTATGTCGGCCTCGTGCTCCTGCCGGTGGTGCAGGCCGTCTACTTCAGCTTCTTCCGCTGGAACGGCCTCGGCCCCCTCGAGCAGTTCAACGGCCTGGCGAACTACGTCCGCATCCTCAGCGACCGCGCCTTCCTCAGCGCCCTCGGCCACAATCTCCAGATCGCCATCCTCTCGCTCGCCTTCCAGCTGCCGCTTTCGCTGGCTTTGGCCCTGCTGATCAGGGAGATCCGCTGGGGACGGGCGGTGTTCCGCACGATCTTCTTCCTCCCCTTCGTGCTCTCCGAGGTGGTGATCGGCGTCATCTGGAACTTTATCTACCGGCCCCAGGGCGGCCTGATCAACGCGGTGCTGCAGATGATCGCACCGGGCAGCGAGCCATCGGCTCTGCTCGCCGACCCGGATACGGTGCTCTACGCGCTCTTTATTGTGATCACGTGGAAGTATTTCGGCTACCACATGATCCTCTATATCGCCGGGCTGCAGAACATCCCGGCGGAGATCGAGGAGGCCGCAGCGATCGATGGCTGCAGCCGGCTCCAGACGCTGCGCTACATCACCCTGCCGCTGCTCGGCAGCACGGTGCGCCTCACGATCTACCTCTCGGTCCTCGGCTCGCTGCAGCTCTTCGACCTGATCTGGGTGATGACCACAGGCGGGCCGGTGGGCGCCAGCGATACGATGGCCACCTACCTCTACAAGTACGGCTTCCAGCGCTTCCAACTCGGCTACGGCAGCGCGGTCGCGGTGATCCTGTTCTTGATCTGCTTCGGCTTCTCGCTGGTCTACCAGCGCTTCGCGATGCGCAGCGACTACGAGTGAGCAGGATGGAGGACCAGCTATGACAATCCGTGAGGCCCACGTACCTACCTCCCCCGCGCGCTGGACCACCCCGCTGCTGCAGTACGTCATCACCATCCTGGTCGCGCTGATCGTACTCGTGCCCTTGCTGGCGACGGCGATCAACGGCTTTAAGCCCAACGCCGAGTTGATGCAGCAGCCCTTCGCCCTGCCTAAAACTTGGCTGTGGTCGAACTACACCAACGTGCTCCAGAGCAACGCCTTCTGGCGCATGCTGCGCAACAGCGTGCTGGTGATGATCGCCACGGCTGTCGGTGTGATCGTTCTCGCCAGCATGCCGGCCTACGTCTTCTCGCGGATGCGCTTCCGCGGCCGCGAGCTGCTCTTCAACTTCTTCACCCTCGGCCTGCTCTTCCCGATCGCGGTGGCGATCCTGCCGCTCTACATCACGCTGCGCCAGCTCAACCTCATCGACAGCCTCTGGGGCATCATCCTGCCGCAGATCGCCTTCGGCCTGCCCGGCAACATCCTGATCCTGCGAGGCTTCTTCGCCACCATCCCTCAGGAGCTCGACGAGGCCGCTGCCATGGATGGCTGCTCGCCCGTGGGCTACTATCTGCGCATCCTCCTGCCCCTGATGCGCCCAGCCCTCGCCGCCGTGGCCGTGCTCACGATGGTGGTCAGCTGGAACAACTTCTTCCTGCCCTTGCTGGTGCTCAACAGTGAGGAGCTCTACACGCTGCCGCTCGGCATCCAGCAGTTCCAGGGCCAGTTCGGCACCGATTGGGGCCGCGTGCTCGCCTTCGTCACCCTCGCCCTCGTGCCGACGATCGGGTTCTACCTGCTGGCCGAGCGCCAGATCGTCGCCGGCCTGACCGCCGGCGCCGTCAAGGGGTAACGTCATCATGTCCATCACCTCCGCCCGCTACCGCGACGCGGCGCTGCCGATCGAGGAGCGGGTCGCCGATCTGCTCGCCCAGATGACCCTCGACGAGAAGATCGCCCAGCTCGGCTGCCTCTGGAGCACCAACCTGGTGCAGGACGACCGCTTCGACGAGGAGTTCGTCGCCGCCAAGATGCCCCACGGGATCGGCCAGGTCACCCGCATCGGCGCCTCTACCGGCCTGCGCCCCCGCGAGAGCGCCGAGCTGATGAACGCCATCCAGCGGGTCGCCGTTGAGCGCACCCGCCTCGGCATCCCGCTCTTCGTCCACGAGGAGACGGTCGGCGGCCTCTGCGCCCGCGACGCCACGGTCTTCCCCCAAGGCATCGGCCTGGCAGCCACCTGGGACCCGGCCCTCGTCGAGGAGGTGGCCACCGTCATCCGCGAGCAGATGCTCGCCGTCGGCGCGCGCCTCGGCCTCGCCCCAGTGCTCGATGTGGCCCGCGACCCCCGCTGGGGCCGGGTGGAGGAGAGCTACGGCGAGGACCCGGTGCTCTCCGGCACGATCGGCGTGGCCTACATCCGCGGCCTGCAGAGCGACGACCTGCGCCACGGTGTCGCCGCCACCGGCAAGCACTTCCTCGGCTACGCGATGTCGGAGGGTGGGCGCAATTGGGGGCCGGTGCAGATGGGGCCCCGCGAGCTGCGCGAGGTCTACGCCGAGCCGTTCGCCGCCGCCATCCGCGACGCCGGCCTGGCTGCGGTGATGAACTCCTACGCCTCGATCGATGGCATCCCCTGCACCGGCAGCCGCGCCATCCTCACCGAGCTGTTGCGCGACGAATTGGGCTTCGATGGCGTCGTGGTGGCCGACTACTGGTCCATCCCCCAGCTGATCCGCTTCCACCGCGTGGCCGCCGACATAGGCACTGCCGCGGCCATGGCGCTGGCGGCCGGGCTCGATATGGAGTTGCCCGCGGCCGACTTCTACGGCCCGCCGCTGAAGGCCGCGATCGAGGCCGGACAGCTGCCACTGGAATTGCTCGATACCGCGGTGCGCCGCGTGCTGCGGCTCAAGTTCCAGCTTGGCCTCTTCGAGCAGCCCTACGTGGACCCCGACGCCGCCCCCGCCAGCTTCCAGACGCCGGCGCAGCGAGCGCTGGCCCGGCGCGCCGCCGCCTCCTCGGTCGTGCTGCTCCAGAACGACGGCGTGTTGCCGCTCAGGCCGCAGCTCAAGCGCGTGGCCGTGATCGGGCCCGGCGCCGACGACCAGCGGCTGCTCCAGGGCGCCTACCACTACCCGTCCCATCAGGAGGCCATCTATCTGTCGACGTCCCGCAACAGCGGGAACGACATGGGCGACGAGAGCTATATCCCCCAGGCCGGCGGCGCGTTTGCGGCAGGGCCTCACTTCACGCCCCACGTCACCCCGCTCGCCGGCCTGCGGGCCGCCCTCGGCGAGGGAGTGGAACTGCTCTACGCCAAGGGCTGCGAGGTGCTCGGCGACGACCGCTCCGGCTTCGCGGCCGCCGTCGAGGCCGCGCGCTCGGCCGAGGTCGCCGTGGTCGTGGTCGCCGGCAAGAGCGGCATCCACCGCCCTGTCACAGTGGGCGAGGCGAACGACGCGGTGAGCCTGGAGCTCACCGGCGTGCAGACGGAGCTCGTCGAGGCGTTGGCGGCTACCGGCACGCCCCTCGTAGTGGTGGTGCTCAGCGGGCGCGTCCACGCCCTGGAACGGGTCGCCGCTGTGGCCAACGCCCTCGTGCAGCTCTTCCCGCCCGGCGAGGAGGGCGGTAACGGGCTGGCCGACGTGCTCACCGGCGCCGTCGCGCCAAGCGGCCGGCTCCCCGTGACCATACCCCGCGCCACCGGCCAGGTCCCGATCTACGCCGGCTACCGCGCCGGCGGCGGGCGGGCTATGTTCTTCGGCGACTATGCGGACAGCCCGGCCACGCCGCTCTTCCCCTTCGGCCACGGCCTGAGCTACAATAGCTACGCCTACGAGGAGTTTACCGCGAGCGGCACCACCACCAGCGAGCCGATCGAGCTTTCGCTGCTCGTCCGCAACGACGGCGCCATGCCGGGCGACGAGGTGGTGCAGCTTTATGTGCGCGACGAGGTGGCCTCGGTGGCCCGACCCGATCGCATGCTCATCGGCTTCGCCCGCGTCCCCCTGCAGCCCGGGCAGGCCCGCCGGGTGCGCTTTACGGTACACCCGTCGCGGCTGGCGTTCTACAACCCCGAGATGCGCTTCGTGACTGAGCCGGGCGCCTTCACCTTCAGCGTGGGCGCCTCATCGGCCGACATCCGCGCCGAGCAGCGGGTGGAACTGAGCGGCGAGACGGCGCTCTACCGCCAGCGCGAGATTGTCGCCACGAAGGTGAACGTGGAGTAGAATGGGCCGCACATCGGGCCGCCGCGCACCGCCGCGCGAGAAAGGAAGATCCCCGTGAGCTACACACCAACGCCAGCCGACAAGTTCACCTTTGGCCTCTGGACCGTGGGCAACGCCGGGCGCGACCCATTTGGCGAGCCGGTGCGCAAGCCGCTCTCGCCCGTCGAGCTCGTCCACCTGCTGGCCGAAGTCGGCGCCTGGGGCGTCAACTTCCACGACAACGACCTTGTCCCGATCGACGCCACCCCCGCCGACCGCGACCGGATCGTGAAGGAGTTCAAGGCCGCGCTGCAGGCCACCGGCCTGGTGGTGCCGATGGCCACCACCGACCTGTTCAGGGACCCGGCCTTCAAGGACGGCGCCTTCACCAGCAACGACCCACAGGTGCGGGCCTACGCGCTCCACAAGACGATGCGAGCGATCGATCTCGGCGTGGAGTGCGGCGCCACCACCTACGTCTTCTGGGGCGGCCGCGAGGGCGTGGAGAGCGACGCCTCGAAGAACCCGGCCGAGAGCATGAAGCGCTTCCGCGAAGCGCTCAACTTCCTCTGCCGCTACGTGAAGGACCAGGGCTACAACCTGCGCTTCGCCTTGGAGCCGAAGCCCAACGAGCCCCGTGGCGACATCTACCTCGCGACGGTGGGCCACGCCCTCGCCTTCATCACCACCCTCGACTACCCCGAGATGGTGGGCCTCAACCCCGAGGTGGCCCACGAGACGATGGCAGGCCTCAACTTCCTCCACGGCGTGGCTCAGGCCTGGGAGATGGGCAAGCTGTTCCACATCGACCTGAACGACCAGGTGCCGGGCCGCTACGACCAGGACTTCCGCTTCGGCGCGGTGAACCCCAAGAACGCCTTCTTCCTGGTGAAGTTCCTCGAGGATGTGGGCTACGACGGCTCGCGCCACTTTGACGCCCACGCCTACCGCACCGAGGACTACGAGGGCGTGAAGGAGTTCGCCCGCGGCTGCATGCGCACCTACCTCATCCTCAAGGAGAAGGCCCAGCGCTGGAACGCCGACCCCGAGATCCAGGCCCTGCTGGCCGAGATCAATGCCGGCGATCAGGCCCCGATCGCCTACAGCGCCCAGGCCGCCGAGGAGCTCAAGGCCCGCAGCTTCGACCGCCACGCTCTCGGCGCCCGCGGCCTCGCCTACGAGCGCCTCGACCAGCTCACGGTGGAGGTGCTGCTGGGGGTGCGGTGAGGTGTGACACGGTGACAAGGTGATCGCCTCGCTTCGCAGAGGCTTTGCCTCGTCTTGCGACCCAGCCTAGGTGACAAGGTGACCTCCTGACGACGCCGATATGCGGTCACCTTGTCACCCCCTCACCTTGTCACCTTGTCATCGAACAGAGAGAGAATGCCATGACCAACCTCCTCGGCCTGGACATCGGCACCAGTGGCGCCAAGGCGATCGTTGCGGCCGCCGACGGCAGGGTGCTGGCCGCGGCCACCGCGGAGTACCCGCTGAGCCAGCCGCGGCCGCTCTGGAGCGAGCAGGACCCGGCGGACTGGTGGCGCGGCGCGCGGGAGGCGCTGCGGGCGGCCGTGGCCCAGAGCGGCGTGGCGCCCGAGCAGATCGCAGGCCTCGGCCTCACCGGCCAGATGCACGGTGCCACCTTCCTCGACGCCGCCGACCAGGTGATCCGCCCAGCTATCCTCTGGAATGACCAGCGCACCGCCGCGGCCTGCGATGAGATCACGGAGCGGGTGGGCGCCGAGCGGCTGATCGCCCTCACCGGGAACCCGGCCCTTACCGGCTTCCAGGCCCCGAAGATTGTCTGGCTGCGCAACGAGGAGCCAGCGAATTACGCCCGCGTTGCCCGCGTGCTGCTGCCCAAGGATTACATCCGCCTGCTACTCACCGGCGAGCTCGCCACCGACGCCTCCGATGCCGCCGGCACCTTGCTGCTCGACCTGCGGGCCCGCGACTATAGCGACGAGGTGCTCGGCGCCCTTGAGATCCCGCGGGGCTGGCTGCCCCGC